>Ga0209377_1000062_pt1 | contig 55039 bp, 59 predicted proteins | sample GraSoiAngelo_141_FD_185898 | JGI IMG/M metagenome (GOLD analysis project Ga0209377, IMG submission 185898) | Grasslands soil microbial communities from the Angelo Coastal Reserve, California, USA - 14_0929_12_40cm (SPAdes) (version 2) | ecosystem: Environmental > Terrestrial > Soil > Grasslands ...
CCTGCCGGTATTGCGCTTCCGTTGTTTGGTTCTGTCGTTTGCCAGTCCCATCGGAAGACAATCGAAAGCTCCGGCCCCGCCTCCCGTCCAGCTCAACTTCACCCACGCCTAAACCCATACCGTCAGCCAACGGCTCAGACGGCGTTTTTTCGATGTCCAGGGTAGCTAGTGTGCTTTCACGAGCTGCCACTTGCGCCTCCATGAGCCGTGGCTGAGCTTGTTCTCGTTAGGTCATGAGCAGCATTCAGGCGCACCTCGACCTTCGGCCAAGCGTTCGGCGTCTCCGACGTTATCGTTGCACGAAGGCGGACGTGCGAGCACGGCGGGCTGTGAAACAGGAGCGCGGCTCAGCCTGCGAGGTCTGCAACATAGCGCTTCCGTTGGAGCGGCTTTCCATTCATCACATGTTGGAGACGAGGATCTATCCTGAGTTCGCGCGGGAGCGACTCAATATGATCGTGCTGTGTTCTCATTGTCACTCGTTGGTCACACATTCGGAGCATTTCGCCGGCTCGACGGCCATGCATTTTTATTCCACGCTTTCCGGGCCCATCAGGCAGCGTCATCTTCCATTTCTGGAGAGCGCAGTTCCGGCTTCGTCGGCGCTCATTTCAGCATTTCGGTCGGGCGACTCGCTTCACTGGAGCGATCTTGCAGTCACAGATTTGACACGCTAGCAGATTCCACGCGCGTCAGGATCGTACCGTGAGACCATTATCGGGCGAGTCTTTGCGGCCAGCCCGAGATCGGCCAGCCACACTTCACCGGGACGCGGGCTTATCGAGCTGGTCTAGCACTTCTTGCTCAACCGCGCGCGAGCGCATCACGTCGAGAGTATTATTATCTGCCGCATCGATCACTTGCGACACCAGCTGGCTTCCACTTGCTTAGCTTTGAGTCGCGCTTTTCGGCGATGGCGTTCCATGGACATCACGTTACGCCACGCGCGTCGCCAGGCAGCCCGGTTGGCACAGCGGCACGAGCTATCGGTCGGTCGGACAAGCGACAATCTATGACCGGCGCCTAGTGCGACGCCGATTTTCTTCTACGGCCGTAACTAAGAAAACGTCCAGTGCAGAGTATTCGCCACCCTCCTTCCAAACGTGCGCTATGCGCCCATTCGGAGAAACCGACAAAAAATCGGGATGCGGAACGTGGAATTTCTCCCCGCCTGGAAACGATTACGTCAAATGGAACGAACGGGGTGCGATGCCACAATTGCCTCAGCTCAGTTGCGGTCATCGGCCAAAAATAATTGCGCGCGCAATTGAGGTCAATCGCTTCTACCTGCGTTTTGGGCGAGAAATCCAGTCAGCGGACTGGTCGCAGCTGCGGATGCCGACTTCTCCGCCAATCCGATTTCGCGCGCTTCGCGTCCCGCTTCGATGGCCTTCTTGAATGCTTTTGCCATGCGAACAGGATCGGAAGCAATCGCGATCGCAGTGTTCACCAGCACCGCGTCGGCGCCCATCTCCATCGCTTCAGCCGCCTGGCTTGGTGCGCCAAGTCCCGCATCGACAACCACCGGCACCGTCGCTTGTTCGATAATGATCTCGATCTGTGGCCGCGTCTCGATTCCGCGGTTGCTGCCGATTGGTGAGCCGAGCGGCATCACCGTGGCAGTGCCGATGTCCTGCAATCGCTTTGCCAGAACCGGATCGGCATTGATGTACGGAAGAACGGTGAATCCTTCTTTCACCAGGATTTCCGCAGCTGCCAAAGTCTCGACCGGATCGGGCAGCAAGTAACGCGGGTCGGGGTGAATCTCGAGCTTGATCCATTTCGGCAAGCCCGCGCTTGCAGCAAGCCGCGCAAGACGCACTGCCTCTTCTGCTGTGCGCGCGCCGCTGGTGTTGGGCAAAAGAAGAAAACGTTTCGGATCGATAAAATCGAGAATGTTCGCAAACGGATCGTGTTTGCCGGAAACATCAGCCCGGCGCAGCGCCACGGTCACAAGCTCGGTCCCGCTGGCAATAAGCGCATCGCGCATCAGCTCGTTCGACGCGAATTTTCCCGTGCCAACAATCAGGCGCGAGGTGAACTCGCGATCGGCAATCTTCAATTTGGAAGGCTTATCCGCCATTTTCAAAACCATAAACGAATTTCTCTGCCCTCGCGAATGCGAACGCCGTGAAGTTCGACGAGTGGGTCTAACGCGCCTCACAGAGGCGCGGCTACAGCAAGGCCGATTTTTCTTGTACGAGGGGACGAATCGGCTCAGACTTTAACGAGTGACACAGTTTGATCTTCGCCAGCGAGATTGCACCAAAGGGATGTCGCGCCTGCCTGATGAGTATGTCGATCTTGCGGTGACGTCGCCGCCATACAATCTTGGGATTGGCTACGGGAAGTACTCCGACCGGCAAGACCGACAATCGTATTTGCTGTGGTGCCGAAAATGGGCTGCGCAGCTTCGAAGAGTTCTGAAATCGAACGGATCTTTTTTTCTCAATATCGGCTCCGCGCCGTCGAACCCGATGCTGCCGCATGAGATCGCAATGGATCTGACGTCCTCCTCAGGCGGATTCGTTTTGCAGAACACAATTCACTGGATCAAATCGGTCACAATCGAAGATCGAGAAGCACAGATTCGCTCGTACGGCCATTTCAAGCCGATCAGTTCGAAACGGTTTCTCAACGATTGTCACGAATACATTTTTCACTTCACGAAAACCGGGCGCGTCGAACTAGACCGGCTCGCCATCGGAGTTCCGTATCAAGATAAAAGTAATATTGCGCGCTGGTCGCATACTCGGGGAAGCGATCTGCGGTGCCGCGGCAATACTTGGTTTATCCCGTATGAAACGATTCAGAGCCGCGCGAAAGAGCGCCCCCACCCGGCGACCTTTTCCGTTCAGCTCGCTGAGTGGTGCATAAAATTACACGGAGTCTCGCGCGTGCAGATAATGCTCGATCCGTTTCTGGGAATCGGAAATTCAGCCATTGCCGCGCAACGCTGCGGCGTAAAGAAATTTATCGGCTTCGAAATCGACGAGAGCTATCTTGCGGAGGCGAAGCGGCGGCTCCGTTTGTAGGGGGAAGTGATTCGCTGTCGCTGGGGTCTTGTAGCCCGCCCCGCTCCGTCGGGGCGAAGCTAAAGCACGGCGACAGAGCGCCGTGGCTACAACAACGTGCCTTCTTTCGCCGGCGTCGCTGGCGAAAACTTCTCGAGCGATTTCACTAAGTTCCCTGGGAGCGGCCGGACACGATCGAAGATTCGCGCCGCGAGGGGTTTGGCTGTGGTGTAACCGGCAGCGAACATTTCGAGCCGGGCATCCAGATTGTCGATGTAATGCAGTGCCATTGCCTCCGGCGTTTTCGGCGCGACGGGTGAACCAAATTCCGGCTCGCCATGATGCGCGCCGATCAAATGCAGAAGATGCAAACGAACATCTTCCGAGGCGGGCACAAGATCTTTCCATGCGGCCGCATTTTCGCCGCTTAACCGTCGCCACAACGAATTCACCAGCTCGAGCCCGATTGAAATGTGCCCGATCAGCTCGCCACGCTCGTCGTAATTCATGACGAACCCGTTTTCGGGCAAGGCATTCTCCCAAAGTTTTCCCGAATCGTGAAAGAGAATCCCCGCAAGCAAGAGATCGAGGTTCAGGTCCGGGTAGAGCGGCGCGATCTGCTTCGCGATGCGCATCATTTGCGCGGTGTGCTCGACGAGTCCGCCGCGCCGCGCGTGATGATAATTACGCGCGGCGGCAGTGCGACGGAATCGGTCACCCCATTCTTTTAAGAACGCCTTGCATAGTGCGCGTAGTCTGGGATCGGCAATTGTCTGGGTCGTTTGCAAAATAAGTTCCCAATCCGCCGCTTGTTTGGCGCGCAAATCCGCTGGACCCTGCAACAATTCGTTTTTTTCCTGATCGGTCAGTGGGCGCACCGTCCATTTGCGCGCTTCGAGTCCGTACTGCGGGTGCCGGTGAAACTCGCCGGAGAGCTCGACAAAATTCTCATTCGTGAATGTGCTGCACGTCTTGTAAGTAGGATGATCGCTCCAAACACGCAGCGTCATGCGATCACACGCATCAGCTAGCGCAAGCTCGCAGTAGGGGTTTTGTTCGCGCGTCAGTTTTGGACTCGCGCTCTCCACCTGCACATGCACTCGCGCGGAAACTGCGCCGTTTTGCGCCGCTCTGCGGATTTCTGTCAGCGTCATTAAATCCATAGTTTCAATGTATCACGAGTCGCAAATTGTGGCGGTTGCCCTGTAGCCGTCGCCCTGTGGGCGACGCAGCGCGCACATTCCAAAACACCTTAGCGGTGCGCTTCCCACAGAGAAGCGGCTACAGCTCAATCGACCATGCGCTGATTGATTTCGCTGTAGGCATCCACGCGCCGGTCACGTAAGAATGGCCAATGCGTTCGATGCTCGTTTACGCGGGCCCACTCCACATCGGCCATCACAATCTCTTCCCGGTCCACCGAGCCTTTGGCAATGATTTCGCCGTCTGGCGCAGCCACAAAACTTTGCCCCCAAAACTCGATGCCGTCGCCACCGGCAGGCGCTTCATGACCGAGGCGATTCGCCGCCGCGACATAACAACCGTTCGCAATGGCGTGACTGCGTTGGATCGTTTCCCAGGCGGAATGCTGCGCGGCGCCAAATTCCTTTTTCTCGGATGGATGCCAGCCGATGGCTGTCGGATAAAAAATAATTTCCGCGCCGCGCAGCGCGGTCAGCCGCGCCGCCTCGGGATACCATTGGTCCCAGCAAACGCACACGCCGATCTTTCCCTGGGCCGTTTTCCATGCCTGAAATCCCAGATCGCCCGGCGTAAAATAAAATTTCTCATGATACAGCGGATCGTCCGGGACATGCATTTTGCGATATTTGCCGAGCAACTTTCCGTTCGCGTCGATGATGACCGCGGTGTTGTGATAAACGCCGGCGCTGCGTTTCTCGAACAGTGACGCAACGATCACAACGCCAAGCTCGCGCGCGACATCTCCCAAGACCGATGTCGATCTTCCGGGTACTTCTTCAGCGAGCGCGAAATTTTTGTGATCTTCTGTCTGACAAAAATATTGCGACCGAAAAAGCTCCGGCAAGCAAACGATCTGCGCGTCGCTTCTCGCTGCCTCGCGGATGAAATCAATCGCGCGGGAGAAATTCTTCTCCGGCTCCGGCCCGCAGCGCATTTGGACTAGGGCGATTGTTGTTTTCGGCGGATGGTGCATTCAAAAAGGAACCACGAAGGACACGAAGAGCACCAAAGTGCAAAATCTATTCATTCTTCGTGTACTTCGTGATCTTCGTGGTGAAAATTAGCGCACTGAGTCTGGCGGAACGATGTCGATCTTTTCAATCACGACGCGCTTGGTGGGCTTACTCATCTCGCCCATGCTGTTCTTGGTTACCGGCGTGTCGCCGATTTTTTCCAGCACATCCTCGCCTTTGATCAATTTGCCGAAAGTGGTGTAGTTCCCGTCGAGTCGCGGAGCGGGCGCGAGACAAATGAAGACCTGCGAACCGGCCGAGTCAGGATCGGGTCCACGCGCCATTGAGATCACGCCGCGCTGGTGAGAATGATTGTTGAATTCGGCCTTGATCTGGTAACCCGGTCCGCCCTCGCCGTAGCGTTTCTCTTTCGCTGGATCTTTCGAATTTGGGTCGCCGCCTTGGATCATGAATCCTTTGATGATGCGGTGAAAAATAGTCCCGTCGTAAAATCCGGCGCGCGAGAGCTTCTTGAAGTTCTCAATCGTATTCGGCGCGGCGTCGGTCCAAAACTGCACGACCATTTCGCCTTCGCTCGTTTTAATCACTGCGACCTCATTTGAAGGATTCATCGATTTGTTCTCCTCGGCGAGAATGGTCGCAATGACAAGCGCCGATCCGACCAAAAGGAGGAACAGTGTCAGTTTCATTCGGCTGATCCTAGCGTTCAACGCCTCACGCTCAACCCGGCTTGGCAATTGGCAGCTACGCGCGCGGATGAAATTGTCGATGCACGGCTTTTAGCCGCTGTTGATCGACATGGGTATAAACTTGCGTTGTCGAAATGTCCGAGTGACCGAGCATTTCCTGAATGATGCGCAGATCGGCGCCGTTGCCCAGGAGATGAGTAGCGAAACTGTGCCGGAGAAGATGGGGATAAATGTTTTTTTCCAATCCGGCATGGCGCGCGTGTTTTTTCACGATCTGCCAGATACGCGCCGTCGTTAATTTCGTGCCGCGTGCCGAAAGAAAGATCTCGCTGCCGCTCCGACGCTTTACTAATTTGGGCCGCTCGGTTGAGAGATAAGCCGCCAAGGCTTCACACGCTTTGCGGCCTACAGGCACCAGCCGAGTCTTGTTCCCTTTACCGGTCACGCGCACAATACGTTCTTCAAAATTGAAATTTTCAAGGCGCGCGTTCGCCAGCTCGGAAATGCGCAGTCCGCTAGCGTACAGCAGCTCCATCATCGCCCGGTCGCGTAACCCATGGAGAGCGGTCGTGTCGATTTTTTCTAGCAACTGTTCGACCTGCAATTCGTTGAGTGTTTCGGGGAGGTACCGCTCGATCCGCGGGAGCGTGAGTGCTTCCGCGGGATCGCGTTCGATCGCGCCTTTGCCGACCAGAAATCGGAAGAAAATCTTCAATGCAACTACGATCAATTTGATCGAAGAAGCAGACAGCCCGGCGCGCTTGCGCTCGATGAGATATTCACTCAACACCGGCAGTGTGACGGTGCGCGGATTGTCGATTTTTTTTCTGGCGGCGCACCACCGCGCGAATTCGCTGAGCGATCTTTGGGTAGAAAGCTGATAATTTTCCGAAAGCCCGCGCTCAACCGCTAGGAAGCGGATGAACGAGTCGATCGCGTGCTCCATTTCGGGAACTGTAGTGGCATGCGTGTCGCCTGCAAAATCCTGTAGTGGCATGCGTGTCGCCTGCGGAATCCGGTTGGTTGCAGCTGGCACGGCTGCCTCGCCTCTACGGGAGTCATTCCGCAACAACATTGACAAGCAAAGGTTAAATGTTCGATGTTCCTTCTGCGATGAGTTTGGATTTGAACACCATTCTCAAAGATTGGCCGCATGAAAACGGCAACATCAAGGTGCGCAAGATTGTCGGCCTGGATGGCCGGGAGAAGTTGCAACTGCGAGTCGATCTGGGCGTTTTGCAAATGGAAACGAGCGGCCGTCCGGATGGCCAGCGTCCGCACAACTGCGAATCGCTTCTGGAATATCATCAAAAGAAAGCTGCTCGCGCGGAGGCAAAGGGCGAAGCTTACGAGCTCACACCGGAACAATGCGCCGAACTCCAACAGGAAGGCATCCAGTATTATCATCGTTATTTGAGCCTGTTTCAGATCAACGATTTCGCCGGCGTGGTGCGCGACACGCAGCGTAATCTCGATCTTTTCACCTTCGTCACCGAGCACACAGATCGGGAAGAACTTTCCTGGAGCCTGCAGCAGTTCCGGCCTTACGTGCTCATGATGCACACCCGCGCGAAGGCCTCTATTTCTCTCGGCCAGGGAAAATTCACTGAAGCCATCGCCGAGATTGAGGGCGGGCGCGACGCTATTGCTGATTTTTTCCAGCGCTCAAATTTTCCTGAGCTCGCATCGAAAAGCGCGGAGATCGCGTTTCTCGACGAATGGCTCGAAGAAGTGAGAGCGAAACGGCCGCTCTCGAAGCTGGAGATCATGCAGCGCGAAATGGAAGCTGCGGTTGCCAAGGAGCTTTACGAACGCGCGGCGGAATTGCGGGATGCCATCAAGCTGTTGAAGACGCAAAAGCAGATTTAGCGAAGTCTGCGAGCAGCGCCCTCGGAAAATATATTTTCCGTCTGTCTGGGCGGATATTTGGCTATGTTGCGAATATGAGAATTACATTTTGTTCGCTGGCTCTAGGTATTTTCTTTGTTGTTTCTGCCCGTGCCGATCTCACCATCGCCTATTCAACTACGGTGCAGCCGGCATCCAAGCAGCAAACAACGGAGGCACCGGAAACCACCCAGGCCGCCACCAATATGACCATCAAAATCAAAGGAGACAAAATGCGCATCGATGCTTCACCGAAAATGACCACCATCTTCGATGGGACAACAGGTGAGGTGATCAATCTGATACGTGACCAAAAAACGGTCATTCGCATTTCACCGGAGAAAATGAAGGCCGTCACCGATATGTTGGAGAGATTTAAGAGCGACAAGGCAGGCCCGGAAAAACCCGTGCTCAAACCGACTGGACAAAAGGAAGTTGTAAACGGTTACGAAACCGAGCAATACACCTACGACGGACCAAACTTCAAAGCCACCTACTGGGTCGCGCCCAATTATCCCAACGGCGCGGCCATCCTGGCACAACTTCAATCCGTCAAGTCGGAGTTCTGGGACGCCGCGAACACTAAGATGCCGGACTTTCGTGATTTCCCCGGCCTTCCGATCAGGATGCGGATAATTTTGACCAAAGAAGATCAGCAGACCACGCCCAGCGTCACGCCCGCCAAAAAGCGGCCTGGCCATAGCGAGCAGCTCTTCGGTCATGCCACCGAAATCACCAGCACCATCACTTCGGTGAACGAGAATCCGATCAGCGATTCCGAATTCACTGTCCCCGCCGATTATAAGGAACCGAAGCTGCCGGACATCTTTGGCAAACCCTCTGCCGCTCCGCCCGTTTCGCCCAGCCCATAAATTTGGGGGCTTTCCGACAAGAAGCGCGTCATGGCTTCCTTGGTGCTCGCGTCTTGTTCTCCCAGACGAGCAGCGTTGCTCGTCGAAGCTGGTTTCGAATTTGAAGCCGTCTCGCCTCGGGTCCAGGAAAAGTTCGATGTCGATCTTACCTTACGTGAACTGACCCTGTGGAATGCCATTCGAAAGGGAATGTCCGTCGCACAAATGCATCCCGACAAGGTCATACTTGCAGCTGATACGCTTGTCGCGCTAGAAGACGAAATCATCGGTAAACCAGAAGATTTGAACGAAGCTGCGAAAATGTTGCGTCGCCTGAGCGGAAGAACTCACGGGGTTTGCTCCGCCGTTTTCATTTATCAACAAACAAGCGGAAGATCGGCAACTTATCATGAATTTTCGCGCGTTACCTTTCGCCGGCTGAACAGCGCAAGAATTAAAAGTTATTTTGCGAAAGTTGATCCGCTGGATAAGGCAGGCGCTTACGCCGCACAAGGTATCGGCGCCGAGATCATCGAAAAAATCGACGGCTCTTACACAAACGTCGTCGGCCTTCCAATGGAACGAACACTCGCCGCGCTCGCGGAATTTGGGGTCTCGGCAAAATCGGGCTAAAGCAGGGTTGCTACAATCGCCGCGAGGTTCCGTTCACTTCAGTCCAGGGCTGGGGTCTGCTCCTTCTCTCTTGAGTCTGCGATAGCCGAATAAAGATGAGTAATACGCAGGCGACCAAGAGCGAGACAAACGTTAGAGCGTCTCCAAAGTGATGACTACCTTTCCTCGAGCGTGACCTTGTTCCAGATACCGGATGGCCTCCGGGACCTCACTCAACTTGTAGCTCCGGTCGATAACCGGTTTCACTTTTCCGGACTGCATGAGATCACCCAGGACGTTCAGGTCCTTTTGGTTCGTGTCCGCCATCATCATGCCCATTTTCTGACTCACGAATGGTGACAACAACATTGCCTTTATTGGTTTAGCCAGAGGACCAATCAACCCTTGCTCGTTTGGTCTTCCACCACCGATCAAGACGTAGATGCCCTTCGGCTTTAAGACGCGTCTGCATTCTAACAACGAATGGTTCGCGACATTGTCGAGAATCACGTCATAACGTTGCGCATTTTTGGTGAAATCCTCTTTCGTGTAATCAATGACCTGATCGGCGCCGAGCGATTGGACAAGATCGACATTTCGCGTGCTGCAAACGCCGGTGACATTTGCGCCGAATGATTTGGCGATTTGCACCGCGAACGTACCTACGCCCCCCGACGCGCCGTTGATCAGGACCTTCTGTCCTGCTTGAACCTTTCCCTTGTCGCGCAAAGCCTGCAATGCCGTGATGCCCGCTATGTTGACGGAAGCTGCTTGCTCAAATGTTATGTTTGCCGGTTTGAGCGCGACGGCTCGGTCCGCGCGAGGACAAACGTACTCGGCAAAGGCGCCACCCCTCCCGCCGAATACCTCGTCGCCCGGTTTGAACTGAGTGACGTTCTTGCCGACCGCTTCAACCGTGCCGGCAAAATCAACGCCCAGCCGGGTGTCCTTCGGCTTGCGTAGCCCGACGCCCATTGCACGCATGAGATACGGCGTGCCTTCGATGAAGTGCCAGTCGTACGGATTGACCGAAGCGGCGCGAACTTTTACCAAGACTTGGTCGTCATTCGGGACAGGCTTTTCAACGTCCTCAAGCTTAAGATTGGCCAAGCCATAGTCGCAATAAACGATAGCTCTCATCGGGTGAGTCGGAGTACCGGTTATACGATCACAGTCATTGCTCGATGTCCAATAAGCGATAAACGCCCAAGCTATCAATGCGAGTAGAATCGCACCTGCACTCCACTTCAGAATACGTTTTGTTTTCATAACCTTTCCCTCGTCAGCTAACGATCAGGCAGCTGCGACTGCCGTTGCTTTCACGTTTGCGCCCTTGATCAGAAGCCACAACATGATCGCCAATTCGCCAAACAAGACAGGTTGCGCAACACGAAACGCGACGTCGTAATGACTTGGATCAAACAACGCGATCGGACTCAGCACCAGCCAGCCGAAGCAATTGATCATCAGCCAAATGCCGATGAACCGCGGCAGAAATCCCGATCGAAAAACAAGCAGCCCAAACGGGAAGAGCCACAGTCCCCAAAATAGCTCGTTGATAAAGTTCCCCTGACTATGCAACCGCATAAACAACATGCCGAGCGCCTCACGTTGAGGTTTGTCGATGACACTCAGAAACTCTCCGCCCCGGAAAAGGATGAAAGCGGCGATATTATTCAGCGCATTTGAAAATCCGACTGCCGCAGAGACGAGAACAAATCCAATCATCAGGTGTGCCCAGGTCTTGTTCACATCACTGAGCAATCGGTAGAGGGCCACGCCGAGACAGATGAAAATCACATGCGTCCAGAGATCACCGATGATCCACATCCGGGCGAGACTTTCGTGACCTACAACGTTGATCGCCGTCGCCGCAGCGTTGCCGCGGACAATAAGCTTGTTGGGAATATAGATTAGGCTGATCGGACCGGTGAGCACCATGGATAGGTACACCGCTCCTGCGATGCGTGCTGCTTTTTTAGTTGGATGCATGAATTTCTCCTTTGTTAGTAGGTCTGCAGACGAATCAAATTGGTCCTCGGTAGCGATGCAGCCGGACTGCTGCGGCGAGGAATGCGGCGGGAAATGCCAACCCGATCCAGAGGCCGGGCGTGCTCAGAAATTTTCTCGGCGTCAGCTCCATCACCACCGGCATATTAGCTTTCGGAACCAAGGCGAAAGCTTCCTTGGCGAATCCGATCACCCGATCTTTCAGCAGCGCAGCCAAATGCGAAGTGAGTGTTTTTGATCATCAAGAATGAAGTTTACTCGCCGGCTCTCATCGGAACTCGCCGATGCGAAACCGGCGGCGCAAATATTCAGCAACTGCTGCCTCGTCGGGATACTTGAATCCAAGAACGCCATCTACAACAGGCGTGGTAATCTGCATCGCCTCCAGAACGCGACCCTCAGCCTCAAAAAGTAGTAAACCCTGATTGTACTTTTGCGTCATCTCAGCGAATTTCTTCGCGTCTGCCCGAGTGAGAGTAATAAGCACGCTTTTATTGTCGCGAGCCAATCGCAAATCGCTCACCGAATGAACCACTAGCAACGGGCGCTTGTTGTCGAACGTGAGTTGAGTACCAATCGCGCTGGTTGCCCGCTTCATGGGAATGGGCGCGAAGATACGAAACAAAGGCGTGTTTGTGTCGGCTGGCCTGATATCAGCAGCCTTGGAGACTGTGCCGATGATGACCAGCGCGAGGATTAATGACGATGTGAAAGCGCGCATGAGGTCTAAACGAGAACAAGCTCAGCCACCGCTGCCAAGGGCGAACTTAGGCGTTTGTGGCACCATTATTTCTTTCGTGCCCGCGTATCACTCCTTCAAAGCGCAACCGTAACGCGCAAGAAGGTTGCAGGAATGGAGGTGGTATCCTTGCTAGGGCTTTTGTTTTGGCTGTTGAACAGATCTTCCAGCTCTTTCTGCAGGTCAGCGGCTCGGCCGTTCTTTTCTGCGGCTTCGAATGCATTCATGGTTGGCCCGTAGTATTTCCTGAATTCATCCACGAGCGCTGAGGGTGCACTGGGGAAGTTGAATGTAAACGTGTCTCGCACGAAGGATATCTTCTCCGCCGGAACTCCGGCGCCGGCAAAACGCTCGATTACGTTGCTCTCGATTCCCCAGGTCATCGGGCTGATGAAACCCTCCGGCGGTGGCGGCGTGTAGGTTGAGCTGATCTTCAAGAGCTGCGCCACCAACGTCGGATCATTTGGAATCCAGTTCCCCATAATTATTCGACCTCCGGGCCGAGTCACGCGCACCATCTCCTTGGCCACATCAAACGGCTTGGGTGCAAACATCGCGCCAAAGATGCTTAGGACGAGATCAAAAGTATGATCCTTCAGCTCGTGCAAATTCGATGCATCGCCTTCCTGAAACGTGCAGTTGGTGAGGCCATGCTCCTGGGCTCGCTTGTTTCCAGCCTCAATGAGATTCCTCGCAATATCGACGCCCAACACGTCCGCTCCGAGTTTCGCTGCTGGCAATGCCGTCGTGCCATCGCCGCATCCGAGATCCAGAACCTTGAGCCCTTTTGTGATTCCGAGTCGCTGGACAAGCGCCTCTCCGCTTTCTCGCATGCTCTCGGCAATCCGCGTAAAGTCGCCTTTTTCCCAAAGTGCTTTGTTTGGATTCATAGGAGCATTCATATGAGGTCGCTGGTTTGGCTTGTGGGTTTCCGAATATTTTCGCCTAACGAGAACAAGATTAGCTGCGGCTGGCGAGAGCGCAACGTCACTTTCTCTCAACACTCAACTATCGGCCCTCAACTTTCTTAGAACGCCGGCCAGCGAGTTGGTCTGCCCAACTGCTTCCGGCTTTTATCGCTAGCGGCTACGTACACGATAGAATGCGCCTGGCACCGTCAAAATCAAACGTCCTGAACCGTCACCCATCGCGGTGAAGTCATAAGTGTAGCCGCTTCGCACATCCAGAATCATTTGCGATGGGGTCCACCACTTCGGATTGGGACTTGCCATTACCGCTAAGACATGCCGTCCCGGTGGTAGGAGACCCTCATAGGTGTGACCATACCCGATAGATCCGGCCCCCATACCGTCGATCCACAAGCGGACGATTACAAAATTACCCAGATCTGGAATCCGATTTATGTTTAGACGAGCTGGACCGTTAACAGGTCGCACAGGGACAGGCCATGCTAAAGCCGCGCGACTTGACTGCGCGTCGTAGCTCATCGCATGGTTAGCGGTATATCCACTAAGAAAAAGGCAGGTGACGATCAAAACGAGGGCGTTGCGGCTTCGATAACTGTGCGTCTTCATAACTGGTTACTCCGATCCATGGATTTTCATCGTTGCTTCAAGGCTAACGGGACTTCGTGAGATTGTCACGTCGCGCTTAAGAAAGAATTGCGAGCCCCTCTTCGGAGAGAAAGCTGGCTTCATACTCTAACGAGACAGATCTCAGCTCCTCCCTGGTAGCGCCGAGCGCCCTGTAAACTCTCATCTAAAAACCTCAACTGATTTTCCCGCCAGCGGTTCGATGCAGCGCACTTTTAAGGCATCAGGTAAAGCGTCACTGACGAATCAGGCGTTTAAGCCACGGAAAGTAATGTTGAAAGAAACTAACCGCCTCTGGATCCTGATGCAGGCCAGATACCGTATGAACGCCGACGGCAGCGCCGCCAAACGCATAATAGCCGCAAGCTCCGCCGCCGATGGCGATGCCACCAATCGCACCCCCACCAAAGGCCATGCCTCCAATCGCAAGACCTCCAACTGCAAAAAGGACGCCGATAGCCACTCCACCAAACGCAATAAGGCCAACGGCAAGACCCCCGAACGCGAAAATGCCGCGTGCGAAGCCGCCAAACGCGAACCAGCCGGTCGCCATATCGCCCAAAGCGAAGATGGCCCTAGCGTGTCCACGCATCTCCCCACGTTCCAAATCCGGACCGATGGCAATCGCCCACAGCGGCAAGCCACAAACTATCCGTGAAGACTGGCGACGTATGCCTTTAAAAGGAACGCGTGAAAGCGGGGGAACAGATAAAAGCCGGTTCTTGGCTTTGGCGAATTCTTCATCGCTTAATGTTCCATCGGCATGGAGCTTGGCGAGTCGTTCAAGTTCTTGGGCGATGTTCATGCGGTGAGGATCGAAGAGACCTAACGAGAGTAACCTCAGCCATCCATTATCTTGAAGTCAAGAAGGATGCATAAAATCGAGGGCATCAACAAGTTGCTGGGTTGGCTGGAGCGCTTAGTTAGGCCTGCGTGCGACACGCTTGTGTTATCGAGTTAATTCGCAGATCCAGTTTGTTTCCCACGTTTTCCCGCCGTCGGTCGAGAAGGATTGTTCCATCCGGGGCCGATTTCGGCGAGATATTCAACCAGATGTAGCGCACCAGGATCGAGCGCCCCTTATATTGTTCCTGATCGTAGAACTCGCCGCGATTGCCGGTAAATTGACCAACAACTGGCGGTAGGCTGAGAACGCCTTTGTCCAGGTCCAGAGGGTAGATACTCCACTGATGCGAGTCCGGATTATATAACCGGAGTGTCTGCGCTTTGATGTGCAGGTGCTTCTCGAGATTATCGACCTCGAACTCTTCAAAGTTCGCGTTGGTGTCGACAATTTTCTTGTGATTCGAGATGCCGTCATACTCGATCCAAGTCGTCGAACCGACCAGACGATCGGGAAGCCGGCGAACGTGAGCCTTCCAGTTACCGATGAGGAAGTCGAAGTCGTGGGCTCCGTCGCGCTGCGGAGCAGCTTGCGCCGATGCTTCTGAAGGCGCCGAAGACCGCTGTTGTGAGGTCGACACGCTAGGAGCTGGCGATTCTTGGGCTGTCAATGACAACAAACTCAGTTGCAGTGTAGCGAGCATACAAATCGAACACGGTTTCATGATCTAACGAGAAAGAGATAAGCCACGGCAGGGTCTCGTGGCAAACACGCTGAACGCATTTCGAGTGGGGCCGTTGGCTTCATCGTTCTAGTTAGATGCCCGCGTGATTTCTCGTCCGGCTCAGTGTTCGAACTTTTTGATCTCCTTTTCCGACATTCGGTGAGTTTTGACGATCTTCCAGTCGCCGGCATCATCGAACTCTACGGTAAGAAGAAGATCAGTGCCGAAACTGGGGCCTACGTACTCGCCGTTGTCGCGGTGCACCACTTCTGCCATCGAGACATGTATCGCTAGAGTCCTTGAATCGAGCCACCGCTCCGGCTCGACTTTCCACCATTGCATATGAAGGAAAGTCTTCTTCGGCAGGCCTTTTCTTTTTGCTTGCGCTTCTATGATGTTACCGACCCGCTCGAAAAGCTTGTCCCCATCGCCCGGCGTCTTCAATGCTACCCAGCGTGCGTCGCGCAGTTGGTAGAGCAGAGTGAGATGCTCTTTTCCCTCACCACAGCTGTAAAATGCAAGCCGTCTTGAATCTGGCGGCCAAAACACGGTCGAATTTTCACCGAAGCCGCCGAGGCTACATCCCTCCGAAAACTCCAATGCGACTTGGTTGGAATCAGCCTCGACAATTTTCGGTGCGTCCCCGCCAATGTATTGCCATTTCTTGTCTGGAGAAATGGAACTCGGAGACGGTGAAGGCGACTGGCCGAAAGCGCTCGCGACGAGAAGCCAGAGCGCAATGATTCGCAATCCAAGTGCTGCGGCGGTTCGCACGTCCATCATCTAACGAGAATTCGGCCCAAAAAACGGGTCTTTTAAGGCATTCGCACCGAGCAGGCTTACATCGATTGGATTAAGCGCTTCATCCTTTTCCATGGCAAACGTCATCCCGCTGAAATGGGGGAAGAGGAAGTGGCGCGGTTCCTCACGCACCTCGCGCGAGACATGAACGTCGCGGCTTCGACCCAAAATCAGGCGCTCAGCGCGTTGCTTTTCCTCTATAAAGAAGTGCTCAAGCACGAGATCGGTTGGCTGGAGAAGGTCGAGCGAGCCAAAAAACCGCCCAAGCTCCCTGTGGTTTTGTCCCGCGCCGAGGTGAAACAAATCTTTGCTCATCTCAAAGGCGGGCCCAAGCTAATGGCTGGACTTCTCTATGGCTGTGGCCTGCGTTTGATGGAATGCGTCCGATTGCGGGTAAAAGATATCGATTTTTCTCTCGGCCAGATCACGGTGCGCGACGCCAAAGGCGGCAAAGATCGCATCACGATGCTTCCGTTGAATTTGGCCGAACCGCTGCGCCGGCATTTGTTCCGGGTGAAAGCGCAACACGAGCAAGATCTCGAAGATGGGTTTGGCAGCGTGCATCTTCCCTTCGCTCTGAATCGAAAGTTTCCAAACGCGGCTCGCGAGTGGGCTTGGCAATATGTCTTTCCTTCTTCACGGATCTCGCTCGATCCGCACAGCGGCAATCGACAGCGACATCATATCGCCGAGGGAATATTACAGAACGCTCTCAAGAAAGCGGTCCACGCCTCTGGGATAGTAAAACGGGCCAACTGTCACAGTCTGCGTCACTCCTTTGCTACTCACCTGCTGCAACGTGGTTACGACATTCGCACGGTTCAGGAGCTGTTAGGGCACAAAGACGTGAGCACGACGATGATTTACACGCATGTCCTCAACAAACCAGGCATCGGTGTGAAGAGTCCGCTGGATTGAATGGGCAATCCGCCCGGCCCTAAATTCCCTAACGCGTCTCAACCAGCTCGCGTCGCTGCGAGGCGTGCGGCTTTGTCTTGTCCCGCTTAAGGACGCGATAGAGGAACCAAACGATGAAACAGTTTGCCAGCAGAATCAGTACGCCCACTAAACCGGGACGATGCCAAATGTGGCGCACCTCGATCGGAATGAGTGCGCCAGTTGCGAATATCATCAGCAGCTCAGCCCAGCGTTGCTGCAAATAAACGCCGATGCCTTCGGTAAAGAGAACTGCCGTGTAAAACAGCGCCAAAAAACCTGTCGCGCGCAACGCGCCGCCTGCCAGCACCGCTTGGAGTTTGTTGAGCAGGAAATGGACGGCTTTGCTGTGCTCCAGAAGGATTTCGTCAGCGGTCCAGTCCGAAATCGCATCCGTCCAGCGGGTGCGCGCATTGAGGAAAAGCAGCGAAACACCAAGCACCAGCAGCAGCACGCCCTTGGCGATTTTGAAGAGTGCAATCAGCTTGAGATAACGAACGCGACGCCGTCCCTGCAAAATGGCAGGTTCGTGATGCGCCGGATGACTCATTGATCCCAACTGTTCGTCGATCTTTGCTCATTCCGCAATGATCGGACTTTCCCGGCAGCAAATTTCCAGTTTGTTGCCCTCTGGATCTTCGAAAAAGAACGCGTAATACCCGGGACTGTAATCGACGCAGATTTCAGGGCCTTCCAAATTTTTGCCGCCCGCATCGCGTACAATTTTCGCGATCCGGTCGACTTCTTCGCGTGTATCCGCCCAGAACGCGATGCGTGTGCCGTTTGGCTGATGGCTTTTATCCTGGGTGAACCCAAAAAATTCCGACGGTTTATCGCCACCAGCAGAATAAAACGTATGGAAATCTTCGCCCAGGCCTTCTTGATCTGGCGAGGGTTCGTGCTTCTCGTGAACAAATCCAAGCTGCGACAGAAATTTTCCGTAAAACTTTTTTGCAACTTCCATGTCTTTCACTCGCAGATCGATGTGATCAAAACAACGCGTTTTCATGGCGACAGCATCACTTAGTTTGTCGCCGGGTTCAATCGCTTGCGCAACTAGCTGAAAGCCAGTTTCGCTTCCCGATGCTTGTGCGAAACAGGATTGGTGGCCTGCGCTGTGCGGCATTAACGGACGGCGCCTCTCGTTTTCTGATCTCGCGTGCCCCCCAGAACGCGGTTTGGCGGACGAAGTGCCCAGGAAGAAAGCGCGACAGCGAGTAGGACCAGAGGGGCGATAATGTCCTTGGGCTGGCCGCGTATTGCCTGCGATGCGGCCGCGCCCGATAATTCAAAGACGATTCCGGCGTATGCCCATTCCTTCAGCCGTAGAAAACCCGGCACGACTAGGGTTATGGCTCCGGGAATTTTCCAAATCCCAAGGATCACGAGAACATACACCGGGTACCCAAGGCTCGTTACGACATCGACGACAGTTGGACCGCTGAAAACGTTTGTTCGACCGTGTGTCAGGTCCATTACGCCGCCAGCAAAAGTCTCAAGTGCGATGAGTAAGGTCATCGCCCAGTAGAATACGTGTTTCGCTTTCATGATCGCTCTCCCTCTCAATCCCTTACGTCCGCGGATCTTTGGCCGGACGTAATTACGAAGAAGCCTTCTTTGGGAGAGCGGCGTCCGAACGTGAGCGAAAACCGCACAGTCGACGTTCTGATTGTCGGAAGAGGCCTGTCGGACTAACGCTGGCTAGCGATCTCGCGATCTCGATGATTGCTGTTTGGATAACCGCGGCGGCTGGGCGCGCCGTTGCAATTTTTTTGTTGTTGGGAAACTAAATATACTGGAATAGTTTCCTAAGTAGATCTACAGTTAGCAGGGAACGGAACGACAGTATGAAATCACGAAAAGAGCTTCAGCAGGAATTACGACAACGGATTCTCAGCTTGCCAGGTGTGACTGAGCGGCAGAACGCAGGCATCCACGAAGATGCCTTTTTTGTCGGACGAATCATGTTCGTGCACATCCATGGCCATGGCCATTGCGACATTCGATTAGCGAAAGAGGACCAAGCACGAGTTCTTGCCGAAGACAAAGCGCGCTCGCATCGCTGGGCGCCCGAAAAGGGCTACGTGACGTTCATGGCGCGCAATGAAAACGATTTGGCGCCGGCAATGGAGCTGATCCGGATGTCGCACGATCATTTCGCTGGCGACCGATCCTCATGAATGCGGCGCCGGTCTGAAAAGAAGACGTGAAACACACAAAGAAATCGCGGCCGCGAAATCGGAAGGCTGACTTCAGCCGGCAACGAATCGTGGAAGCGGCGCGTGTCCATTTCTTCAGCCACGGATTTCGCAGCGTGACGATGGACGATCTGGCCGAGGAGTTGGGCATTAGCAAGAAAACGCTTTACGCGCATTTTCCGGGCAAGATCCAGCTACTTGAGGCGGTGCTGGAGGATAAGTTCGCGGGCGTCGAGGCGAAACTGAATGAAATCACACATGCACATCCGCGTAATTTTCCGGCGGCGCTGCACGAACTGCTGACCAACACGCAACACGAACTGGATGAGATCAAGCCGCCATTCGTTCGCGATATGCGCCAGAAAGCGCCGCACGTGTTCAAGGTTATCGAACGCCGTCGGGCCGCTTTGATCGGGCATTTCTTCGGAAAGCTTTTCATCGAGGGTCAACGCACGGGAATGGTGCGCAAAGACGTTTCGGTGAAGCTCATGATCGAGATTTTGCTTGCCATGGTCCAGGGGATCATGAATCCGCCGAAGATAGAGGAGCTGGGAATGACTCCAAAAGAAGGTTTCGCCGGAATTCTCAAAATCGTTCTCGAAGGCGCGCTCGCGGGAAAGGCCCGAACGGCCGGCTGATTGCATCTCTGCTTTAATGCGACTCGCGACAAAATTGTTCACGCTCGTCAAGATCGACAATCGCTCATTGCTCGCGCTTCTTGTCGTTTGTTCAACACTTGTCGTTGGTTGTAATACTCGCCGCAACGCGGTCTCTGGAACGATCGAAGTGGACGAGGCGCACGTGGGGCCGCGCGCAGGCGGGCGTGTGGAAAAGATTTTTGCCTGGGAAGGCGACCATTTGCACGAAGGCCAAGTCATCGTACAGCTCGATGCTTCGGAGCTGCGCGCGCGTCGCGACCTTGCCGCTGCGCAAATCGATACGGCAATCCACGACGCAGACGCGCAGGAGGCGCAGTTACACTTCCTGCACGACGACGCCCGACGCCAGCAAGACCTGCTGAAACGCAAGGTGGTTTCTCCAAATGACGCCGAGCGCGCCGATAGCGCGGCGAAAGCGCAGGAGAAAAATGTGGCGGCGGCGAAGATGCGCGTGGCGCAAGCGCGTGCACAACTAGCCGACATCGACGCACAGCTGGCAGAAATGCAGGTCACCGCTCCGGCCGATTCGATTCTGGAAGTACTCAGCGTGAAGGTGGGCGATGTGCTGCCGGCCAATCGCGAGGCCGCCACGTTGCTCCTGACAGGACATCTCTGGGTGCGTGTTTATGTTCCGGAGTCGTGGCTGGGTTTGATCAAACTTGGCGAGCATGTTCGGGTGCGTGTCGATTCGTTTCCGGGTAAAGATTTCGATGGAGTCGTCGAGCAAATCAATCGGCAGGCCGAGTTTACCCCGCGCAACGTGCAAACCGTCGCGGATCGGATCAAACAAGTGTTCGGAGTAAAGATTCGTTTGCCGAGCGACGACAACCGTTTGCGCGCGGGAATGGCGGCGGATGTTTATTTTCCCAATGTGAAATGAGCTCAACACCCGCGAAAGGACACTAATGGACACGAATGTCTCTCACGATGGGAAAATGACCGAGCCAATGATCGAAGTGGACAGGTTGACGAAGCGCTTCGGCGCATTCACGGCTGTTGATCATGTTTCATTTTCCGTGGCAAAAGGATCAATCTTCGGGTTTCTCGGACCTAACGGTTCGGGCAAATCGACGGTGATCCGGATGCTTTGTGGAATTCTCGAGCCGAGTGATGGAACCGCTCGCATCGGCGGCCACGACATCGTGCGAGACGCCGAGCCGATCAAGGAAATGATCGGTTATATGTCGCAACAATTCTCACTCTATGACGAGTTGACGGTAAATGAGAACCTCATCTTTGCAGGAAAACTTTATGGCTTGCGCGGTCGCGAATTGAACCAGCGGCGCGACGAAATGATCGCCACGACGCATCTAGAGCCGTACATCGACAGGCGCGCCGGGCAACTTTCCGGCGGCTGGCGCCAACGCCTGGCCATGGCTTGCTCGCTCATGCACAAGCCGACCGTGCTCTTTCTCGATGAGCCGACGGCGGGCATCGATCCAGTCGCGCGGCGCGAACTCTGGGATCTACTCTTTGAGTTCGCCGGCAAAGGCATGACGCTGTTTGTGACCACCCATTACATGGACGAAGCGGAGCGCTGCGATCATGTGGGCTATATTTACATGTCGAAATTGATCGTGTGCGGTGAGCCGGACGAGTTAAAAAAAATGCCGGAGGTGAATCCGCCCGGAACGCGCCGGCTCGACGTGACTTGCGATCACGTGACCACGGCACTGCATGCCATGCACGAGATGCGCGGAGTGCGCAGTGCCACCGTGTTCGGCCAATCGATGCATTTGTTGGTCGATGAAACCGTCAAGCGTGCGCAGATCGACGAACAGCTGCACAAAGTCGGCGTTGGTCATGCCGAGATTCACGAAATGGGTCCTTCGCTCGAAGACGTGTTTGTTGAGCTTTCGGCCAAGCACGCCGCTGAACAACAAAAGGCGGCGTAATGAAACACAAATTGTTTCGCGGGCTCGGCGCAATCTTGTTCAAGGAGTTCATCGTCGTCTGGCGCGATCCGCTGACTCTGTTTTTCTTTTTTTTCCCGCCGTTGATTGAGATGATTGCATTCGGCTACGCGCTCGACAACGACGTGAAACACATGGCGATGCTCATTCTCAACGAAGATCGCACCGTCGAGAGCCGGCAGTTGATAGACCGTTTCGTGAACACGGAGTCATTTCGCGTCGTGGGCGAAGTGCAAAGCCTGGACCAGCTTAAAAGTGAAATGCGCAAAGGCCGCGCCTACGCCGCCCTGGACATCCCGCCGAACTTTACTCGCGAACTTAATGCAGGCCACTCTGCGCAGGTGCAATTGCTTGTCGATGGATCGAATTCCACGACGGCGTTGCAGGCTCTCCAAACGGGACTCGGCGTGGCGTTGACGCAATCACTGGAATCGCTTCTGCGTGAAACCGGCCGGCAGGGGATGCCGATCGATGTTCGTCCCCAAATGCTTTACAACCCGGCCATGCGCGCGCCGAACTTTTTTGTGCCGGGCGTGATTGGCGTCGTTCTGCAAATTGGGACGACAGTTGCTGCCGCCATGGCCCTGGTTCGGGAACGGGAACGCGGCACGCTCGAGCAACTACTGGTGAGCCCATTGAGCCGCGCTGGCCTCATGCTCGGCAAGCTGGTTCCATATTTGTGCATCGGTATGGCGATGGCGCTGGTCTTGTTCACGATTATGCGGTTCGTGTTCTTTGTCCCAATCGTGGGCAATGTCTTCGCGATGATGTTTTCCACGCTCGTGTACGTGTTTGCATTACTGAGCCTGGGTTTGCTCGTTGGGACCAAGGCCGAAAATCAAATGCAGGCGCTCCAAATGTCGATGGTGTTCCTGCTGCCAAGCGTCTTCTTTTCCGGTTTCATTTTCCCACGTGAAACCATGCCGTGGATTTTTTACGCGCTCGGCGCCCTCTTTCCCACGACGTATTTTATTGCGCTCATGCGCGCGATCATTTTGCGCGGCGCAAATCTCTTTGAATACTGGCCGAACTTGGCCATTCTCATTCTCATGTCGATCTTACTCTTCGCTTTCTGCGCTTTGCGATTTCGAAAAAAGATCGGGTGAACAAAGGGACGCTTTTACGCTGTGCCGCGGTCGTTTCTGTTCAGCGTCCTGCGCATTACCATCGCCGTCGCCGCGGTTTTGGCGTTACTCTGGTGGTTTGGAGTGAGGATGCCCGGCAAAAATATTTCGAAGGCTGCGCCGTTGTCGCCCGATGAAGTTGCGTTGCGCGAAGAGCTCCGTGCGGATGTGCAAACGCTCGCCGGCGAAATCGGCGAGCGCAACATGTGGCGTTATCCACAATTGAATGCCGCTGCCGACTTCATCGAAAATTCTTTTTCACGCGCAGGCCTTCGCCCGCGACGGGACAGTTATGAGATGCACGGGCAGGCCTGCTACAATATCGAGGCAGAAATTTCCGGCGCGCAAGCAACGGCGGTTTCTGAACCGCCGCCGATCATCCTTATCGGCGCACATTATGATTCAGTCTTTGGCTCGCCCGGTGCAAACGACAACGGGAGCGGGGTCGCGGCGCTTCTTGCATTAGCGCGGCGTTTTGCTGGGAAAACCGCACAACACAGGGTGCGCTTCGTCGCATTCGTGAACGAGGAGCCGCCTTATTTTTTGTCGGATGAAATGGGAAGCTTTGTTTACGCCGGCAGATGCAAAACGCGCGGCGATCGAATCGACGCCATGATTAGCCTCGAAACCATTGGCTATTTTTCCGATGCGCCGCACTCGCAGACCTATCCAGCGCCCGGCTTGGGCATTTTGTATCCCAAGGTCGGCAACTTCATCGGATTCGTCAGCAACGTTCATTCGCGGGCGCTGCTCCGCCGCGTCGTCGCGCTCTTTCGCAAACACGCAAAGATTCCATCCGAAGGCGCGGCGCTCCCAGCGTTCATTCCCGGCGTCAGTTGGTCGGATCAATGGTCATTCTGGCGGCACGGTTACCCTGGCATCATGATCACCGACACCGCGCCATTTCGCTATCCGCATTATCATTCGTCCACCGACACGCCCGATAAACTCGATTACGATCGTTTCACGCTGGTCGTGAGCGCGATGGAAAAAGTCATCGGGGACCTGGTCGGACTGTAGTCGGGATCGTTGATCCCGGCCGGTGCAGCGGACGAGAGGCGCCGCACAGATTCGGACGTCCTACTGCGGTACGGAATGTGAATTCGCCTTCGGCAGCAACCAATCAAGAGCGCGATAGAAGTCTGTCAGCGCTGTGCCTTGAATCGGATCGTTGTGGTAAGCGCCGGGGAGTGTAATCACGCGCTTTTCCCCAGCGTAAGCGTCAACCACCAGCCGATGATAACGAGGCGCGACTACTTCATCTCTTCCCGCCAACAAAAAAATTGCCGGCGCATGAATCGCCTTAGCGTTTGCAATGCTGTCGAGCTCTCGCGGAATTTGCAACGCGACAGGACCCGCCAACAGCCACAGATTCCACCAACCAAACCGACGCAGGATCATCTCGCGCAGCGGCGGAGGATTGTGCAAAATCAATCCGGCGATCCCGGCGGGCCGGGACGCAGCCACGTGGAGCGCAGCAGTCGCGCCGATGCTTGCCCCATAAGTGATGATAGGCCGATCAACCGCGTGACGTTTTAATTCATCAAATGCCGCAAGCGCCCCCGGCCCGATCTTGGAAAGGCGCGCCGGTCCGGTGCTGCCGCCAAAGCCGGGGTAATTCATTCCCCAGATTTCTACGGCGCGGCCATTCCATTCTTCCGCCTCCGCCGCGACCCAGCGCTCCGCGCGATCCGCATTGCCATAAAAGCGGAAGATGTAAACGTCCGCGCTGCCCTGTTTCTGTGCTCGCTGCGATTTCGCTGTCCAGATTTCCAATTCCCCATTCTGAAACGGGATCGCTTTACGAACCGCGCCGCCGGTAGCGATCGGCGCTCTTGTTGGAAATAAGATCAAATGATCCGGCAAATGACTGAAGAGGATCACAGCGAAATATACAGCGGCAACGACGAGCAAGAGGCGCTGTCCAGCGGAAATCTTCACTTTCACATCTGTTCGAGGAAGGCAAGGACGCGCGACTCATAATCAACTCGGGCCGCTCTATGAAGATCGACATGTCCGGCGTTCGGCACGAACCAAAGTTGCTTGGGAGATCGCGCGCGCTCAAACAGCATCTGTGTATCGGATGGTCTGCTGTTTCTGTCTTTTTCCCCGCTCATGATGAGCACTGGGCACTCGACGTTGGCGATGTGATCGACCGGGCGCAATTGCGAAGCCGAAACGCCAAGCCGCCACTGCAATTGGTTCAACAGGACGGGCGTCAAGATTCGGCCGACGCGGCCGAGGTAATTTTCCATCCGGTTGCGAGTTGCGATTTCAATCGTGGGATAGACTTCCTCGAGCACAAGCCCATCAACTCTCAGCGGCGGAGTTGCGAGCAGAGCAGCTACGCCGCCCAATGAACTGCCGATAATCGCAACGCGAGCGGTTGGATCGATATGGCGAACAAAATTTATCGCAGCAAGCACATCGCGACTTTCTTTCCACCCAAACGTGATGTGATCGCCTTTGGTTTCGCCGGTTGCCTGGAAATCAATAAGCAGGACCGAGTAACCGGCACGATGCAGAAATCGCGCGCGATCAATCATGCTTAAACGATTCGCGCGAATACCGGGCAGAAGTAAGACAGCGCCGCGACGATTTTGGATTGGACACCACCAACCGTGGACATTTGCGCCCAAATCGCTCGCAAAGGTGAGCGGTTGAGCGGCTAGGTCGGTGGGAGGATTTCCGATCCGGGTTTGAACCGGATGCGCGAGCAGCCATCCAACGGAAATGGCACACATGATGGCGATGCCGACCAACGTCGCGAAGGTGACAAGTAGCTGTTTCATTTTTGCGTTCCTAGCGGAGTCACCGTTTCGAAACAGCGCATGCCCCTTCGTTGCGCACAACTATCAGGTCTCTTTCTTCTCAAGCTTCCGATACCCAACGACGAGCAGGACGATGAAAGCCGCGAGAAGCGAAGAAAACTTAGGCTGGGCGGAAAGCTCTGACCAGTAATTAAAATAACCATCGTCGACACTGAAGATACCACCGAACATCAGTCCGGTGCCGATAGCCGGGATAGGCAGAAATGCGCCGACCCAGCGGCACGGCGAATGCGAAAAGATGCTTCTCGAACATTTTCTCAGGCGGCTCTATACGCCGCGTCCTTCTTCTGGTACTCCGCAGAATTTGAATCAATCAGCGGTGTAACATGGTGGTCCTGCCATCGCGGCTCTGGCGAGAATGTGCTTACTCCGCAGCGAATCATCGCCGGAAAAACAACGGCGATGCCAAATGCGAGTGCGAATTTCTTCGCAATCATGCGCAAATGCTCGGCTCGCGAGCGCGCCATGCGTTAATCGATAATCTTTTGCGTCATCATTGATTTAACTGATGACTGCGCGCAGGTAAGCTAGCTGGTTTCCAGTTGGATCGACATGCGAAGTCTTCGAGTGCGGACCGCGCCAGGTCTAACGTCGCGACGTGAAGATTCACGCGCATCAAGCCCGCCGTTGGAACGTTGAGCGCCTGTGTCTGGCGCCACTCGTTAGGTTCGAATGACAATGACGTCTGCGTGGAGAGAATCGTCGCCAATACAAAGGCGCAGCGGTTTACCTAGTCGGTGAAATCGTCGATTTCGCTTCATTGTTTTTCTTCCGCCGCTGCAAGAAACCGCTGATACAGAAACGATGCGAGGATAGCGATCACGGCGACGACGACGAACGCGCCAATGCGATAAAGTTGCTCAAGCTGGGAAAGATCGTGAAAGAAAAGCTTCACGACGGTGATGCCGAGCAAAGCCAGACTGGCGTAACGCCCCGGCGCGGTTCGCTTTCGAATTCCGACAATGAGCAGCAACAGCGCAAACAACGCCCACGCGATGCTGTAGCTCATGTCGCGCGCAAAATTTCCTGAGAATTGAAATGTCAACGTGACCGCGCCCGGCGTACTAAAGTAATCGGCGATCTCGATGTTTACGATCAGAAATGCGAGTACGGTCCCGAGCGTGTAAAGCAACGGCAGCACATCTCGACCGAGAATTAGATGGCGCGGCGGCGCGAGCAATCGTGCGCCGGCGAACAGGCACACTGTCGCGATGCCGTAGGTGTAAAGATACCAATTAAGAATCGGGAATGCGGCGCGCGGGTGATAACTGAGCACGGCCGGATTGAACGCGAGGCGCGCGAACACGGCGACGAGCAAACCGACGCCCACCAGGCGCAGTCCCGAGTGCGGCACGCGATGAAAAAACCAGCAAAGCGCTGCGCCTTCCAACGCCCAACCGACCGTGATCCATTGGCGATCGAGCTGGGTCGGGAAAATCAGCGTGATGAAAAACAGGGTGGCTCCGCCAAAGAGCGCCAGCTGCGCATTGCGTGCCGGACTCGTGAGCGGTGTGCGTTTGAGCAGCACGAAGAGTCCGAGTAACGAAGGCACTGCAAATGCAGCTGGCACCAAACCGGGAACTCCGCTTGGATACGCAGTGCGAATAAGTTGATACACCAGATAAAAATGTAACGGACCCGCGAGCGCGGCTGTTGCCCACGGGGCCGTTTTTCCGGCAAGCTTTTGGTAGAAAATGAAGGGAAAGATGGTGAACAGCGCGTAAAATCCGAGATACCAAATCAGTGGTAGCGTGGCACGCGTTGGATCGAAATGTTCAAAATGCCATGCGTGCTCCAGCGCGAGCACCGAGACGAGTGCGACCGTCGGGAGCAGATCGAGCGAAAAGGCTTCGCTCATACCGAGAAGCAAAATGACTAACAATAACGCCAAGCCGAATACAGGAGACGGATTCGCGAGCGGTAACCGCAGCGTCACCATGATGAGCAGCAGAAACGGCAGCGTCGCCGAGAGCGCGGGAAGTTGAACGGAAAGATTTACTGGGTCAACGATGTTGCCGAAAAGATTTGGTGCGCGCGTGACTGCGCCACTTGCAACCAATCGGCGGGACGCCCAACTCGCTGCGAGCAGAAAGAAAATCGCGAAGCCGCCGAGGAGACACAGTGCTATTGGTAAGCCGGTGAGTTCACTCGGAATCCGGCAGAGCCACGCGCCCATGGTCACAAGCGTGAGCAGGAGCACGCCAAGAATCGGGAGCAGCGTAGCCGTCGTTAGAGCGAGAACAATCGCGAGAAGATCGACAATCAGCACGAACGGCCAGACAAAAATCGAAAGCTGGCTGAGCTGAAAAATCGGCATCAACACCAGTAGCAGTGCGAGAGCGGGAAATGCATGGCTCCACCACGGGATCTCGATCCTGCGCAGACGTTGCAGGGCGAGTGGCGCCGTCGCATGGAAAAGCGCGAAGACAAAATAGAACGCCAGCGCGACATAAAGATTGGCGGTTGTGAGATAGTTTCCTGTCCACGTGCCAAGAAAAATGAACGCCGCCAGCCCGGCCAACGCTTCAACGATGACGAGCCTGCTTTGAATTAGCGTTAGCGCGAGCAAGCCAAGGTCGACAACAAACAGGTAGCTGAACAGCAGCGTCGGCCGTTGCGCGATCGTTTGGAACGAGAGCAGGTAAAACGCCGAGCACATCGCGACCGCGGCGAGCCAAATGGCGCAGGTGAGAAGTTCACGGTTGATTTTTGCGGTCCGTTTCGACCACGCCGCCGCCGCGAGAAACAACGCCTGAAATCCGGCGAACACGGCCATGACAACAAGGACTTTGTTTCCGGCGAAATATTTTTCGGAAACAAAGAACGTCGCGATCCAGGCGAATTGCATCAGCGAAGTTCCAACCGCGCCCAGGATGGGGAGCACATTCCAGCGTTGTCGTTGCCCGACTCCGAGCAGACCGATGTCGAGCAGCGCGATGTACATGAAAAGTCCGAGCGGATGATCCTGGCCCGTTGAAAGCAATACCGGCGTGAGAAAACCGCCTGCGATGCCGAGCACAGCTACGACAATCGCATTCAATCGGACGGCGAGCAGAAACGCGACGGCCGTGATGAGCGACATCAACAAAAAGGTCGGAATGAGACCAAAGAACCGAAAGTGATAATAAGATCGACAGGCAAACGTCACGGCATAGAGCACAAGGATCCCAGTCGCGCAGAGCGTCTGCGCAGTGACCGCGTTTTCCTTCCGTTTGAGGAGCAGACCGCCGATGAGAAGACTGGCGCCAACGAGGAATCCAATCGCAACCCGCAGCTCCGGTGGGATGAGATTATGCTCAAACGAATATTTCACGAAAAACGCCACGCCGAGGAAAAGCGCCAGCCCGCCGATCCACGCGAACAGTTTCGCGCCCATAAACTGCTCCCAATCCATTGAAGGTTTGGCCGGTCTTGCGGTTTGAGGAACAGTTGCTTCAGCAATTTTTTGCGAGATTGGCGGTGGTACCGATTTTTTCTCTTCCACGACCGGAGCGGAGATTGTGGTCGGAAGCGGTGGCGGAATGGCCTCAACCGCCTCCGACTTCGGCACAGGAACGGTTTGCCGCCGCAAACTGCGCACTTCGTTTTCGAGGGATGAAAGTCGAGTGACTAGGTCGTCAACGCCGCGCTTTGCTGTGTTCGCCTTTGCGAACGCGACAAACGGCAGGATGAAAATCACGATTAACAGACCGATGATGAACAGAATCAAGAGTTCCATTTGTTTGTTATACTTGGCCGCGTAATCCGGGCGAGCAAGAGAGGATAGCTGCTTTGCGCAGTGAGCGTTAATTGATAAAAATGGCGGATTTCATCGACGCTTTCGATCATGAACATTCATCACCTCGAGTTGTTCTATTTCGTCGCGAAACACGGCGGCATCGCAGCCGCGGTGCGCAATATTCCGTATGGCATTCAGCAACCGGCGGTCAGCGGACAAATCGCGAAACTGGAAGAGTCACTTGGCATCAAGCTGTTTCAGCGGCGGCCATTCGCGCTCTCGCCCGCGGGCGCGGAGCTTTTCGAGTTCATCAAACCGTTCTTCGATAACATCGACATCGTCGCCGAAAGGCTGCGCCAGAACAGTTCGCCGCAATTGCGCATCGCCGCTCCGTCAATCGTGCTGCACGATTACCTGCCGCAAATCTTGGAATGCCTCCGGCTAAAATTTCCCGCGTTTCGGCTTTATCTGCACGAAGCGGCTCGCGCTGAAGCGGAAAGATTACTTTTGGCTCGCGATGTCGATCTTGCCATCATGCTAATCGACAAAAAATCGCGCGCTGGAATTCAGGTGCGACCGCTGCTCGAGCTGCCGTTGATTCTGTTGGTCCACAAAAAATCTAAGCTGGCGCGCGCTGAAGAGTTGTGGAAACGCGATAAGATCGAAGAGACGCTGGTCAGTTTTCCCCGGACCGATCCCGTTCATGCATATTTTCAGCGCGGCCTTGAGCGGCTCGGAGTGGAATGGTTTTGCGGAATCGAGGTCAACTCGGCGCGATTGATCGAACGTTACGTTGCCAGCGGGTACGGTATCGGTTTGGCGGTCGCGGTGCCTGGCTTCAAGCCACCACCACAACTGCGCGCTCTTCCACTGTCGCACTTCCCGCCGGTAGTCGTCGGTGTTGCATGGTCCGGCAAACTTTCCGGCATCGCGCGCCAGCTACTGGCCGAGCTCGACATTGAAGCGGAGACGCAACGGGGACGACTCGGAAAAAGAGAATTCCGATGCCGGGCAAATTCTTCTAGTCTGACTCGTCCCTGAGCATCGATTTGATCTGCTCGCGCAGTTCCGGTGTGTTCTCGTGCCCGTGCGCCGAGGCCGCATGTTGCACTGCGGCGTCGAGGACTTCTTGCTCCGTTCCCGAAATTTTCAGCGAACAGTTTTTTTCGCTCGGATAATTTCTGCAATCGATCGATTTTCTTTGTGCTGCCATTATGACCTCCAGTTTTAATTTTTTCATGCTATCCGTGTAACGATGCAGTTTCAACCGCGGCGTTTGGATCGCGGCGTAGCACTCTAAAATCGCTCTCGACCGACCACGCTGCTCCGGGCAAAATCGGTGACACGTTTCCGCTTTTGTCGCACTGAAAATTAAACCCAAAGAATTATGAGGGTCATCGCATTCTCTATTGGCCTCGCATTAGCCGCGAACGCTTTTGGTCAGCAGAAACCTGAAGCAGCACCGCGCGACACGGGCAGCGATTTGCTTTGGAAAAAGCTGGAGACGCGCGTTGATGAAATTGCCAACCGACTCGATGGCGTGATGGGTGTGGCCATTCTCGATCTCACCGACGGTCGAGTTCTCTTGCGCAACGCTGACCGCGTGTTTCCCGCTGCCAGCTCGATCAAAATCGCGATCCTCCTGGAACTGTATCGTCAGGACCAAGAAGCGCGCGCAGGAGCAAAAGGAAAAGCCAGGTTGGACGACATTTATACCTTCGATCCCAAAGACCTTGTCGAAGACAGCCGGATCATGGCTGGTCTCACTGCCGGTGTGACACGCGTTACCAACCGCGACCTGGCTCAATTCATGGTTACAGTGAGCGATAACGCTGCCACCAACGTTCTCATCGATCGCGTGGGCAAAGATAACGTAAACGCAATGCTTCATAGCCTTGGACTGTCGAAAACGATGTTGCGCCGAAAAATGATGGATGTCGCAGCCGCTCGGCGTGGCGACGAGAACGTCGCCACGCCGCAGGAAATGGTTCGGCTGTTGGAAGCTATTTACAAAGAGAAGGTGTTAGACAAGCAAGCAACCGCGGAGTTCATCAAACAGCTTTCGACATCGAAGCAGAGTTACATTCCGCGTTATTTGCCCGAGAATGTTCAGGTGGCTAACAAGCCCGGAGAGTTGGAAGCTGTGCGGACGGACTCAGGAATCGTTTATGCGCAAAACCGTCCGTTTGCCATCAGCGTGATGACCGCTTACGACCGCGACGAGAAAGCTGCGGGGCGCGCCATTAGCGACGTCGCTCTCGAGGCGTACCACTACTTCGAGATGCACGGCAAGACATCCGAGTATGGCCGGGTATTGCCATCGGCCCCGCCCGGAAGATGAATGCGTTATGCCTGCTATTTGCAACCGACGGCAGATGGCTGAACTTGTTCCTCGCAGTCCTCGATGCGTGTTACGACTATCATAGGTGCGCTGTTCGTGCAGTGCGCGGCCCTTTTAGCTGACGAAGTTCGCGATCGCGAGGGCGCGATCGCCAGCACGCGAGGCGCGTGCGCTCCCCAGAAGATTACAGCAGTTGGTGGGGATCGACATCGACGGTAACGGTGACGTCTTCGGGGAACGGCAGTTTGTCCAGCGTTTCGCGGACGAGCCGACTCAGGCGCATGATGGCTTGGCCGCGGATCAAGATGTGAAACCGGTATTGGCCTTGCAGTTTTTCCAGTGGCGCAGGCGCCGCATCGCCTAGGATGAATTCTTCCGGTAGCGCTTCTTTCAATCGGCGCTTTAACGTTTCGGCTGAAAGTTTTGCGCGACCTTCGTGCGGCGAGCGGACCGTAATTAAGATTGCGTGCTTGAACGGCGGAAAATCGCAGCGCTCACGAAACTCCAGTTCTTGTTGGAAATAGCCGGCGAAATCGTGGTGCCGCGCGAACTGAATCGAGGGCGAAAACGGCGTGTACGTCTGCACGAACACTTCGCCCGATGTTTCGCCCCGCCCGGCGCGCCCGGCAACTTGCGTAAGAAGCTGAAAGGTGCGTTCGCCTGCGCGAAAATCGGGCAAATGCAAAGCCAGATCGGCATTGATAATTCCTACGAGCGTAACGTTCGGAAAATGCAAGCCCTTCGCGATCATCTGCGTACCGACGAGGATGTCGATCTTGCCAGTGCGGAAATTTCTTAAAGTTTCACGATACGCTTCCTTTCGCGTCATGGAGTCGGCGTCCATGCGGCGCACGACGGCTTTTGGAAAAATCTGCGCTACAGTCGATTCAACTTTCTCGGTGCCAAAGCCGTAATAAATCAGCGCATCTTTTCCGCAAGCCGGACATTTCTTTGGCACGGCCGCAGTATGCCCGCACAAATGACAGCTCAATCGTCCGGCGACAGCGGGATGTCGGTGAAACGTAAGCGCGACACTGCAATTCGGACAGTTGCGCGCTTCGCCGCAATTGCTGCAAAGCAACGACGTGGAAAAGCCGCGCCGGTTCAGAAACAGAATTGTCTGTTCGCGTTTCTCCAGACGAGTGGCAATGGCTTGCGACAACTTTTCCGACAGAATAGCGGCTTTCTTTTCCTTCCGTCGTTCCTGGCGCAGATCGACAATACGTATCAGCGGCATCTGCTTTTCGTCAATGCGCTGGGTGAGCGTGGCCAAACGGTATTTTCCGATCGCAGCGTTGTGATAGCTCTCGAGCGATGGCGTAGCGCTTCCAAGAACCACGACGCATTTCTCGATCTTCGTGCGCACGACTGCAACATCGCGCGCGTGATACCGCGGTGCTTCCTCCTGTTTGTAGGTCGTCTCGTGTTCCTCATCGACGACGATGAGGCCTAGGTTTTTCAGCGGCGCGAAGACCGCGCTCCGCGCGCCGATCACGATGCGCGCGCGGCCAGAATGGATTTTATGCCATTCGTCGTGACGTTCGCCCTCGGATAAATGGCTATGCAACACCGCGACCGCGTCTTGCGCTTCGGCGAAACGGCCTTTGAAGCGCTCAACCGTCTGCGGCGTCAGCGAAATTTCCGGTACGAGAACGATCGCGGTGCGTGCGCGGTCGAGCGCGGCCCGGATCGCCTGTAAATAAATTTCTGTTTTGCCGGAGCCGGTTACGCCGTGCAACAGAATCGTGCGCGCATTTTCCGGCGCGTCGAGCGCTTGCGTGATTTCCTTGAGTGCGTACGATTGCTCCTCGTTCAGGACGAGATTCGACGTTGCAATGAATTCTTCGTCGGCGTGCGGATCGCGGACCACTGCTTCCTCGCGCAACTCTGCAAGGCCGCGTTTCACCAGCGCACGCAGAGTCTGGTTGTCGAGAGAGGTTCGCCGCAGAAGCTGTGCCGCGCGCATCGGTGCTTCCAGCTGCGAGATTGCTTCCAGAAGTTCCGCCTGCCGCGGAGCGCGTTTTCGCAATTTTTCGAGTTGGTCATTATCGATCTTACATCCGGGCTGCACGAACAATTGTTTTTTCCACCCGACTTCTGCACGCCGGATAACTTGAGGCAGCATGCTGCGCATGACGGTTTCGATCGGGCAGCAATAGTAAGCGCCGATCCATTTCGCCAATTCGAGCAATTGCTCGCTAAGAATCGGTCCCTCGCCAACGAGCGCTTCAATCGGCCGGATGCCTTCCACTTTGCTCTCCTCGAGAACGGCGACGACCGTGCCCAACGCAGATTTGTCGCGGAACGGCACGCGTACGCGGGAGCCGACTCCGACTCGTTCGGTCAAAGTTTCCGGCACGGAATAGTCGAGCTCCCGATGGATCGCCCGATCAATGATGATACGGGCGTACGTGGGCTTTGCCATGAGAAGGACTGGCTTAATTTAATTGCTCAGGCGAGCAGGAGCACGAGATTTGATGCCGAAGTGATACGATTTTTCTTCAAGCTGATCCTTTGCGTATTGCTCGCGGTAGCGGCGGGTTTTGCTTATCTGGCTCTCCAATCCAGTGATCCGATTTATACATTTTACGAATGGATGAGTCCGGCCCGGTTTCATCAGTACGATCCGTTGATTCGCGCCGTCGCGCTGCAACATCATCTCGACCCAATGCTGGTGAAGGCGGTGGTGTGGAGGGAGAGCCGGTTTGATGCGAGAAAACATGGTACCGCCGGCGAGCGCGGGCTGATGCAAGTAAGCGAAAGAGCGGCCAGCGAGTGGGCGCGCGAAGAGAAAATCGACAACTTTCGTGCCGATCAACTTTTCGATCCAAAAACCAATCTTGAGGCCGGCACGTGGTATTTGCGTCGCGCGTTGGAACACTGGGAACATCAAACCGATCCAGTGCCGTTCGCGCTAGCGGAATACAACGCCGGTGCCCGCCGTGCCCAGCGGTGGACCGGTGGAAATGAAGTCGCCGACATTCCGGTAAAGAAGTTCCTTCGAAATATCGATTTTCCCGGAACACGAAATTACATCGAATCCATCATGGAGCGCTACAAATTCTACCAGCGGCGTGGGCGAATGTAACCAACATGCGCGTTTCCCGGTGCGTGCTTTGTGTTCTTCAGGATCTTTTCGTTTTGCGTAATGAGATCGTGCCCTTACGCTACGGGCTTTCGCAGCGAAACGATGCAGCGGTGGGGCTTTCTAATAGCGGGTTCAATTATTTTTGCTGCTGGCGTGGTCTTGGGACTCGCTGCACTCGGCGCGGACACGAGTTCGCCAAGGCGGAATCCTAATCTTCCTGAATTCCCGGCGGCCGTGGGGGCGCATGAAACGCGGGCCGACTCGGAAAGCGCGCTCGGTTTGCAAAACGCGATGCCAAGCCAAGCGCAAATAGAAGGTGGCCCGTTGCAAATGATACCGCCGACGCGCAGCAGCTTTATGGCGGCTTGGCAAAAAGTAAGCGGCGCGATCGACTATCGACTCGATGTCTCCACAAGCGCTTCGTTCGATAGCTACGTTGACGGTTACCACGACTTGGACGTGGGGAACGTGACTGGACGCGTCGTGACCGGCCTGAGCCAGGGCACTACCTACTACTATCGCGTGAGCGCTTATGATGCGACCGGCACAGTCAGCTACTCGGATGTAATGACAGCCACGACCTCGGCTAGTCTTGGACTCATCATCAACCCAACATTCGACTTCTCAATTACCAGCAATCCAAACGCGGCGGCAATCGAGGCAACAATCCATCGGGCCATCGCAATTTACGAGTCGCTGTTTAGCGATCCGATCACAGTCTCGATTCTTTTCCGCTACTCGACCCAGGCGCCAAACGGCAAACCGTTCCCTTCGGGTTGGATCTCGCGAAGTGACTGGGTCTATTACACAATTCCGTGGAATACGTTCATCAATGCCCTAGTAGCGGATGCAATTACCGGCTACGACGCCACAGCGAACACGAGCCTGCCGACGAGTGCGTTATCCGCTAACATTAGGCCGACGAGTGCGATCGGGCGAGCGGTGCGGTTGAACACGCCCGGAGGGCTAACTGCAAGCGGCACGATCGGCGGGTCGTATGATGGTATCGTTACGTTGAACTCCTCGGTGCGGTTTCAGTTCAGTCGGCCTACCAGCGGCAGCAATCTTGACGGGCAGCGTGCCACTGAGCATGAGATGGACGAGGTCCTCGGGTTTGGATCCCGCTTAAATATCGGCGGGAGCGATCTCCGCCCACAAGACTTGTTCAGTTGGTCCTCTACTGGTGTCCGAAATCTCACGTCGAGCGGCACACGCTATTTCTCGATCAATCGCGGCACTAGCAGGATCGTCTATTTCGATCAGAACTCCAATGGCGACTTCGGTGATTGGCAGAGCACGGCCTGCCCGCAAGCGCAGCCGTATGTGCAGAATGCGTTTAGCTGTGCGGGCCAATATTCCGACGTCACCCTTACGTCGCCGGAAGCCATCAACCTCGATGTCATCGGTTATAACCTGATTAATTCGCCTGCTCCTGCGCCGACTGATTTTAACGGCGATGGGAAGCCTGATTGGGTCCTTTACAACGCCAGCACACAGCAGACAGCGATATACTACATGAATAACAACGTTCGCATCGCTTCCGCGACCGGGCCAACTCTTCCGGCCGGCCCCAAGTTAGTGACTGTGGCTGATTTTAATCGCGAGGGTCATCCAGATTACTTGCTGTTCAATCCAAGTACGCGTCAAACAGCGATCTGGTATCTGTCAGGAGTGACGCATGTCGCAGGCGCGGCCGGGCCGACTCTCTACAGTGGCTGGCAGATGGTGGGGACAGGCGATTTTAATAAGGACGGAAAACCCGATTGGGTCCTTTACAACGCCAGCACACAGCAGACAGCGATATACTACATGAATAACAACGTTCGCATCGCTAGCCCATACGGGCCGACTCTTCCGGCCGGCTCCAAGTTAGTGGCTGTGGCTGATTTTAATCGCGATGGTCATCCAGATTACTTGCTGTTCAATCCAAGTACGCGTCAAACAGCGATCTGGTATCTGTCAGGAGTGACGCACATCGCAAGCGCGTCCGGCCCGACCCTTTCCAGTGGTTATGAATTGATCGGGACAGCCGATTTCAATCGCGACGGCAAACCGGATTATCTGCTTTACAACTCTAGCACGCGGCAAACCCTCATATGGTATCTCAATAAGAACGTTTACGTGAGCGCCGCGTACGGCCCCACTCTTCCTGCCGGTTGGAGCGTGGTCGCGCCTTAAATAAGTCCCGAACCATTAGTCGGTTAAAGCGCTTCGCGGAACGCATCTACCTCCAGTTCTGCAGACTTAGACGCAGGCGAGCGCGAGAGCATCGCGTGCGACGTTTTTTTGCGCTAAGAGTTGAGTAATGACCAAAAGTGAAGTCGCCGCTGTTTTGGAGGAAATCGGCACGTTGCTCGAATTGAAAGGCGAGAATCCTTTCAAGATTCGAGCGTACGTCAACGCCGCGCGCGCGATCGAAACATTTGGTGGAAACATCTCGGACCTGCAGGATGAAGAAGCGTTGGGAAAAATTCCCGGCATCGGCAAAAGCATCGCGCTCAAGATCAAAGAGCTCGCCGCCACTGGTTCGCTGAAATATCTGCAAGAGCTGCGCGCGGAATTTCCGGCGGCCATCCTGGAATTGTTCTCGATTTCGGGTCTCGGCGCGAAAAAGATCAAAGCCCTTTACGAGAAACTCCAGATCAGCTCGATTGAGCAATTGCTAAAAGCGTGCGAAACCGGCCGCGTCGCGGAGCTACCCGGCTTTGGCGAAACGACGCAAGCGAAAATCTGCAAAGCGATCGAGGAACGAACCCGGCATTCCGGTTATTTCCAATTCGGCCAAATCGCACATGAAGCGGAGACATTAAGAAGCGATTTCGCTGCTCATCCGGACGCGCTCCATACAGAGGTTGCGGGCAGTTATCGGCGGCGAAAAGAAATTGTGCACGATGTCGATCTTCTGGTGGCGACAAAAAAACCGGAAACGATCACGAAATTTTTCGTCGGCCATTCGCTGGTGGAATCGGTCATCGCGCAGGGCCCCACCAAGTCGAGTGTGCGGCTTCGTTCCGGAGTCCAGTGTGACCTGCGAGTGGTGAGCACCGCGGAATACCCGTTTGCACTGGCTTATTTTACTGGCAATAAGGAGCACAACATCGAGTTACGCAGCCGCGCGCTCAAACGGGGCTGGACGCTTAACGAGTACCGGCTGGCCCCGCTTCCGGTCGACGCGAAAGCGAAGAAGAAAAAACCGGCCAACAAAATTCCGAAGGTGCGCGATGAAGCCGATTTATACCGGGCAGTGGACCTCGATTTCATTCCGCCGGAGCTACGGGAGAATTGGGGCGAGTTCGAAGCCGCCGAGAAAAATGCGATTCCGAAATTGATCGAGAAGGAAAATTTGCGTGGCACGTTTCACTGCCACACGCTGGCGAGCGACGGCCACAACTCCCTTGAAGAAATGGCGGAAGCCGCACAGGCGCTCGGGCTGGAGTATCTCGGCATTGCCGATCACAGCCGCAGCCAGATTCAAGCGCACGGGATCGACGAGAAAAAATTGTTCGCGCAAGTCGCCGCGATTCGAAAGCTGAACAAAAAATTCGACGGTTTTCGGCTCTTCGCGGGAGTCGAATGCGACATTCTTCGCGACGGTTCACTTGATTTTCCCGATGAAATTTTGTCGCAACTCGATTTCGTGGTCGCTTCTGTTCATTCTGCTCTTGGTCTGAGCGAAGCGGAAATGACCGGACGCATGGTTCGTGCGATGGAAAACCCGTTTGTCACCATGCTGGCGCATCCGACCGGCCGGTTATTGCTGAAACGCGAGTCTTACCAGATCATCATCCCAGCCATTCTCGACGCGGCGGCGCGCACCGGGACGTGGATCGAGCTAAACGCGGCGCCCAAACGGCTCGATCTCGACTGGCGTTGGTGGCCAATGGCGAAACAAAAAGGCGTCAAATGCGTCATCAACCCGGACGCGCATCGCGCCGAGCGTTTGCAGGATTTATGGTTCGGGATCGGCATCGCGCGCAAAGGCTGGCTGACGAAAACGGACGTGATGAACTGTTTGCCGCTGGGTAAAATCGAGCACGCGTTACGCGCAAAACGGGAACGGTAGGGCGCGATCGCCGAGCGCGCCGACGTTTGCTACAACGCGCTCTCTCGTTGCGGCATGAACATCACCAGACATTTGCATGCGCCGCCAGCCTTGATGAATTCGCTCATTGGCAACTCGTGACAGCGGTAGCCGCGGTCCTGCAGAATCGCGACGAGTTTCGGCGCGCCTTCCGGGAGCACAATGTCGCGCTCCAGCACGACGGCATTGCATGAAAAATGCATTGCCTCTTCCGGTAGGACATCGATCAAGTCGGCCACGTGTTCGCGGATGGCGCGTTGCCCGTATTCATCGAAGGCCGCCGGAAACCAGACCGCCGCGCCATCGGGCAGCGGGCAAAAGCAGGTGTCGAGATGATAAAAACGCGGATCGACAAGCTCAACTGAAACGGCCAGGCAACCGAGCATGTCCGCGACGGCGCGATGCGATTGGATATCAGAACGAAATTTGTAACCGCAAAAAAGAACGTCGCCGCCGAAGAGAGCATCGCCTTCGCCTTCGAAGTAGAGATCATCCGGCAACCACGCGACTTGATAGCCATGTTCTTCCATCCAGCGCGCGAAATGCGGCGCTTCGCCCGCGCGCTCTTTGTGCCGGAAATTACTGGGAATGAATTTGCGACCAATCGTGAGCCCGGCGTTGGCCGTGAAAACCATGTCCGGAAGTCCCCGCTGCGGGGCGATCAAATGAATCTTGCAATCCAATTTTGAAAGCGTCGCGTGCAATTCGTTCCACTGCTTTTGTGCAAGGGCGGCCTCGGCGCCGCGGGCGCGGCTCATCCAGGGATTGATCTCGTATTCGATTCCGTAATAGTCCGGCGGACAAAGGAGCAACTCGCGCATACGATCGACAATTTACCCGCAGCTACTTCTTTGCGCCGCTAGAGGATTCGGCTTCGGTGACGCAATCGGCGAGTTCCCGCAGGAACGGTTCCACATCTGTAACCAAGCCGATTGATTGCAACGGCTGATGCTCCACTGCTCTCTCTACTGCCGAGGGATCGATATCAACGCAGACAGTTTTCACGGTAGGCGCGAGCATGGTCGCCACCGCGAGCGAATGTTGAATAGTCGCCAGCAGCAAAGCGTGCGTCACATCGGCGAGTTTTTCACGCATGACTTTTTGCGCTTCGATCGCGTCTGTTGTTACTCCCGGAATCGGTCCCTCGTCACGGATCGAGCCGGTCAGCACGATATCGACGTTGTGACGGACGCAGGCATGCATGATGCCGCCGGTCAGAATCTTTTTTTGAGCGGCCGCGGCGATTCCACCTGCTTCGCGGATTACATTGACCGCTCGCATGAGGTTCTCGTGCCCGCCGCGTGCGAACGCCAGCTCGGAACTCATTCCCAAAGAAGTGCCGAACAACGCCCGTTCGACGTCGTAAGCGGCAAACGCATTTCCGGCAAAAAGACGATCGACGTATCGCGATTCGATGAGGCGCACCAGATGCTGGCCGGCACCAGTCCGCACAATCGCAGGCCCGGCGACCACTGCGACTTTGCCTTTGGCCGCGCGCGCCCGTTGCAATTCACCAGCCAACTCGCGAATGATGGCCGATTTCGGTTCGTCGGCATCGATAATGGCGTTGATGAACTGAAAAAGATCCGTGCGGGACGTCGAACGCTGCACCGGCACGACGCGCACGCCCTGGTGACCAACCACAATCTCGTCGCCTTTACTGACGTCGAAGAACTTTACGGCTCGGGCGGACCGTCTTTTTCGATCCACAACAATCGCGCTGTTCATCATGGCAGGGCGCACTTCGATCTCTTTGCCGTCAAACCGGACGAAGGTTTGCTGGTTGGTCGTCACGTAAAAGTCCCGCGGAAAAACGCCGTCCGCTGGTGCTTTGGCGATCTGCGCATCCGCGCGTTTGTCCACTTCGGCGCCGTGCTGTCGTAGGCGCAGAATCAATTCATCGAGCGCTTCACTCGTCTCAGCAGAGACCTCGATTCGTGCGAAGCTTTGGTCGGCACGTTTTTTGCCGATCTTGATCTCGCCTATCTTGAAATTTGCGCCGTGAGTCAGAATTTGATCCAGCACCTTCGGCAGAATAAGCGAATCGATGATATGACCGCGCAACTCGATCGTCTCCGAAAACATCCGCAAAATTTAGCCGAGGATACCGATCGCGCCAGTGAGCCCGAGAATGAAAGGCCACTCAAAGTTGCGGCGAGATTTTCAGTGGAAAGGCGAAAAATCTAAGACTCTTCCCGTTTTGGGGTGTATAATGCATAGACACTCAAACATTCCATGAACGCAAAATTCATACTTTTCTTAAGTTGCTTCGCGGCGGTGACGTTGGCCGCGTCTGTAGTAAACGCTGATCCGCGCGGTGGTCGCCGGCATTTTAGCTCAATGTCGCCGCGAGGCGGACACGCGTTCACCCGAGGCGGAGCGACATTCGGTCGGAGCACATCGGGGACATACCGCAACTGGAGCGGCGGTAATTGGAGGACTGGTGGTAATTGGAGGAGCGGTGGCAATTGGAGCGGCCGTAATTGGAGGACTGGTGGTAATTGGAGCGGCCGTAATTGGAGGACTGGTCGTAATTGGAGCGGTGGCAACTGGAGCGGCAACCAGTCCATTTTTATCGGCGGATTTGGTTTTCCGTTCTTCTACGGGTATCCCTATTACAGCTATTATCCGTACAATTATTACGGCTACGGTTCGTACCCGTATGGGTACGGGTATGACTCTCCGTACGGTTACGGCTATGATAATTACAGCGCTCCCGCTTACGGGTACGGATACTACGGCAATCAAGGATATGGCTACGGCGATCAAGGCTACGGCTACGGCAATCAGGGCTACGGCAGTCAAGGGTACGGATACCGCGATCAAGGCCGCGGCAACGACAATCAAGCCAACGGCTATGGCGATCGATCTTCGGTTGAGCAGTTACAGCGTCGGCTAGCTCGAGCAGGCTACTATCACGGCGCGATCGATGGAATCATGGGCCCGGAGACCCGCAGTGCAATTAGCGCCTTCGAACGTTCGTCCGGCGCACTGGGAGAGCGCTAACCGCGAGCCTGATTGCTGATCGTTCGGTTGGCTGACCGGCGCAAAAAGAGCCGCATGGTGGCGAATTGCGACCAAGGGTCGTGTTAAAACGCGCCATTTGAAACCTGAGCCGAGTGTGGAAAAGAAGCTACCATGAGCACGAGCATCCGAAATCGCCTACCCGGTACGATTGAGAAAATCGTTTCTGACAAAGTCGTGTCAGAACTTGTCATCCGAACTGCCGCTGGAGAGATAACATCAATTATCACAACTGGCTCAGTCGAGCGAATGAATCTCAAAAAGGGCGACAAGGTCTTTGCCGTAATCAAGGCGACTGAAGTGTCCGTCGAGAAAGAATAGGGTCCTTCGTTACCCCGCCGCTCACATCATGCCGTGATCCACGTTTACGATGAAGCTGGCAACGTGATCAAGACGCACGAGCAAGGAAGCGAATTGCGCGAGTTCTAAAAGCAGAACAACGGCAACCGCCAGACCGTCCACATCCGATTATTACAGTAGAGGGAGGCGCGCATTCTAAAAGCGTCGAGGAAATCCTTGGCAGGAGCTTTCCATTCCCTCGTGAAACAACAAACAAGAAGGGAAAACTATATGAAAAGGCTTCTCTTAATTATATTGGTGGTAAGTGGATTGGCTTTCGTTGCCGTGCAGCGTTCTGACGCTCAGATTTCGGTCGGAATTGGCTATCCGGGCTACGGCTATGGATATTATCCGTATGGATACTACCGACCATATCCGTACTATGGCACCTATTATGGACCATCGTACTACTGGTACGGCGGGCATCGTTACTATTATCGCCACCACCGTCATCATTACTACCACCATTGGTACTAAGCTGACATAGGACACAAAATCCGCTGAGCTGGCTTGGAAAGAGATTCTAAGCCAGCTCTTTTTTGCCGATTATGTCGGTGTCCGCTTCGACTAACGCTCTTGCTTCCAAACGATAATGCCCTGTTCACATCGCTGCACATCGCTAGAATCGTTTCTGCCAGCGATGATTTCTGCACACGTTTACGAATTGAGCCCACGCAAAGATAAACGCGGCGTCGATCTCGTTGCTTTGAGAAAACGCTAATGTCCTTTCCCGCCGTCAGGATCGAGCTAAAATCGCCTCGATGACAGAGAGAGAGCCAAAACCGCTGGAAGACGAGGACCAGCGTAAATTTAGGCGGATTTTTACATGGGTGTTCTTTTTCGTCATTCTCGGGATGTGCATTATCACTCTTTATTTCGCCATCAAGGCTGCCTTTCTTAGCTACCATGGGATTTCTCCGTAGTTGGCCGCATTCTTTGAAGCACACTTCCCCGTTACCGTTGGCTTGCCAGTCGCTGCCGTCGTAGCGCTACTCCTTATCCTCGTTCTTCGTGAGACTACCGGAAAACTTGAGTTCGAGGCGCTTGGATTCAAATTTCGCGGCGCCTCCGGCCCGGTGGTTCTTTGGGTGCTCTGTTATCTTGCTATTACGCTGAGCATAAAATTACTATGGCAGTAGGGTACGCCGAACCAGATGCCGTGAACAATGCAATCGGCTTTGCCAAGTTTCGCAGCCGGTCGCATCGCGCGGTGATCCGCGTTTACGATGAAGCTGGGAAGTTGATCGAAACGCACGAGCACACGGGCGATTTCAAAGAGTGGTAAGTTTTTACCTTTTTATCTTCGTGGTTCTATCAGCAGAGCGTGAGCTTCTGCGTCCCCGATGTTCTCCCCAGCGTGTGTTACTGGATCGCGCCAAACCGTGTCGCCAGCCTTTTTGGAGTCTTCGCTCGTCTTGCCGTCCGGGAAGGTTGTTCTGATCTTGGCATCGCTTAAAAAGTAGACAAACACACCATAAAGATGCGAATGCATCGGCTCTTTCTCGCCAGGTTTTAGGCGGTATTCGATCACTCGTATCTGGTCATTTTCGAAAAGAACTTTGTAATTCTGCGGCGCGAGCTTTGCCGGATCCTGAGCGGACACGACGATGCTAGTCGCCAGCGAAAACAAAAACAGCAGTAAGGTTTTCATTGTTCCGCTCACGAATCGTAATGATGCTGACGCTTCCGATCTCGTCGAATCGTCGATTCCAGTTCCACGAACGCGGTCAACTTTTCATCGGCACGCACAACGAAACGCTTTCCATCGCTGCGATGCGCGTCGGCAATGAAGATCGTTCGCCCCCAGAATCCATGGCTAGGACACAGCCCAAGTCCAACCGGCCTTGCTGAGATTGTCGGCGATTATATCCCATTATTATGTGTTGACCATATCGGCGTTGTTTGTTTTCCTCATCTCTCCGCCCGCCAACGCGATCTTTTGGTAGGCAGATGAGTAGCGTTTTTGTTTAGAGCGGGGAGTTCACTATGCCATTCTCACCCAATTATCCGGGCGTCTATATTGAAGAAATCCCCAGTGGAGTGCACAGCATCAGTGGCGTCGCCACCTCGATTACGACGTTTATCGGCCGGGCCAAGCAAGGACCGGTAGATGATCCGATTGTGATCAACAGTTTTGCCGATTTCGAGCGGCAGTTCGGCGTGTTAGACGCCGCTTGTCCATTGAGCTATGCCGTACGCGATTTTTTTCTCGGCGGCGGCAAGCAGGCCGTGATCGTGCGGCTGTGCCACCCGTTTTTCCCCGCTCTTCACGTGAAGATTCCCCAGCCGGATCTGCCGTTCTCGGGAGGGCTAAGGATCGCGCTCGTGCCGTCGGTGACGTCCGCGAGCGACAAGCTTTAGTGAGCCACTGATTAGCGGATCCAGTTAGGATAATCGGTTTCTGTTCACGGGACGCGCGTACGCGGCGAGCTTTCGGTTCTCGGAGAATTTTTTGTAGCGGCGCTCGCCGCGGCGAGCACTGTAATTAATAGATAGGCGTTTGGCCCGCCTTCGCCAAGGCTACGGCGCGGCAGGCACAAACGCCTCTACAGCGACAAAAGACCAATATGGAAAAACCAAATGCACGTGGGCCTTCTCCGAGCCGCAAAGCGCATCTTGCCTTGCAAGAGAGATTAAACCGAAAACCGAAGCGGCCGCCGCGCCTGCCGATCAAGAAAAATTTCTCCAGCGCGCGTCGGCGGATCGACCGGTAGATTGACAGATGTTATGCACGAGCATTTGCCAGCACTTGCTGCGAAGATCGCAGCGGCACTGTCGATCCGGCCCGAATACCTTGTCACGCAGCCTGCGGAGTTAAGAGTTCTCCAAGGAATGTCGGAAGACGAAATCGCTGCTTTTGCTGCAAGTCACGGCTGGCGTGTAATCCGTCGCCTCGGAGGACGGCAGATCGAATTTTACAATGACGCCAGCGAGCGCGCGTTGTAGCAACCTATTGGTAGGGACGCCGCGCCGCGGCGTCTGGACATCGCAGCGCGATGTCCCTACCCAGTCGTGCTGGACAGCGGCGAGCAGTTGGCTTACGAATGCTCGCGCGTTCCAATGGAAGCAACGAAGATTTATTTTATCGTCTTTGGCGTTTTGACGATTGCCGGCGGCATCATGGGCTACGTCAAAGCGGGCAGCGTAGCGTCGATCATTGCCGGCTCGGTCACGGGAGTTTTGCTGCTCGTAGCCGCATTTTTGTTGCCTGAACATCGCGCGGCGGGGTTAGCGACTGCGTTGATCGTGTCTCTTCTGCTTGCTGCGCAGTTCATCCCCAAATTTTTGCGGACAGGGAGACTGATGCCTGCCGGTATGATGTCGATCTTGAGCGCGATCGGGCTCATCGTCGCGCTGGTCGCCTGGATAAAAAAGTAATCGCGTGGGAAGAATTCGTCTCCGGACGTGGCGGCGGCTCGTGCTGGTTTTGTTCGGCGCGCTCTTTGCCGCCATTGTTTATCGCTGGATCTCGCTGGAGCGCCTGCAGCACGTCGCGCCAGTGGAAGTAGTCGCGACACCGATGCCGACACCGACTCGACCGCCCGTCATCACTGGCAAATTGGAGACGGGTAAGTTATTCAACGGAATCACGCTTCACTCCACGGTCGAGCCGCTTCGGGGCGCCGACGCGACCACCGAACGGGTTGATCCGAACAGTTACGTTCTCGATTTAAAATTGCAGGCACGAGTGCCTTCGCCAAACAGGACGATCGACGAGCTGGCCAAGGTCAGTCCGCAACTGCCGGCGCTCTTGCCTGGGTTGGCAGCCATGGTCACAGCCGACCCAGTCTCGCCGCTTTACGCTCAGCTTTACGACACAAAGCTAAGAGTGTTGCGTGATAATCTTGTTCGGCTCGATCAACTTCTCTCGCGGCACAATTTTTTCGATTGCCAAACAGTGTTGCAATTACAGCATCCGCAGACGCACCGCAAAGTGCTCCTGCTACAGGCGGACATGGATGTGGACGCCGATGGTTCCGATGCCGACCGCATGCCCATTGGGACCGGCGCGCCAACCAATTTCAAGCCATCCACGAGTTATCACTGGCCAAAGAAAACCGCAGCGCCCAACCCATATCTCGCTGCGACTGAAGAAAAGCTGAAACGCGCCGAGGATGAGTATGCGCTCAAGACGATTACTCCGGAACGCAAACACGAGCTCCGCAGCGCGATCGCACAACTGCGAGCGGAAGTTTTCACACTAAAGAAATTCAGTTTCCTGATTGGCACGACGGATCCCTACGTCGTAGTTCCAAGTGCTTTCGCGCAAGGAAAGGATGGCGTCAAAGTGGGCGATTATGTGCTGGTCGTTTTTGGGGACGGGATTTATCCGGCAATCGTGGGCGACATCGGGCCTAACGACAGGGTTGGCGAAGCCTCACTGCGGATCGCGAAGCAAATTAATCCCTTGGCCACGCCTTATAGTCGGCCGGTGAGCGATCTCAAGGTGACGTACCTCATTTTTCCGGGAACGGCAGACAAGCCATTTGGTCCGCCGAACCTGGATAAACTACAGGCGCGTTGCGAAGCGCTGGCCAAAGAAATCGGCGGCGCGACCGCGCCGGTGCATCACTGGGAAAATATTATTCCGCCTCCGCCGACTCCCACGCCGACGGTCTCGCAATCTCCGGTCATTTCGGCAAGCCCGGGCGCGTCGCCGTCGCCGACGTTTGCATTTCCAACGCCCAGCCCGGCCGGTTCTCCGCCGGCAGGTCCGACGGTCGCGCCGACTAGTTCGCCTTCAGCGAAGCCAACGCCGTGACAATCGTGGATCGCGCGCTTGATACGTGACAGGTCGAAGCGGCTAATCGTGAGGCGAAAAGTTTGGCTCAAACGGTTGAGCCGGCATGAACGTCTCATCCCGCTCAATGAAGGCGCGGCGATGCCGGCGCGGAACGGATTCCTCTTCCTCGCCATCCGGCGCGATGACCCTAGTGCGGCCGGAGGGCAAGCGGTAAATCAGCCTTCCATTAGAGGTGATGCCAATCATCCGAGCGCGCGTTGAACCGGCGCGACCTTGCGACGAAGCAACGCGCTTCTTTTTGCTGCGCGGACCTGTCTGATCTGTATCGGCGGCAGGCGGCGGTGTAGCGTTCACTTGCGTTGAGTTTTCCGCGGTGGTTGCTGGAGTATTTGGGCTTTCGCCTGGCGAATTGGCGGGGCTCGCAGTGGCTTCGGGTTGCGCACTCGATGTCTGGGCTTGCTGAACATTTGGCGATGCAGCCTGACCTGAACTCGTCGCCGTCGATGTATTCGGTGGCGACTGCTCCCCGAACGCCAGCGCGGACTTAGCCGCCTGCGATAGCGCCATCTCTGGAGTCACCGGGGTCGAAGCATTTTGGGCCGCCGGCGCCGGCGCGGGGGAAGATTCCGGGACGCCCACGAGGACACCAATTGTCTTCGGCCCACGATGATGCCGCCAGATCCCGCCGATGCGCTGCGGGAATAGAAATACCGCGATGACTGCGGCCAATACAATGAGGGCGCTGGCTGCCAGCGCGACTCGACGTAGCCGCCTAGGTCGTTGCGGTGTTGTTCTTGGAATTTTTGCAATAAGCGGAATGCCAAATCGGCGTGCGAATCTCTCCCGGCGTTCAGTTTTCAGCAGGCATTGGCGAATCATCTCAGCGAGCGCGACTGGGTCTTTCGGGCGTTGGTCGGGATTGCGACGCAGCATTTGGGAGAGCAACGCACGCAACGGTTTCGGAAACACTCTTAACTGCCGTGGGCGGACTGGCGTTGAAAGCGCTGAGCCCGTGAGCAGAAAGTACATGGTCGCGCCGAGAGAATAAATTTGTGAACGGAAATCGACCGTTCCCGCAGTGGGAAAACTTTCTTCGTCTTTCTCCGTTATACCTGTTTCGTCCTTGAACCCAAGCAATCCGAGGTCCGTTAACTTTATCAGCGGCCAGGTGCCTTCGGGAGTCGTGCCCGGGACGACAATTATATTGGACGGTTGAATGGCTGGATATGCAAGCTTGTGAAAATTGGCAGATGACAGCACGCTCACCACTTGCTCGGCCATTCGCAATGTGGCGTCCGGCGGCATCGGGCCGTGCTGGCCCACCCATGCAGCGAGCGTCGTGCCTTGGAGGTAGTCCGAGACGCAGACGAAATTTTCGCCTTCGCGGCCGAAGTCCAGAAGCTTGACAATATTGATGTGCCGGAGCCTTTGGAGAGCGCGTCCGTGCTCTTCAAACTGCTGTTGTGCCGCCGGATCAACGCTCTCGATCGGGATAGTGGTGAGGGCAACTGTTTCTCCGGCCCTTTCGTCTGCGGCTTCGTACGTGACCGCGGTGCCACTTCGGCGGAGCTCAATTGGCGTGCCGTCACGGTGAGTGCGGATGCGGTAGTCTTCGAGAAAAGTTGTGCGCTCCATAATTCGCGGTTAGTTCGCCACCTCTATCACAGTAGCTTGCTCCCTATAATTCAACCTCGATTTCGCCGCTGAGTTGCTCCGCGTTATGTGGCTACCCCGCTTGGATTCGAACCAAGAATAACGCCTCCAAAGGGCGCTGTGTTACCGTTACACCACGGGGTATCCCGGTTTGCGATTTTAGATCGGCGATTTTCGATTAAAGCGCAATCCGCGAAATCTCGGCGTGGTTTGGTCAGGCGCTGACCACCACTGACCGGAACTCCAAATGAGCGTTCGCAAATCCGGCTATCCAGCGTATATTTGGTGTTCGCCTTATGAAGGAACTGAACATAGAGAAACTGCGTATTGCCGTTGGCGATCAGGAGATTGTGCGCGGCTTAAGTCTCCGCTTTCCCCGCGGGGAAGTGCATGCACTCATGGGCCCAAATGGCTCAGGAAAGAGCACACTGGCCAAGGTTCTGGCTGGTCATCCGGATTATCATGTCACGGCTGGCAAAGTATTGATGGATGGCGAAGACCTTCTGGAACTTGAACCCGACGAACGGGCGCGGCGCGGTCTGTTCATGGCCTTTCAGTATCCAAGCGAAATTCCAGGCGTGACGATCGCCAATTTTCTGCGGGCGGCGATGCAATCGCGCCTGCCTGAAGGCGAGGAACTCGAGGCAACGGATTATTACGCAAAGCTTTACGAAAAAATCGAATTGCTCGGGATGGATCGTTCGTTCACCTCGCGTGCGGTCAACGAAGGCTTTTCCGGCGGCGAAAAGAAGCGCACCGAGATTCTACAATTGGCAATGCTCGAGCCCAAATATGCCGTGCTCGATGAGACCGATAGCGGCCTGGACATCGACGCGCTCAAGACCGTGGCGCACGGCGTAAATTCCTTGCGCGGCCCCGATCTTGGCATATTGTTAATTACGCACTACCAGCGCCTCCTGAACTACATCATCCCCGATTACGTCCATGTAATGGTGGCTGGGCGAATCGTTAGAAGCGGCCGGAAAGAGCTCGCTCTCGAGCTCGAAGAGAGGGGTTACGATTGGGCTCGCGAGGGAGCCGCTGAACCAGCGTTTACGAGGTAACATCGACAATGAAAACTCAAACTAAAGCCGTCGATATCAATCGAAGCATCGGGGACTTCTTTTATCCGGAAGCCCACGTGCGCGATGCGGGCGCCGGGCTGAGCGAACGAACCATCGAGTATATCTCGGATGTCAAAGAGGACCCGGATTGGGTGCGTGAGTTTCGCCGCAGGGGTCTGAAAACGTTTCTGGAAAAGCCGCTCCCCACGCATTGGGCGAGCAAGGACCTCGAAGCCATCGATTTCGATAAAATCCGCTATTACCTCGCGCCCGGGACCGAGGCGAAGCGCAGTTGGGAGGAAGTGCCGGACGACATCAAGCGCACATTCGAGCGGCTCGGTATTCCCGAGCAGGAACGAAAATTCCTTGCCGGCGTGGAAGCACAGTTCGACAGCGAAGCCGTCTATTCAAACATCAAGAAGGCGGTCGGCGAACAAGGCGTGATTTTTGTGGGATCGACAGAAGGGCTGAAGAATTACCCAGAAATTTTCCGGAAATGGTTCGGCAAAGTCATCCCGATCGCCGACAACAAATTTAGCGCCCTGAACTCCGCCGTGTTCAGCGGCGGCTCGTTCATTTACGTGCCGCCCGGCGTGAAAGTGAAACACCCGCTTCAGGCTTACTTCCGTATCAACGCCGAAAATTTCGGTCAGTTCGAACGCACCCTGATCATTGCGGATGAAGGCGCGGAAGTGACTTACATGGAAGGCTGCACGGCGCCGAAGTTTAACACGCCGACATTGCACAGCGCCGTCGTCGAATTGATCGCGCTAAAGGGCGCCAAAATTCAGTACATCACGGTGCAGAACTGGGCGTCGAACGTCTTCAATCTCGTCACGAAGCGCGGTCTCGCCCAGGAAAACGCGGAAGTGAAATGGATCGATTGCAACATCGGCTCGCGTCTCACCATGAAATATCCCAGCGTGATTATGAAGGGTCGCAAGGCGCGCGGCGAAGTTCTTTCCATTGCACTCGCCAACGACGGCCAGCATCAGGACACCGGCGCGAAGATGATCCACGCTGCCGATGAGACGACCAGCAACATTGTCTCCAAATCGATCTCCATCGGCAAAGGTCGCGCCACTTATCGCGGTTTGGTGCACGTGCCGAAGCACTTGAAACATTGCAAGAACAATACCGAGTGCGACGCACTGCTTATCAACGCGACCTCGCGGACCGACACCTATCCCGCAATCACTGTGCGCGGCACTGGCAATGCCGTCCAACACGAAGCCAGTGTCAGCCAAGTGAGCGCGGAGCAAATTTTCTACATGCAACAGCGCGGTCTCAGCGAGGCGCAGGCAATGAGTTTGAGCGTTAACGGGTTCGTAAACGATCTCGTCCGCCAATTCCCGATGGAATACAGCGTCGAACTCAAGCGGCTGATCGAGCTGGAGATGGAAGGCTCGGTCGGATAACTTTTCCGCTCCACGAATTTTCTGTAGCGGCGGTCTCTGACCGCCGTTTCTGTCTAAGATCGATATGTCGCTAGTCACGCACGAAGAACTGAAGCAACCCTCACCGCTCCTTTCGGGGCCGGCCGAGTTGCGCGAACTGCCCGAATGGTTTCACGATCAGCAACGCGCGGCTTGGAAACAATTTGAATCATTGCCGAAGCCGACCCGAAAAGATCAGGCGTGGCGATTTTCCAATGTCGTTCTTCTTGATCTCGCCCCGTTCAAATTCGGCGGAACATTAAGTGAAGAAGAGCGCACCGCGATTCTGGAGCGATCTCGCGGCTTGGATGAAGTGGCCGGCCGTATGATCTTCGCCGGCGACGAACTCATCGAACGGGATGTAATTTCCGATCAACTGAAAAAGCGCGGCGTGATCTTTCAATCGCTCGAGCGCGCCATGGTCGAGCACACCGAGCTGTTCCGGAAACATTTCATGTCGCAGCCGACCATCCTCGGTTCGGCTAAGTTCGCGGCTTTGCATCAAGCGCTGGTTTCGTCAGGAACATTTCTTTATGTGCCGCGCGGCGTCGAGATCGAGCAGCCGATCGAAATTTTCCATTGGCTCAATGGCGAAAACGCCTCGGTGTTTCCGCATTTGCTTCTGGTCACGGATGAGCTCGCGAAAGTGACCGTGATCGAGCATTTCCGCTCGGTGAATGAACATGCGCCTGGATTTGCGTGCGGAGTGAACGATCTGGTAGCCGGGCCCGGTGCGAAAGTGACCTATGTCTGCGCCCAAAACTGGGCAGAAAATGTCGTCGCGCTGCAAATGAACTCGACTGTGGTAGATCACGATGCTTCGGCGATGAGCTTGAATTTGCATGTCGGGTCGCGGTATTCGCGTTTTGAAAGTTTGAGCCGGCTCATAGGCGAGGGCGGCCGAAGTGATTTGCTCGCTGTCGCAGTCGCCAAACACCAACAGGAATTCGATGCCCGCACATTGCAGGACCACATCTCACCTCACACCGCGAGCGATCTGCTTTACAAAAACGCTCTGGACGATCGCGCTCGCACGATTTTCGGCGGCCTGATCCGCGTGGAGCCGCACGCCCACTTCACCGACGCTTATCAAAAAGTTCGCAATCTTCTCTTGAGCGACGACGCCGAAGCTAATTCAATGCCCGGCCTGGAAATTCTTGCCGACAACGTCCGATGCACCCATGGCGCCACGTCTGGTCAGATCGACGAGGATGAACTCTTTTATCTTCGCACTCGCGGCATTCCTGTTTCAGTCGCGCAACGTCTCATCGTCACCGGATTTTTGGATGAAGTGATCCAGCGCCTTAATCATCCTGCGATCGCTGATCATTTGAATCGGTTGATCGAAGAGAAATTCGCCACCTAACGTCTGGGGAGCGCACGCGCCTCGCGTGGTGGCGATTGCGCCCTCGCGATCGCGACTTTCCGCATCTTGATTGAGAGCGGAAAAAGATTGTTGCGGCGAGGGCGCCGAAACGAACACGCGAGGCGCGTGTGCTCCCCAGAGAATGACGCGCCCGATTGGTCATTCATTTCGCTGGTGCGCGATCGGTATTTAACTCGAAATTGATTTTTACATCGTAATGATCGCCCTTGATGAGCCCGGCTGGCGGCGGATCTACCTGAGTGACTTGTTTCGCAACCGCAGCAACGGATTCATTCACCACAATGTTTTCGGACGGCTTGATGATTTCGAATTTGGAAACGCGTCCGTCCTTCTCGATGCGGACTTTGACCAGGGTCGAAATCTTGGTGCCGGTGGCGACGTTGGTAGTCGGCTGGACCCATGCGCTGTAAAAGCGATCGTGCAGCATGTTGCCATACCAGCCGAACTCTGACGTGCTGCTTCCGCCTTCCGAATGGGCATCCTTGCTAGCTGAACTTGTTTTCCCGCCGCCGCTCTGAGCCGCGTGTCCGTTTTTTGCCAGAGCCTTTTTTTCATTTTTCCCTGACTCCTCGCTCGATTTCGCCGGACTGGGCTTCACTTTCGGCGGCGGTTGTGGTGAGGCTTTTGCCACTACCATTTTCTTTGGAGTCGGTTTTGGCTTTGGTTTTGGGCTCGCCTCCGGTTTTGGTGTGGAAGTTGCCGTTGGCTTCGCATGCGGCGTCGCTGTTGGTGGGGGCTTCGGGGTTGATAATTCGATTTCGCTTTTCACTGCAGGTGCCACAGATTTTTCCTCTTCCGGTTTGGGTTCGACCGGAGGAGTTGTCCGGGTCGCTGATGGCGACGGCTCTTTTTCTGGTTCGCCAGCCGCGATACCTTGCGCGCCACCTAACCAGACGATGCTCTCCGCATTTGATGACGCTCTGGCAGCCAGACTCCAGCGAATTAATCCTGCAATGAGCGCGACGTGAGCGACAGCGATTAAGGTAACGTTTCGCCAGAACCGCGCACTTACCACGCCGTAGCTCTGCGAAGGCGGGTCTTTCGCCATCTATTTTGTTCCCGCTCTTGTAGCGATGCCGACCTTGGTGATTCCCGTGCGTTGCAACGCATCCATCAGTCCAATCAATTTTTGCACTGGCAAATCGCGATCGGGTCGAATCACGATTGCGACATCTGGATTTGTCTGTTTCACCTGGGTCAATTGCGCGCTGAGGGTTTCCAAGTCCACCACTTGATTGTTGAACCGGATCGTATCGGTGCGATCGATCGAGACCGTTTGCACCTGCGAAGAACTGATCGGCGGATTCTTTGCGCCGCTGGATGGGATCACCAAGTTCATGCTGCTTTCAAGTAGCGGTGTGGTGATCATGAATATGATGAGCAGCACAAACGCGAGATCGAGCAGCGGCGTGACGTTGATCTCGCTTAACGTGGAGAGGCTTTGGCGTTGCGAATAGCGTCTCATTTCAAATAGCAATCCCGCCATTGCGGGAGACTTCGCTCGACATGACAATCATCTGCGAAAGGCCGATTCACGCGAGCCGTGATCGACGTATTTATGTTCGAACTCGGATGCGAGTTCGGCGGCAAAGTTATCCATTTCCACGATGATGCCGCGAATGCTGGTGAGGAGAAAGTTGTAACCGAACATTGCGGGAATGGCGACACAGAGCGCGGTCACCGTGGTAATGAGCGCGCCGGAAACGCCGGGCGCCATCGAGACAAGGCTCGGCGAGCCCGCTTCGGCCACACCGGTGAACGCGTCCATCACGCCCCAGACGGTGCCGAGCAAACCAAGAAACGGCGAGCCGCTCACCGCGGTGGCGAGCAAGATCATCTGCGATTCTAATGTCAGCGCTGTCTCGCCTACCGCGCGCTCCATCGCCGCGTTTACCGCGCCCATTTGCGCCGGTGAAATTTTATCAGCGATCCCGAGTCGCGCGCGAAAAGTGTCATCCACCTCCGGCGAACCGAGCAAATGAAATGTCATTTCCTCGCAGCCAGCCCGATACACGTTGAAAACTGGCGATCCAGGAAATCGCGCGTTCTTCTCAAACAGACGCAGCGGTTGTCGATCTTGCCGGAAAGCGGTGAGGAAACGCGCGTTCTGTTTTTGGGCGAAGCGGATCACGCGGAATTTCGTGATCATGATTGACCAACTGAAAATCGAAGCGATGGCCAAAAGAGAGAGAACCAGCTTTCCTGCGATCGTCGCGTGATCGAACGCAAAAAGGAGACCGCCGACCGCTAGCAGCGTCGCAAAGAGCATTTCCGCGTCACCGGCATAAGTAATAACGCCATTTCAAAGAAACGCCACTTGTCATTTCGAGATAGGGGCGCAGCGGTGCGCCGTCCCTACCCTGGTTCGACGGACATCTTTCTCGGAAACGTCGGTCGCATTTTGGCCGCCGTAATAAACCCGGCTCCAATCACAATCAGAAAAAATGAGAAGAATTGGCCTCGCGTGAAGGGACCGATCAGCGTCGCGTCGGGTTCGCGAAAATATTCAATTACGATCCGAAAAATCGCGTAACAGATAAAGAACAATCCGGTCAAAACGCCATTCGGCTCACGCCTGCGCGTACGTACGAACCACAAAATC
>Ga0209377_1000064_pt1 | contig 54749 bp, 48 predicted proteins | sample GraSoiAngelo_141_FD_185898 | JGI IMG/M metagenome (GOLD analysis project Ga0209377, IMG submission 185898) | Grasslands soil microbial communities from the Angelo Coastal Reserve, California, USA - 14_0929_12_40cm (SPAdes) (version 2) | ecosystem: Environmental > Terrestrial > Soil > Grasslands ...
TTTTTCATTTCGTCAATGTGATCGACGACCTCGAAATGAAAATCTCGCACGTGATCCGAGGCGAAGATCATCTCTCCAACACGCCGAAGCACATCGAGATCATCCGCGCGCTCGGCGCGACGCCCCCGCACTACGCGCACATCCCGCTCATTCTCAACCGCGACGGAACAAAAATGAGCAAACGCGACGAAGGCGCGCGTGTCGAGCATTACATCCGGCGCGGTTATCTCCCGGCGGCCGTCCGCAATTATCTTTGTCTGCTGGGCTGGTCGCCCAAGGATAACCGCGAGAAATTGGATATCGACGAAATCATCCGGATTTTCGATCTCAAAAACATCGGGCGCAGCTCGGCAACATTCGATCCAGACAAATTACACTGGTTGAATGGCGAATACGCCCGCGAACTCAGCGATGCCGAGTTCTACGATCTTGCCTTCGCAAGGCTAAAGTCGAGCGGCGTGAAGCTCGATAAATTTCCCGAGAAATACGTGCGTGCAGCGCTGCAGACCTGCAAAGGAAAGATCAACACATTCGACGAACTGCCGGCGTACTGCGGGTTCTATTTTACCAACGACGTCGATTACAGTCCCGAAGGCGTTTCGAAACATTTCAGCGCCGAAAACAAGCCACGCCTCAAGGCCGTTAGGGAAGCATTGAGCGCGCTCGAAGAATTCAACGCGGCTGAGATTGAAGCGACACTAAAAAGCACCGCATCAAAGCTCGGCGGAAAAGTCGGGGCGATAGTTCATCCCACCCGCCTTGCTGTAACCGGCAGCAATGTGGGACCGAGTTTGTATCATTTGCTCGAGGTTCTCGGAAAAGAAAGAGTGCTCACGCGCATCGATCGTGCGCTGACTAAATTCTAATGCGCGGTCATCCCGAGCGAAGCGAGGGACCTCTCACAAACTCGAAACATCTTTGCTTCTTTCGCCCACGTATCCCTCAGGGTAACCGTGCGATTCCAGATTTGTTTTTGCGACGTTGAATCCGGGTCGAGCGTGAAATAGCCGAGACGCTCAAATTGATAGCACTCTTCCGGATGCGCATCTGCCAGCGCCGGCTCACATTTCGCGTTCACCACTTCCAGCGAATGGGAATTGATGAATGCTTTGAAATCACCGGTCGCATCAGGCTCGGGAGAAGTGAAGAGCCGGTCATACAATCGAACTTCGGCATCAATCGCATGCGCGGCGCTCACCCAGTGAATAGTCCCTTTCACTTTACGGCCTGCCGTCGGTCCGCCTGATTTGCTCTCCAGGTCAACTGTGCAACGAAGCTCGGTTACTTTGCCCGCCGCATCTTTCACGACCTCGTCGCACTTGATGATGTAAGCGTACTTCAGCCGCACTTCGCCACCGGGCCGCAACCGAAAATATTTCGGCGGCGGCGTCTCCATGAAATCGTCGCTCTCGATGTAGAGCTCGCGACCAAATGGAATTTTGCGCGTTCCGGCATTTGAATCCTCAGGATTATTAACTGCATCGGGCTCTTCGGTTTTTCCCTCCGGATAATTGGTAAGCACAACTTTGATCGGCCGCAGAACGGCCAGCCGGCGCGTGGCGGTGCGATTGAACTCATCCCGCATCGTGTGTTCGAGCAATGCCATGTCGGTCATGCTCGGGTATTTTGTGATCCCGACGTTGTAAGCGAACGTGCGCAACGCGCTTGGCGTGACGCCGCGTCTACGTAATCCGGAAATGGTGGCCATGCGCGGGTCGTTCCAGCCGTTTACCAGTTTTTCGCTTACGAGCTGGATCAATTTGCGCTTGCTGATGACCGAGTAGGTGAGATTAAGCCGCGCAAACTCGTATTGATGCGGGCGCGGCTCTGGCAATTCGAGCGCATCGAGTATCCAATCGTAAAGCGGTCGGTGCACTTCGAATTCCAGTGTGCAAATCGAGTGCGTAATCCCTTCGATGTAATCGCTGAGCGTGTGCGCCCAGTCGTACATCGGATAAATGCACCACTTGTCACCGGTGCGATGATGGGATGCGTGCCGAATACGGTACAGCACCGGATCGCGCAGCCAGACATTGGCCGCGTTCACGTCAATCTTCGCGCGCAATGTGCGGGCCCCATCGGGGAATTCGCCCGTTTTCATTCGCGCAAACAGGTCGAGATTTTCCTCGACTGAGCGATCGCGAAAGCCACTTGGTTTTCCGAGTCGGCGGTACGCATCCGTCTCCTCCGGTGTCATGTCGCAAACGTACGCCTTTCCCTTGCGGATGAGTTCCGTGGCGTATTCGTAAAACTTCGGAAAATAATCCGACGCGTAAAATGGCGCACCGCCGAGATGATTATCTGCCCAGCCACCAATCAACCAATGCACGTCAGTCATGATCGACCTCACATATTCGGCTTCCTCCTTTGTCGGATTCGTATCATCCATACGGATGTTGCAAATGCCGCCAAACTCGCGTGCGATCCCAAAATTGAGGCAAATCGATTTCGCGTGACCAATGTGCAGATAGCCGTTCGGCTCTGGAGGAAAGCGCGTAATGATTTGTTTGTATTTTCCTGCACGAACATCCTCAGCGACAATGTCGCGAATAAAGTCCGAGGGCCTGCCGGTTGAGGTTGTCATTGTAAAGTGCTCAATGTAGCACAGGCATTCTCCCCTGTGGGGCAACCGGGCGTCTCGCCCGGTCGACAAAGATCCGGCAGGCAAGATGCCCGCCAGCCCCACAGACAAGATGTCTGTGCTACGTTCAATATCCCTGCGAAAATGAAAACCAACCCAACCACCGAGCGCTACACGCTGGCTGACCTCGAGAAATGGGCTGAGATAGCGCGCAACATTGATCCGCCGATTCGGCTAGGCGTTTTTGGCGATCCGGTCGCGCATTCGCTCTCGCCGCAAATGCAGAACGCGGCGCTCGGTGCATCCGATATCCAGATGCAGTACGCACGTTTTCACATCCGCGCCAACGAACTGCGATCAGCGTTGCTGTTTTTGAGCAGACTCGACTTCGTTGGAATTAATCTCACCGTCCCGCACAAGATCGCGGCGTTCACACAAATCGATGAGGCGGATGAATCCGCAACTCGCGCCGGCGCAGTAAACACGATTCGCGTTCGCGATGGAAAACTGATTGGCTCAAATACGGATGGCGAAGGATTTCTGCGGTCGATTCGCACTCAATTCTCGATCGATCTACGCGATCTGCGCGTCATGATCATTGGCGCCGGCGGCGGAACTGGGCATGCCGTTGCGTGGCAATGCGCGCTGGAAAATTGTGAGCGTCTTGTTCTGGTGAATCGAACTCTGGAAAAGGCAAACGCACTCGCAGAGCAATTGCGGCCGTTTTTTTCCGGGCCGAGAGTGTTAGGCCCGACCGCGCGGATTGAAGCGGTAGCCTGGGATGAGTGGGCAATGCGGATGCAACTTGCCGATATCGATCTCATCGTTAATGCGACCCCGCTTGGAATGAATCCGAGTGATCCCGCACCCATTCCGGCGCGGTTGCTTGCGCCGCATCACATCGTCTTCGATTGCGTTTACGGCTCGTCGAAAACGGCATTGCTTCGCGCAGCAGAGGAGGCCGGCGCGCGCGGCGCGAACGGTTTGTCGATGCTGCTGTACCAAGGCGCGCTTTCATTCTCGCTCTGGTTCAATCGCGAAGCGCCGATTGAAGCGATGCGCGCGGCGGTCGTATTGTAGCGGCGGCTGTGTCAGCCGCCGAAGGCGCTTGAGACAAGCGCCTCCACAACGATGACTACCAGCGTTGTAAAAAGACCAAAAAACCGCCATATTAGCCGATGGTAAGTGCCGGCATAAACTTTGACAGCTTGTCGCGCCCAGCAGTTGATCTTGCAGAAGAGCTGCTGGAACTAAAGCGTGATCGAAACGCTGTTATTCTCGCGCATAACTATCAGGTGCCCGAGTTGCAGGATGTCGCCGACTTCGTCGGGGATTCGTTAGGCCTGAGTTATCAGGCTGCGAAAACAGACGCCGACGTGATCTTATTTTGCGGCGTCCATTTCATGGCAGAAACAGCCAAGATTATTAATCCCACCAAGCGCGTGATTTTGCCGGACCTCGACGCTGGCTGCTCGCTCTCCGAATCGTGTCCGCCGGAAAAGTTAGCGCAGTTCCTGGAAGAACACGCCGATAAAAATTATTACGTCATCGCCTATATCAATTGCAGTGCCGGAGTGAAAGCGCTGGCTGACGTGATTTGCACCAGCGGCAATGCCGACAAGATTGTGCGCGCCGCGCCCGCCCATCGAAATATTCTTTTTGTCCCCGACCAAAATCTCGGGGCCTGGGTAATGGAACGAACCGGTCGCAAAATGGATCTATGGCGAGGTACCTGTTACGTGCACGTTGAGTTCACCGCCCGCAGCATCAACAGAATCCGCCAGGAATATCCTGATGCGCCTGTTGTTGCGCATCCGGAATGCACTTATGCCGTGCGCATGCTGGCCGATGAAGTTTGTTCCACTGAAAAAATGGTCACCTTTTGCAAGGAATCCCCTGCGCCCGAAATCATTGTCGTGACTGAAGCCGGACTGTTGCATCGGCTCCGCAAAGAGATTCCCCACAAGACGTTCATTCCCGGGCCAACAGATAATTGTTTTTGCGGCGAATGCCGATTCATGAAGATGAACACGTTGGAGAAGGCGTACGACGCGCTGTCAAACATGGAACCGGAAATCACTTTGCCGGAATCAGTGCGCAAGCGCGCAGAGATACCCATCCTGCGCATGCTCGAACTGAGTAAACAATCATCCTCCTGAAGCATTCTCGCGGACACGGCTTTCAGTCCGCGACGGCGACACCTAGACCGCCACCAAGGAATCGTATGACCAAATCCATGGCAGAACGAGCAAACCGGCTCCACGCCGGTGGGATCATCGACCTGCATTTCGATCTGCCGATGGACTTGTATGAAAAACGCGACCGCAAAAATGTTCTCGAAACAGAGTTCTTGCGGGAATTCGAGGAGGGGAACGTCGGCGTGGCAGGCGTAGCCATTTACATTGAGGATCGTTACCTTCCGGAAACAGGTCTGCGCGTGGCCCTCGATCAAATCGCGCGGTTGTACGCTGAGACTGAGCAATGCGGCCGCTTCGCGATCTGCAAAAGCTATCGCGAAATTCAGAAAGCGCGCGGAGCGGACAAGATCGCGCTGCTCATCACGATGGAGGGAATAGAGCCGCTTGGGACAGATTTGGACTTATTGCGCGCCTTTTACGAGCTGGGGGTGCGTTCAATTGGGCTTACGCACGCGCGAAGCAACGCAGCGGGACATGGCGGGGTCTTCGGAGCGAGTGGCTCGTCGTCGGAGGGTCTAACGAGCTTCGGGCAGGACGTAGTCCGGGAATGCGAAAGGCTCGGGGTGATCATTGATCTTGCGCACATCAACCGAGCCGGGTTTGACGAAATTTTTTCGATTACAACAAAGCCGCCCATCGTGTCGCACACAAATGTCCGCCGCTATTACGACATCGAGCGCAACATTAGCGATGAGCAGATCGAGATGATCGGCGAACGCGGCGGCGTAATCGGTATAAATTCCGTGCTGGTGAGCCCCAGGGAAGAAGAGAGCACCATGGATCGTTACATCGATCACATCCAGCATGTCGCCGATCTGATCGGCATTGACTGCGTCGGAATCGGCTTTGATTTTTTCGAATTCATCTATCGCCAGTGGCCTGAGCCGAGACAACAAGAACTCGCTGCAAAATTCACCACACCGCGTTTTATTCCCGATCTAAGGAACCATTCTCACGCGCGCAATCTCACCCGGAGATTAATCGAGCGCGGATTTACCGACGAGCAGATCGAAAAGATCCTTCGTGGCAATTGGCTGCGCATTTTCCAGCAAGTGCTCTAGCGGCGGCGAGCAACGACGCGTGTGGCACGGCGACCACCTACAGGATCGCCAGCGAGGGAAATTTTCTCCCGAGCACGATTTGGCTTGGAGTATTCAGCCAACTATCCAGCACCGTGCCATAAACACTGCGAAAGTCCGTATTGAATTTCAGATCGCCGTGATCGAGATCAGTCAAGCTTGGATGCTCGCCGAATAATCCTGGCTTGACCCTGCCACCAAGCACAAACATTGACGCAGCCGTTCCGTGATCGGTACCGCCGTTCGCGTTTTCCGCCACGCGCCGACCGAATTCGCTAAAGGTGATCAACAAAACGCGCTCGAAATTTCCCTGCTGTTTCAAATCCGCGACGAACGCGGCGATCGTGTCGTTGAGCTCGGTCATTAAACGTCCGTGCGTGTTAAATTGTCCGGCGTGCGTGTCGAATCCACCGTGGCTCGCATAGTAAACCCGAGTTGTTAAGCCTCCAGCAATCATGCGCGCGATAATATTCAAACTGGCGGCGAGCCGGCCCTGTGGATATGGAACGGTCGATTTGTATTTGCGCGCGATCGCCAGAATTTTGTCAGAGCTCAATTGGGCATCGAGGGCGGTGCGTTGCAAAAAATCCAGCGTGCTCAAGTCGCTCTTGGATGTTCCCGGCAGCGTTCCAATTGAAGCGCCATCAGTTGCGGCCGGTGTGTTTTCTTCGTCGAAGCCGTTGAGTTGGCGAAAGAAAATTTCCTCCGTGCTCATGTGGCCGGTATTAGACGCGGACGCGCGCCAGCGAAATTGCTCCGGACGCGAAAACGTAATGCCTGTGGGATTTTTTGCCGCGAACGCCTGCGGCATTTCTTCGCCGATCGCCACGCCGATGGTCGGATCGGTGCCAGAGCAACAATTGTCGAAGTAACGGCCCAACCAACCGTGCGTTTCATTTCGGTCCGCGTCGGATGCCGTTTGCCAGATTTCCGTCGAGCGAAAATGTGAGCGATTCGGATTCGGATAACCGACGCCCTGTACGATGGCGAGATGTCCTTCCTCGTAGAGTGATTTCAGCCCTGCGAGTTTTGGATTCAGACCGACATGATGGTCGATCGTAAGAATTTGCTCGTCAGGCAACGCAAGGCGCGGCCGCGCGCGATGATAGGCATCGTCTGCGTACGGCACGACGGTGTTAAGGCCATCATTTCCACCGGCCAGCTGCAGAACAACGAGAATCGTCCCGTCCTTTCCGGTGGCCGTTTGCGTCACCGCATTTACTGCCATCGCATCCAGCGCAAAAAACGTTTTCTCAAGAAAAACCGCCAGCGTCCATGTCGCAGCCACACCGAGCATCGAGGTGCGCAAAAATTCGCGGCGAGTCTGCAATGTATTTTTCGTTTTCATTCGTCAGGCGAGCTGAAATTGCGGAGTGCTCATCATCAGGTGCACCAGCTCGCGCATGGTTGCGTCGCTCGTGTCAGGTTTCCGCGACTCAAGGAATTGCACGAACGTGTTGGTTTCCTTTTCCGCCAGACGGGTCCGGAAAAAGCGACCGCTCAAGAGATCGACAAGCTGGCGCGGCTTGTCGCGCAATTGGTCGGGCACGAATTTACTGACGTCGATGGGGTCGCGTTTAATCTGCGCGGCGAGTTGCCGCCGTTGCACCGATCGACGGAAGCCGGCGTCCTGCGGCTTCGCGCGCGCCGCCTGGCCTGCGGGCAGCATCGCGTCGCCGCTGATCAGATAATTCGCGAAATTGTAGCGGAATAACAATGTTGAGGTTGTGATCCAGGCTTTGCCTCCGTCCCAGCCTTTCACGTTGGGCGGCGCAAACAGAATCTGGCCCATCTGCCGCATTGCGTTTTGCACGACAATCGGCGAGGCCAGCTGCGTTTCGAGTAGCTTCGATGTTTGCACGATATATTGCACCGGGCTTTTGATCTGCGTCCCCATCGCGCGATCGGAATAAAATTCGGCCGAGCTGAAAATCTCGCGTAGCACCGGGCGCATCTCGAAATTGTGCGCGCGAATGCGGCTGGCGATAGCGTCGACAATTTCCTGCGAGGGTTCATCTTCGACAAAAAATCGCCACAATTTTCGACCGATGAACCTCGAGCATGCTGGTTGCCTGACAAGAATGTCGATGACGTTATCGCCATTAAGGGGGCCGGTGTGGCCCATGAACTTCTTCGTTCCGAGATCCTGCTCCATCCGTGCAAAACGAAATTGCTGCGTGGTCATGTCGATCCGGTAGCCGGTGAACGCACGTGCCGCTGCGCGAATGTCATCCTCGGTGTAATTGCCAATTCCGACGGTGAAAAGCTCCATCAACTCGCGCGCCCAATTCTCGTTCGGGCGCGCTTCGCGGTTCTGCTGAAGATCGAGATAAATCATCATCGCCGGGTCGCGCGAAATCGCTTTGACCAGTGTGGCAAAATTCCCAAGCGCGTTTCGACGGAGCGTGTCGTTTTGCAGCCACATCCAGTAACCGTCTTTGACTTTCTGAACGCTTGTAGCGAAATGACCGTGCCAGAAAAGAGTCATCTTCTCCAGAAGCGGCGCCGGGCTATTCATCATTCTCTCGAGCCACCAGCGGCGGAGATCGAGAATCTCATCTCCCTCCATCATGCGGAATTGCCGTGCCGTTTCGCGAAAATTTTCGCCGCGCTCCTTTGCGGCTTTGAGCGCCATCCGCGCTGCGCGAATGTTACGCGGCTTCGCCCAGGCGGGCGGCGGAACATTTCCCGCATCGGCGCGCACATCGACAAGTTCTCGCACCATGGGGACGAGACCCTTCTTTCGCGCGCTCTCGATTTCAGCTGGCGTGGCACCAAACCTCGCCCGGTTCAAAAGATGGGCCGCAGTCTCATCGTTCCATAGCGACGCAGGCAACTGAGCCAACATGTTCATTGAACCAAGTTCCCAAGATAGAGTTGCCTCTATCGCAAATTCTTCTTACCCCTCTTGTTTAGACCAGGCGGGTGAGATTCTGGTTACACTGAACTGAGTGAACAACAGGAGAAGCGGCCCTTGAAATTCATTAATCTCACTCGTCGCACGGAGATTGGCGCGAACTCGTACTACCTTGAGATTGGCCGCCACCGGCTACTGCTCGACTGTGGAATGCATCCAAAGAATACTGGGGAGGACGCATTGCCTCAGTTGAAGGCAATCGCGGATCGCGGGATTGAAGCGATCCTCATTTCGCACGCGCATCAAGATCATATCGGCACGTTGCCGGTGGCGATGCGGCGCTTTCCACGCGCGCGCGTGTTCATGACGGAGGCCACGGCAGAGATCGGCAGTGTGCTTTTGCACAACTCGGTCAACGTGATGACGCGCCAACGCGAAGAGATCGGAGAAATGTCGTATCCACTTTTCACGCATCGTGAAACGGACAGGGCATCGGAGCGTTGGCGCTGGTGCCCGTTGCGCCAGCGGGTCTCCATTGCCGGCGAGCGGGCACCACAGCGCGAAAGAGACGCGCTGACGTTCGAGTTTTTCGACGCAGGACACGTCCTTGGCTCGTCTGGAATTTTTCTTCGCGCCGAAGGCCGAACCGTCTTTTACACGGGCGACGTGAATTTCGACGATCAAACAATTATGCAGGCGGCGCCTTTCCCGGAAGAAAACGTCGACATCTTGATCATGGAATGCACGCGAGGCGATCATGCAAAGCTGCCGGGCTGGACGCGAGCCGGTGAAGAGCGACGCTTGGCGGAGGCGCTCGAGCGCGCTTTCGAGCGCGGCTCAGGTGTGCTCATACCAGTATTCGCGTTAGGCAAGACACAGGAGATCCTGGCGATGTTATACAAGCTTCGTCGTGAATCCCGAATGTATTCGGGACCTGAATTTCCGATCTACATCGGCGGTCTTAGCTCAAAAATGACTGATATCTACGATCGCCGCGCACAGATGACGCGCCGGCAATTGCCCCGCCTGCAACTGATGAGGGAAGTAGCGCCGTTTATTTTGAACGATGAAACAGTACGCGATGCACCGCTGCGCGCGCGACACGTGTATGTCCTTTCCAGCGGGATGATGATTCCCAAAACGCTCTCCAATGTTTTTGCCCGCCGACTAATCGAAAACCCACAGCACTCGATTTTTTTTGTCGGCTACGCCAATCCCGAATCGCCCGCCGGTCTTCTGCGCGACGCCGGCACGGGCGGCGAAGTTGCTCTTGATCCTGAAAAACCGCCGCAACGTGTCCGCTGCAACATCGAACAATTCCAGTTCAGCGCACACGCAACGCGTGAGGCGCTCGTTGAGTACGCAAAAAAATTCGCCGCGAAAAAAATTGTGCTTGTGCACGGCGATCCCCCGGCAGTGGAGTGGATGCGAGCGACTTTGTCCGCCGAGCTTCCCGCCTCGGAGATAATTGTACCACTACCGGGGGTGGAGCTGGATTTGTGAGAAGTGATTGGTGAGAGGTGGCAGACCGAGCGCAAATTCAAAACGATTACTTCTCACATCTCGCTTCTCACGTCTCACTGAATGAAAATCGTTTCGTGGAACATCAACTCGCTGCGCAAACGACAGGATCGCTTGTTTGCCTGGCTGGAGGCGGCGAAGCCCGACGTAGTTTGCTTACAGGAGACAAAATGCCCGGACGGCCAATTTCCAGCGCTCGCTTTGCGAGCGGTTGGTTATTACTCCGCTTGTCACGGGGAGAAATCGTACAACGGCGTGGCGATTCTTGCGAAGGCCGAGCTGCGTAAGGTCCGCCCGTCGCTTTGTGACGAAGTCGTCGACCCGCAGGCGCGGGTGATCGCCGCGACGATTGGCGACACGCGCGTGTTCTCGATTTATGCACCGAATGGTCAGGCAGTCGGCTCGACGGCTTATGAATACAAACTTCTTTGGTATCGCCGGCTCCGTGATTGCGTCGCGAAAGAAAAATCCCGTGATCTCGTCGTGTGCGGCGATTTCAACGTCGCCCCGGAAGACACCGATGTTTACGATCCAGACCTCTGGCATGGGGCCATCATGGCTTCGGAGGGCGAACGCGCTGCGTTTAGAGAACTATGCGAAATCGGGTTGCGCGATACGCTTCGAATCCATCACAAGGAAGGCGAACTTTACAGCTGGTGGGATTATCAGATGCGCGCATTTGAAAAAAATCGCGGCCTTCGCATCGACGCGGTTCTGGCGAGCGATGCATTGGCGAAAAGATGCAGCGCAGCCGGAATCGATATTGAAATGCGCAAAGGCAAGGAACCGTCCGATCACGCGCCGGTGTGGGCTGAGCTTCTAGATGAGTGAGAAGTGACTAGTGAGAAGTAAGAGGTGAACGGAAACGCAAAGCAACTTCTCACTTCTCACTTCTCACATCTCACCTCTCACGTTCTACTACTCTGAATGCAGCTCCGCGTTACCAATCCGCCGTTCAAACCGCTGCTGATCTGGGACGGAGAATGCGATTTTTGTCGATTGTGGATTGAACGCTGGCATTTTATCACTGCGGAGGAAGTCGATTACGCTACTTACCAGGAAGTCGCCGACCGATTCCCAGAAATCCCGCGCGATGAGTTCAAGCACTCGATGGTCTTTATCGAACCAGATGGCACGGCATTCTTCGCAGCAGAAGCGGTCTATCGCTCATTAGCATATCGACCTTCGAAGAGGTGGCTGGCGTGGAGTTACGATCACGTTCCGGGATTCGCGGCAATTTCCGAAGCCGTTTACAAGTTCGTCGCTCGTCATCGCGGTCTCGGCTCGACCATTACCCGGTTGCTCCGGGGAAAAGACGTGCGGCCCCAGACTTACTTTTGGGCGCGCCGCTGGTTTTTGCGCGCGCTTGGGGTGATCTACTTAATCGCGTTCGTGTCGCTCTGGGTACAAGTGGATGGATTGATCGGCAGCGATGGGATGTCGCCCCTGAATCAATTCCTACCCGCGGTCCGGGCACAACTTGGACCGAACGCGTACACTCTCTTGCCAACGCTTTGCTGGCTTGATTCGAGCAATGCCTTTCTTCACTTGCTTTGCGGCGGCGGCGTTGCTCTTTCGTTGCTTCTGATTTTCGGAATTGCCCCGGCGCTCTCGCTCGTCGCGCTTTTCGTTTTTTACCTGTCGCTTACCATTGCCGGACAAACATTTCTTAGCTTTCAATGGGACATCCTGCTGCTTGAGACCGGCTTTTTATCGATCTTCCTTGCGCCGTGGCAGCTCTGGCCACGGGAGCTCTTGTTGTGGCCGAGATCGGCGATCCCGGATACAACGTCTCTGGTTTCACACGCCAGTTTGTTTTTGCTCAAAGTTCTTCTGTTCAAATTGATGCTGATGTCGGGTGTCGTGAAGCTCACCAGCGGCGATGACTCCTGGGGTTTGGTGAATCACTCTTTGCATTGGAGGTTGCTCACGGCACTTGATTATCATTACTGGTCACAACCGCTGCCGACCGTGTTCGCGTGGTGGGCGGACAAAAGCTCCGAATGGTTCAAGCACTTTTCAGTCGCTTTTTGTCTCGTGGGCGAAATCGTCGTGCCCTTTTTTATCTGGGCGCCGCGACATCCACGGCTGATCGCTGCTGGATTGTTGATTTTTCTCCAACTCGTGATCGCTATCACCGGCAACTACTGCTTCTTCAATCTGCTAACGATTGCGCTGTGTTTGTTACTGATTGATGACCAGTCGCTCTGTGGGAAAAGCGCTCCGCTCCCCCTCGGGACGCTAGCAGCGTTGCCTGCAGGCCTCCGTAGCACGAGGGGCGCCCTGCCACAACGACTATGCAGCTACGCGTCCGTCGTTGTAGCCATCGTGACGTTGCCGATCAACGCTTGGTTGATTTTCAGTGCATTTAAACCGGAAGCCAGGCCACCACGTATGCTGGCAGATATTTACAGAAAACTGGAAGCGTTCCGGATCGTCAATGGCTATGGATTGTTTCGGGTGATGACGAAGGACCGCTGCGAGATCGTCCTCGAAGGCAGCGACGACGGAATGGACTGGTTGCCGTACGAATTTAAATGGAAACCCGGCGACGTGAAACGCGCACCGGGTTGGTGCGCGCCGCACCAGCCAAGACTCGACTGGCAGATGTGGTTTGCCGCTTTGGGAACGCCGCAGGAAAATCCGTGGATTGGCGGCCTAATCGTCAGACTGCTGCAGGGCTCCCACGACGTCGACCGATTGCTCGCACACAACCCGTTTCCAGATAAGCCGCCCCGGTATGTTCGCGCGATGTATTATCGTTATCGTTTTACGACGCCGAGCGAACGACGGCAAACCGGCGCGTGGTGGAAACGTCAGGAGCTTCGGGAATATCTGCCAACGGTTTCGCTGGATCAGCTGCGGTAACTATCGAGAATCAAGACATATGCCGCGCGGTTGAGACACACGCGCTCGGGGGTATATTCGCCCGCCATGGCGAAGGAAGGACCAATCGTGACCGAAGGCACCGTGACCCAGGTTTTGCCGGGAACGATGTTTCGCGTCGATCTTCCCGGCCAACGCAATGTGCTTGCACATATCTCGGGCAAAATGCGCAAGCATTTCATCCGCATTGTGCCCGGTGATAAAGTCTCCGTCGAGCTTTGGCCTTACGATCTAACAAAAGCCCGCATTATTTTTCGCGAACAATGATGCGGCCAACGCGCATCGTTAAACCGTTAAATCGTTGAAGGATTGAAGCGGTTCCCAACGCCTTTTGTTTGAACGCTTCAACAGTTTAACGCTTTAGCGCTTCAACGAAGAACTCAGTGTTTGCCCATTTAGCGAAGAACGCGGATAGTCGCAGCGAACAAACCGACCCCGAACGGTTTCGGGGTTAACTGGAGATTACCAATGGCAGAAGAAAATAAATCAGAACAGAAAACGCCGGCTAGTGCGGAGGCACAGGATAAATTACAAAGCAGTAAAGAACATGCGCGTAGAGCAGCGGAAGATTTGAAATCAGCCGCAGGCGCTTTGGCGGGAGAGTACCGTGGGAAGGCAGAGCAGGCTTGGGGTGAGGCACGCGGCAAAGCAGAACAAGCATTCGGGGATGCCAAGGATCGGGTCCGGACGTTTCAGGAAGACGCAGAGCAATACGTGCGTGAAAATCCAACAAAAGCGGTTTTCACAGCGCTTGGAATTGGGTTCGTATTGGGTCTGATCTTCCGGCGCTAACTCCGAACCGCTTCGGAGATGATCAGCGAGAGCCCTCGGTCCCGAAATCCCGCGGGGCATGCCGGTTTGCTCGAGAATCTGCTGGCCCTCGTAAGCGCGCTTGTGGAGTTTTTTGAGAGCCGCTTTGCTCTTCTTGCCCAGGAATCGAAAGTGGCCGCGGTGCAACTGCTCATATTGGTCGGTTGCCTCATTCTGGCGCTGGCGCTCTGCATGATGGGCTATATCTTTCTCATCACTGGCGCCGTTGTCGGAGTGGCCCATCTGGCCGGGGTTTCATGGCCATGGATAGCGCTGGGCGCTGCCGCAGTGCATTTCATTATTGCGATGGTTTTACTCCTCGTCGCGTACAGCCGCATCACCAAGCCGCTTTTTCGCGCGACGCTAGCTGAATTAAAGAAGGATCGCGAATGGCTGAAAAATCTGGACGCAACAAATCAATCGACGAGCTGACAGCGGAAATCGCTCAGTCGCGGGAACGCGTAACGCGCGATCTGCGTGGCCTGCGATACGAAGTGGATTTCGCGGCCAAATTCCGCAGGTCGTTCCGCGAACAAACCATTTCCTGGCTTACAACCGCAGCCGCTGTCGGCGCGCTGGTCGCACTGGCACCGATGCGGAAGAAAAAGATTTATGTCGATGCGAAGAACAACCGAAAATCAAAGAAGAAGCTTGTCGAAGCCGGCTTCGCCGTGGCGGTACTAAAAATCGTTGCAAGGCTGGCCCGACCGGTGATTGTGGAGTTCGTGAAAAATCGACTCACTGATTTTGGAGGGCAATCGCGCCGCAAAACATGAGTCCCATGCGCGTAATGTGTCGCATCGGGTGCGGCGCGCTTTAGCATTTACGCGCTCGGGGGGGTAATCATTCCGGCAGTTCGCAATGGCCTCAAAGAATTCAGCTCCTCTAGTCGCGTCGCATCCGCTCACGCACGTGGATGACTACCTCGAGATCGGACAAAAAGCCGGTGCGTCCGACGTCCATCTGGCCGCAAACGCGCGGCCAAAATGGCGTTTGCATGGACGCTTGGAGCCAATCTGGCCAGACGCGCCGCGGCTCACTGCCGAGCACACCGCGGCACTGGCCGAAGCCTTTGTGCCCGACGTCTATAAAAGTGAACTCAAAATGCGCGGCGATTCGGATTTTGGGTACGCAAACGAGTTCGCCCGCTACCGCACCAGCGTGGTTCGGCAACGGCTTGGGATCGAAATTGTCTTTCGCGTGATCAACGCCAACGTCCGAACCATGGATGAGCTGGAGTTGCCCGAGCATCTCAAGGTTCTCACCCGTTATCAGAACGGACTGATCCTGGCAACAGGTTCGGTAGGAACGGGCAAATCGACTACACTGGCGGCGATGGTCGAGCAAATAAACATGGAACGGCACGATCACATCATTACACTCGAGGACCCGATCGAATACGTTCTGAAATCGAAAAGTTGTCACGTTACCCAACGGGAAATTTTCACCCACACCGAATCTTTCGCCTCTGCGCTGCGCGCTGCGCTGCGGGAGGATCCAGATGTGATCATGGTTGGAGAAATGCGCGATCTGGAAACGATTTCCCTCGCCATCACCGCGTCCGAGACTGGCCACCTTGTTTTGGCAACGCTGCACACGAGCAATGCCTCCCGGACGCTGGATCGATTGCTCGATGTCTTTCCGACCGAGCAACAGGAACAAGTTCGAGTAATGGTGAGTGAATCCTTGCGGGGAGTTATTAGTCATCAGCTGATACCCCGGGCGGATGGCACGGGGCGCGTGCTGGCACTGGAGATTCTTACCAACACGCCAGCGGTGGCCAACGTGATTCGCGAAGCAAAGACATATATGCTGCCGGGCATTATTCAGACCGGCAAAAAACAAGGCATGCGTCTGATGGACGATGCGCTGATCGATCTTTATGAACGCCGCCTGATCAGCGCCGAGGAGGCTTACGCGCGCGCCGAGCAAAAGCTAATGATGCGTCAGTATCTCGAAAAATAACGAAGCACGAATGACGAAATCCAAAACAAAATCCAAATCTCAAAATCCGAAACCGAGCGGCCACACGAGCGTTGTCACTGTGGTCATTCGTTATTCGTCGTTAAACCATGGCTGAGCTGGATCGATTTCTTAGCGTGATTGTCAAACACGGCGGGTCCGACCTGCATATTGGTGAGGAACAGCCGCCTAAAATGCGCGTGCATGGCGACATCATACCCGTTCGCGACGAGCCGATTTCGCACGAGGAGGCCACGCGCATGTTGAGCGAAGTTTGCGGACCGCGTAACTGGCAAATCTTCGAGCAGCTCGGCGATCTGGATTTTGCCTATGAGATGGATGAAGCCTCTCGATTCCGCAGCAATTACTTCAAGCAGTCTAATGGTTACGGCGCGACTTTTCGGCTCATTCCTACGAAAATTGCCACGCTCGAGCAACTCGGGATTCCGCTGGTGGTAAAAGAATTTGCCAATGTACGCGGTGGCCTTGTTCTGGTGACCGGCCCGACTGGCTCAGGCAAAACGACGACGCAGGCTGCGCTGGTCGACTATATCAATCAAAATTTTGCGAAACATGTCGTGACGATCGAGGAACCAATCGAATTCGTGCATTACAATAAGCAAAGTACAATCACCCAGCGGGAAGTTCCGGGGAATTCGAGTTCGTTTGCCGCTGGCCTCAAAGCGTCGCTGCGCGAGGACACTGACATTGTGCTGGTGGGAGAGATGCGCGACTTGGAAACAGTTTCGCTCGCCCTTACGGCGGCTGAGACCGGCCTTCTCGTATTCGGCACGCTGCACACAAATAATGCGCGCAAGACGGTTGACCGGATGGTGGATGTTTTTCCGGCGGATCGCCAATCGCAGGCGCGCGCGATGCTTGCGAACTCACTGCGCGGAGTGGTTGCTCAACTCCTTTTGAAAAGAGCAGATCGGCCGGGGCGAATCGCAGTAAACGAAATTTTAATCGCTAATGCAGCTGTCGCGGCAATTATTCGTGAAGGCGCAACCCAAAAACTGCAGGATGTAATCATATCGGGCAAGGCACAAGGGATGCAGTTTATGGACGACGCCATTTGGGAGCTGCTCGAAAAAGGCATTGTCTCCCCGCACGAAGCGTTCATGAAAGCCATCGACAAAAACCGCTTTAAACCGTTCCTCGCACCAGAAGAAGAAGCGCTCGCTCACGCAGCCGGTTCTGTCCGGGACGACGAAAAGCGGCTTCCGGGCGATTTTGTGAAACCGATCGGCGCCCACGCGCGCACGGGAACGCGCTAAAGTCTGAGCCAAGACGGCGTTTCACAGAGACGCCCTACGGTTACAGGCATTTGTCAATTCGGATTAACAAGTAGTACTGCTGTGGCCTTGAGTTTGCCGGCGCGAAATCGGTCCAGTGCGACGTTGGCTTCTTCCAAGGGGAAGGTTTCTGTGTGCGTTCGAACTGGCACACGTGGTGCGATTTCAAAAAATTCCTCGCCGTCGCGCCGGGTCAGATTTGCAACTGAAGTTATCACGCGTTCCTCCCAAAGATCGACATAAGGAAATGACGGGATGTCGGTCATATGAATCCCGCCGCAAACCACAATGCCGCCTTTGGCAAGCGCGCGCAGTGCCGCAGGCACGAGCGGACCGACTGAGGCGAAGATAATTGCAGCATCAAGTTTTTCCGGCGGCATCTCGTCCGAGCCTCCAGCCCACTTTGCGCCTAGCGCTTTAGCGCTTTGTTGTGTCTTGACGTCGCCCGGCCGGGTGAACACGAACAGGTCGCGTCCCTCATAGAGAGCAATCTGGGCTATCAAATGCGCTGCATTGCCAAATCCATACATGCCAAAGCATCGCGCATTGCCTGTTTTGCGATAGGATCGATAACCGATCAGCCCAGCACAAAGCAGCGGAGCAGCCTCCACATCGTTGTAATGCTCGGGCAGATGAAAACAGAATCGTGCATCGGCGACGGTGAATTCGGCGTAACCGCCGTCGATGGTATAGCCGGTGAAGCGCGCGCGATCGCAGAGATTCTCCCGGCCCGACCGGCAAAAAGCGCATTCGCCATCTGTCCAGCCGAGCCACGGAATGCCAACGCGATCTCCGATCGCGAATGTGGGAGCGACCTTAGTGCCGCGACTGTCGGGATGCTCAGGTCCCTCCCACATTTCCGCGCCTACTTCTTCCACGCGCCCGACAATCTGATGTCCTAGAATCAGCGGCAGCTTCGGATTGGGTAACTCGCTATCAACTACGTGAAGGTCAGTGCGGCAAACCGCGCACGTGTTAATGCGGACGAGCAATTGCCCCCTACCCGGCCTTGGCTTTGCTACATCGCGCAACTGAAGTGGCTGCCCTGGCTTGTCGAGAACCATCGCACGCATGGCTTAACATATATCATGAATCACTACTGACGAAGCTCGCATCAACGCGAATCCGATGCGGTAGTTTCCGCTGTCCTCAGGGGATCATCGTACAAAGTTGGACGTTTTTGTGCTGAGGACAGCGCATGCTACCGCACCCAAGAAGTCAACGGACAGCTGCCGGCTCGGGTCGCAACTGCCCCCTCCCCGCTTCGGCCTCGTGATAATGGGCGCTGCGGAGGAACGGCACCTTGTCAAGCACGTGCTCCTGGAACCATTCCAGCCACAAATAGATGACTGGTGTGACGAATAACGTCACCATCTGCGAGAAAATCAGACCGCCCACGATCACCAAGCCTAGCGGGCGCCGCGATGCGGCATCCTGGCCGAATCCCAGAGCTATCGGCACTGCGCCCATGAGGGCGGCGAGTGTGGTCATCATAATGGGCCGGAACCGTTCCATGCTGGCTTCGTGAATGGCCGAGCGAAGGTCCCAGCCTTCGTCGATTCGTTGCAACGCAAAATCGACGACCATGATTCCGTTCTTCTTGACGATGCCTAACAAGAGGAACAGTCCGATCACGCTGTAAAGTGAAAGCACTGAATGAAAGAGATACAACGTGGCCAACCCGCCGACGACCGCGGGCACAATGGCCGGGAACAAAACCGTGAACGGGTGCACATAGCTCTCGTAAAGAATTCCGAGGATCACATACATGACGAAGATTGCAGCAAGCAGCAGCAGGGGCAGCGATTGGAACAGCTGCCTGAACACGAGCGTTTCGCCCTGGAACATCCCCTGCACAGTTGGGTAATGTGGCTGGAGTTGCGCGAAGGCGTCCTCGATATACTTGGTAGCATCGCCGATGGCGACGTTTGGCAACAGGTTGAAGTTGAACGTGACGCTGGTGAACTGGTTTAAATGGTTGACCGCCTGCGGACCGATAACTTCCTTTGTTGATGTTACAACACGCAATGGAACGAGGCTCGCCATGTTGCCTGTGGTCGTTGCGATCGTTCCTCCGCCCGAGCCGCTCGCGCTGAAATTGCCGCTCGTGCTGCTACGGACGTAGAGATCGTCCAAGTCCCCAGGGTGCGCGCGCTCCTTATCCTTCACTTCAAGAATAACCTGGTATTGGTCGTCCGGCTCCTTGATGAGATAGATGTAGTTTTGTGAGTAGGCGTTGCGCATCAGGCTTTGGATTGCTGAAGTAGAAACGCCGTAAGTCGCGGCGCGATCGCGGTTGATATCGATCCTGAGGTTAGGCGTGTTGTGGTAGTAGTCGGAGCGGACACTGGCGAAACCCTTGAACTGTCGCAGCTTTTTCAATAACTCGTCGGCCACTGTGTAAACGTCCTGTGGTACAATGCCGCTAATGGTATATGCGTACTGACCCTGGGTTTGGCTCGTCGCGCCCACGCTGATTTGCAGCACTGGTGTAGGCGTTAACACCGCGGCGAGGCCGGGAATCGTGCCGATCGATTTTTGCAGTCGCAAAATGACTTGATCGATGGGCGGACGCTCACCGCGCGGCTTTAGAAAAAGAAACATAAGTCCCTGCGACAATGCACTGCGCGAGGAAAAACCGGCCAGCGTGAAAAACTGCCCGACGGCTGGATCGTCCTGAAGTTTTTGGTTCACCTGCGCTTGAAACGCGCGCATCTGCGCCGGCGACGAGCCTTCCTGCGCGATAAAGATGCCGCGAACGAAACCGCTGTCGCCTGGGGGTATCAAAGTGAAAGGCAGGTGTGTGAAGAAGAACCAGAGACCAAGAATGCAAGCGATAAGGACCGGCACAGTAAGCCACGCGCGATCGAGAAACCAGTCGAGCGCACGGCCGTAGGCAGCGATGACGCGTTTGATGAAATTGCTGGTGTGCCGTTCCATCCACGCGCGTTTGTGACCGGCCCTGCGCTCCCTCAGAATGCGCGCGCACATCAATGGCGTAAGCGTCAGCGACACGAGACCCGAGGCGAGAATGGCTACGATGATTGTGACAGAAAATTCGCGAAAAATGCGGCCGAGCAGTCCGGGGATGAAAACCAGCGGGATGAAAACCGCGGCGAGTGACAACGTCATCGACAGAATGGTGAAGGAAATTTCGCCGGCGCTGTTGAATGTCGCTTTCAGGATCGACTCGCCGTGCTCCGCGCGGCGTACCACGTTTTCCAAAAACACGATGGCGTCATCGACAAGGAAACCAATGGCCAGGGTCAGCGCCATCAGCGTGAGATTGTTGATGGAGAAATTGAGCATGTACATCACGGCCACCGTGAGCAGTAATGACATCGGCAAAGCCACAGCCGGGATTAGCGTGTCGGTAGCGCGGCCGAGGAAGACATAGATGACCATCACCACGAGGACGAACGCGATGATCAGCGTCCATTTCACCTCGTTGGCGGAATTCACAATTGTTTGTGACCGGTCGAAAATTGGCGTGAACATGATCGAGCCTGGCAAACTCGCACGGAGCTCAGGGAACAGCGCTTTGACTGAGTTAGCCACTTCCACTGCGTTTGCGCCTGCCTGCCGCGAAACCGCAAGCACTACTACGGAACCGGGGGGATTAAAGCCGCGCATCCAGAAAAAACGTGAGAGGCGCTCGTCCTGCACGCCTTGCTTGACGTCGGAAACGTCGCGCAGGTAAACGGGCGAACCGTTTGGATTGCGCGCGACGATCAGGTTGCGGTAACCATCGGCCTGATCAATCTGTCCATTGGGTTGCAGGACAAAAGTGCGATGCGCCCCGTCGAATTGCCCCGCGCCGGAGTAGACGGTCCCGGCTTTAATCGCGCTGGCGAGGTCATCTATAGTGAGCCCACGCGCAGCAAGGGCCGACGGGTCGGCTTTGATTCGAATCGCGCCTTGTACGCCGTAGATGTTTACCTGCGAAACACCGGGCAGGATGTTGATGCGCTGGGCCACGACGGTGGATGCATATTTGTAAAGGTCCCAGTCCGTCAGCGTGTCTGAGAGCAGGCCCAACAAGTAAACGGCCTGGTCGTTCGGATTTGTTTTGGTGAACGTCGGTGGACTCGGTAGATCGATCGGCAATTTCCCCGTCGCGCGCTGAATAGCAGCCTGCACGTCGGTCGCGGCATCGGTGATACTTTTGCTCAAAACAAATTGCAGCGTGAACTGCGTGTTGCTCTGCGTGCTTGTGCTGGTGATGATGTCGAGCCCGGGGATCTGCAAAAATTGTTTCTCCAGCGGCGTGGCGATGTTGTTTGCCATCGTCGTCGGGTCCGCGCCGGGGTACGAGCAGCTAACTTGAATGACGGGATAATCGACTGCGGGGAGGTCGTTCACGGCGAGTTTGCCGTAAGTCGCGAGACCAGCGACGATGACCGATAACGTCAGCAACACGGTCATTACCGGCCGACGAATAAATGGCCCGGAGAGCCCCGAGCCTTCGACTGCAATCAACTTTGCAGTCTGCTCAGGCGCGTCCGATTTCGACCTGCGGCGATCATGATCTTTTACTTCGCGTTCGCCATCATGTTGCTCTGCGTCATTCATATGACATTGCGCTTTTTGCAGCGGCAGAGCCCTCAGGCGTAGCAGGAGGTTGAGCTGCGTATGGTTGCGGCGCTACTTTCGCTCCCGGCGAAAGCGCAAGCTGGCCAGTAACAACCACGGTCTCGTCCGGTTTCACACCGCTCTCGATTACGGTGAGATCGCCCTGCTGGCGTTGCCCAGGTGTTACGGGACGTAGCTCGACAGTGTTGTCCGATTTCACGACGAAAACGAATGGCCCGCTCTGGCTAACCTGCACGGCCTGCGTTGGCACAAGCGTAGCGTCCTTGAGAATGTCCAAAATGAAACGGACACGGACAAATTCCGAAGGCCATAGCGCGCGATCAGGATTAGGCGTAACCCCGCGTGCCCTGACGGTTCCAGAGCCGGGCTGGACTGCGTTGTCGATGAAATACAAATCGCCCGTGCGCGGCGTAATCGAGCCATCGGCGAGATAGGTTTCCACTTTCACGTTCGAGCCACCAAGATATTTTCGCACAAGCGGCAGATCGTTCTCGGCCACGGTGAAATCGGTGTAAATCGGGTCCAACCCCTGGATCGTCACGAGCGGTGGACTGGAGGGTCCAACCAGATTGCCTACGTCGACATTGCGCAGGCCGACTCGTCCGTTGATCGGCGATTTGATGTAGCAATAATCGAGGTTGACCTGGGCAGCCTCCGTGGCTGCCTGAGACTTCTGTGCATTCGCCACAGCGATGTCGTAGTCTTGCTGCGATATGACCTTTCTCGCGCGCAGGTCCTCTTGTCGTTTCAGCGTCACCTGATCTAACGCGGCTTGCGCCTTCGCCTGGTCGACAGCGGCCTGATACGGACGCGGGTCGATTGTAAAAAGCGGATCGCCTTTCTTCACGTCCGAGCCATCTTGAAACTGGCGAGCCATAATTACGCCGCTAACCTGCGCCTGCACCTGCACCGTCTCGTAAGCGGCACATGTGCCGATCTCATCAAGGTAGACCGGCACGTCCTTTGTGGCGGCTTTGGCTACAGCCACTGGACGCGTCGGTGGCTGAGTAGCTCTTCCCTCGCTGGCGCTGTGTTGAAGAATCCGGTAAGTGACAACCGCTGCCAGAATGATGAAAAGCAAGTACGCCCACTTGGGAATCCTCTGATTCGCGGTGCGGGTGCGTCTCATTGGAGAGCTCGACGAGAGCGGCGATGCGCCATGATCCAATGTCTTAAAATCGCTTAACTCCGTCTTAACTTTCATTTGCAGCCCCCGGTGACACCACGAAATGTCCTCTTTCTTGGAATCGAATGTCCCTGTTTGGTCTGGCCGTTATGCTCAGCTAAAACGCGAGCTGAAGGCTGGCGCGCGCTGGACTCGCGTCTCTCGTCTTTTTCCGCTCGGTCTCGAATGCGCGCGAGCACTCTCATGCAAGTTTGGAGATCGGAGTCTGGGATACCAGCCAACAGTTCGTGCCGAAGTTTGTCAGCTGTGGCCTTGATCTGCGCAATCACGCGCTGGGCGCGCCGGCCGAGCAAAACCATTTTGCAGCGCCGATCGTGTGGAGAATTTGTGCGCGTAATCCAAGCTTCACGCTCCAGCCGATGCAATAAGGTCACGACGGTTGGTTCCTCCACGCCCAGACGCCCTGCAATCTCAGCCTGCGTGAGTGCGTCTTCGGCAATAGAAAGATGCATCAGCGTGCGCCATTTGGCCTGGCTCAGCCCCATTGGTTTGAGACGTTGGTCGAGCTTTTGCCGCCATGCACGAGCTGTGCCGTGCAGCAACTGACCCAGCGTTTCAGCCGTTTCGCCGTCGGACATATTGTTGCGCCAAAATTGGTTAGTATGCTAACCAATTCCCGATCTGGCAGCCTGTCAATGGTCGGTCAGGGCGCCACTTTGAAAAGGATCATCTCGCGTTTGCTGTAATCCTTTACCCGCGCAATTGCATACGCGCGGAGTGGCGCCCATTTCCGCGCGGCTAATGCCTCCTCTTCTTTCCCGCCCCGAACGAGAAAGTAGCGCGTGTCTATCGGCAGATGCTTCACGTAGCTCACGTACTCCACGTGCGGTTTCACATAAAAGAAGACCGGCTGATAATCCGGGTTCACCGCATAAAGCGTTTCAGTCGCGGGGACGAGCGAATTAATTTCTGCGGCGGCTTTTTTCACCTGCTGTCTGTTTTTCAAAAGGACTGCAGTGAGTGGATAACCGATTATCCCAATGGCAAGCCCAACCGTGACGAAAGCTCCCACGACTTTGGTCCAGTCTCGATCGTTCCTCATCCAACTTCGCGGCCACTGCAACGCATTGCCAGTACAGATCATCGCCAGCAACCACGAGCCTGGAACGATCGCCGGCATGCTATATCGGGCGACCGCGCCGGGAACCAGGTTGACCGCAACGAATGGCACCGCAATTCCCCACCCCATGGCGCGCGCGAGCCGCCGCTGCGATTCGTCCGGAAACTTTGAAAACCGTGCGAATGGAAACAAGAGAACCCAGGGAACAAAATAGATGAGACTGCGCGGGATGTTTTGAATCCAACTAAAGAATTTGAAATCGACGCCTTTCAATCGTCCGGTGTACTGAGCCGACCACTTATCCATGGCAACCTGTGTTGTCGTGCTGTGGATGAACGGAATGGCCCACGCGGCCGGCATGGCGAACATCACGGCAAGCGCAGCAAAATGCGCAGGATGAACAAGAAGCCGCCAACCTTTCGAACAGGCAAGAACGGCCACCACAATCCCGTAGAAAAATACCAGGTGCGTGGGGCCCTTTGCCAACAGATCAAGACCGAGAAAAACGGCTGCCGGAAGCCAAATAAGCCATGGAGATTTATTTTGAAGAAAAAAGCTCAGCCAAAAAATAATCGCGAGGCCGCAAAGCGAGACATAGAGCGCTTCGATTTCAATTAATCGCCCTTTTTCGATCATTCCGATGTTGGTCATCCAAATCAGCGCTGCGATCATCGATCTTCTCGAGCCGAGACTGGTGCGCGCCACCGTGACAAAAGCAACCGCGACTGCAAGCACGGAAAGCGCCGACGGCAGGCGTGCCGTCCATTCGTTATGCATACCGAAAACTCTGAAAGAGGCGGCCACAACCCAGTTCACCAAAGGCGGCTTGCGGTAATAAGGATAACTGCCTACTTGCGGAACGATATAGTTGCCGGTCTCGAGCATCCGAATCGCCGGTAAGATTCGGCGGCCCTCTTCACCTTTGATCGCAATCGAGCCGAGCGCCGGCAGATAAATCACCGCCCAGACCAAAACAATAACAGCGACAGCTCGGAAGGGAGATTTAATTAGAAATTCAAAGTTGAATGCCACGCTCGCGATTTATCGGACGTGAGCATCGAACGTCAAATGAAACCGAACGGCGCTTGACGAGCGCGTTTGGGGAAAGTAACTTCGAAATCTAGTCCGCGCGCTGATTAGAGTGGGAACTGGCGTCCCACTCTTTTTAGTCTGCGGGCTGCATGTTTTTATGAACCCGGAATTTATTGCGATGCTCGATTACTTGGAGCGGGAGCGCGGGATCAAGCGCGAAATCCTGCTCGAAGCGGTTTCTGATGCCCTGCTCTCCGCCTCGAAAAAGAGCGTTGGAGCATCCCGCGATCTGCATATCGACATTAACCGCAAGACCGGCGAAATCCGCGCCCTCGCAAACTTGCTCGTTGTTGATCACGTGACCAATCCGCAAGATGAGATCGAGCTCTCCAAGGCGCAAAAAATGAAGCCGGAGGCGAATGTCGGCGACACCGTGGAAGTCGAAGTCACACCGAAGAATTTTGGGCGCATCGCTGCGCAGACCGCAAAGCAAGCCATGATGCAGCGCATTCGCCAGGCCGAGAAGGAAATGATTTACGAGGAGTTTAAGGACCGCGCGGGTGAGATCGTCAGCGGTACCGTGCGGCGCTTCGACCGTTCCGACGTCATTCTCGACCTTGGAAAATTTGAAGCCGTCATGCCGCAACGGGAACGAGTCGTCGTAGAAGATTACAATGTGGGCGACCGACTACGGGCGTACGTCGTTGCGGTCGAAAACGGCGTCCGCGGCCCGGAGATTATCGTTTCGCGCAGTCATCCCAATTTCGTCCGACGGCTTTTCGAGTTGGAAGTGAGCGAAATTGCCGATGGCACGGTGGAGATTCGCGGCATCGCGCGAGAAGCCGGTTACCGGACAAAGATCGCGGTATGGAGCGCCAACGAAAAAGTAGATCCAGTAGGCGCGTGTGTGGGCATGCGCGGTTCGCGCGTCAAAAACATCGTGCGCGAACTCAACAATGAAAAGGTCGATATCATTCGCTGGAGCTCCGACCCCAAGGAATACGTCCTCGAAGCGCTCAAGCCGGCCAAAGTGAAGAATCTGGTCTTCGATACAGACAAAAAGAGCGTACAGATTTCCGTCGATGAAGACCAGCTTTCGCTCGCGATCGGAAAAAAGGGACAGAATGCGCGATTAACTTCGCGACTGACAGGGTGGGAAATCAATATCGGCAAGGACACCTCAGCGACTACGGTGGTAGAGCAAAAAGTAGCGCAAGCTGCGCAGACACTTGCCGGCGCACTTCCGGTGACGGAAGAACAGGCGCTCACACTCGTGAAATCCGGTTTTACTAACTTGGAAGGATTACATGATGCAGACGTGCAGGATTTGGTGGATATTCTGGCAGTAGATGAAACGAAAGCGCGCGAGATCTACGACGCAGTGCACCGGCAGGAACTCGTGCAATAACATGGCTCCGGTTTAAAATGCTCGAGCCATGAGCGAAATTTTGAACGAACAACGATGGCAACGAAGACGAGCAGCAAAACTGCAACGCGCAGACCCGCCACACCGGCGGGTGCGCGGAAGACTACTGCCGCTCCCAAGCCAGCCGTCGAGTCTAAATCAAAAGTCCAGAAGAAGAAATTAGCGGAAGAAACCGCTTCTGCCTCGGCAGCAGCTAAATCGCCCACGCCGCCGCCGCAAAAGAGTGAGGCCCGACGTACTCCGGCGCCTGCTTACGAACACGAGAGCGTCTCGCTGATCGACAAGAAAAAACCACGCAAGAAAGCAGAAGACGGCAAGCCAAAAACAAATCGCGATATCTTACCTCCGATCTCGCGCATACGCGCGTCATTGGACGCAACTGCGGCCCCCCGGAGAGTTTCAGCACCGGTGGAGCCTGCTCCTGCGCAATCGCCTGCAATTCAAGAACCGGGCGTCATTGCCGCCGAGACGACAGCGCCGCCTTCTTCGGAACCGGAAGCCCCGCAGCAGAAGGTCATCCTTATCAAACCTCCCATTGTTGTTAAGCAGCTGGCAACTGAGCTTGGGTTAAAGCCGCATCAACTCATCGCGGAGTTGATGACGTACAACATCTTCGCCAACATCAACCAGACAGTTGAACCGGATATTGCGTCGAAAATTGCGGAGAGTCACGGGTTCATTCTGGAAAAGGAGCGGCGTGAAAAAGGGGCCGGCGTTCACAAAGTGGAACAGGTCGTTGTCGCGCCACCTCCACCGGTCATCGAAAAGAAAGAGGAACTCAAGCCGCGCGGCCCCATCATCACGTTCATGGGACATGTTGATCATGGCAAAACGACGCTCCTGGATGCGATTCGCAAGACGCGTGTTGCAGCTGGTGAAGCCGGTGGCATCACCCAACACATCGGCGCCTACGCTGTAAGTCACAACAGCGCGACACTCACGTTCATCGACACGCCGGGTCACGCAGCCTTCACCGCCATGCGCGCGCGCGGCGCTAACGTAACCGATATCGTCGTGCTCGTCGTCGCCGCCAATGACGGCATCATGCCTCAAACAATTGAAGCTATTAATCACGCCAAGGCCGCGCCGCATGTGACAATCATGGTGGCGATCAACAAAATCGATCTTCCGTCGGCGAACATCGACGGGGTTAAAAAACAACTCCAAGAGCAGGGGCTTACTCCGGAAGATTGGGGAGGCGAAACGATTGTTTGTCCAGTCTCAGGTACGAGAGGCACTGGAATTGATCACCTGCTTGAGATGATCACGCTGCAGGCGGAGGTCATGGAGCTAAAGGCATCACCCACGGCCAGACCGCGCGGCACCGTGATTGAAGCACAGGTGGAAGCGGGGCGTGGCCCTACTGCTACAGTGATCGTGCAGATGGGGACGTTAAAAGTCGGCGACCCGTTTATCTGCGGCGATTACAGTGGCAAGGTAAAATCGCTGCTCGACGATCGTGGCGAACCGATCAAGGAAGCCGGACCTTCCACGCCAGTGAAGGTGCTTGGGTTTACTGGCCTGCCGAATGCGGGGGACGAATTGCTTGTCATGGAATCGGAGCGCGCTGCGAAACAATTGAGCGATGAACGACTCGAGGCAAAGCGCGCGAGCAAGCTGTACGTTCCGCAACGCGCTACGCTGGAAAGCTTGCTTGAAACGGCGGGAGGCCAAAAGGTTCTACGCATCGTGTTGAAATGCGACACGCAAGGCTCGCTCGAAGCGATCGTCGGCGCGTTGAAGCAAATCGAGACCAAAAAGGTCAATCTCGAAATTATCCACTCCGCTGTAGGGCCAATTTCGGAATCGGACATCCTACTGGCAAGCGCGTCGGACGCGGTCGTGGTCGGCTTTAACGTGAAGGTCGAGTCGATGGCTGTTTCTGCTGCGAAACGCGAAGGCGTGCAGATCAAGCTTTACAGCATCATTTACGAGTTACTCGATCAGATGACGGATGTCATGGCAGGGCTGCTTGAACCCGAGCTCCGTGAGACCGTGATCGGCCACGCCGAGGTCAAACAGGTTTTCCAGCTAAGCAAAGGCATTGTTGCGGGCTGCCTGGTCACCAATGGCCGCATCGCCCGCACTGCGCGCGCTCGCGTCCTGCGAAAGCGCCAGCCGGTTTACGACGGCGGCATTTCGACGCTGCGGCGGTTCCAGGACGACGTGAAAGAAGTGCGCTCCGGTCTGGAATGCGGGATTAAACTGGGCGACTTCAGCGAATACCAGGTGGGCGACGTGATCGAGTGTTATCAACTCGAACAGATAGCGCAGAAACTGTAGGGCGTCCGCGTCAGATGCCGGCGCTTGTTATGAAACACCGACAACTTCGGGTAAACGAACTCGTCAAACGTGAGCTGAGCGCTAGCATTGCGCGCCAAATAAACTTCGAAGATGTCCTTGTCAGTATAAACGCTGTCGATGTCACGCCCGACCTGAAGAGCGCGCATGTGTTCGTAAGCATTCTCGGCCAAGCAACCGGCGCGAGCGTACTCGATAAACTGGAGGCGCATCGTCCCGCGCTGCAAGCTGAACTTTCCCGTCACGTTGTTCTCAAATACACTCCGCATTTGGTTTTTCATCTTGACGATTCGATCGAGCGCGGCGCACGTGTCCTCGAGATTTTGCAGGACCTTGAAAAACGCAGTGGCCAAGACCAGTGAATGCTGTAGCCACGGCCCTGCGGGCCGTCTATCGTGGAGCTTTTGGAACTGGTTGAGGACCGCTCATCCGGCTACGGCGAAAGGCTACGGCGGGATAAACAGGGCGGTGGCTACAAGATGACCGCTTCAACATTTGACGAAATCGGCCGGGTTCTGCGCGAGCATCAGCACTTCGCGATCCTAGGTCATGTGCGGCCTGACGGTGACGCGCTGGGAAGTCAGCTCGCGCTCGCATTGTCGCTTCAGCAGCTCGGCAAAGATGTCCGCGTCTGGAATGAAGACGGTATGCTGGAAAAATATTCATTTTTGCCGCGCGCCGAATTGCTGACCAAACCGCCTGCGACAGCCATCGATGTCGATGTCGCAATCGCGCTCGACACTGCAATTCAAAATCGGCTTGGAACCGCGCTGGCGGCTGTCGGGTCGGCAAAAATCTGGGTCAACATCGATCATCACAGCAGCAACCCAGGATATGGCGATTTGGTGATTGTCGATGTAAGCGCGCCGGCCACCGGCGAAATCATTTTTAGATTGATCAGGAACCAGGGCCTGCCTCTCGACCACGATATAGCAGAGAATCTTTACGCCGCGATTTCCACTGACACCGGTTCATTTCAATATCCAAAAACCAGCGCCCGCACGTTCGAGATCGCCACGGAACTCGTGCGCGCTGGCGGCCTCAACGTTGGCAAAATCAGCCAACAATTATACGAGAATTACCCGCGACGCCGTTTGGAACTGCTGCGAGAGCTTCTCCGGACGATGCGCTTTAGCGAGGGCGGTCGAGTCGCAAGTTTTAGCCTCACCTTACGGACGGCCGCAGATTTGGGTGTCCTTCCCGAGGACAATGAAGGATTAATCGATCATCTCCGGGCAGTTCGCGGCGTGATCGTCGCCGTCTTTTTTGAGGAACTTGCCGACGGCAAAGCGCGCGTAAGCATGCGCTCAAAAGACGAAGCCGTGGATGTCTGCGCGATTTGCCAGAAATTCGGCGGCGGCGGGCATACGCTGGCTGCCGGCGCGCGCATTCGCGGAAATCTTGTCGAAGTCGAAGAGCGCGTTTTGAAAGAAGTCGGCGATAAACTTGAAGTCTATCAACGGCCGTCATCCTGAGCGTAGCGAAGCGGAGTCGGAGGATCCCGCGGAATTACCTTTGCGATTTCGCCACGGATTCCTCGACTCCGCCCGGAATGACGGAAACTTGTGATCATGTCTCCTTCTCCAACGATTGACGGTGTCATCCTGGTGGATAAAGCCGAAGGGATGACATCGCACGACGTTGTTGCGCTGGCGCGGCGAAAACTCGGCACCAAAAAAATCGGCCATTGCGGCACGTTAGATCCGATCGCCACCGGTTTACTGTTGCTCACGGTTGGACGTGGCACAAAAGTTCAGGATTTGCTGATGAGCGAAGATAAAGAATACGCTGGTACATTCGTGCTTGGCGTGACCACCGACACGCAGGATCGACAAGGCGAAGTGATTCAGCAGCGGCCGGTCCCCGCGCTGGATGATAATCAAATTCGCGCCGTATTTGAAAAGTTCCGCGGCGATTTTTATCAACTGCCACCGATGGTCTCTGCGAAAAAGCATGGCGGCGTTCCGCTTTACAAGCTCGCGCGCCAGGGGAAAACGGTCGAGCGCGAGCCGCGGTTGGTGCATGTCTATCGCTACAGCATTGACAGGATCGCCTTGCCGGAAATCGACTTCAGCGTGTTGTGCAGCAAGGGATTTTATGTCCGCACCTACGTACATGACATTGGAGAGGCCCTCGGCTGCGGCGCGCATTTGAAATCGCTGCGCCGGACGAAATCCGGCCGGTTCGATGTGGCGAACGCGATCACAGTCGACGAAATCAAAAATTCTTCGCGCGAAGAAATTCTCGAACGGATGCTGAGTCTTCCTGAAGTGTCGAGAATGCGCGGCGCGTGAGGAAAATGCCGAAATCCGAAGCAAATCCGAATATCGACGCCCGAATGATTTCACGCGCACCGCGTCTTGTTTATTCGTGCTTCGTCATTATTTCGTCATTCGTCATTCGCCTGCCACGCCGTAGCCTTGCGGAGGCGGGTCATTCGTCATTTCCATAATGGAAACGGTTCGATCCATCTCCGAGTTGTCGAAATTACGTGGCCCGCTCTTTCTCGCCATCGGCGTATTCGATGGCATGCATCTCGGCCATCAGGCAGTCATCTCCACCTCCGCTGAACATGCGCGATCAGTCAATGGAACACCTGTCGTGGTCACATTTGATCCGCATCCGGAAAAGGTATTGCGTCCGCAAGCCGCGCCTCATTTGCTTACCGCTACCCAACACAAGATCGGCTTAATTCGCGATCTCGGCGTCGGTCATCTTCTGATCATTGCATTCGACAAGCAATTTGCTGCCACCGAACCCGAAGACTTTGTGCAGCAATTAGTGAAGCACTCGAAACCGCTGCGGGAAATTTGCGTTGGACACGAATGGGCGTTTGGAAAAAATCGACGTGGCAATCTCGAACTGCTCAAGAAACTCGGCGCACGATTTGATTTCGGCGTAGTGGGAATTCCGCCGGTCACCGTCAATGGCGAAATCGTCAGCAGCACTACGATACGACAGGCCGTAGAAGCGGGCGATCTGCGAAAGGCGGCAGCGATGCTTGGCCGCGAATACACGATCCTGGGAACTGTTGTGCGCGGCGATGATTTGGGAAAGAAAATCGGATTTCCAACAGCAAATCTGAGCGCGCACAATGAGCAGTTCCCGCCAAATGGAGTGTATTTCGCCCAAGCCATCCTCAATGGGGTCATCTATCCGGGCGTGGTGAATCTAGGCTATCGCCCAACCGTGAGCAGCGAGAAAGACCGCGTGCTGGAAATTCACCTGTTCGACTTCGACCGCGACATCTATGGCAGCGATTTAGAAGTGCGCTTTGTCCGCTATCTCAGGCCGGAAAAGAAATTTGAAAGTGTCGAGGCGCTGGCTCGCCAGATCGCGCTCGACGTAAAACAAGCGCGCGAGTTAGCCGCGGCATAATATTTCAAAACCGCAGCCGGGCGAGATCGCGCACCTCTGGCGTTTTGCGAATCGCGAGGATAACGGCGAACGCGCCGACTACAAGACCGCAGCCAAACGCGAATATCAGCAACAGCCACACCGGGAAGTCCGATAACTGGATCACGCCTTCGCGGACGAACCGACCGCCACCGGAAAGCAAATAGACAACTCCGCTTCCGAGCAGCGTCATCCCCATCAGAATCATTGCGCGCAGCCATCGTGGTTCGCGGCGCGCTGCGGGCAACCTGGCCATGACGCGCGCGGTGAAGCCATCGTCGTCGATATACGGCGCGGCTTCGCGCAATTGGCGATCTAGCGTTTCGTCGTCGATCATTGCATTCATTATATCAATTCGGCCCCCACGCTGCCAGTGTCCGCTTCAGTTTCTCGCGGCCGCGCAACACATTAGTCTTCACGGTGCCGAGCGGGATGTCGAGAACGCGTGCAGCTTCGTCATGCGACAGGCCGTTTTGGCAGCAGAGCACAACAGCTGTGCGCTCGTGCAACGGAAGCAAATTCAGGGCATGCATAAGATCGTGTCTCAAACCAGGATCGACAGTCTGCGGATCCTGCTCCCCTTGCCACTGCTCCTCATCCACACCGACGAGTTCCTTGCGACGACGCGCATCCTCGCGAAAACAGTTGTACGCGATTCGGTAAAGCCATGTTGAAAATCGCGCTTCACCGCGAAAGCCGCGAATATTCTTGTAAGCGCGAATAAAGGTTTCCTGTGCGAGATCGTCCGCCAGGGCAATATCTGTGCGGGTAAGCTGTCGAAGAATACCGCGCACCGTGGATTGATGCCGGCGCACGAGTTCGCCGAACGCGTGCTGATCGTCATCGGCAAGAACTCGTGCGACGAGGTCCGCATCAGTAAGCTCCACGACCGCAATACTAGGGTGCCGGTGGCGGAGGAGGAATGTCCTTTTTGCCTTCCAATTTCCATACAATCAAATAGCCAAGCCCGATCAAAAATGGGATTAGCCCGAACGACCACGCGCCGCCTTCCCAGTCATTGACGGCAGCAAGCCAAATCATCAGTCCAAGGCCTACCATGGTCCATACAACACCACGCCGCACGTCTGAGCGACGTCGCACATGCCGCACCTCGGGTGCCAGCAGTTCGGCGGGAACCGGCTGACCTTTCTCCACCATCATCCTGATCGTGCGCTGCCGCATGCGGCTTCCCATGAGGGCGAATATCCCTATCATGATCACGATCAGCACAGGCGCGCCAAATATGGATAGAAACACGATCGCCACGATTGGGATCGCCACGAACTCGCGCATCTTTCGGAGATCGGCATCATCCTCTTTATCGCCTGTATCGATAGTGATTCCGTGGTGGCCGCGAAATTTCTTCTCCAGTTTCTGGTGAATTCTGTCGGACAGATCCGATGAACCGCCACTGGCGGTTGCTGTTGGCGTCGATGTTGTTGTTGTTGTCGCTGCTGCTGTTGGCGGGCTCGCGATCGGGGATGCTGTCGGAGTCTGCGCAAGCAAGCTTATCGCGAAGCCAATGAAGCAAATACAGAGGAGGATTGATTTTTTCATACTAGTCTTTTGATCATAGGATGCGCTGAAGACCCTATTTGGATTCAACGATTTTCCATCTACGCGAGCAACTAAAAGGTTGCGTTTGGAAGGTCGCTCGCCATTATTGTTCCCTCTCAAAACTGCGGGTGTAGCTCAGTTGGTAGAGCACCACCTTGCCAAGGTGGACGTCGCGAGTTCGAGCCTCGTCACCCGCTGATTGTTTGTAGCCGGTGCACAAGGCAACACGCGGCTTGGCGACCACATGGCGACGGCTACAGCTTCGCGCGTCGCCGACTTTCTCCGCAGTAGCTGGGAGAAGAATTTTGCGGCACTGATAGACCGCCACTAAGGTAAGAGGAAATGCAAACTGAAGAGCTCGCCTACGTGATAGTCACGCCGTACTCGATGCGGAAATCGCGTACCGGCGGCATTGTTGGCCGGCTGATTTCTCGCACGGGACTCGATGTCGTCGGAGGACGCATGTTTGCGCCGAGCTCAGAATTGGCGAAGCGCTATGCAGACACAATTGTGACGGAAACCGATTCGCGCCATCGCGCGACGCAGGAGTTGATTCGCGAGTACGCCCTGAAAAATTTCACCGGTGAAAAGAACGGCCAGCACGCGCGTGTGTTGTTCCTCATCTTTCGCGGACCAGACGCCGTGGAAAGGATTCATCGGACCGTTGGCCACATCGTGCACGAACGCACCAGCGGTGAAACAATCCGAGACACTTACGGCGATTACATCACCGATGATTCAGACGAAGTAACGTACTTCGAGCCCGGGGTGCTGGCGGCTTTCGATCCAAAAGCAGTCGAGAGCGACTTGAAACTCTGGGCGAAGTTTTCAGATTCCGACGGCGGCATTCTCGATCGCACCGTCAGGTTTCCTGCCAACGCGCAGGTTGAAAAGACCCTCGTCCTGATTAAACCAGACAATTTTAAGTTCCCAAATTTACGGCCGGGCGGCGTGATCGAAGTCTTTTCCAAGTCCGGTCTGAGCATCATCGGTTTCAAGGTGCACTGCATGAGCGTCGCCCAGGCGGAGGAGTTTTACGGCCCCGTGCTGCCAATCCTCGAAAACAAACTTGGCGCAAAAAGTGGCCGCGAGAACTGGGAAAGCATCATCGAATTTATGGCTGGCCGAAAGCCGAGCGAATGTCCGCCGGACGAGCGCGATTCTTGTGGAACGGAAAAATCTATCGCAATTGTTTACCAAGGTGTCGATGCCGTGCGCAAGATCCGCGACGTGCTTGGCCCCACCGATCCGGCCAAAGCGCCACCGGGATCAATCAGGCGAGAATTTGGACAGACGATCATGATCAACGCCGCGCATGCGTCGGATTCTCTCGAGAACGCGAAACGCGAAATGGGGATCATTCAAATTGACGAGAATAATTTCAAACCTCTGATTGAAAACTTCTATCGCCGCCAATAGTTTGGGCTCCCATTTTGAATAAGCTTACCGCCATGGAAATTTCTGAACGCTCCGCTCAACTGACTCCTTCGCTCACTCTCTCGATCGATAGCAAAGCCAAAGCCATGAAGGCTGAAGGTATTGATGTGTGCGGCTTCGGCGCAGGCGAACCCGATTTCGACACGCCCGAACACATAAAAAAAGCCGCCATCGACGCGCTCGAGGCCGGATTTACCAAATACACACCCAGCGCAGGCATCCCGGAGTTGCGCCAAGCCATCGCGGAAAAATTAGCGAATGATAACGGGCTCAGTTATCGCGCCGCGCAAGTCCTTGTAAGCAACGGCGCCAAACATTCTTGCTACAACGCAATCCTGGCAACATGCCAGCCCGGCGACGAAGTCATTATCCCAGCGCCATATTGGGTGAGTTACCCGGACATGGTCAGACTCGCCGGCGCTGAGCCAGTGTTTGTGCCCACGAGCGAGCGCAACTTGTGGAAAATGCGTGCGGAAGACTTTGAAAATGCAATGACGCCCCGCACTAAAATGTTAATCATGAACAGCCCGTGCAACCCGACCGGCTCAGTTTATACGCGTGAGGAATTGCAGGCAATTGTTGATGTTGCTGCCGAGGAAGACATTTACATTTTGTCCGACGAGATCTACGAAAAACTCGTTTACGACGACGCCAAACATGTGAGCATCGCGTCGCTGTCGAAAGAAGCTTACGACCTCACGATCACCGTTAACGGATTTAGTAAATCCTACGCAATGACAGGTTGGCGGCTCGGTTATCTGGCCGCGCCGGAAGCCGTGGCAAGAGCGGTCGATTCCATCCAGAGCCATACCACCTCCAATCCGTCTTCCTTTTCGCAGTACGGCGCGCTTGCCGCATTGAGAGGCGATCAACAACCGCTCGCCGATATGCGTGAAGAATTCGATATGCGGCGCAATTACATGTTCGACCGCATCTCGAAGATTTCGAATGTCACTGCGGTCAAACCGCAGGGCGCATTTTACGTGCTGGTGAACATCAGCCAGCTGGGGCTGACTTCACAAAATTTCGCCGACCGTTTACTGAGCAAAGCGAGCGTCGCCGTTGTTCCGGGAGCTGCATTTGGTGACGACCGCACGATCCGGCTGAGTTACGCCACTAGCCTCGACGTAATTAAAAAAGGTCTGGACCGCTTCCAAGACTTTTGCCGCACATTGTAATCTGTCATCCCGAGTCGGGCAGACGACGAGGGATCTCGCAATCGAGCTTGGGGCGCACCTGGATCGGAAGCGGCGGCGCGCTTGATGAGGCTACGCGCATCGTGAATTGTGTACTGAAGGAGCTTTGAGAGGTTCCTCGCTTCGCTCGGAATGGCACCGTAAACATTTTTCAATGCCCGGTTACCTCGCCCTCATTCTCCACGCGCATCTTCCGTTCGTTCGGCATCCGGAGCATGAACACTTCCTCGAGGAAGACTGGCTCTTCGAGGCAATAACGGAAAGTTACATCCCGCTGTTGCGAATGATGCAGCGGTTACTGGACGACCAAATGCCGTTCAAAATCACAATGTCCCTCACACCGACGCTATGCGCCATGCTTCAGGATCAGCTTTTGCGCGAGCGTTACGTGTGGCATCTCGATAATTTGATCGATCTCACTGCGCGCGAACAAAGGCGGAATCGCAAACATCCGCAGCTTCGCGAGCTTGCAGACTTCTATTTCGACATGTTCTCGGAGGATCGTCGCTTCTTTGTAGACGAATGGAAATGTGATCTGCTCTCTGCGTTTCGCGAACTACGGAGCAGCGGCCGGCTCCAAATCATCGCCTCCGCTGCCACGCACGGATTGCTCCCAATTCTTCAGCAACAAACGCTTCAAGCAGCGCGTGCGCAGGTTTTGGTCGGCCGCGATGTGTATGTCGAGCTTTTCGGAGAAGAGCCAAACGGTTTTTGGCTACCCGAATGCGCGTACGTTCCCGGTTTGGAAACGCTGCTGCAAGAAGCGAATGTTCGCTGGTTCGTTCTCGACGCACACGGCTTGTTGTTTGGAAAACCGCGCCCGTGCCGCTCGATCTACGCGCCCTGTTACACGCCATCGGGACCGGCGGCCTTTGCGCGCGACCGGGATTCAAGCCGGCAAGTCTGGAGCGCGCACGAAGGCTATCCGGGAGATCCAGCTTATCGGGAATTTTATCGTGATGTTGGTTTTGATCTTCCCATGCAACACCTGGGACCAGTCGCGCGCGGAACACGAAAATTTTCCGGTGTGAAATATCACCGGATCACCGGACGTGGGAACGAGAAACAGTTGTATGATCGCGCGGCGGCCAAAAACGCGGCCGCGAAACATGCGACGCACTTCCTGGAACAGCGCTGGCAACAAATCCGCGAAATTAGCGAATTTGGTTTCGATCCGATTATTGTCGCTCCATTTGATGCGGAATTATTTGGGCATTGGTGGTTCGAAGGACCCGTTTTCCTTGAAGAGTTCATTCGCCGGACGGCAAACGAACGGAAGTTTTCGCTAACCACGCCGAGTGAATATTTGGCGGCGCACCCGACAGAGCAGATCATCGAGCCTGCCGCTTCGACATGGGGCGAGAACGGCCACCTAGCAGTCTGGCTCGATCAGAGCAACGCCTGGGTTTATTCGCATCTGCAGATGGCAGTCCAGCGAATGAGTGCAGCTGCGCGCACGCATGCGCAAAGCTGCAGTGCTATCACCGACCGCGTCTTAAAACAGCTCGCCCGAGAACTTTTGCTCGCCCAGGCGAGTGATTGGGCATTTTTGATGAAAGCCCATACTGCGCGCGAGTACGCGACCAAACGCATGATGGACCATCTTGCTCGGTTCACCCGTCTGCACGATCAGTTCGTCGCAAATGCTATTGATGAAGAATTCCTGCGCGACTGCGAATGGCGCGACAATATTTTTCCAAACCTGAGCTGGCGCTACTATGTTTAAATTGCAGATCGTCACTTTCGTCGCTTTGGTCGTTCAAATCGCCTTCGCGCAAGAATCGCCGACTCCGATTCCTTCGCCGACGGTGGAAGAATCTCTCTCCCCTTCGATCTCACCGGAAGAGCCCCCCACGCCAGCGCCCGTTCCAGCGCAAACGCCTTCAGCTTCACCCGCGAGAAGCTTTCGGATTAGTTTCGTTCCGCCGCCATTGGAAGGAACGATCAGCCTCGGTATCTATGACAAAAGCGGCAAACTGGTGCGCGTTCTGCATCAGGAAGCGCAACTGAACGAGTTCGCCATTGGCGCGGACGGGCTCGTGACGCAATGGAATGGGCGAAATGGTGAGGAGCAAGACTCGCCCGCTGGACGATATCAAGCGCGCGGCTATGTCATGGGCCCCCTCAAGGTCGAAGATCTCGGCGAAAGTTCCGCACCCTCGATGGAAAGCAAGGCGAACGCCAAGGTCAAAGTGAAACTTGTCCGTAACCCGTTGCGGAAAGAGAAAAGGCCGTTTGTCGAACTTGGCATCGGATTCGACAGTGATGGAAGCTACCTGAAAACGAGCGACGACCTGCCGCTGCTCACGATCAGTGAGACACCGAATTTGAGTCGCGTCTGGATCACAAAGAAAAATGAAGACGCAGTCGATGTCTGGCAGGATGATGGAAACAAAGTCTATCAATTCCGCATCTCGAACCTGGACCAGATGATGGCCTTCGATTGCGGCGAATTTGAATTGAAATGAACAATGCTGGCCGAAATGCTTCTGTTGAATCCGCCTCTCCTGTTTCGCAGAAGGGGAGAGGATTGAGGTGAGGAGTTTCTTTGATGACGTCCTACAAACCAGAGCCCTCACCCTACCCTCTCCCTTGAGAAGGGAGAGGCAAATCTGCCCGGTCGGTAGACTTCGAGGAGTGCGACAACCGCTGGTCACTGGATAAATTCTCTGCTACTTAACCGTCCATGGCCTCGACGCCAGAGCTTCAACATACAGTCGGCAAAAGCGCCGGCTTTACAGGCACCGCGCTGCACACGGGTGAAAGGGTCACGCTGAGACTTCATCCCGCGCCGGTCGACTCTGGAATCAAATTTAAACGTAAAGATTTGCAGGACGAGCCGACCATTGACGCCAAAATCGAAAATCTGAAAACCGTCGAGCGCGCCACGACCATCGGTGAAGGCCCGGTACGCGTACACACAGTCGAGCACGTGCTGGCAGCGCTCTGGGCGATGGGTGTGGACAACGCTGTTGTAGAAATGGACGCAAACGAGCCGCCGATCGGCGACGGCAGCGCGCAATCTTACGTCGATCTAATCAGGAAAGCTGGCGTCACTGCGCAGGAAGAACCGCGAAAATTCTTCGACGTCCGCGACACCATGCACGTGGAATCCAAAACGGGCACTCTGATCATATTGCTGCCCGACGAGAAATTTCGCATTTCATGTACGCAGGCCGGACCAAATAATCAGTTCTCGCAGTTTTTCTCGATGGAGGTCACGCCGGCGGTGTTCGAACGCGAAATCGCTCCGGCACGGACGTTCGTTTACTACGAGGACGTTAAGCCGCTCATGGACAAAAATCTCATCAAGGGCGGCAGTCTCGAAAACGCAATCGTTGTGCGCGGCGAAGCGGTGTTGAGCAAGGAGCCGTTGCGGTTTTCCGACGAATTCGTGCGCCACAAAATCCTCGATGTGATCGGGGACCTCGCTCTGGTCGGACGGCGTATTCGCGGCCATGTCGTGGCTGTGAAACCAGGTCACGCCACAAATGCGGAGCTGGCTCGCGCAATTGCGCGCGAGCAGACGCGCAGAAGCGCCCTGGCAACGCCGCGCACGATGCCCAGCGGCGATGGAGGACTCGATACCGATCAGGTGATGCAGATCCTGCCGCATCGTTTCCCATTTCTCATGGTCGATCGCATTATCAGCTTCGAAACGGAAACCAAATGTGTCGGCGTGAAAACGGTCACGATCAACGAGCCGTTTTTTCAGGGACATTTCCCCGGTCATCCGGTAATGCCGGGCGTGATGCAGGTGGAAGCCATGGCACAGGTCGCCAGCATTCTGTTGTTCAAACTGGCGAAAACAACCAGTCGCATCGGCTATTTCATGAGCGCGGACGAAGTGAAATTTCGCAAACCGGTTTTGCCTGGAGACACCATCTTTATTCATGCCGAGCTGACGAAATCGCGCGGCGAGCGACTGGCAAAAGCGAAATGCCATTGCGTAGTAAACGACGCCATTGTCTCCGAAGCCGAACTGATGTTCACGTTCTTGGATAAATGAAGAAATGAACCCTCACCCTCCCCTCTCCCTTACAAAGGGCGAGGCGTCTCAGATTGCCGGGTACAAGCGAACGTCGCAGGCAACAGCGACGCTTTTTCCGCCTCTCCCATTAAACGAAGGGGAGAGGATCGAGGTGAGGTGTTGGCAAGCATGAGCGACGCGCAGATTCATCCGACCGCGATCGTTGATCCCGGTGCGGAAATCGGTGTGGGCACGGTCGTCGGGCCGTATTGCGTAATCGGACCCGACGTCGTGCTCGGCCCAAACTGCTGGCTCCAACATCACGTCACGCTGTGCGGACCGATGAAGGCCGGCGCCAAGAATAGATTTTACGCCTACTGCTCCATCGGGCAGCAAACGCAGGATTTAAAATATCGCGGCGAACCTACGTATCTGGAAATCGGCGACGAAAACACGTTCCGTGAGTTTGTCACGATAAGTCGCAGCACAAGCAGCCAGGGAAAAACGCGGATTGGCCACCGTGGTACCTTTCTCGCCTACAGCCATATCGCGCATGACTGCATCGTCGGAGACGCCGTTGTTTTTTCCAACAACGGCACGCTCGCTGGCCACGTGCAGGTGGGAGATCACACCGTCATCGGCGGGCTCACGGCCGTGCATCAGTTTTGCCGGCTCGGACGGTTCGCCATCACTGGCGGCTGCTCGAAAATTGTCCAGGACGTTCCGCCGTTCATGATTGCCGATGGCAATCCGGCCGAAATTCGGGGCATTAATCTGATCGGCTTGGAACGCAAAAATTTCCCGCCCGAAAGCGTGAAGCTAATCAAAGAAGCATTTCGCCTGATTTACCGTTCGAAATACAACCGACGACAGGCAATCGAAGCGATGCGGAAAGAATTGCCCCAAACCGAGGAGATCAACGAACTCATCCAATTCATCGAACAAAGCGAGCGCGGAATTATTCGGTCAGGTTTAACTGCGAATTAGCCAGACAACGCTGCTAATGCTTAAGCGAGTCTTTCGGCTTGGCAGAGCGAACTGTCCCTTTAATCTTGCTTTCACTCTACGCTAACAGCGGAGCGATAAATTGAAGAGCTTTGTTGCTACACTTTTCGCCATCCTCGCGGCTGCTGCTGTGATAGCGGCGTTTCTCGCAGCAAAGTCGCGCGTAGATAAATGGACTGATGCCAAAAATCAATATGTAGCGGAGATCAGTTCGCTGTACGCGACCGCAAAGGACATCTCTGCGCAGCCATTATTCCCGCTCAGCGAGCGTAGCAGAAATATTCGCAGGATGTCCGATACGATGATTCGAATCTCGCGAGTCGAACTCGACCTGCGATCGCTGCTTGAAAACAGGCTGTTTCGGCTTCCTCTGAGCAAGAGCGAGAGGAAGGTCCTGGACGATACCAGAGCGGACATTGAGGAGCTAAACAGGACCTTGTCGCCACCAGATGCGACGTTATCGCCTGAGCACGATAAGGCCGACGAAAAGAAGTCGATAACTTGCTGCAAAATATTCATAAAACCGCGGCGCTGCCCTGGCATCGGCGATTCGGAGTTGAAAGTTAAATCTTGAAAGGTTTGAAATCTGGAGAATCCGGACTCTCAACTCTCAACCATCAACTTTTTCACGAATGCCAGCGGTTCTGACCCTACTGCGAATCAAGAATCTCGCGCTCGTGGAAGAGCTCGAGTGGCAGATGGGACCGGAGTTTATCGCTGTCACGGGAGAAACAGGCGCGGGCAAATCAATCATCATCGGCGCCCTGCAATTATTATTGGGTGAACGCGCGGACAAATCGCTGATTCGCACTGGTGCTGATCTTTGCACGGTCGAAGCGGTTTTTAGCGGAAATGATCTGCAAAAATTAAATCCACAGCTTAATGAAGCGGGGATCGAACCGTGCGAGAACGATCTCATCCTGAAACGCACTCTCTCCTCAAGTGGAACCAATCGTCAGTTCATCAACGGCTCGACGACGACGTTGTCGGTCCTGAAGAATATCGGCGATGAACTGGTCGATCTTCACGGGCCGCACGATCACCAATCTTTGCTCTCGCCCGAGACGCAATTGAGTTTGCTCGATTCGTTCGCGCGCGCGGAAGAGCAGCTCGAGGAATATCGAAAGCATTACCAGCAATTGCAGACGCTGCTGGCGGAACATGCCGCGCTCAACACAGCGGAAACAGCGCGCGGACAGGAGCTCGATTTGCTTCGTCATCAGGTTGCCGAGATCAAGTCGGCGAACCTGGTTGCGGGCGAAGAAGAAGAAATTGAGAAACGCTACAAACTGGCGAGTAACAGCAAACGGTTGATCGAGCTGGCCAGCGCAATCGCCAACAAACTCTCTGAAGCAGATGATTCCGTTCTCTCGCAGCTTGCAGAAACACAACGTCTGCTGCGTGACCTGGAAAAGATCGACAATTCCATCGCACAGTACTCGTCGGCACATGCTGCCAGCGTGGTTGAGCTTGCGGACATTGCTCGCGCGCTTTCCGCTTACGCCGAAAAGCTCGATCTCGACCCGGAACAACTCGCTGCCCTTGAGCAACGCGTTTCGCTCTTCGAAACTTTGAAACGGAAATACGGCGGTTCAATCGGAGAAGTCATTGCGTTCGGCGAACGCGCGGCGGAACGAATGCAGAAGATTGAAGGACGGGACGCGGAGCTGGAGCGTCTCGCAAAAGAGATCACGAATCTCCGCGCAAAAATGAATCGTGCAGGCGAAGCGCTACGCAAACTGCGTACGAAAGCTGCGCCGAAGCTTTCCGAAAACATCCGGCGCAACTTGCGCGATCTCGGGTTTCGCCAATCGGAATTCAAAACAAAACTCAGCGCACTCGACGAACCTCGCCCGAACGGATTTGATTCCGTGGAATTACTTTTCTCGCCGAATCCCGGCGAGCCGCTCAAGCCCTTGCGCGCTATTGCGTCCAGCGGCGAAATCTCGCGTTTGATGCTGGCGATCAAATCGGCGCTGGCCGCGCACGATGCAATCCCGTTGCTCGTATTCGACGAGATCGATACGAATGTCGGCGGCGAAATCGCGCATGCAGTTGGCGCAAAAATGCAAACGTTGGGGCGCGATCATCAGGTGATTTGCATCACGCACCTGCCGCAAGTCGCTGCCAATGCGTCTTCACATTTCGTGGTGACAAAGGACGTCGCGCGTGGCCGCACGTTTTCCAATCTGCATGAGATCAGCGGCAAAGCACGCCAGGAAGAGATCGCGCGTATGCTCGGCGGCAAAAGCGAATCGGCGCTGAAGCTGGCGGCGAGCCTCTTGAAACAAGATTAGCTCGCGAATCACACGAATGAACGCGAATGGATTCAGCAGAAATTCTGTTCTTTCGCGTCTATTCGCGTGATTGGCAGGTGGAATTACTTCGTCACAGAACCGAGGGGCAGGACGACTTTGCCGAAGATTTCATTCAGCACCTGCGCCAGGCCAGCGTAGATCGCAGAAAACCCGCAGAAGATTCCTTCGTAACCGGTGAAATGTCTGAAGTCCGGACCAGCATTGATAAAATCGCCAATGGCGAGCAGAAAGAAAAGAACGGTCAGCGACCCGAATACGACCTGCCCGGCGACATGCAGCCGCATCGTGCCGACGAACATGACCGCGGTGAATAAGCCCCACATGAAAAGGTACGCAGCCATGGCGGTATCGTTGGTCGGCGTTCCCCATCCTAATTTCGCCAGGATTATGAGCGTCACGAGCGACAGCCAGAACAAGCCGTAGGAAAGAAAGGCGGTCGTTGCAAAAGTATTCCCTTTCCTCCATTCCATGACGCCGGCAATAATTTGCGCGGCACCGCCGTAGCAAATACCCATCGCCAGAATCATGCTGTTCAGCTCGTAAAAGCCGGCATTGTGCAGGTTGAGCAAGACAGTTGTCATGCCAAAGCCAAGCAGCCCAAGCGGCGCTGGATTCCCTGTTGTATCTCTGAGTTGAGTAACGGATTCGTTCATGGCGCAGCCAGTCTGCCGAAAAACAGATCGATAACGCAAGGAAGAATGACGACTGGCTAGGCGCCGTTAAACTGTTGAAGCGCAGTTGTGTCTTCGTGCTTTCTCTCGCCTTCGGAAACGGGAGAGGATTGAGGTGAGGGGTCCTGAAACGCCCGACGTATCTGGTTGCCTCTCCGATCGCCCTACCCTCCCCCGTCCCTCCATAGAGCGAGGCGACCCATATGCGGATAGGATATTCAATACCAAGCCGAGGACTGCCGACACTCTGCGCGACAGTACTTTTAACGATTTAGCTTGTCGACGTGGCAGCGGTGAAATTATCGTGCGAGTTCCGCATATGATTCGACGTGATTATCTCATCATTGGTGCCGGCATTGCCGGAGCGAGCGCGTGCGAAGGAATTCGCAAATATGACAAGCGCGGCTCCGTGACGCTGGTTGGTGCTGAAATTTTCCCACCCTATAAACGGTGGATCCTGTCGAAGAACTTTTTGCGCGAAAAGGAAGCTAATCTCAAAAAACTGCAGGAAGTGGACGAGCGGTGGTTTGAAAAGAATAAGATCGAGACCCGCTTTGCGACAGTGGCGACCCAGTTCAATATCGAGCGGCGTCTCGCTGTGCTTGCCAACGGCGAAACCATTGAATTCAACAAAGCATGCCTCGCGATGGGCAGCCGCCCCGTGCGCCCGCCGGTCGCCGGCGTTAATCTTGGCAATGTCATTTATCTCCGCACAGTCCGTGACGCGCTCGCTCTGAGGGAGATGGCAGGCGTAGAACGGGGAATCATGGTCGTCGGTGGCGGGCTGCTTGCGTGCGAGGCAGCAGCAAGCTTGAGGATAATGAAATTGAAGGTCGGCCTCATGCATCGCGATCCGTATTTGTTGAACCGCTATCTGGGTCCTGAAACGGGGGCGTGGCTCACCGATTACTTCACAAAACACGGTGTGGTCCTTTCGATGGGTGAAGCTCTCAACGGCTTCGAAGGCAAAACTGTTTTGCGCAACATCCAGACCAAAAGCGGAAACCGATTCCCAATCGGTCTGGCCGTGGTCGCCTGCGGCGCGGAACCGAATCTCGATCTCGTCCGCAACACGCCGTTATCAGGGCCTCACGGGTCGCCCGTCACCGAATATCTCGAGACCGAAGAAAAAGGAATTTACGCCGTCGGCGATCTGGCATTTTATCCGGACCGCATCATGGGCGGCATGCGGCGTCAGACGCATTGGGAGAATGCGCGCGAACAGGGTCTGGTCGCAGGCGCGAATATGACAGGCAAAAAGCGCATTCGCTACGAGCAAGTCCCCTACTTCTGGACAGAGATATTTGATTTGCACATGGATTTCGTCGGCGACTTCAGTGTACTGCCAACTCGGGTCGAGCTTGCGGGTGCCTACTCAAAGAAGAAATTTATCGTCCGCCATTATCAAGGCGACAAACTCCGGGCCATTCTGCTCTGCCAGCAATCGCAACGCGATGTGGATTCAGCCAAGACGCAGTTGCGACACGCCCTCGGGAAATAGAAAGTGATCTGAAGACGCATCGCACTCCCGCGACATGTTTTTTTTCAGTCTTCGATCACGTATGTGATCAAGAGTTGAAATGCACCGATTCCGATTCGCGAAAGATCTCGGATTAATAGAGATCCGCCGGGATTTCAAACGCAGAATTGCTTACTCTGGCGAGCTTCCAGTCCCACGGTTTCCCTGATAGTTGAATCCACTCCAGCTTGAAGGGCGTGGGCAATTTGTTGACGCGTTCGTCCAGCAACTCCATTACGCCGTCGTCGCTGCTATAGACTGTGATTCTGCCGATCCACACTCCGCGTCCGGCTTCCATCTGCACGTTCGGATTGGATGCGATGATCCTGGAGCCGCGCACCCAGCGAAAACCCTCCCGCATACGTTCGAGAACCCGCGCCCGATCATCGCCCCACTGGTCCTGATAATCGTTGCCGATAAAATCGCCCACAGCGTCCCAGTTTCTATGGTCGATGGCGTGAAAGAAATTTTCGGCGTGCAGCCGGACCTGATGCTCGGGTCGCCACAGCCAGACGAGATACAGCCCAATGCAAACCGCCAGCACCAACCCGCCATAGAACCCTCCACGAAACGTAATCGTCACAGACAGGAGTTCTTTTTTCGCGAGGCTCAGGCGATTTGGCCGCCAGGATCAGCTACGTCAAAGATGGCTCGACCGGTTCCTTTACTTCTACATCCCGTTCCCAGCCTTCATTCTGCAAAGTAATGTGTTCGATAGCGATCGCGTTCGCGTTGGCGTCGAGATCGGGCAGGATTTGATATTCTGAAACCCAGCAGCGAAAAATTTTGTAGCGAAACACAAGCTGTCCAGCCTCATTATAGAGTTCAATGATAACGTCTTTGCGGAAGTCCTTCAGCGAAACTTCCGCACCAAGGCCTGCACCGAACTGCCACACCTTATTGGCCCATTTCTCGAATTCGGGGTCGTGAGTAACACCGCGCTCAAGCGTGATGGGCGCGAATTCGGTAAGTCCCGGAGACTTGCGACTGGTGCTGGGATCGCCGCCTTCGCGATGATGAATGACTTCGGTGGTGCGTTGCAGGCCGCTTACTTTGCTGATGCCAGCAACGTACTTGCCGTCCCATTTAACACGGAACTTAAAATTCTTGTAAGGATCAAAACGCTTCGGATTAACAGTAAACTCAGCCATGGTCGGAAAGCGCCGTGATACAAAAAGCAGCCCATCCTGTCAACGTTCAAGCAACTCTGCACACGGGGCGATGCCTTAGCTCGCGTCGCGCGCGTACCAATCCACCTTGCGCGTTACGTACATTACGATTGCCAGCACGATGAAGAGCGCGATCGCGCCCATAAGCAGCGCATAATCCTGTTGCCGCAAGGTGATGTAAAGAAATGTGTAAACGCCCGTAAGTCCCGCGCCGATCATTAATGTGCGCACGCCGCCACCCAAAAAAAAGCGGCAATACCAGGTGATCAACGCGATCGAGGCGACTGCCGCGATCAGGTAAGCCCAGCTGAATCCGATAAATTCCGAAATCGATAACAGCAGCAGGTAAAACAAACAGAGCGCGGCACCGACCATCAAATATTGAAATGGATGAATCTTTTGGCGCGCTGTCGCTTCGAACAGAAAGAATGCCGTGAAAACAAGCACGAGAAAGAGCACTCCGTATTTGATCGAGCGTTCGACATAACGATACGCGTCGAGAATGGACAAGAATTGCGCGCCGAAAAGTGAATTTGAAACGGCTTGGGTCGTGAATCGATCGTTGCCGGTTCGGCTCGTCCAGGATTGCGGATAATCCCGTCCGTAATATGAGACCTTCCATTTCGCATCGAATCCATCCGCGCGTAGTGACCTTTCAGCCGGAAGAAACGCGCCTCGAAAGCCCACGTCCGCTGAGTTTGATTTCAACGTTGCTTCGTTTTGCACGCCGAACGGCGCGAAGTAAATCCCTTCGCTGCCGTTGAAATCGAGTGGGATCGAAAACTGAATCTCACTGGAAATCGGTTGGTCGCTGCCGAGCGATGCAGTTGCGCCCGTTGTGTACCCAAGAACTTGCGACCCGGGCAGCATTGGATGCTTTGTGCCGCCCCAATCAAGCACAATCGCCTCGCGCGTCCCGCGCAGATCGTTGATTGCGATCGTGACAAACGCGTCCTTCCATTGCACGTCTTTCAGATCGATTTTGAGGGGGCCAAAATCCGGCGGCACAAACTTGCCGGAAAGAACAGTCTGCGCACGATAGACGACAGCGTCGTAAATCCCGCGGTGCAACTTTTGCGTCTGCGCATTGCCGGAAATATTCAGCGTTTCAGGCAGGAAATAGGCGTTTCCCGTGGCAGTTTCCTCCACTTCACGCCGTTCGACTCTTCCATCGGCGAGTGGAACTTCCTTTACAGTCTTGAACTTGTATTGATACGGAATGCCAAGCACCGGCCCAATCAGGTTTTGTTCCCTTCCCCACGACGAGGTGATATCGGCCACGGCTTCATTCCGCCGACGCAACCGTTCATTCAACACGCCGGTAATCATCGCGAGCGGAATCAGCAACACCAAGACCAGCGCGCCGACTCCTAGCAATTTGAGGATCGTACTATGACGTCGCGCAAAAAACGGCTGCGATTTGGGCAACGGTGGTGGTGCTTGAACGTCAGGCATGCCGCGATGTTGAATCAACCAAATCGCTTAGGCAATGAAGTTATGATCAGCTTTGCACGCCGCGATATTGTGTCTCAATTGTCAGTTTCAAAAGGGGGGCTCAACCAACATGTCAGGCGTAAGGGACGCCTCCCTTTGCATCTGTGTTTAGCGCCAAAGGCGCAGCGGTCAGCGTGAGCCTGGGGCAGCGCCCCAGGATTCGTGCTACCAAGAAGCGTCAGCGCTGAAAGCGCGACTCACTTCCGGCACGGGATCGTGACAAGTGAGAACGTTCGGCCGGATTAAAACGCGCTTTCAGCGCTCGTCGACATATCGATTTAATTCCTGGGGCGATGCCCCAGGCTAGCATGAGAGCGCGCCTACGGCGCGATCCTTCTGGGACCAGTTAGCTGCGCTTTCGCCCTGCCCGCCGAATTCGCGCAGCCTCGCGCATGAAGCCTGGGTTTCGGATTATCTTCGTACGAGTTTGCTGCGCTGAATCGCTTCGCTCGAATAGCGACAGACAATCGATCAAGCGCCTGCCGCGCCAGTTAACAAGCTCCTGACTAATGCAATGCAGGCCGTGCTCCGCACACAACGCGCGAAATAACGCGGCCGTCATACCCGGGTTTCGATGATGCGCCCAGTCGAGAACTTTCGCTTTAATCAATGGCTTTGTGACAAAATCGGGAAGCCGTTCGCGTGGCGAATTCACGTACTCGCCGAAATTGGAATGGTGAATGAAACCTTTACCGCCGACTTTCAATTTGCGTCGCAGCTCTTGCAGATACGCTTCTACAATGTCGCGGTTGGGATGCACAAACGAATCAAAACTGAAAACGAAATCGATTGAATTGTCGGGGACCATCGACAACGAGCGGCCGTCATTAAGGAAACAGTGCACATGCGGCGCCGCGGCAAAACGCTGTATACATGCTTCGATGCATTCGCTTGACTTATCAACAGCCCACAATTCGTCGCAGTAGTCCTTCAAATAATGCGTCCACCGTCCAAATCCGGGCGCAATTTCCAAAATCGTGCCGGTCGGCAGACAATCGCTAATCCGTGGAAGGATGGTGCCGGCCCATTGCGCAGCAGAACTGCCCCAAGGGACAGACCATTCTTCACCCGCCTCTTGCCAATCGTATTTCATCTTCCAGGACCGGCTTCACACCATTCATAGTTGTCATTCTCAGCGAAGCGACGAATCTCTGATCAATTTACTACAACAGCGCGTCAAACCGAGATCCTTCGACTGCGCTCAATCTGACAGCGTAGTTTGCGACAAATCTGGCACCATGCTGGGGGCGGAAGCGAACCGCCGACGCGGTAGCCGACCATTTCTAAGCGGCGGCGCAGCGTATTCTTCTTGATCCGTCTTATCTTTGGGAACTTTTTTGAATTTCAGCGCGGATTTTGCCGCCCGGATCGAGTTCTTCCAGCGTTCGTTCATCTCCACTGCTACCAAGGTGCGACTCGCGAACTTGTCGAAAAGCGTTTTCCGCTTGTCGAATGTTGCCGACCGCGTGTCCAACAGCGTGCCGCGTTTTTAAAAATGTCGAGGTAAGTATGCCAATACAAATGACCCCGAGGACAATCGAGATAATCCAGGCAGGCCGATTGGAAAGCAGGACGGCAAGCGAGGCAACAACAATTGCGATTTCGGCAAAAAGCTGAGCGTGGTCGTAACCTTTGGTAGCATCGAAATGCGCTTTGACCGCGGGTTGATACGAGTCAAGCCAATGCCTGGCAAAGTCGCGCTCACGGCTGTAATCGAGATAGAGTCGCAAAAGCCGCTTCAACTCCGGACCAAATCCAGCATCAATGCTTCCAAGCAACGATTCGTGGCGAAGTTTTTCCAGTTCGACCATGACCATGCGGAATTTCGTGCTCGAGCCGCTGTAATCAGAATTCGCTTGTGTTTGTTCGGTCATCGTGCGCGTGAGTTCGTTATGCTCAGAACCGGCCATTGACGCGCACAACGCAATCAAGACGCCGATCAATGCGATGGTAAGACCGACGTGTTTGCTGGAGACGTGGATGGTGGTTTCCGCTCGCTCTAGTTTCTCCTGCAACGAACTCACATTACTCTTTAGAATTCAACGGAACAGGGCGCGCAAGAAGAATTGCAGAACGTGTCGCTGATCCGGAATTCGCTCGCGTGGCGAGTTAACGTATTCCCCAAAATTAGAATGATGGATGAAACCTTTGCCGCCGATTTTCAATTTTGTTCCGAGTTCGGATAGGTACGCTTCAACGATTTCCCGGTCCGGATGCACGAAGGAATCGAAGCTGAAAACGAAATCGATTGAACCCTCTGGAATCATCGACAACGAGCGACCATCATTAACATAACAGCGCACGTGCGAATCAGCCGCAAAACGCTGGCGACACGCTTCGATGCATTCATTTGATTTATCGACAATCCACAGCTCCTCGCAGTAGTCCTTGAGGTAATGCGTCCATCTTCCAAACCCTGGCGCAATTTCCAAAATCGTGCCCGTTGGAAGACAATCGCGAATGCGCGGAAAGATAGTGCCAGCCCATTGGGCAGCGGAACTGCCCCAGGGCGCAGACCATTCCTCGCCCGCCTCTCTCCAGTCGTACTTCATGCAATGGAACGAAAACAAACCATCTCATGCATGTCATTCTGAGCGAACCGGAGAATAGAGCGAGTGGGGCGAGCGACATCGACTGTCGAGCCGCGCAGCGTAGCGGCGAGTGAGTCGGGAGAAGAATGAGTTCACAATATCCAGCGTCGCCGTAAGTGTATGCACGGTTGAAATCGGCTCGGACCTCTCGCTTCAAGGAAAGAGCATGCTCTCTTTCTCGGGGTTCTCTCGATTAGGCCACTTCACAAGCGGTGACTGTCGGCCTTCTCGATTAGCAATCCGAAACGTCCCCGCGGGCCCTTTAAGTGAGAACATCACATAAATCTCGCCGTCCGTTGACTCCGCCCAAACATTCGAGTCGTCAATGTTGTCTATCTTCCAGTGCTTGTGGTAACGCGCTAGAGTTACCTTCATCAAGTTTACCTGAACCGGGTTAGGGCTAACGATGTCTTCGACAATACAGTGTGTTTTTGCCTTGTTAAAGAAAAGGGTTACGTGCTCTATCCGCTGGCGACTGCCTGTAGCCCGGGGTAGCCATTTGTATCACCATGATGCACGGGCTTACCCGTTTTCTCTAGCTGCTTGAGGCAAGTATTATAGTCGTCACCTATTCCAGCATGGAGCGACGTGGTGAAACATGTTAGTATGATTACGGCTAGCTTTTTCATTTTGTTTTTTCCATTCCTTGTATGAATGAGAGCACAGCGAGTCCTACTTCTTGTACTCGGGACACTCAGCTGACGCGCTCATTGAAAAGATCAACGGAAAAGCCGTGACTCGTTTGCGCGTATTCCTGCATCGAATTTTTGCCTTCTTCTCGGCAATGACAATGTGATAATCGAGGTGTTATGAGTCGACAAGTCTTGCTCTCCATCATTGGTTGTCTCGCGATAGCTGGCTGCACTGCGCTCGTGAGTTCAGACTACCAGCATTACGAAGGTAAAAATAATGTCCATGAGGGTACCGGCGATACGAAGGTGGTCGTGAACGGTGTTGATTTTTGGGCGAATGGCTCTCCGCCGCGGAAATTTGCCATTTTAGGAGTAGTCACCAGCGAGGTTGGAGCAGGCTTCGGAGATCAAGCACTCATCCGATCTTCAGTGGCGAGCCGCGCTAAGCATGTTGGCGGGGATGCCGCTGTTCAAATCACGAATAACACAACATTCTCAGGTATAGTGCACTTCGCGCCTAACATTTACACTGCCACGAGCACGAGGACAATGAGCTTTGCGATTATCAAATACGTCGATTAGGTAGCCTCCTCGTCTGCCTGCTGCTTCGCGATAATAGTCCGCTGGGCGCTCGATCACGAGCGGAAACCTTACGGAAGCGCATTTATAGACAGCCTCAACGAGATGAACTTTGCTGTCGCCGTACTCGGTATCACGATAAACGGCCTGCTTAAGCCGCCTGGGTGAGTTTTTTCGCATGGCAACTTCTCAGCCTTCACTAGTTTCATAAAGCTTGTGTTTCCCTAATTGGGGCTACGAAAGAAGATTACGTTCATTCAGATACCGACGGCCCTCTTGCGCGATACAATAATCGGACGGCTGGCCTCCATAAAAGTGCCGTCCGTAAATGAACTCGTCCTTTTCAAGTTCTTCGAGGTGAAAACGAATTCGTTCGATACCTACATTGAGCTTCTGTGAAAGTAGACGATCAGTGCAACGGGAGTTCTGAACGAGAACGAGCAAGATATCGCGTTCTATTTCAGGGCGATCATTGTGAGTAGGACTCGCTTGCGCCACTTCATTGCGTTCAGAACGGGGTGCGATGGAACCCGCAATGTGCTGAGCCTTCCGAGTTTCGTCGAAGCTCCGAACCACCTCTACGATTCGATTTGCTACATCGAGGCAAGCTTCGTCCTGATTTGCCCATTTTGTGATCGGAAGCCCGTCCTTCGGCACCGCTTGAAGGTCTCCGAAAAGCTCTTGCCATGGACAAGGGCGCAAGATGACCGGAATGAGTGTTGCTTCGCCAGCTTTGTGGCGTTTAAGGGCCTCAGCCATCTCTACATTGTAGATATAACGTGACTCGATAAAGTGAGGGCTGACGAAGAATAGGATGATATTCGCGTGTCTCAAATTATCATCGATCTGCCCTTGCCAGTCCTGTCCTGCGTGGATTTCCCGATCATACCGTTTTATCAGCAATCCTTTCCGCTCGAAAACAATCAGTTGCCGACGAACAGCGTCCATTAAGGCTTCGTCTTCGTGGGCGTAAGAGAAGAATATTTCGACTGGGGACATAAAGAGAAAACGCTCGATCTAGCGACTGTTCTGGCAGCGTAGGAAACGGGTACTCCAATCGCAAGCCCATTTCGGCTGCTGCGGAGTCGCCCCAGCGACCAAAACGATTCTGGGGCACGGGAACAGCCATTCTGCATAACACTGCATGACGCCGAAGCCCGCCAAAACCTTCATTTTCTTTCATCTCCGGCCACATTGGGTGAGAGCCAAAAAAGTATCGTTTTCCCTCGTATCTTACCTATGAAACCGGAGGTATGGCTGGGGGCGGAATCGAACCGCCGACACGTGGATTTTCCAGTCCTCAGCGGCTGCTATTCAACCTAGTGCGGCTGCCCTGGAGGCAGGGCTGATGGAACAAGAACAACACTACCCGTGTTCTGCCGTGTTGCCGTAAATACGTACGTTTGTCCGCTCCGCACGTCCAGCACCGTCGACGTCGGCTGATGGTTTGACACGACCACGATCAGCATATGACGCCCCTCCGACACGAAATGATCGTAGCGGCCTCCCGGCACAAGGTTGGCAGCGGTTTTCCCATCGATCTTAAGATTGAGAGCCAAATTCGATCCAAAGTTCGCGGCCCTCAAAACAATAAGACGGCCACCCGGCTGAACGACGGCAGTTTCGGCGGAAGGGCCCGGCTCTGCTGGACTCGCGCGAGTTGCAGGAGGAGATGCTTCCGATGCAGTGGAAGTGGGCAGTGGCGGGACTTGGTCGATCTCATGTTCGCGCGGCGTTATGGCATACTTTGCAAAATTACCAGCGGTTCCATACGGCGAAGCGCTTACCTCACGCGATGAAGAATCCGGAGCCGTCGGCATCGGCGCTGTGGCTGGAGTCGGCACCCTGAGCTTCAGCCGTCGATCAGCTAGCTCATATGCTGCACCAGCCGTGGGGCCCATTTCCTGAAGTTTGCGCCAGATTTCATTCGCGCGGTCGTAAAGCCGCATGAGATCGTAAGTCTTCGCTAGTTCGGCGAGTACGGCGGCGTTATTCGGTTCGCTGTCCAACGCTTCCTGCAAGCGCTCGATCGCATGTGTCGTGTCACCCCGGATTTCGCGCAGTTCGATGCCTTCTCGCAGCAACTGATCTACCAGCGACGGCGAGGATGCAGGAGTCTGGGCCATTGCTTCCACCGAGGACTCCGTTAGCGTCAAAGGACTAGGTGATGGTGACGCAGAGGGGATAGTTTGCGTCAACTCGCTATGCCAGCGCGACAGGCGAGCGGATATTGCATCCTTGTGCCACCCCATCCACAAGCCCACTGCAAACACGAGAAGTACAATGGTCGCGGCTGCCAACCGTTTTTTGAGCAAGTTGTTTTTGCTTAGCAAAAGCAACCTTGGGCGCCATCTTCTCCACAGCGGAACGATTAGAAAGACCCACGTGACAATGGCAAGTGCTGCGACTGCCACATGGCTTGCGAACG
>Ga0209377_1000066_pt1 | contig 54407 bp, 35 predicted proteins | sample GraSoiAngelo_141_FD_185898 | JGI IMG/M metagenome (GOLD analysis project Ga0209377, IMG submission 185898) | Grasslands soil microbial communities from the Angelo Coastal Reserve, California, USA - 14_0929_12_40cm (SPAdes) (version 2) | ecosystem: Environmental > Terrestrial > Soil > Grasslands ...
CCCCGACGCCTGTGGACCCGCGAAGCCGACCGATGCCCATGGTGTTATAGCAGCCATTCATGTTATAATGTGTAGCTGCTATAATACGTCTGATTGCTATATATAGCAAGGAGGCGAGATGCCACAGTATCGGGGCCAGAAAGTCCGCTATCGCCGTAGGGGCCTGCTACGCCTGCGGGTGCGGCAACTCCTGGAAGCGCGCGGCCTGTCCGCCTATGGGCTCGCCAAGTTCACCGGCCTCAGCCTGAATACCATCTACCGGCTCACCCGGCCGAGTGGACGGTTCAGCCTCATTCGCGCGGATACGATCGAACGCTTGTGTGGCGCTCTCCGCGCGACCCCGAGCGAGCTGTTCGAGTACAAGAGACCGGCGGCGTCGTGACGTAGCCCGCCCGTGGGACTAGGTGACCCTGTCCCTCGTGGAGGGGCCCGTGTAGCATTGGCCGGCGATGCAGCACGCGCACGAGTTCCTCAGGTCCCTGACCGTCGTGCTGGCGGTGGCGGCCATTACCACCGTGCTGTTCCAGCGCCTCCGGCAACCAGTCGTGCTGGGATACATCATCGCCGGCTTGATCGTCGGGCCCCACGTACCGATCCCACTGGTGGCCGACCCCGGCGTCGTCCAGACCCTCTCCGAGCTGGGCGTGATCCTGCTGATGTTCTCGCTGGGACTGGAATTCAGTCTCCGCAAGCTGATCGCCGTCGGGCCCACCGCCGGCCTGACCGCGCTGCTGCAGTCCAGCCTCATGGTGTGGCTGGGGTTCACGATCGGCCGCCTGTTCGGCTGGACCACCCTCGAGAGCCTGTTCGCAGGCGCCGTCATCGCGATCTCGAGCACGACCATCATTGCGAAGGCGTTCGAGGAGCAAGGAGTCACCGGTAGGCTGCGCGAGCTCGTCGTCGGCGTCTGATCGTCGAGGACCTGATCGCCGTCCTACTGATGGCCGTCCTCACCGCGATTGCCTCCGGCAGTGGCCTCGCCGCCGGCCCGCTCGCCGCCACCATCGCCCGACTCGCGGCCTTCCTCGTGGGTCTGGTCGGGATCGGTCTGCTGGTCGTGCCCCGGGCGATGCGCGCCATCAGCCGGCTGAATCGCCGCGAGACCACGCTGGTCGCGAGCATCGGTATCTGCTTCACCATCGCGCTGCTCGCGCAGGCCTTCGGCTACTCCGTCGCGCTCGGCGCCTTTCTCGCGGGATCGCTCGTCGCGGAATCAGGGGAGGAGAAGCAGATCGAGCGCCTGGTCGAGCCCGTGCGGGACGTGTTCGGGGCCGTCTTCTTCGTGTCGGTCGGTATGCTCATCGACCCGGCCCTCGTCGCCCGCCACTGGATCGCCGTCGTGGTCCTGACAGCCGCCGTGATCATCGGCAAGGTGCTGGGTGTTTCGCTCGGCGCGTTCCTCACCGGCAGCGGCATGCGCACGTCGGTGCAGGCGGGCTTGAGCCTCGCCCAGATCGGGGAGTTCTCCTTCATCATCGCGGCACTGGGCCTCTCGCTACACGCGACGGGTGAGTTCCTGTACCCGGTGGCCGTCGCGGTGTCCGCTCTCACCACGCTCTTCACACCCTGGATGATCCGCGGATCGGGGCCGATCGCCGCGTGGGTGGATCGGAAACTGCCGCGGCCGCTGCAGACCTTTGCCGCGCTGTACGGCAGCTGGCTGGAAGAGCTGCGCGCCCGCCGGCCCGCGGCCACCGCGATGACGGGTCTGCGCCGGCTGCTGCGCTTGCTCGTGCTCGATGCCGCGCTCATCGCGGCGCTGATCGTTGCGACCGCGACCTCGATTGACCGTATCGTCGTCTTCGCTCGGGACCACCTGGGGTTGTCCGATGGTGTGGCACGGTGGCTGGTGGTGGCCGCAGCGGTCGCCCTGTCCGCCCCGTTCTGCATCGGCGTGGTCCGGGTGAGCCAGAAGCTCGGCGTGACGCTGGCGCGTCTCGCCCTCCCGGCGGAGAAGCACAAGCGCGTCGACTTCGCCGCCGCGCCCCGCCGCATGCTCGTCGTCACCTTTCAACTGGCCGGCGTGTTGCTCGTCGGCACGCCGCTCTTGGCCCTTACCCAGCCGTTTCTGCCGGGGGCATCGTGAGTCGCGGTACTCGCCCTCCTGATGGTGGTGCTCGGAGTGGCGTTTTGGCGCAGCGCGACCAACCTCCAGGGTCATGTCCGCGCCGGCGCCCAGGTGATCCTCGAGGCGCTCGCCGCGCAGTCTCGCCCGCGCCCGACGCCCACCACGGCCGACACACTGGAGCAGGTGCACCACCTGTTACCCGGCTTGGGAGCGCTCGCCGCCGTCCGGCTCGACCCCGGGAGTGCGGCCATCGGGCGGACGCTCGCTCAGGTAAACCTTCGCGGACGTACCGGCGCCACCGTCCTGGCCATCACCCGGACCGACGGAGGGGTGCTCGTGCCGGCCGCCGAAGAGCTGCTGCGGGCAGGGGACGTCCTGGCGGTCGCGGGAACACGCGACGCGATCGAGGCGGCGAGGGCGTGCTTGACGTGAAGCTGCGCCCCCCACCGTTACGGATTCTCGGGGCGCGACGAAAAGTCGTGGTCAGCCGACCAGACGTGAGATCGTGTAGATCGCGAGCCCCACCAGACCTCCGACGAGGGTGCCGTTGATCCGGACGAACTGCAAATCTCGCCCCACGGCCAGCTCGAAGCGGCGGGACGTCGCCTCCGGGTCCCAACCGGCGACCGTCTGGGCGATCAAGTCCCCGATCTCGTGGCGATACCGCTCCACCACCGTTGCCGCGAGGTCGATCACCAGGTCGTCGATCTCCGCGAGCAGGGCCTCGTTCGTCAGCAGCGCGGCACCGAACTCGCTCAGGCCGCGCTCCAGCGGCCCAGGCGCGCGTCCTCCATCCGCCCGGGTCGCGTAGGCGACGATGGCGCGCCGGGTTGCCTCCCACAGCCGAGTGGACAGGTCGGCGAGGGACGGGTCGGCGAGCCATTCTTCCTTCAGCGCCTCCGCCTTGGCGATGACGTCGGGAGCATGCTGCAGGCGCTCGACGAAGTCCCGCAGCGCAGTGTCGAACGCGGCCCGCAGAGGGTGATACGGATCGGCGCCGATGTCGCGCAGCAGGCTCTCCACGGTCCCGATGATGCGCTGGAAGATCTGGTCGTCTACGACGCCAGGCACCCACCAGGGACTCTCCGCCCGCACCTTGTCCCGGATCACGTCCCGGTTGTCGCGCACCGCCTCCGCGGCGAGCCGGACGGCCTCATTGAGCAGCGCCTGATGGCGGTCGTCGGCGAGGACCAGCGCGAGGGTCTTGCCGAGCGCCGGCGCGACGCGCGTCGCGCGGAGCCGGGCGCTCACCACTTCGTGCACCAGCACCCGCACGTCTTCGTCCGGCAGCGCCTCGAGGGTCTTCGCGAGACCGCCCGCGATCTGGCGAGCGATGCGCCGGCTGTGCTCGGGATCGCTCAACCACCGAGCGGCCCGCTCGGCCGGCCGGACCGCCCGCAAGTTGGCGGCGATGACCTCGCGGGACAGGAAGTGATTCTGCACGAAGGTGCCGAGGATCCGCCCGATCCGCTCCTTGCGGGTGGCCACGATGGCGGTGTGCGGGATCGGCAGCCCGAGCGGATGCCGGAACAGCGCGGTGACGGCGAACCAGTCGGCGAGCCCGCCCACGAGCGACGCCTCAGCCGTGGCGCGCACGTAGCCGAGCCAGGGATACTGGCCTTCGAACGCGCTCGCGCCCGCGAACACCGCGGCCGCGAGCGCCAGGAGCCCGGTCGCGCGTCGCTTCATCGCGTCGAGCTGGGCCTGGCGCACGGCGTCGTCGGGCCGGGACCACGGTGACGGGGAGGCCGGGGTGATCGTCACGGAGCAATGATAACGGATGCGATGTGTCGTCGGCGCAACACCGCGCCGCACGGCCGGGCACGCCGACCACGGCCTGCTAGTTGCGGTGTTTCGAGAGGGATCTTATGACCGCCACCGCCCCTGCTCCGCCCCTGATCCTGATCGCGGCCGATCCGGAGCACTCGCTCGCGGGGGTGCTGGACGGCGGGCGCTACGCCGTGGTCCAGGTGAATACGGGCACCCTGGCGCTCGAGTGCGTGCGAGACGTCCGGCCAGATCTGATCATCTTCGACGCCGAGTTGCCGGACATGTCGGGGATCGACGCGTGCCGCTTGCTGCACAGCGATCTGCGAATCGGCCACACCGTCCCCACCCTCATCCTCGCTCCCGACAAGCCCACACCGGAGCAGCGCGTAGCCGCCCTGCGGGCCGGCGTCTGGGATTTTCTTCCTTATCCGCCGGACCCCGAGGAACTCTCGCTCACCCTCCAGACCTACCTGCAGGCGAAGCGAAACGTCGACGTCGCCCTCGCAGCGGGCCTGGTGGATCCGGCGACGGGGCTCCACAGTCCGCCCGCCCTGGCGCGCCGGGCACGAGAGCTCGGCGCGCTGATGGTGCGGGGGCGCGGGGCGCTCGCCTGCGTGGTGTTTGCCCTGGACGCCGACCCGGCGGACCCAAAACCGGGAAGCGTCGTGGTCCGCAGCGCCCGAATGTCCGATGTCGTGGGGGCGTTGAGCCCGACCGAATTCGCGGTGCTCGCGCCCGCGACCGATCACGCCGGCGCGGTCAAGCTCGCCCAGCGCATCGGCGGTGCCTTGCGCGAAGTGTTCGGCGCAAGCGGCTCCGTCGCTTCCCCGTCAGCGTTCCAGGTCGGTTACGACGCCGTAACCAACCTGAAGTATTCGCCGATCGACCCCGTTGCCTTGCTCTTGCGAGCCACCACCGCGGTGCGAACCGGCACACCTGAGCCAGGCTGCCCGTGGATGCGTCGCTTCGACGAGGCCAAGGCGTCGGCTCCAGAGGAAAGGCCAGCGCAGCGGACCACCCCATCCGGGCTCACGCTCGGCAACAGGGGAACCAGCGCATGAAAGCGACGCGTCTCTGGCCTGCCCTCCTGCTCGGTGCCGCCAGCGCGCTCATCCTCGGCTGTGGGGATCGCTCCCCGCTCGGCGTCGCCGCCCAGGCGCCGACACCGCACAGCGACCTGATCGGTGGCCTGCTCGCGCCGTCGGGCCCGCTCACGTGTGGGCCGCTGCCGTACGACTCCACGACCCAGACCATCGGGCCCGATGGGGGCACGATTTACATCGGCTCGCACTCGCTCGACATCCCTGCGGGCGCACTCTCGTCTCCGACGATGATCACTGCCGTGGTGGCGTCAGGCACGGTGAACGCCGTGCGCTTCCAGCCCGAGGGCCTGCAGTTCCAGCGGACCGCGTACCTCACGATGAGCTACGCGAACTGCGATCTGCTCGGCTCGCTCGCCCCGAAACGGATCGCTTACACGACGGACGCGCTCGGCATCCTCGAGTACCTGCTCTCGGCGGACAACCTGTTCGCCCAGCAAGTCACCGGGGAGCTGCAGCACTTCTCCGAGTATGCCATCGCCTGGTGAGACTGGGGTGACTGCGCTCGCCCATGTTGCCAGGCCGCCCGAAGGGCCGCGGGCCGCCGACTTCCTTCATGCGGCGCGGGAGCGGGAGCGGGTGGCGTGTCTTCCCGAAGCGATCACGTGCTACGAGGCCGCGATCGCGGCGGCTGAGCGCGCCGGAGATAGCGCGGTACTGGCCGAAGCGCTGCGGCGGCTCGCGGTGGTGCAGCGCCATCGCTCCGAGGCCGCGTCAGCGCGCGCGCTGTGCCAGAAGAGCTACGAGGTGGCCCGGCAGGCGGGCAACGACTTGCTCGCGGCGGAGGCGCTGAACACCCTGGGCGGCCTGCACCTCTCGGCGGGCGCACCGGACGACGCGCGCCGGGTGTTTCTCGAGGCCCTCGAGCTCGGCGGATCGAGCCGCGAGGTGCGCGCGCGCGTGGAGCAGAATCTCGGTATCCTCGCCAACATCCGGGGCGAGCTCCACGAAGCCATCGCGCGGTACGAGCGGTCGCTCGACGCGTACCGGGACTGCGGCGACGAGCACGGGTGCGCGCTCGCCTACCACAACCTGGGGATGGTGAGCGCGGACCGGGGATGGCTCAACGCGGCGGACTGCTACTTCCGGGAGAGCCGCGCCCTCGCCGAGCGGGTCGGCGACGTGTATCTGCGGGGCCTCTGCCTCGTCAATCACGCCGAGGTGGACGTGATGCGCCAGCGCTTTGAGAACGGGCGGCAGAAGGCGGAGGAGGCCCTGGCGCTGTTCGACCAGCTGGGTGCACGGAGCGCCAAAGCGGACGCCTATCGGGTGATCGGCATCGTGTACCGCGAGACGGGCCGCACCGTGCTCGCCGAGTCGCGGCTCCGCTCCGCGATTGAGCTGGCCGTCGCCGCGGGCGCAGCGCTAGGCGAGGCGGAGGCCTCCCGGGAGCTGGCTGTGTTGTACCAAGCCATGGGTCGCAACCAGGACGCCCTGCGGCTGCTCAACACCGCCTCCCGGCTGTTCCAGCGGGTGGACGCCCGCGTCGACCTGGTCCACGTGGGCGGGAAGACGGCGGAACTCAAAGGCGTTTACCTGGACGTGGTGCGCGCGTGGGGTAGATCAATCGAATCGAGCGACAGCTACACGTTTGGCCATTGCGAGCGCGTGGCGCGGAACGCAGTGGCGATGGCACGCGCGCTGGGGCTCGACGACCAGGACGAGACGACGGTCCTCTTGGGCGCCTACGTCCACGACGTGGGCCAGTTGCGGATCCCCCACGAGCTGCTTCACAAGCCGGGGCCGCTCACGCGCGAGGAGCGCGAGGTGGTGCAGATGCACCCGATCTGGGGGATCGAGCTGCTGGCGAACGTCGAGTTCCCTTGGGACCTCAAACCCATCATCCGCTGGCACCACGAGCGGTACGACGGGACCGGCTACCCCGACCGGCTCACGGGCGATGCGATCCCGCTCGCTGCGCAGATCGTCGGAATTCTCGACGTCTACGACGCGCTCACGGCCGCCCGGGCCTATCAACCCGCGCGGACGGCGGACCAGGCGCTGGCAGAGCTCACACGGTACCGGCGTTGGTGGTCCGACCCCGTGTTCGAAGCATTCCTGAAGGTCTGCCCGGGCTCACCGCTCGCGGGCACGCACTGACCCGCAAGGCGCGCTCGCTGATCCGCGGTCGCGGCGACGAGCGCTTGCCGCAGGAGCGCACAGGCCTCGCCTTGAATCGGGCCGATCGTCACCGCCGCCTCGAACATCCGGAGCGCGCGAGCGGGCGAGCCGGTGGTGAGGTACGCTCGCGGCTCGTAGAACGCCAAGTTGACGAAGACCCGCGCGAGCAGACGCCGGGCACTGGCCGCCTCGAGACTGTCCCCACGCTCGATCGCCCGCTGTAGCTCCGCGATACGCAGCTTGCCCGCCAGCGTTTCGAGCGCCGGCGGGTCGCGTTGCGATCGCGCCCAGGAAAAGATCTTCGGGAGCTCGATGCCCTGGCGCAGGTCACGCTCGGCGAGTCGGTGCACCTCAGCCTCGTACCGGGCGAGGACGGCGTTGCGCCGCAGCGCGGCGGCCCGGGCGGCAGCATCGTCCGCTTGGGGCCAGCGGGCGTAGTCCCGGACGATCGCCTCATCGAGGCGCGCGGCCTCCGCCCAGCGCCCCAGGCGCTCGAGCTCCGCTGCGCGCGCCACTTCGCCACCGAGCCGCATGCGGACCCAGCCCGAATCCATCGCCCGGAGGCCGCCGAGCATGGCGCGCAGTTCCAGCCATTCGAGTGCGTCGCCGCACAGGTCCGGTGGCGGCCAGCTATGCGGCCCGTCGAACGCCACCACGCGAAACGGTACGCGCGTCGTCCGGAAGCGATCACCCATTGCGAGCACTTCCTCGTAGTTGAAGTCTCGCGTGCCGGCGGCGCCGAAATAGGCAAACGTGGAATCACCGGCGAACGCTGTCTCGGGACCGCCCAGCGCGAACCCCAGCGCCCCGCCGACGGCGATCACCCCCGCCACGTGGCCGCGGAGCGCGACCGCGAACCCGAAGGCCGCCCGTGCCGTGCCGGAGAAGCCCGCCAGGTACAACCGAGTCGGGTCGACCGACGGGTGCGCCTGCACCCACGCCAACATCGCGTTCACGGCGTTGACGTTGGGCTCCGGGGGACCGTCGCTCAGCGTGTTGTAGGAGCTCAGGATGACCCAGCCGAGCCGGGCAGCGGCAGCTTGAAACAGTTTGAGCCCGAGCAAGGCCCGCCCCCGCGGGTCGAGGACGAACAGCACCGGCCAGCGGCGCTCGGTCGTATAACCCGGCGGGAGGTAGAGGGCGAACGTTTGCGAGGTGTCGGTGGCGCTCGGGACCCGCTCTTCCAGGCGACCGAGAGGTGCCTGGGCCGCACCGGGGCGCGCGCCCAGCAGCCCGCATCCGGCGGCGACGAGAATGACACGCGGGGACACGCGTAGAACATGGCATCGCCCGCGTCCTTCCGCCTGTCAGAATGCGGCGAAAGCACGTCACCACATCCAGGGCGCGCGATCACACCGTACCTACCTTGTGTCGGCCTCCCCGCGAGGTCTAATTACCACTGCAGCCATCGACCCAGGACAGGAGGCAACCCCCGTGAAAATCCCGATTCCCACGCTCGTGCTCGGCGCCGCCTTGCTCCCCGTCGCCGCGCCGGCGCAGGCCGCTCACCCGAAGGTCAAAATCGTAGCCCCCGCCAACGGCGCCACGGTCAGCGGGCCGGTGAAGGTCGTCCTCCAGGCGAGCGGCGTGGAGATCGTGCCCGCGACGGTGGAGCGGCCCGGTACCGGACACCATCATCTGTTCGTGGATCACGACCTGACGCCCGTCGACGACACGATTCCCCGAGGCGTGACCGGGATTCTTCATCTCGGCCGGGGGCAGACCGAGTTCGTGCTCGACTCCCTCAAGCCCGGCCCGCATCGCGTGATCGCCGTCGTGGCTGACTGGAAGCACGTTCCGCTGAAGCCGCCCGTGGTCGACACGGTGCGGTTCACGGTCAAGTAGCATGAACATGAGTCGGCCGCTGCTGCGGGTGCTTGCCATCGCCGCGCTGGCATTTACGTCCGCCGCGCGCGGTGCGTGCGCCCAGAGCAGGTCGAGAGGATGGGACCCCATGAAGTTCCAGAAGCCGAGCGACGCCGACCTGCGCCGCACGCTCGCAGCGCGGCAGTACGAAGTGACCCAGCACGACGGCACCGAGCCGCCGTTCCACAACGAGTACTGGGACAACCACCGGCCGGGGATTTACGTGGACGTCGTGTCCGGCGAGCCGCTCTTCAGCTCGCTCGACAAGTTCGACTCCGGCACCGGGTGGCCGAGCTTCACGAAACCCCTCGAAGCGGGCAACATCCACGAGCGGGTCGATCGCTCGCTCTTCACGGTGCGTACCGAAGTCCGCTCGGCCCACGCCGATTCTCATCTCGGACACGTGTTCGACGACGGGCCCCCGCCCACCAGCTTGCGCTACTGCATGAACTCGGCGGCGCTGCGCTTCATTCCGGTGGACCGCCTCGAGGCGGAGGGGTACGGGCGGTATCTCCCGCTGTTCCAGACGGCGGTGACGAAGGATCCGACGCCGTAGCGGCACGCGACCCGCATCGTCGGTCAGTTGCTGGCCCCCGCTCGACACTTCCGGCCGACCCCAGGGTGGGCCCGGTCACGGTGTGCATTCCCTTCCGAGGGCATCGTTGTCGACGAAGTGCCCGGCGATGTGGACGTACAGCAAGCGTGGGTCACGCTCGCCGGCTGCCAGCGAAGGGGGTTCGAATGTCCCACCGCAGCTCGCCGGAGGCACCTTCGGTGGCCCGCTCGCGGGCCTCACCGCCGATCAGCTCGCGTTGTTCACGCGAGGCAGCGGTGAGTTTCAGCGCGTGTTCACACCCGAGACCGGCCTCGGCCCGCTGTTCAACGCCGTCGGATGTGCCGCCTGCCACGAGGAGCCGTTGCCCGGTGGCGGAGGCGCCAACGACCCCGCCCAGGAGGGCGAAGACATCGAGGTCCACGCGACCGCGTTCCACCCTGGCGCGAAGTGCGACAACCTCGAAGGGGTCGGTGGCCAGGTCATTCAGAAGCAGGTGACCCCGGAGCTCGCGGCCCGCGGTATCGGACCGGAGCCCGTCCCCCCGGAAGCCACTCTGCCGACCGCACTGCGGACAACGCCGGACTTGTTCGGGTTCGGGCTGCTGGATGCTGTGCCTGATCAGGAAATTCTGGCGCTGGCGGATCCCAGCGATCGCAACGGCGACGGCATCAGCGGTCGGGTGCACCGGCTGCCGGACGGGCGAATCGGTCGCTTCGGGCGCAAGGCGCAGGAGGCGACCCTCACCGAGTTCAACACGGGGGCCTTCGTGATGGAGATGGGAATCACAAATCCCGGCCTCCTGATCGAGCAAACCGTCCATGGCACCCCGCTCCCGGACGGCGTCGATCTCGTCGGCGCCGAGCCGGAGCTCACGCAAGGCGAGTTCGACGCGGCGCACGGCTTCGTGCACTTCCTGGCTCCTCCGCCGCGGCTGCCGCTCGACCTTGCCGGGCGGACGGGGGCCGTGATCTTCGTCGGGATCGGGTGTGCCGCGTGCCACGTGCCCGCGCTTGTGACCGGACCGAGCCCGGTAGGAGCGTTGAGCCTCAAGATCTTCCTGCCATACACCGATCTCCTGCTCCACGACATGGGCCCAGCGCTGGCCGACATCTGTCTCGGCGACGCACTACCGTCCGAGTTTCGGACCGAGCCGCTGATGGGGCTACGGTTCGCGACGACGTTCCTCCACGACGGTCGCGCGGCAACCATCGCGGAGGCGATTCGCTTCCACGGCGGCGAAGCGAGCCGGACACGTGACCGGTTCCTGCGCCTATCGACCGGTGAGCGTTTCGCGCTTCTCAGGTTCCTGCGGAGTCTTTAGCGCCGCGTCACACGCGACCGACGCGGAGCGCCAGGGGCCAGCGCACGGTCCGGACCACCGTCGCTGGCCCCCACGCGGCCTCGAGGTCGCGGCGGAACCTCCCTAAGGGGCCCTGCCCTTCCGCCTGCTCCAGCGCCCACACCGCGGACCACGTTGCGACGTACCCGATGAGATCGTCGAGGCGCCAATCGAGCCGGATCTCGAATGCGGGCGCCGCGAGCTCCTCGAACGGGAACGGCAACGAGCGGTACCCGTCGTCCACGTGCCGGCGCTCGGGTGGCCAATACGAGCCCAGGACGTTCCGGTAGAACGGCTGGATGACCCCGTCCAAGTCGGCGTCCGCCGTGACGACGCCGTAGCTGATCACGGCGACGATCCCGTCGGGCCGGGCCACGCGCCGCACCTCGGCATAGTAGGCGGGGAGATCGAACCAATGGACGGCCTGCGCGGCCGTGGCCAGGTCGGCCACGCGCTCCGGGAGGCCGCTCGCCTCGGCCCTGGTGCACCGGTACTCCACCTTGGGGTGCACGGCGGCCTGCGCGATCTGCTCCGGACTCGCGTCGGTGGCCACTACGCGCGCGAATGGGCCGGCCAAGAGCACCGACAGCTGCCCCGAGCCGCAGCCCGAATCCCACGCGAGCCGCTTCGCGGGCGCGAGCCGGGCGAGGAAGTCGACGAGTCCGGCAGGGTAAGACGGGCGATGCGCCGCGTAGGCGGCCGCCACATCGGAAAAGTGATCCTTGAAGCGCCGTGACGACGTCACAGGTCCAGCTCCCAGGTCTCCGAGACGAGAGCCTTGCCGAAGCTGTGGTTGCGCTCCTTGCGCACGACGCGGAACCCCGCTGCCTCGTACAGGCGTCGAGCCGCGCGCAGCTCGCTCTGGGTCCAGAGCGTGATCTTGCGGTAGCCCGTCTGGCGCGCGAAGCGCACGCACTCGCTCACGAGGCGGGTCCCGAGGCCCGAACCACGCGCCTTCGGCTCCACCAGCAGCAGGCGCAGCTGGGCCACGGTCTTCGAGCGCGCGACGAGGAACACCGAGCCCACCAGCTCGCCGCCCTGCTCCGCCATCCAGCACCGCTCTCGTTTCGCGTCGTAGCGCTGGGCGAAGTGCGCCACGATCTCGGCGACGAGCGCCTCGAACTGCTCGTCGTAGCCGTATTCCTGGGCATACACGGCACCGTGCCGGTGCACCACCCAGCCCAGGTCGCCCGGCTGTGGCGGCCGGAGCAGGAGGGAGGCCGGGGGCGGGGGCTCCGCGGGGTCCCCGAGCAGCCGCTCGATGGTCTCCATCGCGCCCACCACCCGCGCCTGCGCGGCGGGGGGTAGGCGGCCGAGCATCGCAGCCACCTCGTCGTGCGAGCGCGCGTTGAGCGGCGCGAAGACCTTCCGTCCTTGCGCCGTGAGGGAGAGGTGGCTCTGCCGACCGTCGGTCGCGGAGCGGGTCTTGAGGACGAGCCCGCGCCGCTCGAAGCCGCGCAGGATGCGGCTGAGGTACCCGGCATCGAGCCCCAGATCGCGGCCCAGCGCCGTTGCCGTCGGCGCGTCGCGGTGCGCGAGCTCGTACAGGACCCGCACCTCCGTCAGCGAGAACGGGCTCTGGTACGCCCCCTCGTGCAGCACGCCGATCTTCCGGGTATAGAACCGGTTGAAGCGGCGCGCCGCCTCCACGCACTGCTCGACATCCCGCTGGGTCATGGCCCTGCGAACCTGAAGTATCTAGTTGACTCTGTCAAGTAATGAGTCCGGTCGCGGTGCTCCACTCCTGTAGCACAGTTGCCACAACCGAAAGCCGCTGCGGGGGGCCGGGGGCATAAGTCAATTGATGCAAGGGGCTTAGGGACGACTACGTGGTACGAAACGTGCCCAGGTCGTCGCCGAGATGTCGTCGTCGACCGTGTAGCCATGACGATCCGCGCCGTGGGGGCGTCGGGTGGCGCGCGCGCCCTGTCGGGCGGCGTGGCAGTCCTGCTTACGCTGCTCCTGTCAGGCTGCCCCGAAGCGGTAACCGGTCCCGACAAAGCGACGCGGCTGCTCTTCACCATCCAACCGACGTCCACAGTGGCGGGGCTGCCGATCACGCCGGCGGTCCAGGTGACGGCGCAGGATGCGCGGGGCAACCCGGTAGCGGGCTTCACGGGCAACGTGACGGTGGCACTCGGAGCGAATCCCGCGGGCGGCACACTTTCGGGCTCGACGACGGTCGCCGCGGTGGCGGGCATCGCCACCTTCCCCGCCCTCAGCGTCAACAAGAGCGGGAGCGGCTACGCGCTCACGGCCACGGCCAGCGGTCTGTCCAGCGCCACCAGCGCGACCTTCGGCATCACTCCCGGCGCGCCGACCCAGCTGGCCTTTACCGTGCAGCCGAGCGGCACGGCAGCCGGCGCGAGCATCACCCCGGCATTGCAGATCGTGGCGCGGGATGCGCAGGGGAATACGGTGCCGTCCTTCACCGGCGTCGTGACCCTGGCGCTCGAGACGAATCCAGCGGGCGGCACGCTCTCCGGCACGACGAGCGTCGCCACGGTCGCCGGGGTCGCCACCTTCTCCACCCTCAGTATCGACCGAGTGGGGAGCGGCTACTCCCTCTCGGCCGCTGCTACCGGTCTATCGAGCACCACCAGCGCGAGCTTCGCTGTGACCGCCGGCGCCGCGACGCAGCTTGCCTTCGCGGTGCAGCCCAGCACCACGACGGCGGGGGCCGGCCTTCAGCCTGCCGTGCAGGTCACGGTGCAGGATGCGTTGGGCAACGCCGTACCCGGCTTCACCGGCCAGGTGTCGGTCGCGATCACGGCCGGGACGGGCCGCGGCGGGGCCACCCTGTCCGGGACCAAGACGGTCGCCCCGGTCGCGGGGGTCGCTACGTTCTCCAACCTCAGCATCGACAAGAGCGGGAGCGTGAAGACCGGGACCGGATACACGCTGTCGGCGACGGCCGCGGGCCTCACGGGAGTCACGAGCGAGCCCTTCGACATCACGCCAGGCGCGGCGACGCAGCTGGTGTTCTCGATACAGCCCAGGGCCGCGGCCGCAGGGGCGCACATCGCTCCACCGGTCGAGGTGACCGCGCTCGATGTTAGCGGCAACCTCGTTCCGACCTTCACGGGCACCGTGACGGTGGCGATCGGGACGAACCAGGCGGGCGGTACCATCTCAGGCACCACGACGGTCGCGGCGGTCGCGGGCGTGGCCACCTTCTCCAGCTTGAGTATCGACAGGGCAGGAGCCGGCTATACCCTCTCGGCCACTGCTCCCGGTCTCTCCGGCACGACGAGCGTGACGTTCAGCATCTTGCCCGGAGCCGCGAGCCAGCTCGCCTTCACGGTGCAGCCCGGCACGACGACCGCGGGGGCGATGATCAGGCCGGCCGTGCAGATCACGGCCCGGGACGCGCTGGGGAACACGGCGACCGGCTTTGCGGGCAACATGACGGTGGCGATCGCGACGAATCCCGCCGGGGGGACGTTGTCTGGCACGACGACGGTCGCGGCCGTTGCCGGGGTCGCCACCTTTGCGACACTCAACATCGACAACGCGGGGAGCGGGTATCGACTCTCCGCCACGGCGGCCGGTTTCACGGGGGCAGCGAGCGCGCCCTTCGACATCACTCCCGCGACGGCAATTCAACTCTCCTTCAGCCAGCAACCCTCGACCGCTGCAGCCGGCGCCGCCATCGCTCCCGCGGTCCAGGTGACGGCCCTGGACGCCGCGGGCAACACCGTCACGGGCTTCACGGGCAACGTGACCCTGGCGATCGGGGCGAATCCCGGAGCCGGCGTCCTCTCGGGCACAACGACGGTAGCGGCGATTAACGGGATTGCCACCTTTGGGACGCTCAGCATCAACAAGAGTGGGACCGGATATACGCTCGCGGCCACGGCCGCAGGGCTGACGGGCGAGACGAGCGCGCCCTTCGCCATCATCCCCGGATCGGCGATTCAGCTGGCGTTCACCGTGCAGCCCAGCCCGGCAGCAGCGGGGACGACCATCACGCCCCAGATCGAGGTGACCGCGCGCGATGCCTTGGGCAACAGGGCCGATGGCTTCGCGGGGAGCGTGACGGTGGCAATCGGGAGCAATCCCGCCGGCGGGAGCCTCTCAGGCACCACGACGGTGGCGGCGGTGGGGGGCGTCGCGGCCTTCCCCACCCTGCGCATCGACCGGGCGGGTGTCGGATACACGCTATCGGCCACGGCGGTGGGCCTGACGGGGGCGGCGAGTCCTCCCTTCGATATCACGGCCGCGCAGCCGAACCAGCTGGTCTTCACGGTACAGCCGACCGGCACGGCGGCGGGGGCGAGCATCAACCCGGCGGTGCAGGTCACGGCGCGGGACGCCGCAGGCCTGACGGCGACGAGTTTCACGGGCAATGTGACGCTGACGATCACCGCCGGGACGGGCACCAGCGGAGCTACGCTCTCGGGGACGACGACGGCGACCGCGGTTCAAGGCGTGGCCGTCTTCCCTACCCTCAGCATCAACCGCAGCGGGAGCGGCTACCGCCTTTCGGCCACGGCTTCCGGTGTCTCCGGCTCCACAAGCGCGGCCTTTACGATCGCTGCCGGCGCGGCGGCGCAGCTCGCCTTCACGGTGCAGCCCAGCAACGCGACCGCAGGGGCGACGATCGCGCCGGCGGTGCAGGTGACGGCCCGCGATGCGCAGGGCAACACTGTGCCGGGCTTCGCCGGTAACGTGGCCGTGGCGATCGGCACGAATCACGGCGGTACTCTCTCCGGCACGACCACAGAACCCGCGATCGCCGGCGTGGCGACCTTCTCTACCCTCAGCATCGACCAAGCGGAGAGCGGCTACACGCTCGCGGCGACTGCGGACGGTCTCTCCGGCGCCACGAGCGCGGCGTTTACCATCACGGCCGGCGCGCCGGTTCGGCTTTCCTTCACGGTGCAGCCGAGCCCGGTCGCGGCGGGGACGACGATCGCGCCGGCGGTACAGCTCACGGCCCTCGATGCGATGGACAATCTCGTGCCGGGCTTCACGGGTAACGTGACGGTCGCGATCGGGACGAATCCGGCGGGCGGCACTCTCTCGGGAACCCACACCATCGCCGCGGTCGCGGGGGTGGCCACCTTCTCCACCCTCAGCATCGACAAAGCGGGCAACGGCTATACCCTCGCGGCCACGGCTCCGGGTCTCGCCGGCAGCACGAGTGCGGGCTTTACCGTCGCGCCGGGGACGGCGACGCAGCTCGCGTTCACGCTGCAGCCCAGCACCACCACGACGGGGGCGACCATCAAGCCGGCCGTGCGGGTGACGGCGTTCGATGCCCTGGGCAACACGGCTACCGGCTTTGCGGGCAACGTGACCATAGCGCTCGCGTTCAATCCCGCCGGTGGCACCTTGTCCGGCACGCGGACGTTCGCGGCGATTGCCGGTGTGGCCACGTTCCCTTCGCTCAACATCGACAACGTAGGGAGCGGCTACACGCTCGCGGCGACGGCGCCGGGCCTGACGGGGGCCACGAGCGCCGGCTTCGACATCATCCCCTCGACGGCCACCCAGCTGGTCTTCACCGTACAGCCCACCGACACGGCGCACCGGGCGACGGCCGGGGTCGTGTTCACGCCCGCGCTCGAGGTGACGGCACGGGATGCGTCGGGCCAAACGGCCGCGAGCTTCACCGGCACGGTGAGCTTGACGATCGAGCCGGGAACGGGCACCAGCGGAGCCACGCTCTCCGGCACGACGACGATGGCCGCGGTCGCCGGAGTCGCGACCTTTTCCAACCTGAGCATCGACAAGAGCGGAGGACTGTACAAGCTGTCGGCTGCGAGTCCGGGCTTGCCGGGGGTGTCGAGCGCGTTCTTCAAGGTCATTGCCGGTCCGGCGAGCCAGCTGGCGTTCAGCCTGCAACCCAGCACGGCGACGGCAGGCGCGACGATCACACCCCCGGTCGAAGTGACCGCGCGCGATGCATTGGGGAACACGGCCGACGCCTTTACGACCAGCGTGACCGTCGCCATCGGCACAAACCCCGGGGTCGGCACGCTCTCCGGCACGCAGACGGTGGCGGCGGTCGCCGGCGTCGCGTCGTTCCCCACCCTGAGCGTGGACAGGGCCGGCAGCGGCTACACGCTCGTGGCGACGGCCGCAGGTCCGAGCGGAGCCACGAGCGCGGCCTTCGACGTCACGGCAACGCGCGCGACCCAGCTGATCTTCACGGCACAGCCCACCAGTACGACCGCGGGGGCGACCATCAGCCCGGCGGTGCAGGTCACGGCGCGGGACGCCTCGGGCCGGACGGCCACGAGTTTCACGGGCCCCGTGACGCTGACGATCACAGCCGGGACTGGGACCGGCGGGGCCACGCTCTCGGGGACGACGACAGCAGCCGCGGTCGCGGGCGTCGCGACCTTCTCCACGCTCAGGATCGACCGCAGCGGCAGCGGCTACAAGCTATCGGCCACCGCCACCGGTCTCGCAGGGGCGAAGAGCTCTTCGTTCACGATCAACACCGGCCCGCCGATTCAGCTCGACTTCGTTCTGCAGCCTGACTCGACGGAGGCGGGCGCGACGATCGGGCCCGCGGTCCAGGTGATCGTGCGGGATGCGTTGAGGAACCCCGTGGAGTCGTTCAGCGGCTCCGTGACGCTGGCCATCGGGACGAATCCCGGAGGTGGCACGCTCTCGGGCACGACGACCGTGACGGCGGTCGCCGGTGTGGCGACCTTCAACGATCTCAGCATCGACCGGACCGGCGTCGGCTACGACCTGCAGGCGACGGCGAGCGGCCTGGCCGCGGCGACGAGTACGGCGTTCGCCATTATCGCCGGGCCGGCGGACCGGCTGCTCTTCACCGTACAGCCGAGTACGACGACCGCGGCGGGGACCGTGAGGCCTTCCGTGCGGGTCACGGCGCTCGATGGCTTCGGCAACAGGGCGACACAGTTCACGGGCGCGGTCACGGTCGCGCTGACCGCCGGGACGGGCACGGCCGGGGCAACGCTCTCCGGCACGACCACGGTCGCAGCGGTCGATGGAGTCGCCATCTTCTCGACCCTCAGCATCGACAGGGTGGGGAGCGGCTATACGCTTTCGGCCGCTGCTGCCGGCCTCACAGGGGCCACGAGCACGGCGTTCGAGATCAACTGAAGCACCCCCACCTGCTGGCGCCCCTGATGCTGTAGATTGCGGCTACTCCGATGGCCGACGAAGCGACGCGCCCACACAAGAAGACCATCACGCCCGGTGCCTGGCAGGAGGCGCGGGCGCTCATCTACGCGCACCGCGGCCGCCTGGCGGTGGGACTCGCGCTGATGCTCGTCAACCGCCTCGCCGGTCTGGTCCTGCCCTCGTCCTCCAAGTGGGTGATCGACCGCGTGATCAACCAGCACCACCCCGAGCTGCTGCTGCCGCTCGCCCTCGCGGCCGGCGGCGCTACCCTCGTGCAGGCCATCACCGGCTTCGGCCTGTCGCAGATTCTCGGCGTGGCCGCGCAGCGCGCCATCACCGACATGCGCCGCACCGTGCAGGCCTACGTCCTGCGGCTACCGATCAGCTACTTCGACTCGACCAAGAGCGGGATCCTGATCTCCCGCATCATGACCGACGCCGAGGGTATCCGGAACCTGGTGGGCACGGGGCTGGTGCAGCTCGTCGGCGGGCTCATCACGGCCGCGATCGCGCTGGGGGTGCTGTTCTACCTGAACTGGCGGCTGACCCTAATCTCCATCCTGATCCTCGGCTGCTTCGGGGGCGGGATGGCGTACGCGTTCGCGAAGCTGCGGCCACTGTTTCGCGATCGCGGCAAGCTCAACGCGGAGGTGACGGGGCGGCTGGGCGAGACGCTCGGCGGGATCAGGATCGTCAAGGCGTACCGCGCGGAGCGCAGCGAACGGCTCGTGTTCACCCGCGGGGCCAACACGCTGTTCCGCAACATCGCCACGACCATGACGGGGATCTCGGGCGTCGGCGCCTTCGCCACCGTCATCATCGGGGCCATCGGGATCCTGATGATCCTCGAGGGCGGGCACGCGATCCTCTCGGGCCAGATGACGCTGGGCGATTTCTTCATGTACGGCGTTTTCATCGGTCTCGTGGCACTGCCGCTCATCAACATCGCCTCGATCGGCACGCAAATCACCGAGGCGTTCGCGGGGCTGGACCGGATCCGCGAGATCCGCCGGCTCGTCACCGAGGACGCGGAGGACGGGGCGCGGGCGCCGCTCGTCGAGGTGGCCGGGGACATCGCCTTCGAGAACGTGAGCTTCGAGTACGTGCCCGGGGCGGAAGTGCTGCAGCACATCTCATTCCGCGCGGCGGCGGGCTCGACGACGGCGCTGGTCGGCTCCTCCGGGGCGGGTAAGAGCACGCTGATCAGTCTCGTGCTCACCTTCAACCGCCCGAAATCCGGGCGCATCGTCGTGGACGGTCGCGATCTCGCCACGCTGCGGCTCGCCGACTACCGCCGGCAGCTCGGGGTCGTGCTGCAGGACAACTTCCTGTTCGACGGCACGATCGCGGAGAACATCGCGTTCGCCCGGCCACACGCGACCCGGGAAGAAATCGAGGACGCGGCACGCATCGCTCACTGCGACGAGTTCGTGCGTCGCTTCGAGCGCGGCTACGACACCGTCGTGGGTGAGCGGGGCGTGAAGCTCTCCGGCGGCGAGCGCCAGCGGGTCTCGATCGCGCGGGCGATCCTCGCGGATCCGCGGATCCTGATCCTCGACGAAGCCACGTCCAGCCTCGACTCGGAGAGCGAGGCGGCCATCCAGGACGGGCTGCGCACGCTGCGGCGCGGGCGGACGACGTTCGTCATCGCCCATCGCCTGTCGACCATTCGCAGCGCGGACCAGATCCTCGTGATGGAGCGCGGTGAGATCGTGGAGCGCGGCACCCACGCCGAGCTGCTCGCGAGACATGGCCGGTACCGCCAGCTGTACGACAAGCAGTACCGGTTCGAGCAGGACCTGTTCGTGAACCCCGGCGAGGACTTCACGCCCGAGCCGGAAGCGCCGCTCGCCGCTCCCCCGCTCACGCCTCCGGCCCGGCTCTGACGACCCTGCGCCGCCCGCCTCTGGGCTGGCGCCTGCGCCCCGACCCCCCTACACTAGCGCATGCCACTGATCGACACGAACCACCAGCGTGCCGCGCTGCTCGTGCTGTTGCTCGGCATCGGGCTGGTCATCGCGCTCGCCCCCTACGCCACCGGGCTCATCGGCATCCCAGTGCTCTACGCCGTGTTCGCTCCCGTGCATGTGTGGCTGTCCCTGCGGGTCCGCCCCAAGATCGCCGCGAGCCTCGTGGTCGTGCTCGCGCTGTTTCTCATCGTGGTGCCCGGCGTGTCCTTCGCCGGGCTCGTCGTCAATCAGGCCCAGCAGATCACCGGAAGCGTCGTGAGGAATCCGATCCTCGGCCGGATCGCCCAACTCGAGGTCGGCGGGATCGACATCGGTCCGCGAATCGCCGAGCTGGGCGCCAAGATCGTCGGCTGGCTTGGCTCGTCCGCGTTCGGATTGATCGGCACCGCGACCCGCCTCGCTCTGAATCTCACGATCTCGCTGTTCGGGCTGTTCTATCTGCTGCTGCAGCCGGGTGCGACGTGGGAGGCCGTCCGCCCCTACATCCCCTTCTCCGCCAAGAACACGGAGAAGCTGCGCCAGCGGTTCCGGGACGTGACCACCTCGACCATCATCGGCACGGGTCTCACCGCCGCGGCCCAGGGCGCCATCCTCGGACTCGCGTTCTGGATCGTCGGCCTGCCCAACGCGCTCTTCTGGGGCGTCGTCACGATGGTGTTCGGCATCCTGCCGATCGTCGGCAGCGGACTCGTCTGGGTACCGGCGGCGATCGCCTTGCTCGTCGCCAGCCGCCCCGGCCCCGCCGCCATCATCACGTTGGTCGGCGCATTCGTGGGGAACGTCGACTACATCCTGCGACCGATGGTGTTCCGCCGCTGGGCGAACATTCACCCGCTCGTCACGCTGGTCGGTGCCCTCGCCGGCGTGCCGTTCTTCGGGATCCTGGGGCTGCTGATCGGCCCTCTGGCCCTGAGCTACTTCTTCGAGTTGGTCAAGATGTACAGGGAGGAATACCTCAGTTAGCGCGTCGTGAATCGCATCGGTCCGTTCGGCCGCACGAGGTCGAGCGGATCGACGGTGATGCGCCCGTAGGCGGCGAACCAGTGGAGGTGCGGCCTGGTCACGCGTCCGGAAGACCCCACGCGGCCGATCACCTGGCCGACGTCGACCGTGTCACCGGGCACCGCGAGCACGCGGCTCAGATGGAAGTAGCCGGTCACGAGACCGGCACCGTGGTCGACGAGAATGGTGGTCCCACTGTAGTAGAGATCGGCGACCAACGCGACGACGCCGCGGTTCGCCGCTCGCACTGGGGCGCCGAGTTGCCCGGCGAAGTCGACGCCCCAGTGACGGCTCCGCAGTACCTCGTTGAACACGCGAGCCACGCCGAATACACTCGTCACTGCGCTGGAACGCGGCCGCACGAACGGGACACACCACAGCCTTGGGGTGTCGTGCGCTCGCTGTCTCACCTCCTGGACCAACTCCTGCTCGAGCCGGATGCGCTCGGCCAGCGAATCCGGCGGCTGTGCGAACTGGGGAGCCACGCGGAGCCGCTCCCGCGGGACTCGGCGACGCGCCACCGGCAACGCCGCGATCACCGTGTCGCCTGTGCTGTCGTCGCGCTCCATGACGACGCGAACCACTGCGCTGTCCCGCGCCTCGAACGGCGTCGCGCCGATCGCACGGAACCCGTCCGCTGACCACTCGAAGTGCAGCGGCTCGCCCGCCAGCTCGCCGTACACCGCGGTCACACTATCGCCTGCGGACGGGCGCACCACGACGCGCACCAACGATCCCTGGAGGGGGACACGGGGCCACCAGGCGACCTGCGGCGACCGGGCGGTTCCCTGCCCCGTGGCGATCGCCGGAACGAGGGACAGCGTGAGCGCGACGAAGTATCGGAAAGCAGTCGGCATGGGGCAGGATACCCGGCCCCGACTACTGTGATCCGGCCCGCGCGATCTCGAGCTCGGCGCGCGCGCCGTCGCTCTTCTCCATTAACGCCAGGTAGTCTCGATAGCGCGTCCGCGCGGTCGTGACATCGCCCGCCAGCTCCGCGGCGCGCGCCGCGCCAAACAAGCTGCGCGCGCGATTCGGCTGCTGGGCAAGCGAAGCCGCGTATGCCTTCGCCGCATCGCTGGGGCGGCCCAGCTCGAGCAGCAGGTCGCCGAGCAGCTCGCGCGCGGGCAGGACACCGCCGGGAGTCACCGGGTGCTTCTGGGTGACATCTTCCAGGTCCGCGGCGCTCGCGGCCAAGCGCACCGCTCCGGCCGTGTCACCCATCGCGCGGGCGAGCCACGCCGACGCTGCGAGGCGCTGGGTGCGCACTTGTCCCGCCCAATAGGAGTGCGCGCCGCCCGCCGCGCCTTCCACGCGTTCGACGTCGTCGAGGGCTGAGATCGCGGATCGCGCGCCTGCGGAGTCGCCGCTCCGCGCCGAGCCCAGCGCGCGTGCGAAGTAGGTGATCGCCTCCGCGGCGCGCCACTCGGGGGCCGGACGGACGGCGAGCGCCGCCGCCTCCCGCCACCGGCCGCGCTCGAGCGCGTAACGCGCCGGGATCGCGGCGAGCGCGTACTCGTTCGTGAGTGACCCGACGGGGTAGACCGCGGTGACGGCAGCCGCCTCATCCACTACGTGCTTGGCTTCGGCATCCCGACCCCGCTGCAGGTAGGCGTACACCATGTAGTCCCACGCGTGCCCGCGCTGGTCCCACAGCGCGTTCAAGTGACGCTCGTCCTCGAAGGCGCGGGCGGCAGCGGCCGATCGGGTATTGGACGCGATGGCGTCGTCCCACAGGCCCAGCCGAGTGAATATGTGGGACGGCATGTGCTGCGCGTGCGGCGCGTCGGGGGCGATCTCCGCGTACCGACGCGCAGCGTACAGTCCGAGGCGGGCGAGCTGGGGAACGTCGTTCGTGTGGATCAGGTAGTGGGCGAGACCGGGATGGCGCGGCTCAACCTTGAACAGAGGCTCGAGAATCGCGTCGGCGCGCTTCTGATAGCCGAACGTCGTGTCGGTCGCATTCTCCTGGGCGAGCGCGATGAGCGACAAGGCGTAGAAGATCGACGCTTCACGGTCGCGCGGGTGGCGGCGCCGGAGACCCTCCATGGCATGCGCGTACGCGACGAGGCGCGTCTTGTGGTCCGTTCCGCCGTAGTCCGCATAGTACGTGCGGATGGCAGTCAAGTAGTCCCGCTCGCGCGGCGTCCGGGCGAGCGCGAAGCCCCGTTCGCTCGCCGCGAGACCGGCCGCGAGCTCCGCGCCGACCGGCGGCGTCCAGAGCTGGTGGAACAGGCTCATCGCCTGCCCCCAGTAACCCATCGCGCACGTCGAGTCGACGGCGACCGCGTCCCGGAACGTGTCCGCTGCCTTCTCGTACCAGAAGGAGTGCAGCAGAGCAACCGCCTGCTCGAAGCGCGTCCGCGCCTCGGGCGTACACGATACCGGGAACACGACGCGACCGAGCGCCTCGGCGTGATGGTCGTGGGCCGCCTGGGCGGCGAGGCGACCGACCAGTCCGAGGCACAGCGCGACGGGAGCGGCCAATCGGGAAGCGGAGCTCATGGACACTGGCTGCCTGAAAGTTTCACGATCAAATGTGCAAGGTTCACTCGGGTGCGCCAGGGACTTGTGCCGCGAGCGCCAGCGCCACCCCGTTGGACCACCCGAACCCATCCTGCGTCGCGTACTCGCCCCCGCCGGCCCGCCGCTGCACATCGACCACGTCGTACTTTTCCATCATTTTGCCGGTCGACCGATAAGTGCGGCGGTTCAGCGCGAGCCACCGGTCGCGGGCGACATCGGCCAGATCCGCGCGACCGTAGCGGCGAACGCCCTCGATCGTCAGCCATTCCAAAGGCGGCCATCCGTTGGGGGCGTCCCACTGTTGGCCTGAGGCCATCAACGTCGTGACGAATCCGCCGGGCTTCAAGAACTCCCGCTCGAGCCGGGCGGCGACGGCGCGACCTTGCTCGGGAGTCGCGAGCCCGAAATACAACGGGGACGCGGCCGCCAGGGTGGGCCGGTCCGTCACACGCTCTCCACTGCGCCACCGAACGTCGTAGAAGAACCCCGTTGCAGGATCATACGCGGCGGCCAGCAGGGCGCGACGACGGTCCTCGGCCGCCTCGGCGAACTGTGTCGCGACGCCCGCGTCTCCTGCCCGCCCGCGGAACGCCCGGAGCGCGGCGATCATCCGCTCGGCATGATAGAGGAGACTGTTGAGATCCACCGGGACCAGGTCCGTCGTCTCCAGCGTGCGCAGGTCTTTCGGGTCACGCATCCAGCGGCTCGAGAAGTCCAAGCCGCTCTCGGCCGTGGCCCGAACGTTCCGATAAAACCCTTCGCGGCGCGCGTCTGCGAGCGTCTGACCCACCTCGTAATCCGGGCGGTAGGACTCCGGCCTGGGGTCGGCTCGGTCGTCCCAGTAGCGGTTGAGCAGCGGCCCGCCGTCCGAGAGCCGCACGACGCGGCGGTACGCCTGGCCCGCCCCCGGTGCCAGACGCTCCGCTCCATTCATCCAGAAGGCGTGCTCCGCTTCCAGCGCGTCGAGGTATGGCAGGGCCTGCGTGGTATCCGTTGCCCGCGCGTACAGCCCGACCATGGCGGCGAAGAACGGTGGCTGGCTGCGGCTGAGGTAGTACGTCCGGTTGCCGTTCGGGATGTGCCCGACCGTCCCGATCAGGTGGGCGAAGTTGTCGAGCATGCTTTTCACGAGATCGGTCCGACCGCTCGCCACGAGCCCGAGCATCGTGAAGTACGAGTCCCAGTAGTAGACCTCGCGGAAGCGGCCGCCGGGGACGACGTAGGGGTTCGGGAGCGGGATGAGCGACGAGTAGGCGTCAATGGTGTCGGGCGGGCGAGTCAGGACGGGCCAGAGCGCGCGGATGTGCTCCTCCATCGTCTGCGACGTGTCCGTCCGGAAGTCTGCGCCGACGGGCCGGGGCAGGTCGAAGTTCTCCGACACGAAATCCCTCAATATTCCCCGCCCCGCCTTCATGCCCGTCGAGGCGGTGTACCGGGCGACAATTTCACTCGGCGCGACGAGCGGCCGGGCGTCGACGAAGGTCTTTGAGTCCGCGAAGATCCCCGAGAGCTGGACGTCCTGGAACAGGGCCCCGAGGTCGTGAGCCGGGTCGTACCGACCCGGAGGTTGGGGGAGGTTGGGGAAGGTTTTGGAGGTTGTGCACGTCGTCGCGGTGCACACGGCCGAGACCGCAAGGAGCAGTCTCCCCCAACCTCCCCAACCTCCCCCAACCTCCACAAACCTCCGCCACGCGCTCACCGGAAGATGGTCCATAGCACGCCGATCGTCGCGGCGAGGACGATCGAGAGAGCGACGTTGAGGCTCCGCGGGCCGGCAGGGACCGGGACCGCCGTGATCTCTGGTGCGCCGTACGTCAGCCCCGCCGTCCGGACGGCTCCAGGCGGGGCGGTCGCCAGGCTGACCGCGATGAGGATCCCCGAGCACAGCGCAAACAGCAGCGCCGCGAAGTGCAGGAAGTTGATGGTGGCGAACCACGCCCACACGGTGCCGCTCGCCAGATGGCTCCGCCTCAGCTCGAGCACGAGTCGCGCCGTGCCGATCACGAGCCCGGTCCAGAGCGCGGCCAACGCGCCGGTTCCGTTCAGCCGCGGGTACAACACGCCAAGCAGGAAGCACGCCGCGATGGGCGGTGCGATGTAGGCCTGCACGCTCTGCAGGTAGATGTAGATCTGCGGCTTGACGTACTTCATGAACGGGATCCACAGCAGACCCAACCCCACCAGCAGGACCGCGGTGATCCGTCCCACCGCCACCAGCCGCTGCTCGCTCGCGTCGGGCCGAAGCTTGCGGTACACGTCCCATGTGAGCAGCGTCGAGCAGGAGTTGAACGCGGAGGCGAGCGAGCTCATCAGCGCGGCGAGCATCCCCGCCAGCACCAGGCCTTTGAATCCGGCCGGGAGGAGCCGGGTCACCAGCGCCGGGTACGCCGCATCGACCGCCCCGCCCCGGATGTCGGCGTACAACGCCGCGGCGATGATCCCCGGCAGCACGAAGATGAACACCGGCAGAATCTTCAGGAACCCGGCGAAGATCGTGCCGGTTCGGGCGGCGCTGACGTTCTTGGCCGCGAGTACCCGCTGCACGATATGCTGGTCGGTGCACCAGTACCACACGCCCAGGATCGGCGCGCCGAAGATGATGCCCGTCCAAGGGAAGTTGGGGTGATTCATCGGCTTCCACATGGAGAAGAAGTCCGCCGGCACGCGCGCCTCCAGGCCGCTCCATCCTCCCACCGCCTGTAAGCCCAGCACCGTCATGGTCGCCGACCCGATGATCAGCACGACGGCCTGCATCACTTCCGTGTAGATCACGGCGCGCAAGCCGCCCAGGACAGTGTAGATCCCGGTGATGACGATCAGGATCACGGCGCTGGTCCAGACGCTGTACCCCGTCACCTCACGCATGACGATGCCGCCAGCGTACAGGGTGACGCTGATTTTCGTCAGGACGTAGCCGATGATCGACACCCAGGTGAAGTAGCTGCGCGCGGCCGGGTTAAACCGGCGCTCGAGGAACTCGGGCATCGTGTACACGCCGCTGCGCAGATAGAACGGCACAAACAACCAGCCCAGCAGCAGCAGCATGAAGCAGGCGAGCCATTCGAAGTGGCCTACCGCGAGCCCGCTCGCCGCGCCGGTGCCCGCGAGGCCCACGAGGTGCTCGCTCCCGATGTTCGAGGCGAACAGGCTTGCGCCCACCGCGAACCAGCCCACATCCCGGCTCGCGAGGAAGTAGTCGGCGCTGACGTTCTTCTCACGACGCGCGGCCCAGTACCCGATCCCGGCCAGCACGAGGAAGTAGGCGGTGATGACGGCGATGTCGAATCCGTGCAGGTTGCTCATGGTGTTGAGTGGTTAAGGAGATATTGAACGGCGAGGTCGGTGAGGCTCCACAGCTGTACGTCCGAGCTGGTGCCGTAGCGCGACGGGACCAGTCGGCCGTTCTCGATGGTGTAGCTCCACAGCTCGGCATGCCGCAGTCCGGAACGATCCACGGCTTCGCCGATCCTGCTGAGCGCGGTGTCGACGCCGTTACCGCGCTGCCGCGCCAGGCCCGCCAGCAGAACATTCACGTCACGGCCCCACACGACGGTCGGCGAATGGTACGCGTCGCGGCGAAATCCCTCCCATACCTCGCGCGGCGCGTAGGCGTCATTCGCCACCACGGGGCCGAGATCGTCCACGAACAGCCCCCAGGGGTACGGCTGCAGGATCGGCCCGATGAGCTCGAGCGTCCGGTCGCGGCTGAGCGAGTCGACGAGCAGCAGCATGGCGGGATCGGTGTTGACGATCGGGATCGGCCGCCCGGTGGCATCGAGCGAGAGGGCGAGAAACCGCAGCGTGTCCGCGAGGACCGCCGCCCGCTGCGCGACTCTGTTCCAGTACTCCCCTTCCGTCGGTGGCAGCCACCGCAACCGGGCCGCGACCCGGTCACCGACGGGCCTCCGCGCCAGCGCAACCCGGAAGTGGCGCTCGGCGCCCTTCCAGGTGGCCACCGCCCGTTGCAGTGCCGCGCGGTCGCGCGCGAACGCGGCGAGCGGCTCCTCGCGAATCACCGGGGTGACGCCGAGCTGTGTCAGCGCGTCGAGAATCGTCCCCACCGCCTCGAGGGCGTGCGGCACCCAGACGGCGTTCACGTCCATCGCGAAGCGGCCGCCCCCATAGCCCGCGTGGCTGTCGCGCCAGCTCGCCGAGATCCAGCTACCATCGGAGGCACGCGGGAAACTCACCAGGTTCGTCGCCACCGGGTCGCGTGCATACGGGGCCGCCTTCCGCGCCACGAACGCCAGGTTGGACACGAGTCGCACCAGGTGCTGCTCCGCGCGCAGGAAGCCGCGCTTGCGATCCGCCGGCACGCGCGGGTCGGCGAGATAGCGTGCCGCGACCACCGGCAGCTGGAAGTCGTCGTCCACCATGATGTAGTTCTCGCGCGTGGCCGCGAGATGTGCGAGCAGCGTGCGCGCCCGCGCGAGCTGGCCCGCGGACACGAGGCGGTTGTACTCGGCGGCGTTCTCGCGGATCGCCTGGCCGCCCAGGGCCTCCTCGTGGCTCACATCCCCCGCAGGCGACAGCTTGCCGAGGGCGCTCCCCACGACGTGCTCCGACGTGGCCGGCGACCACACGGGCTGCATCAGCAGCGCGGTCATGAGCATGTCCCGGCCGAAATAGGTCGCGAAGTTCGGGAGCCCCGCCATGAGCTTCTCGCGGTAGCTCAAGAGCTCGACGCCTCGCACCTCGCGCTCGAGCCGCCGGAAGCGCAGCGGGTGGGCCGTGTCGGCGCGGACCTGAGCGGCGAACCGGAGGAACTCGTCATTGAAGATCTCCGCCCGCGTGAGCCGCGTCAGCGCGGGCGCGTCCGTCGTCACCCGAACGGTCAGGCGCACCGGGCCCCCCGCTGGGCGCCGGACAGTGACGGTGCTCCCGGAGAGCGCGGGAACCGTTTCCCGAGCGTCGCCCTCGAGCGCGAGCCAGAGGTGATTTTTACCGTCGAAGCTGACCTGCTCGACCTCGACCGTCCAGGTCGTGTCCGTCCTCACCCCCTGGCCCCCTCTCCGCGGTGCGGAGAGGGGGAACGACGGAGTGAGAACGAGCCTGGGTAGGAGGCGCGCGCGCAGCGCCTCGAGCGACTTCACGCCGAGCAGCGCGAGGTGACGCGCACGTTCGGGTGGTTTCAGCTTCGCGATATGGTCGATCAGCTGCGACAGCTCGGGCTGAATGAAGGCGGGCGCGTCCAGGGGCAGCGTGTCGTGGCTCGCATACTGGAAGTCCCGCTCCACGCGCATGGAGCCGAGCAGGAAGAGACCGATGGTGACCGAGGAGGGGAGCTCCAGGCCATAGGACACCGACCGCGTGCGGGCCGATCTCGCCACGACCGCCTCGGAAGGGCCCCACGCCAGCTCGGCCGGCTTGCCGCTCGAGTCGCGGGCGGTGAAGCCCACGCTTTCGTTGGCGGCGTCGGCCCACAGCTGCACGACGCGGCCGGTCGAGCCCTTCAGGTAGACCTGGAACGCGTTGCCGCTCGCGTCCTGGTAGACGCGTGTCGTATAGCCTTCATACGCGGCGGGGTCATCGAGCCCCGGCTCCGGGAAGGCGAGGTAGGGGGGCACGGTGTCGCGTGTGAACGCGACGGCGGACAGGAACGCCAGGAGATGCATGCGCGGCGGGAATCGTACGCCCAGCGGGGGCGTTGCGCTACCCGGGGCGCCCTCTTGACGGGTTACGGTTCCCCCCCCATGCTAGCCGCCCCCGAACCCCGCGGAGCGAGCATGGGTGAGGCCCTGACCGTTCGTGCCCTGCGCTCCGCGCTCTTCTTTTCTCTACTGCTGTTGGATGGCTGCCGCCCTGAAGGAGCGCATCGGCCACTGTTCAACCTCCTCGCCCCGTCTCAAACCGGCGTCACGTTCGCAAACACCATCACCACCAATGACTCGGTGAATGTTCAAACCGACGTCTACGTATACAACGGTGCGGGCGTGGCGATCGGTGATATCGATAACGACGGCTTGCCGGACATTTTCTTCAGCGGCAACATGGTCTCGAGCCGCCTGTACTTGAACAAAGGCAACATGCGGTTCGAAGACATCACGCAGTCGGCGGGCGTGGGGACGAACCGATGGGCCACCGGCGCGACCATGGTGGACATTAATAACGACGGGCATCTAGATATTTACGTGTCCGTCTCCGGGTCCGAGCGGTCCAAGGGAAGGGATCGGGCCAACCTGTTGTTCATCAACAACGGGGATCACACGTTCACGGAGGCTGCGGCACGGTACGGCATCGCCGACACCGGCTTCACGACGCACGCCGTCTTCTTTGATTACAACGGCGATGGATACCTCGACCTCTTCCTGCTCAACAATTCACCCCAGGACTTTGCCCGTGGTGCAGCAGAGGCGCACCCGCTCGGGGTGCGTAGTAACAGCCCTGCCAGCTACAACAAACTCTATCGAAACAACGGCGATGGGACCTTCACGGACGTATCGCGCGAGGCAGGGATTCTGCGGCAGGTCGGGTATGGACTCGGGGTGGTCGTGGCCGACGTCAACAGGGATGGATGGCCCGACATCTATGTCTCCAACGACGTCGCACCCAACGACGTCCTGTACATCAACAACGGGGACGGAACGTTCACCGACAAGGCAGCTGCCTGGCTCAAGCACACGAGCTTCGCCGGCATGGGCATCGATATCGCCGATTTCAACAACGACGGTCGGCCCGACATCCTCCAGGTCGACATGATGCCGGCCGCGCTGAGCGCACGCAAGCGGATGAGCGGCTTCGTCACGTACGAAAGCCAGATGGAGTTGCGCAGCAGAGGGTTTCGCGACGACTACGACGTCAACGCGTTGCAGTTGAATAATGGACTCACGGCCAACGGCGACGTCGTCTTCAGTGAGATCGGCCGTCTCGCGGGCGTGGCCTACACGGATTGGAGCTGGACCGCCCTGTTGGTGGATCTCGACAATGACGGCTCCAAGGACGTCTTCATCACGAGCGGTTATCCCAAGGCGGTGAACGATCTGCAATACCAGACGGCCGTGTTCAGGGCTCGCCGTGCGGGAGACACCCAACGAGCGCTGACGCTGCTGAAGGAGCTGCACAGTTACCGCGTGTCCAACCACGTCCTCCGGAACAACGGGGATCTGACGTTCTCGGACATGACGAAGGACTGGGGACTGGACCAGCCGGGCTTCTCGTACGGCGCGGCCTACGCCGACCTCAATAACGACGGCAAGCTCGATCTCGTCGTCAACAACATCGACGCGCCGGCGTCCATCTACGAGAATATCCAGCCGACAGACGACGCACATCACTTTCTCGAAGTCACGCTGGAGGGTGAGACTCCCAATCGACGGGGGATTGGATCGACATTGATCCTCACCGCGGGCGGGCAGAAACAATACCTCTACCATTCCCCCACCCGCGGCTACATGTCCACGATGGACGATCGCGAGCATTTCGGGCTGGGATCCGCCCGGCGCGTGGACAGCCTCGCGGTGATGTGGCCGGATGGCCGGTATCAAGTCCTCACTGGTCTGGATGTTGATCGCACCGTGACGGTGCGACAGCGCGACGCCGTGCAGCGACCCCGTAAGGGCGGAACCTCCTCCAACCTCCCCAGCCTGCCGTTCCGGCCCGTCCGAGCCATCAAGTACAAGCACCAGGCCAGCAGTTTCGTCGATTACAACGTCCAGCCCCTCTTGCCGTACATGCTGTCCAGCCAGGGTCCTCCGCTCGCCGTGGGAGACGTGAACGGCGACAGCCTGGATGACGTCTTCATCGGCGGTGGCGGCGGTGTTCCGGGCAAGCTGTTCATTCAACGGAAGGACGGCAGCTTCGTCGAATCCACTCAGGGTCAGCCCTGGGCCGCGGACAATGAGTACGAAGATTGGGGAGCCCTGTTCTTCGACGCCAATGGGGACGGCCTTCCGGACCTGGATGTCGCGAGCTGTGCCTATCGGCTGGCACCGAGTTCGCAGCTGTTGCAGGACCGCCTGTACATCAACCAAGGGGGCGGGAGGTTCCTGCGCGACACCCACGCGTTGCCGCCGATGGCAACCTGCACGGCGACGGTCGCGGCCGGAGACTTCAACGGCGATGGCCGCCTGGATCTATTCGTAGGCGGGCGCCTCACGCCGAGGAATTACCCCTACCCGACCCGCAGCTATCTGTTACGAAACGACGGCGGCCATTTCACCGACGTCACAGAACAGGTGGCACCGGAACTGATTCATCCCGGCGGGATGATTACCGCCGCGGTCTGGGTCGACTTCGACGGCGACGGGCGACTGGACTTGGTGACGGCCGGAGAATGGATGCCGCTCCAGTTTTACAAGAACGACGGCAAGCGGCTGCACGATGTGACCGCGTCCATGGGGCTGCCACCCCTGCGGGGATGGTGGTACAGCCTGGTCAGCCGCGACTTCAACCACGACGGCCGTCCGGACCTCGTGGCCGGGAATCTGGGCTGGAATTTCAGCTACACGACGTCGGCGCAGCGCAAGTTCGGCGTCTACGCGCTCGATTTCACCGGGAACCGCACCACGGACGTCGTCCTCACCCAGGACGTGAAGGGGACGGAATACCCCTTCTACGGGCTGGCGACGCTCGGTCCGGCGATTTATCCGCTGGCCGTGCGATTCCCCACCTATGCGGCGTTTTCGGAGGCGTCGATTCCGCAGATGTTCGGCGCCGCACAGCTCCAGCAGGCGCTCCATTACCAGGCGGACACGTTTACCAGTGTCTACTTGCAGAACAATGGCAACGGGACCTTCAGCGCGTCCGCCTTACCCACGCTGGCGCAAACCTCACCGATCCGAGGGATCGTGGCGCATGACGTGGACGGCGATGGGAACCTCGACCTGATCGTCGCGGGCAACCTGTACGACACGGAGCCGAACACCGCGCCGGCGGACGCCGGCAATGGCCTCTGGCTGAAGGGCGACGGTCAGGGCCACTTCACGGCGATCAGTCCGGTGGAGAGTGGCTTTCTGGCGCCCCGGCACGTCACGGGACTCGCCCTGGTGAAAACGCCCGCAGGGAGCGCCGTGCTCGTTGCAAATCACGGCGACTCCCTGCAGGCCTTCACCATCCGGCGCCCGTAAGGCGCGTCGGGTTTATTACCAGCCCGGGTTCTGGGTCAGGCGCTTGACGCCTCCAACCACGCTCAAATCGATCTCCACTGTCGGGATCGGATAGAAATCGTTGAGGGGCGTCGAAAACGGTGTTTGCGCGGTCTTGTATGCCCGCCGGGCGGGCGTCGCTTCCTTCAACAGGTACGCGGTCATCGTCGCGGCAGCGAGGGCACCGCCGTACCGCCGCAGGTCGAACAGCCGCTGGCCTTCCATGGCCAACTCGAGCCGGCGCTCGATGCGTACCGCGCGTCTGGCCGTGGCCTGATCCGGGAACGCCGGGTAGGGGGACACCTTGTAGGTCGCCCAGCCGATACTGGGATCGTTGATCGGCACGGCAAGGTTACTGTTGCCGGCACAACTGGGGTATTTGGCGACCAGGGCAGCGTCAGTTGCCCCATCCCCGCAGCCTTGAGCGGCCACTCCGGCACGGGCTCTGATCTGGTTGACGAGGGTGAGGGCGCCTGCCAGGTCATTGGTCTCTACCTTTGCCTCGGCGTCGAGCAGCAGCAAATCGGCGTACCGGAAAATGTGGATGTGGACGCCGTTCTCCTGCTCGGGCTGCCAGCCAACTTTACTGACGGCGCCGCTCGCCTTCTCCTGCGCGTTCTTCTTCGGGCTGTACGGGCCGCCGTAGCCGGGCGCGCGGATCCACCCGTCCGTGCAGGGCGTGAAACAGGGCGTTTCCATGCCCCAGTCCTTGTAAGGCGCAAAGTACCGACCGATCGTCCAGTCCATCCGGGGATCGACCGTATCGGTGGGTGACGCGTACCAGATGGAGTCGCGGTTGTTCCAGTTCGCGGAATCAGTGAACGCCTTGGGAAGTCCGGTCACGCCATCCACTGCGTATAAGTTCGCGAGGTTCTGCGACGGCTGGTGGAAGCCGCAGCACTTGAACGGACTGCCGGAATGCGGCAGGTTGAGCCGCTCGCCGTAGTTGGAATTGTTGCCGTTCGGCTCTCCGTCGTTGACGGACGCTTGATAGGCGAGGATGGTTTCCGGCCCATCGGCGTATTGATGGAAGCCGGTCCACACGCGATCGAAGCTGACTTCGAGCGCGTACGTGTTGCTCGCGATCACGCTGTCGAAGGTCGCGATCGCCGCCGCGTATTGATGCGAGTACGCCAGCACGCGGCCCTTGTAGGCGCGTGCGGTCCACGATGTGACTCTGCCCATCTCCCCGTTCCTCGGAGTGGCCGGCAGCAGGGCAGCGGCGGCCTGCAGATCGGCGAGGACCAGCTTGACAACGGAATCGGCGCCTCGGGCCGCGTCGGTGTCATTGGGCTTCCGATAGTCGTTGTCGGTCTCGAAGTAGTAGGGAACGTTGCCCCACATGCGCCACAACTCGAAGTGATAATGCGCGCGCAGGAAGAGCGCTTCTCCCATGATGCCCATGGAATCGGCGTGCGAGATCTCCCCCGGTTTCGACTGGCTCACGGCCTGCAGCAGCCGAATCGTCGCGTTGGCGCGCACCACGCCTTCGTACATACTGGCCCACTTGCGGTCCAGATAGTCTTGCGCCTGGTCGGAGCTCCACGCGTACAGCTCGAGCTTGGTCGCTTGAGGCTGGTCGGTGGCTTCGGAGCCCTTATAGGCATCGTCACTGGTGATGCTCCCGAACGGCCAGTTACTGGCCGCGCAGCCCCAGTTGCCGTTTGTCGCATTGTTACAGTCGAGCGAGCGGTAGGCGGCGATCAGCGAGCCCTCGACGCCCGCCCTGGTCGACAACGCGTTCACGTCCAGGGTGCCCTGCGCCGGCGTGTTGAGGAAGTCCGAGCAGGCGTACGTGATCGCCAGGCCCACCAGGAGGCATGCCGTTCCGCCCAGCATTTTGAAACGCCATGAGTTTGTCATCGTCTTCAGTCCCTTGGGTAGAGGCGATCGCATTAGAACGTGGTGCTGATCCCGACCGTGAACGTTCTGTTGCTCGGATAGACACCCACGTCGACATTGCGGAACTGGTCACGAACGTCGCCCGATGCTCCCGTGAAGGCCCGCGCCGGCAATGACGGATCGAGTCCGGAGTATCCGGTGAGCGTGAACAAGTTCTCGGCTTGTACGTAAATGCGTCCCCCCGAAGGCAGCCAGCTGATCAGCGTCGCGGGAACGGCGAATCCGATCTGCAGCGCGCGCAGCCGCACATAGGTGGCACTTTCGACGAAGAAGCTGCTGATGTCGTCGCTGCCATTGTCGTTCTGATTGATGCGCGGATACTTCGCGTTCTGGTCGCCCGGGTGGGTGCATCCGGCGTCCCCGGCGATGCAGAATGAGTTGGTGAGCCGGTCCTTGACGACGTTGGTCGAGAAATCCCGGAACACGTAGAAGTCCTTCTGTGCGTCGTAAATCTGGCCGCCGAACGACCCGAACAGCGTCGCGCTCAAGTCCCAGCGACCCATCCGGAATCCCAGATTGAGGCCGGCCGTGAAATCGGGATGCGGGGTGCCGATGATGGTCCGGTCGCTGGCGTTGATAACGCCGTCCGGGCGATACAGGCCCACGCAACCGGGGCTGCGCGGACAATTGATTGTGTCCAGGACCGTAGGCTGGTCGACGTACCGGAGCCCCCCCACGATCGCTCCCGCCTGACAGGGCGGCGTCGCGCAGGTGCCAGTGACGGGGTCGGGCTTATGCGCCGCCGCGGTCGCCGCGTCCGGGAAATAGCCGTTCGTCACCTTGCCAAAGAAGGCGCCGATGGGCTGGCCGACTTCGTTGATGATCGGGTTTCCAATCCGCGTGATCTGTGGGCCGATTACCGCATCGACAAAACTGTTGAGCTGACCATCGATCCGCAGGACCTTGTCCTTGTAGTGGCTGCCGTTGAACGACACGCTCCAGACCTTGTCGGTCCCGATGGTGCCGTTGTAGGAGGCGGCGAAATCCACCCCTTTGTTGCTGATTTTGCCGATGTTCTGAATGGCCGGGGCCGCCGCGCCCGCCGTCGAGGGGGCCGCGGGCGGGAAGAGCAGGTTATCGCTGGTGCGCGAGTACACGTCCACCGAGAACGTGCCCCGCCCCTGGAGAAAGTCGAGGTCCGCGCCGACGTTGGTGGATTTGTTCGTTTCCCACTTCAGGTTCAGGTTCCCCAACTTCGTCTGCCGGTATCCGGCGGCGATGCTGGTACCGGTGTTCCCGATGTCGTAGAACGTGTCGCCGCTGCCCCCGCCAAACTGGGACAAGATGCGTCCCCCGGGGATCTGCTGGTTGCCGGTCGTGCCGTAGCCGAACCGCAGCAGCACGTTCGCGAAGAAGCCGCCCTGGGGGAAGAACGACTCGCGCGAGACCCGCCAGCCGACGTTGAACGCCGGGAACGTGCCCCACTGGTTTCCGGGCGCGAACTTCGACGAGCCGTCGCGCCGCACCGTCACACTGGCGTAGTACTTCTCCGCGTAGTTGTAGTCGGCCTTGCCGAAAACGGACAGCAGCCGGTCGAAGGACCCCGAGCTGCTGTCGGTCTTGGTGGACGCCAGTCCCAGCGCATCGGTGATGTAGCGGTCGTCGGGACTGTCGTTGATGAGCCCCGAGATGCCGCCGTAGAGCAACCGGCCGCTGCTGGAATTCGCTTCCTGCCCGACCAACACCGCGAGGTTGTGCGGCCCGAACGCCCGTCCGTACGTCAGGGTGTTCGTCCACGTCCAGCCGGTGTTCCGGTTGTCGGTCTGAGTGATGCTGTTGGTGGCGTTGGCCTCGGAGTTCTCGAAGGTCGTGGGGTTGAAGACGGTTTGCTCCTGCTGGAATAGGTTGAACGAGAACTGGCTGCGCAGCGTCAGTTCCGGCCGCACGGCGAACTTTGCGAACGCATTGCCGACGGCCCGGTCGCTGGTATTGCGGTCGAAGCGGCTCGCCCAGGCAATCTTCAGCGGATTGGTGTTATTCCCCAACCCCGTGGATTTTCCGGATGCGAAATTCCCGCCGATGTCGTAGATGGGAACGATCGGTTGCATCAGGATATTCTTCCCGACGATGTTGTCTTCGCCGAGCCCGAAGTCATCGAGTCCCCCGTAGGCCTGCTCGCGCGACAGGGCGAGGTTTTCGCCTAGGGTGAGCTTCGAGCTGGCGTTGAACGCCGTGTTGACGCGCACGGTCCCGCGCTGCAGCCGGTTGTACGCCGCGGTGCCATCCTGCCTGAGGTAGTTGAAGGACACGTTGTAGGAGTTATCCAGCCCGCCGCCCGTGAGCGCCAGGTTGGCGTCCGTGTAATTCCCCGTGCCGAACACCGCCTTCCACCAGTCGGTGCCCTGGCTCGCGGGCATGATCAGTGCGCCGGGATAGGAGTACGCCGACCGGTCGATGGAGTCCGGACGACCCACTGCGTCTGTGTCGATTACCGTCACCCCAGGACCGATGTAGGTGTATTTCGGAATCGTCACCTTAGTTGCGGTGTCAGCGCCATGGCCGTACAGCGCTATTACTTCCGGCGGGAGGGTCTGTCCGGCGTTGTGATAGGACCGCCTGATCACCTCGAAATACTGCAGCGCATCGGTCATCAGGAAATCATCATAGCCCTTGACCGGGGACGACACGCCGGTGCGCACGTCGATCGACGCCGACTTCCCGCCCGGCCGCCCCTTCCTGGTCTCGATGATGATGACGCCGTTCGAGGCCCGCGATCCATAGATCGAGGCGGCGGAGGCGTCTTTCAGGACCTGGATTTCGGCGATGTCGTTGGGGTTGAGGAAATTGAGATACGAGTCCTCAACCGGCGTCCCATCGATGATGTAGAGCGGATCATTGTTTTGGAACGAGCCGACGCCGCGGATGCGAACCGTCGAGCGCGAGCCCGGCGAGCCGCTCGACTTCACCGTCACGCCCGCCACCTGTCCTTCCATGCGCTGCAGCACGCTGGTGGTGGTCGCCTTATTCGCGTCCTGGAGATTGACGCTGGAGACGGCGCCGGTGATGTCCTGCCGCCGCTGGGTCGTATACCCGGTAACGACGATTTCCTGCAAGACCGTCGGCGCTTGCTCCATCGTGACGTCGAGCGTGCCTTGCCCGCTCACCGGTTTCTCCGTCCTGCGAAAGCCGATCATCGCGTACGTCAGCACGGCGTCGGGCGGGGCGATGAGGGCGTAGCGCCCCCCTTTATCCGTGACGGTCTGGGTCTGGGTGCCCTTCACGCGCACCGTCACGCCCCAGAGCTTCTCGCCCGTACTGGCCGCCGTGACGGTGCCCGAGACGGGCTGCCCCTGACTCCACGTCGTGGCGACCCCACTGAGCGCGAGCAGCACACTCACCGCGGTTGCGCGAACGATACTGTTACGCTGTAGCAGGTTTTCCATGGAACCCTGTCTCCTCAGTCTACGGGTCTACGCATGGACTTCAGGCCTTCCTTCGCGATCACATCGCGATACGTCAGCAACGCGACCTTTCGCGCCTTCAGGGCCGCGGCAAACCGGCTCGAGGTGAGCGCATCCAGCTCGCCCTGCCGATTCCTGCTCATCTCCGGGAGGGGCTGGTCGGTGTTCATGTCCACCAACGCGCCCAACTCCGCATCGTCTACACCGACGTGGGTGACCACGACATTCAGGCCCGGCCGCAATCGATCGATGAACGCGACCAGGCTGTCCGCCTTGTGCGGCGGGGCCGCCCAGTATTGGGGATTGTCCATTGTCTCGCCGAAATAGCCCGACATCCCGAGTCCGAACTCGCGCGCCAACCGCTCGGTGAGCTCGCGGAACTCGGGGTAGCGCACCGCCGTGCCCATGTGGTAGTCGACGTAGTCGATCGTGAGACCGGAGTGGAGCGCTCGCTGGATCTGCGCGCGCAGCTCCCGCTCGACTTCCTTCACATCAGGATGATTCTTGTACAGGGCGTCGGCGGACTGGAAGAAGTAGCCGTCGGCGTCGACCAACGTCGGCACGGCCTCACGGCCGACGACCGGCCCCCAGCGATAATTCTTCCACTCGGAATTGAGCGTCAGATGGATGCCGACAGACGTGGCGGGATGCCGCTTCAGAATCTCCACGGTTTCCTGATACCAGGGGCAGGCGAACATCACCGACACGGAGACGGGCAGGCCGCTCTCGATGAGCCGTTGCAGCGCCATGTTGACGCTGTGACTCATGCCGGCGTCGTCGGTGCGAATGATCAGCGCGACCGCGTCGGGCGCGCTCGCCGGCTTGGTCGCGGCTTGGCCGCGCACGCCGGCCGACGTGCCCGCAACGAGGAGTGGGACACTCCAACCCGCACGAATGAGCGCGGCAACGAGGTGACGGCCTCGTACCATTGCGCCTGCCCTCCGACAAGCGAGACGAATCACCAGCGGAGCTAGGGAATCGGCAGCGGCTTTGAAATACAGTCTGAACCGGAACCCCGCAAGATCGGGGGGGTAGGAGGCCAGCCGTTTGGGGGAGTTGCGAAAGCGAACGGCTCCCCTTGACGACTCCCCTCCCGGCGGCCATTCTAACGGGCTCCCGAACCCTCCGAACGACCTTGCACAAGCCAGCCGGCCGCTACGCCTCCTACGCCTCGAGGCTGATGACCGCGTTGCTCGCCACACCGGGCAAGACGTCGCGGGAGTTGCGGCGTGCCGTCCTGGCGCGGGCGTCCGAGCTAGGTGGGGGTGGGGGCAGCGGAGGCGGGGGCAGCGCGGACGGGAACGAACTGCCTGCCGCCCTCACGGCGTACGTCGACAAGGTCGCGCGGCATGCCTACAAGGTGAACGACGAGGACGTCGCGGCGCTCCAGCGCGCAGGCAACTCCGACGACGCCCTGTTCGAGACGACCGTCGCGGCGGCGGTCGGGGCCGCCCTGGGGCGCCTGGAGCGAGGACTCGCGGCGCTCCGCGGGGAGATTCCGGACTGATGCGGCTAGCCGCGGTCGAGCACCGTCACCGCCTACCGCAGCGGCTCAAGCTCATGCTGATCCACGCGGTGAGCCGGCGCCGCGTGCCCGACGTCGTCAAGACGCTCCTGTATCGACCGGAATTCTTCGGCGGCCCGATGTGCGCCTGGACACAAGCCGTGATGCGCGGGCCGTCCGAATGGACCGTCGGCGAGAGAGAGCTGTTCGCGGCGTTCACGTCACGCCTCAACCAGTGCGTGTTCTGAACCAAATCGCACGGCGCGGTCGCGTCGCTGGCGCTGAACGATGAGAGGCTGGTCGAGGCGGTCCTGACCGATTGGCGCACCGCGCCGATCGACGCGAAGCTGCGGGCCGCGCTCGCGTTCCTCGAGAAGCTCACGCTCACACCCCACGAGGTCGGCCCTGCAGACGTGGCGCCGCTGCGCGCGGCGGGCGCCAGCGACGCAGCCGTCGAGGACGCCATCCACGCGTGCGTGCTGTTCAACATCTACGACCGCCTCGCCGACGCGCTGAATTGGCACCTGCCCGGACCGGACGGCTATGCAGCGTCGGGGCGCAACCTGATGAAGCGCGGGTATCTCATCTAGCGCGCGTGCGGCCGGTAGGGTCTCACGCGACGGGTGTTGTACGTCTGGACGAACCGCCGGTGTGCGGCATCCGCGGGGAATGCCTCGTCGGCACCGTAGGGGTAGCGGGACATCCGATGGAACGGCAGCGGCTCCACCGTGCCCCCCGCCGCCGTATTCAAGTCAGCATCCTTCATCCAGGCGTCCGTGTAGAGGACGAAGTCGCGTGTCCAGCGCGGGGGCACCGGCGGCGCGGCGGCGGGGTCGAACTGGAGCGCGACCTCGTCTCCCGGGCCGAAGATGATGTACATGTCGTCCGCCGCATCGAGCAGCGGCAGGACGTCGCCGTAGCGCGTGAATGCGCCCGCGATCGGCGCCCAGGCCGGCGCGCGCGAGATGTCGTCGTAGTCATACCACTGGGGTCCGTACCGCCCGCCCTTCCTGTCCATGCGGGAGAAGCCGCGATAGTGGAGATCGGCCGTCACGGGGCGCAGGGTGGTCACGGTCACGGGGCTCGCCGACGCCGTGGCGGCCACGAACGCCCGGTCCCAATAGATCTCCATGTTGGTGCGGATACGCACGCGGGTGTCGGCGCTCAGGAATTTCCCCGTGAGATCCGCGATGACCGTCTTGTTCTTGCCCGCCGGAAAGCCGAGGTCGGAAATCACCGTGCGCCAGCGCCCGGCGGCGTCCCGCACCTGCACGTGGAGCGGGACGACCTGCAGCGCACGTGACTGGGCGAGGGCGAAGTTGATGCTCGCGTCCGTGGGGTAGATCCAGCCGGTGAGGAAGAGGAATACGCTGTCCATCCCCGCGAGCTCCCCGAAGTCGAGGACGACATCGTGCAGCTCGGTCAGACCCTGGTAGCGCGCCGGGCGGAGGTTCGCGGCGTAGACGTGGTCCTGCGTGCGCAGCGCCGGCAGCAGATCGTTGCCGAGCTCGTCGGTCGCCGCCACGGGTAGGCGCGGCCGCGCCACCTGGTAGAGGCGGAGCGACGATGACCCCGCCGGCACGAAGCGCTCGTTCACATAGACCTGTACCGACTCCGGATGGTCCACCGCGACGAGCCTCGCCTCGTCGAGATAGGCGGTCTCCCACAGCTCTTCGGTGAGTCGCAGCTCGTAGCGCCCTTCCCGCAGTTGGAGCAGCCCGCTCGGGAGCCGCAGGTATTCCTGCGACGCGTGCGGCGAGGCGGACATGATGCCGCCCTCCCTCGTCATGATGCCGAGGGGCATGCCCAGCGCGCTGTTCCACATGGCGTCCGTCGCGAACGTGAAGGCACGGCCGTCCCACACATACAGGAACGGGCACGACCCCTTGAGCATCTGCTGCTCCAGCACGTCCTGTTCCGTCCCCGGATAGTAGACCGTCTGCGACACGCCGTTGGGCCAGCGCACACGCAGCACATCGGCCTTCAGCCGGCGCCCGAGGCCGAAGTGCGTCACGCGGTCGGTCGCGAGCCGCAGTTGGTACAGATCGCGTGCGCGCAGCTCGACCGTCGCGCCGAGCCCGAACCCGTTGTTCTTCCCGCTCCCCTGGCGTAGCGCCACGAGGCGCACGTCCACGTACTGATTCGCGTTGCCGCCGTCGTTGCGGAGCACCCGGGGCCGCCCATCCCAGCCGGCGACGATCAAGTCCAGGTCGCCGTCCTGGTCGATGTCCGCCACGGCGACGGCCCGGCCGGCCCGCAGGCTGTCAGGGGGGGGCCCCGCCCTTCCCCACTACGACCAGATCGAGCCGGCCGTCGTTGTCGAAGTCAAAGAATGCGGCGTCCAGACCGGCGACGCCGGAGAGCTTGCGCCGCAGCGTGCCCGTGCCGGGGTCGAGCTCGAACGTCCCGTCCCCGCGGTTGTGGTACAACGCCGGGTCGGTCCCGTCGAGGGACGTCAGGAACAGGTCGAGAAACCCGTCGTTGTCATAATCGCCGACGGCGACGGCGCCGGCTCGCGTCACGGTGGCGAGGCCGCTCGCCGCCGTCACATCCTCGAAGCGTCCCTGGCCCAGGTTGTGAAACAGCCGCGCGCGCCCGTCGGCCCCGACAACCACCAGGTCGGTGTGGCCGTCGCCGTCGAAATCGCCTGCCCCAACGTCGCGGCTGCTCGCCATAGCCAGACCCATCGGGGCGGCCATCTCGCGGAACGTGCCGTCCAGGTTGTTGCGGTACGCGCGGCTTCCGGCGGCCGTCGCGAGAAAGAGATCGAGGTCGCCGTCATGATCCAGATCCGAGAACAGGGCCTTCGCGACGGGCCCGGAATCGGCCAGACCGGCCGTGGCGGCGACGTCGCGAAACGTGCCGCCGCCCGCGTTGCGGAGCAGCACTCCCCGCCCCGTGGTCGCGACGTACAGGTCGAGCCGTCCGTCGTTGTCGAAATCACCGAACGCCGCCGCGACGGACCGATCCCGGAGCGCTAGCCCCGCGCTCCCGCTGGTTTCGACGAAGCGTCCCAGGCTGCCGCGGAACAAGTGGCCCGCGACGAACAGATCTTCGGTCTCGTCGTCGTCATAGTCTCCCACCGCCAGCGCCACCGCGCGCTCGAGCGAGTTCGCCACGCTCTCGGGGAGCGCCGGCACACCCTGGAGCCCGCTCTCCGCCGTCACATCCGTGAAGCGGATCGCCGCCGCGACGGCTCGCGGGTCGTCCGTGGGCACGGCCATGTTGGGGTTGAACGTCAGGACCGGGTAGCCCACGAGCGCGCCCCTCGCGCCGCCCACGCCGCTCGAGCCTCCCAGTCGCTCGAGACCGACCTGGTAGGCCGCGGTGACCTCCATGGCGCGGTGGAACAGCCGCGCCGGAGCCGCCGCCTCGGCCGCGTGGCCCGCGCGCGCCAACCGGAGGGCACGCTCGAAGAAGCGGGCGGCCTCTCGCGGCAATTGCGGGAGTTGCCGCTGCAACGCCTCGAGCTCCCCGGCGGCGTCGCCAGCCGATCCGCGCGCGACGAGGAGGTCCACCAGCTCGAGCCGGGCCACGATATTCGCCGGAGCCCAGGCCACCACGTGTCGCAGCAGGCTCTCCCGGCGCTGCCGCTCCCCGGGGTCGGTGGACCGCTCAGCCAGGACCGCGAGCGCGTACAGTGCCCGCATGTCGGTGGAATCGCGCCGCAACACGCGGTCGATTTCGCGGTGCGCGTCTCGCTCCCGGCTGGTCTCCACGTACACGCTGGCCAGCATCAGCCCGACGTCACTGTTGGCGGAATCGAGCGCCGCGGCACGGCGGAGCTGGGCTTCGGCGTCGCGATAGCGACCTTCCCGCAGGTATACGAGGCCGAGGTTCGCATACCCGAGGGCCTGATCGGGGGCGAGCGCCACGACCTTACGGAACTCCGCTTCGGCACGGGGCAGCTGATTCTGCTGCAGGTACGCCAATCCCCAGGTCCGGGCCGTGAGCGCCGAGTCGCTCCTCGCCTGGTCTCCTCCCCCACCCGGCGCCGCGCCCCGGCAAGCCACTGCCAGCAGCAGTCCGATCCCGCTCCGCCTTCTCATTGGCACGCCAACACCTCCAGGGCATCGAGGGACCCGCCGCGTCCGCATGCGCGGCTGAAGCCGCGGCTCGGCATCTGCCGCTGAAGCGGCGGTGTGTGCCAGTTTACTGGCAGAGGCCGAGTCGCGGGTTTACCCCCGGACTCTAGCGCCGTGAAGATAGTGCGTTACTTGTCTCGCCGACACGGCGGGTGGTATGGTTCACGCCGTGATTTCCCTGTTCCAGCGCCGCGTCGCTGTGGGCGCGGCGTTCCTGGCCGCCATCGCCCTGGTCGTGCTTCTGAACCACCGCGCGGACCGCGCCGGCGATGCTTCCGCGTCACCGCCGTTTCACCTCACCAACGTCGCGGCGGACGTGGGCATCACATTCGTGCATCACGGGCCGACCCTCGACCCGAAGCTCGACAACATCGCCCCGCTCGTGGGCTCGTTGGGCGCGTCCGTCTCGGTCGCCGACGTGAACAACGACGGATGGCCCGATCTCTACCTCACGAACAGCCGGTTCGGGTATCCCAACGCGCTGTACCTGAACCGCGGGAACGGCACATTCGTGGACACGGCCGGCGCGGCTGGCGTCGCGGACGTGAATCGGCCCGGGGAAGGCGTGTCGATGGGGGCCGTCTGGGGCGACTATGACAACGACGGGCTCGAGGACTTGCTGGTGTACAAGTGGGGCTACCTCCAGCTCTTCAAGAATATGGGCGACCTGCACTTCACCGACGTGACCGAAGCCGCGGGGTTGCGCCACTGGATGAACAGCAACGGGGCCGTTTGGTTCGACTACGACCGGGATGGCCTGCTGGACCTCTACGTGGCTGGGTACTTCCGCTCCGACATCGACTTCTGGCACCTGAAGACCACGCGCATCATGGAGAACAGCTTCGAGTTCGCGACGAACGGGGGCAAGAACCGCCTGTTCCACAATATCGGCCACGGACGGTTCGAGGATGTCACCGATCGGCTGGGCGTGGGCAGCACGCGTTGGACCCTGGCGGTCGCCGCGGGGGACTTCAACGGCGACGGCTGGCCGGATCTGTTCCTCGCCAACGACTACGGACCGGAGGAGCTGTACCTGAATGACCACGGCCGGCGGTTCGTGCTGAGCCGGGTAGGCCTGGAGGGCGACTCCAAGAGCGGCATGTCGGCTACGCTCGGCGACGCGTTGAACCGGGGACGGCTCGACGCCTTCGTGACCAACATCTCGGAGCGGGGATACCTGTTTCAAGGGAACAACCTGCGCCTCAACTTCCTGCCGGAGCTGGGGCGCTTCCAGCAAGGAGCCGAAGGCGTCATCACGGACGCGGGGTGGGCGTGGGGAGCGCAGCTGGGCGACCTGGACAACGACGGACGCAACGAGCTCTTCATCGTGAACGGCTACGTCTCGGCGGATCGGGACCGGAGCTACTGGTACGCGATGTCCAAGATCGCCGGCGCGAACGGGAACGTGTTCGAAGACGCCAAGACGTGGCCCCCCATCGGCACCGCGGGCCTGTCGGGGTACGAGCGGTCGCGCGTGCTCCTCAATCGCGGCCTCGCGGGATGGACCGACGTCGCCTCCGTCGTCGGCGTGAGCGACGAGTACGACGGGCGCGCGGTCGCGCTGGTGGATCTGTTCAACCGCGGAGTGCTCGATGTCGTCGTCGCGAACCAGAACCAGCCCGCCCTGGTCTACAAGAACACCGTCGCGCCGGGCACCCACTGGATCGCGTTCAAGCTCGTGGGCACGCGGTCCAACCGCAGCGCGATCGGCGCCGAGGTGACGCTCGAGGCCGGAGGGGGGACGCGCCAGCTCAAGGTCGTGGACGGCGGCATGGGATTCGCGAGCCAGAACGACCGGCGGCTGCACTTCGGGCTCGGAACCGCCGGACGCGTGGACCGGGCCGTGATTCATTGGCCGTCCGGCACCGTGCAGACCCTGGAACACCCACCCGTGGATCAGCTCCATGTCGTCACCGAGCCCAGTCGCTAGTCGGGCGCTGTGGGTCCGCCTCGGCCGGATGGATTCCCGCTATCCGGTCTCCTTCCTCATCACGCTCATCTTGGTCCTCGGGGAGGCGCGCTACGGCATCCTCGGCGGCTACGACCGGCTCGCCACCGCACTGGGCGTCTGCGCGGCGACGGAGCTGGCGCTGTCACGCTGGCTGGGGGGGAGTTTCGCGAACGTGGCGAGCGCCTACATCACCGGCATCAGCCTCGCGCTCTTGATCAAGCCGCGGGCCGATCTGCTCTGGCCGTTCGCCCTGGGCGGGTTCCTTGCGATCGCCTCCAAGTACGTGCTGCGATACCGCGGCCGGCACCTCTGGAATCCGAGCAACTTTGCCATCAGCCTGCTCCTGCTGGCGGCGCCGGCGAGCGTCGCCATCCTCAGCCACCAGTGGGGGAACGACCTGGCGACAAACGCAGTGATCTGGTGCTTCGGGCTCCTCATCGCTTCCCGGGTTGGCATGCTCCATGTGACGCTCACCTACGTCGGGTGCTTCGTCGCGCTGGCCCTGGTGCGCAGCGTGATCACGGGAGGTCCGCTGCTGACGGAAATCGCGCCACTCACCGGCCCCATGTACCAGCTGTTCATCTTCTTCATGATCACCGATCCCAAGACGACCGTGAGCACGGTCCGGGGCCGGATGATCGTGGCCGCCGCCGTTGCCGCGGCAGAGACCGCCATCCGGCTGGCGGGCGATTATCACGTGGCGGCGCTCCGCCCGCTCTATCCGGCGCCGCCGATCCTCGCCCTCGCGATCGTCGGCCCCGTTGCAAACGTGATCGACCTCTACCGCGCGGGGCGCAGTGGGCGAAGCACCTGAAGCCGATCGTTGTTGCGGGCTACGACGATCAGGCGGCCACCGCGGACCCCCGCCCACTTGAGCCACGCCATGTGACGCACCTGCCCGTCGATCACGAGACCGCTCCGCTCCATGTCGACCGCCTCGAAGCGACCGTCTCCCGTGCCGGAGAGCAGCTGGCCGTAGCTGGCATCGTAGCGTCCGAGCACGGGCGGTACGCCGTACAGGTTCCCCCCGACCAGGAGATCAGGCCGCCCGTTTCCGTCGAAGTCGTCCACCAGGACCGCGCGGATCGGCGCGAACTGAGCCTCGGCGGGAAGCGGCCGCAGTGTGAAGGTACCGTTCCCGTTGTTCAGGGCCACGGAGCTCGCGAAGATCCGGGCTTCTCGAACCGTGGCCTGGGCGAGCTCGCCAGCGGGGAAGATGTCCTCGACTCGGGCTGCGCCGAAGTCCCCATACGTGGCGTATCGGGTGCTCAGTCGAGGGATCAGACTGATCAATTCGTCCCGACCGGCGAGCGGGTAGCTCACGCCGTGCTTGTAGAACGTGACGATCTGCTCGAGCGTCCCGTTATGGCCGAAGTCGCTTACGTACATGCGTGCGGGCTCCGCCGACGACGCCTGGAGGTAGGAGTTGCGCCCCAGGTTGCCCAGGACCAAGTCCGGGCGCCCGTCCCCGTTCAGGTCGGCGACGGTGACGCTGTTCCACCAGCCTTCCGTTCCCGTCAGCCCGGCTTCGGCCGTCCGGTCCACGAAACGCCCATCTTCCTGGTGGAAGACGCGGATTGGCATCCATTCCCCGACGACGATCAGGTCGAGCTTCCCGTCGTGGTCGTAATCGACCCAGGCGGCCGACGTCACCATCCCGGCCTCCGCGAGCCCCGGCGCCTTCTCGAGCGTGACGTCTCGGAAGTGACCGGTGCCGTCGTTTTCCAGGAGATAGCTTCGGGGCGTCAGGCCGTAGCGGCGCGAGACGACCCGCCGCCCGACGAACAGATCGAGGTGACCGTCGCCGTTCCAGTCTCCCGGCACGACGCAGGAGCCGCTCTCGGAGAGGCGCGGGAGGGCCACGGAATCCCGGTGGAAGTGGCCGCGGCCGTCGTTCACGTAGAGCCGGTCCTGGAGGGGGGCGTCGTCCTTCTCGAACTCGTTACCGCCGCTCACGACGTAGAGATCCGGACGCCCGTCGCCGTTGGCGTCGAAGAACGCCGCGTCGACGTCCTCGCTCAGACTGTCCATCTGGAACGCGCGCTGCGGGCTCGAGCGGAACGTGCCGTCGGGCCGCTGGATGAACAGCCGGCCGGCCTGCCATTTGGCGCCCCCGACGTAGATGTCGTCACGGCCGTCACCGTCGACGTCGCCGATGGCCAGGGCAGGCCCTTCGCTGGACAAGAGGTGCGGGATCAACGGCTCACGGTGGAAATCGTAGAAGCGGTTCTCGTGGTGCATGAAGTCGATGGCGACCCGATCGGTCACGTCGGTGAAGAGCGGCTGCGGCGCCGGCGGATCGCGCTGGACTGACCCCGGGCGCAAGCCCGGGGATGGGCCCGCAGCATCCTGCTGCGTCAGCGTGAGCGTGCGATCGGTCGCCACCTTGGTCAACACCTGATACCGGCGATCCGGCCAGATGACGAGGAGCGAGTCTATCTCAGGGGAGCTCCCCAACCCGAAATGCAGGCGGGGATCGACGGAGGACTGGAACCCGCGCGTGGGCATCTGCTCGAGGAGTTGGATCGTGCCACCTGTGCCGCCCTTGCCGCCCTGCTTGACGATGACCTTCGCGCCGATCCCCGCCGTGTTGGCGCCGGAGCCTCGCAGTACCACCTGGAGATAGTGGTTCGTGGTGAGCTCGCGCGCGCGGTTTCGATAGATCGCGGCGGGGGCGGCGATCTTGTTCACGACCAGATCGAGTGCCCCGCTGTTGTTCAAGTCCACGTAGGCCGCGCCGTTCGAGAACCCCGGCTGCTCGAGCCCCCAGGCTCGCGCCTGGTTCGTGAACGTCAGATCCCCGTTGTTGCGATACGCGTAGTTGGCGATCGGGATCTGGGGCATCTTCCGAATGAGCGCCCCGGAGAGCCCGGCCATCCCGTTGCGCAGCGACGCCTGGACGACGGGGTCGCCTACATAGGCGAGGTAATCCAGGTCGTTCGGCCGGTGATAGATGCCGTTGGTGATGAACAGGTCCTTGTAGCCGTCGTTGTCGAGGTCGGCGAACAAGGGGGCCCAGCTCCAATCGGTGGCATACACGCCGGCCAGATAGCCGATCTCACTGAAGCGCCTGTCGCCGCGGTTGAGCTGGAGGGTGGTGCGGGCGTATTGCGGATGATAGCCGGCCTCGAGCTTCATGTTGTAGACGTCGAAGCTCTCGGCGTTGGCGGACGTCTTGAGGGTCTTCTCATCGTCCGGCAGCATGTCGAGGACCATCAGGTCCGGGCGACCGTCGTTGTTGAAGTCGGCGGCGTCCACGCCCATCGAGGCATGGCTCGTGTGGCCTACGGATGTGGCGATCGATTCGGTGAACGTGCCGTCGCAGTTGTTGTAGTAGAGAAAGTCGTCTTCCTGAAAGTCGTTGGCGATGTACAGGTCGGGGCAGCCGTCCCCGTTCAGGTCGCTCGCCACCACGCCGAGTCCGTACCGCGTAGCGCCGTTGCGGAGGCCGGCGTGGTCGCTCACGTCTACGAAATGACCCCCGTCGTTCCGGTAGAGACGGTCACCCGCTCCCGCGCGGCGGGTCGCCGGCTGCGCGAGCGGGCCGGGGGTGCGCTCAGGGTGCGGCGAGTGGGTCAGGAGGTACATATCGAGGTCGCCGTCGCCGTCATAATCGAAGAACAGGGCCTGGGTGGAATAGCCGGCGAAGTCGAGGCCGTATTCTTTCGTGCGGTCGGTAAAGGTGCCGTCGCCGTTGTTGATGTAGAGCACGTTGTGCCCGTGCATCGCGAGGAAGTCGACGGCCGAGACGTAGATGTCGACGTAGCCGTCCCCGTTGACGTCGGCCATCGTGACTCCGGTTTTCCAGCCGTCGGAATCGGCGACGCCGGCCCGCTCGGTGACGTCTTCGAACCGATAGCCTCCTTTGTTCAGATACAGCCGGTTGGGTCCGACGTTCGACGTGAAGTAGAGGTCCGGCAGGCCGTCGTTATTGACGTCGCCCACCGCCACCCCGCCGCCGTCGTAGAAGTACATGTAGGTGAGAATGTTGAACGCGGTGTCGTCGGGCAGGCGGTTCGTGAACGTCACACCGGTGCGCTCCGGGGGGAGCATCTCGAACAGGGGTGGCTCGCGGTGGCCGCAGGCGACCAGAGCCAGGCCGGCCGTGACGAGGAGCGCGGGTAGACCCGCGGATCGTGCGAGCGTCGGGCTTGCAGGGCGCATCTCCACGCTGGTCGTAGCGCCCGGCAGAATTGGCGACGCGACCGGTGGCCCCGGAGGTGAGGCTCCCAGGGGGGCGGGCGGGTCCCTGTCAGGGAGCCGAACCGCAGGGGCCACCGGTCGCCGGAGCCCATTCATCCCAGCCGCGGTCACCACCGCTGGAGCTCGCTAGCGCGCCGGCCGGATCCGGATCGCCTGTCCGCCCCCGGGAGCGAGCACAAGATGCAGGCGTGACGTCGCATCGACGGGGCGCTTGGAGATCGAAACGGGCAACGGGTTCGTAAGCCAGTGGGCGCCCGGTCCGTCCGCGTAGATCTCGGCGATGTATTTGCGCCCGGGCGTGAGGAACGTGAGGGGGACGTCGAAGGTGCGCGCTTCCTCGTCGGTAATGGCGCCCAGGTACCAGCTCGGACCGCTCTTCTCGCGCCGCGCCACGATCACGTAGTCGCCGATCCTCCCCGCGACCACGCGCGTGGTGTCCCAGTCGACGGCCACGTCACGGATGAACTGGAACGCGGGCTGGTGCTCGTAGTTCTCGGGGAGGTCCGCCGCCATCTGGAGGGGCGAGTAGAGCACCACGTAGAGCGCCAGTTGCTTCGCAAGCGTCGTCCGGACGCGGGGTTCATCCGGCCGCCGCGGCCGCCCCGTTCCCCGCTCGATCAGGATGTCGAAGATGCCCGGCGTGAAGTCCATCGGGCCGTCGAGCAGCCGGGTGAAGAACAGAATCGTCTCATGCTCGGGCGGGTTGCCCCCCTCGCTGCTCCAGGCGTTGTACTCCTGCCCGCGTGCGCCCTCCCGGCTCATCATGTTCGGGTAGGTACGACGCTCCCCCGTATCGTGGATCGGCTCGTGCACGTCCAGCATGATCCCGTACTGCGCCGCCTTCTCGATGACGTGGCGGTGGTGGCGCACCATGTACTGGCCATAGTGCGAGTGCCCCTCGCCTACGAAATCCGTCACGTACCCCGATTTGATCGCGTCCAGCCCGAGCGAATGGTACAGCGCGAACGCGCTGTCCATCTGCCGCTCGTAGTTCTCGATGCCCCCCGATGTCTCGTTGTGAACGATCAACTTCACGCCCTTCTCGTGGGCGTAGCGGGCCAGCTCCGGCAGGTCGTAGTCGGGATAGGCCTTCGTGAACGAGAACGCGTTCCGGTTCTGGATCCAGTCGCCGTCCCAGCCGACGTTCCAACCTTCGACCAGTACTCCGCCCAACCCGTTGGCGGCGGCGAAATCGATGTAGCGTTTCGTGTTCGCCGTGGTGGCCCCGTGCTTGGCACCCGAGCTCCACGTCATCGTGCCGATGTGCATGCCCCACCAGATGCCCACGTATTTCATCGGCTTGATCCAGCTCGTGTTCTGGATGACGCTCGGCGGATTGAGGTTCAGGCCGAGCACCGACGGCGCCAGATCGGTGGCGCGGTCGGCCAGCTGGATGGTGCGCCACGGCGTGACGAACGGCGTCCGGCCGCGCACCTTGATCCCGTCAGCGTACGGTGCCAGGGCCGCGCGCAGCCTACGAGACTGCATGCGCGGCCCGCTCAGGAACATCCGCGCGTAATCGACCAGGTTCGCCTCGTGAATCACGATGAACGTGCGGCCGTCCCGCGTCTCCAGCGTGAGCGGGGTCTGCACGCTGTCGAGCACGCTGACCGGGGAACACGAGAACAGCATCTCCGAGCGGTCGAGGCGAGGACGGTTCGACGGAATCCACCAGGCGCGGGCGTCGTCGGCCAGCGTGAACTCGGTCAGCTCGTCGGTAATGGCGAACTCGCCGAGGCCGGGCTGCGCCGGCAGCTCGTAACGGAAGCCGACCCCGTCGTTGAAGACGCGGAACACCACGACGAACCGCCGGCCGGGGGAAGCGACTTCGGCGATGGAGACCCGCAGCTCGTTATGGTGATCGCGCACCCGGGCCACCTCGCCCCAGGGTTGCGTCCAGGTCTCGTCGACGGTGTTGCTGGTGGTATCGACCATCCGCAGGCTGTCGCGCAGCGGGGGCGCCCCCTGGAAGGCAAAGCCGAGGCGGGACGGCAGGAGCACCGCGCGGCCGTCCCGATCGAGGCTGTAGGCGAGGACCCCGTCGCGGACCTCCACCGTGACCCGGTTGCGGCCGTCCGGGGAGGCCACGCGGACCCGCTCCTGCGCTGCTCCCAGCGTGTAGGTGACGGAGAGCGTGAGGAGCAGGGCCGGATGCCGCATCCACTTGGACATGTCGAATTTCACCGGGTAAGAGTTAGCAGTGAGCCATGCCACGAGGTATATTCGAACCTAGCGTGTCATAGGAGGAGTCCAATGACCTCGTTCTCGATGCGCGCACTGTTGCCGCTCGGCTTTCTCGTCGGACTGAGTTCCGCCTGCGTCCATCGGAACAAGTCGGCGTCTGACGCGCCCCCGCCCGCCTCGAGCTCACCTCCCAGCGCGACCGTGACCGCAGACGACATCGCCAAAGCGCCCGGGCAATCGGTCGAGCAGGTGCTCATGGGCCGCTTCCCCGGCGTGGAGGTGAGCCGGACGCCCGACGGCGGCTTCGCGGTGCGCATCCGCGGCGGCTCGTCCATCAGAAGCGGCAACACGCCGTTGTACGTGCTGGACGGCGTGGTGGTCGAGCCGGGTCCCAACGGATACCTGACGGGCATCAATCCCAACGATATCGCATCGATCGAGGTGCTGAAGGAGCCCGCCGAGACGGCGTTGTACGGCGTGCGCGGCGCCAACGGCGTCATCATCATCAAGACGAAGCGCCCAGGTCAGTGAGGTCACCTATGTGCTCGGCCTATTCCCAACGAGTCGCCGGTTTGTTCGTCGGCTGCGTTGTCGCCTGCTTCGCCGCGAACGCCACGGCCCAGGGCAGACCCCACGCGGGCGCTTCGGCGAGCGCGGCTCCGCGATCGGTCTTGACCGAAGAAGAGATCCAACGGGTGCCCGGCCGCCCGCTCGAACAGCTGCTGATGGACCATTTTCCCGGCGTGCTCGTGGCGCGAACCAACGGCGGCGGCATTTCCGTCCGCATTCGCGGAGCCAGCTCGTTCATGGCGAGCAGCGAGCCCCTGTTTCTGATCGACGACGTGCCGATGGAGCTCGAAACGGGGGCCAGCCTCAGAGCGATCAATCCGCACGACATCGTCTACATCGAGGTCGTGAAGGATCCCGCTGGTACGGCGCTGTACGGCGTGCGCGGCGCGAACGGCGTCATCATCATCAAGACCAGGCGAGCCGGTCGCTAGCGACGTTGGCGCCCGCAGGGACCGAAAGACCAGCGGGCGGTCGTTGTTCCGGGTCACGACGTACAGGTCGCCGCGACGGGTCCGGACCCGCTGGATATCGCGGGCCTGCCCGGGGACGGCAAACCCGCTCTGCGCGGGGGGCACCGGCGTAAACCGCCCCGTGCCATCTCCGCGCAGGACCAGCCCATAGCTCGCGCTCATTCGCCCGATCTCCGGCTGCACGCCATCGAAGTTCCCCGCGAGGAGCAGGTCGGGCCTGCCGTCTCCGTCCACGTCTTGCGCCAGGATGCCGTACACGGGGGCCAGCTGTGCCTCGCGCGGAAGCGCGACGAGCGTGAACGACCCATCTCCGTTGTTGCGCACCAGCGCCGTCGCGAAGGTGTGCGCCTGCTTGACGGTCGCGCCGGCGAGATCCGCGGGCGAGAAGATGTCGGTGACCGTCTGCCGGGCGTAGTCCTCGTGGCGGGGATAGCGCGGCCTCAGATAGGGCAGCGCCGTGAGGAGCTCGTCCCGCAGCGCGATCGGATAGCTCGTGCCGTGATTGTAGACCGACACGATCTGATCGGACACACCGTTGCCATCGAAGTCCTTCACGTGCATCGTCACCGGTTCGGCCTCGCTGGCGTGCAGGCGGGTGTTCAGGCCCAGGTTGCCGACGATGAAGTCGACGTGGCCCCCCCCCTTGCCCGTGAAGTCCCCCGCGACGATGCGGTTCCACCATCCCTCACTGTGCTCCAGGCCTGGCGTCTTCAGGCGGACGAGCTTCCCGCCGCCCGCGTTGTGGAAAATCGTGATCGGCATCCACTCGCCGACGACCACGAGGTCCACCCGGCCGTCTCCGTCCACGTCCCGCCACACCGCATCGGTCACCATGCCGACTCGCTCGAGCTCGGGCGCGAGCCGCCTGGTCACGTCGGTGAAGCGCCCGTGTCCGTCGTTCTGGAGCAGCATGCTTCGGGGGTCTGCGCCATAGTGCCACGGCACGACCCGGCCGCCGACGAAAAGATCGACGTCGCCGTCGCCGTCGTAATCGGCCGCCACGACGCGCGAGCCGCTCACGTCCTCCGGCGGCACACTACCAGTCGCCTTGCGGAAACGGCCATGCCCGTCGTTCAGGTAGAGCCGGTCCTGCAGGGCGGGATCCCGCGAGGATGAGAACTCGCTCCCGCCGCTCACCACGTAGAGGTCGGGGTGACCATCCCCATCGGCGTCGAAGAATACGGCGCCGAGGTCCTCCGACAGGCGATCCTGCTCGAACAGCTTCTCGTTGGTACTCGCGAACCGGCCGTTCGGCTGCTGGATCAGCAGCTTGCCCGCTTGACCCTTGGCGCCGCCGATGAACATGTCGTCCAGCCCGTCGCCGTTCACGTCGGCCACCGCGAGCATCGGCCCTTCCGTCGAGAGCAGCTTCGGGATCAGCGGCTCGCGATCGAAGTCCACGAATTCGTTCTCCCGGTGGACGTAGGGCAGCGCGATCGCTTCCGTGACATCGGTGAAAAGAGGGGTGAGGGGCTGGGGGCTAGGGGCTCGGGGGACCACAGCCTCCGACTGCCGCACGGTGAGCCGCTGATTCGTCGCGACCTTAGTGAGGAGGCTCACCGGGCCCTGGCGACCCGGCCACTCCACTTTCACGGAGTCCAGCGTGTCGCGTTGCCCGACGCCGAA
>Ga0209377_1000067_pt1 | contig 54229 bp, 53 predicted proteins | sample GraSoiAngelo_141_FD_185898 | JGI IMG/M metagenome (GOLD analysis project Ga0209377, IMG submission 185898) | Grasslands soil microbial communities from the Angelo Coastal Reserve, California, USA - 14_0929_12_40cm (SPAdes) (version 2) | ecosystem: Environmental > Terrestrial > Soil > Grasslands ...
CCGCTCGATGATGACACCGGCGGGAGCCGCGGGGTCCACCGAGAGCGCTGCCTGTCGCTGGAGCGAGTCCACGGTGGCGGTGACGAGGGCCGGGCCGGCCTGCTTGCCCAGGGTCACCTCTACGCGGGCGAGGCCAGCCGAGTCCGTGACGACGCTGTCGGGCGCGACGTCGGCGTTGACCGCTCGGAACGTCACGACTTTCCCGACCAGCGGCCTGCCGAGGCTCGAGCGCACCTGGAACACCAGCGGCTCGTTCAGCCGGGTCCGCGCGATGCCGCGTTGTCCCACGCCCGAGACGAAGCCCGTGGTCGCGGGCGCCATCACGTCGGTCCGAACCACGTCCACCGATCCGAACTGCAGTCCCCGCACCCGAATCGCGAGTTTCCCCCCGTGGTGCACCGTGGCCCGATCGATGACGAACGCCACTCGCCCGAGCGAGTCCGTGGAGCGAGCCTCGGCGGCCACTCCCATGTCCGGGGTGTCCGGCTGCAGCGCGACCGCCTCGCCCGGCACGGCGTTCCCCATCGAGTCCCGCACCGTCACCAGCAGCGAGATGGATCCCCGCTCTCCGGCCCGCAGCTCCACGCGGCCGGGCTGTACCGCGGCGACGGCCGGTCCCGCGGGGCCGACGACCACCTCGAGCGGCGGCGTTCCCGGGAGCGACGCGCCCGAGCCTGTGAAGACCTCGAACTGGTAGGTCGCCGGGAGCCGGCCCACCGGGAAACGGAACACCGCGACGCCGCTCGCGTCGGTCGTGGCCTGCGCGTCCTGCGACGGCCCGCCGGGAATGCCCGAGGTCCCGCGCAGCACCAGCGGCGCACCCGGCTGCGGAAGCTCGCCCCGCCGGACCTGCACGCGCGCAACCGCCTCGCTTCCAACGGGCACCGCCAGCCGGGTCGGGAGCAGGACGGCGCTGAGGGGGAGCGCGGGTGCCGCGTGCTGCGCCGCGGGCGTCGTCGCGCAGTGGCCGATGCTGCTCAGCACTTCCGAGTCCGCGCCGAAGTCGCGCAGATCCGCCCAATCCCGCGGTGTGGGTCGGAAGGCGACGCAGTTGCGTCGGATCAGGTCCGCCACCTCGCTCCTCGAGATCAGCGGGTTCGAGAGCAGGCGGATCACATCCGTCTTGCGCAGCGGCTGGGATCCCTGCGTCGCCACCGGACCCGGAACACCGCTCACGAGGAGGGCGAGCAACGCGACGCAGCGCGTCACGGTCGGGGGCAGGCCGAGCGCTCGAACCGTCGCTCGACCCCGTCGACATCGGTATAGAGCGCCCGGTCCCGGGCCGTACGGGCGGAGTCGAGCGGTGCCCCGTTTTCCTTCCGCACGCTGTTGTAGGTCGTCCAACGCTCTTCGACCAGGATGAGCCCGCGCGCCAGCTCGGGACATTGCATCTGACGGCTGGCGAACAGTTGCGCACGCAGGTCGAATGCGGCGATCGCCAGGGCGAGGGTGTCTGCGGCCCGGTCCACCGGCTCGGGCGAGGTCGGCGCCACGGCCGCGGGCGAGCCCGGCGACGACCCACGAGATGCGGGCGGTGCCCCGGCCGAGTAGAGCCGTAGCACCCCGGCGACGCCCAGGGCGCCCACCGCCGCGTACGCGGCCCACCGCGCAATGCGCCCGACGCGAGCGCGGGAGGCCCAGCGCCCCTCGCCCTCATCGCCGCCACCGAACTGGTCGGGCAGAAAAGCCCACGGCTGCACCGACGACGCCGCGCGCCCGACGGCTGGGAGGGAAGCAAGCGCCGCGGATACCGCGGGGACGGAGAGCGCGGCGGGCGGAACGAGCGCCGTCTCTTCCGTGCGGTAGTTGTCCCAGCGCAGGCACGTGGGCTTGCTGCCGTCCGGTCGGAAGGATGCCGGATCGACCAGCTCATAGAACGGCAGGCACTCTTGCGCCCAGCCGCTGCCCGCGGAGCGGCGCAACACCCCACCCACGGTCGTGTCGCCCGACCCCACGACGACGGCGAGCTGCCAGGGCTGGCCGAACAGGACGGTGTGCGTCTCCGCCTCCACCGGAGCGAGGCCGGTCTCGGCGGACCAGCGACCGCGGTACCAGCCCACCAGCTGATCGCCGGTCCTGTGCACCACGTCCTGCGCCACGACCCACCCCTGCATCAGCGCGGCCTTGGCATCGTCGCCGATCGCGCCCGGGAGGCGAATCGTCGACTCCACGACGAGGTAGGCGGGATCCCCGTCCGGCGAGCGGAACACATTCCCGGTGAGAAACCCGTAGCACGTCTCGCGGGTCGCCGCGCAGTGATCGTGCACGGCTGCCAGCGCGCGCTGCGTGATGAAAATTGGGAGCAGCCCGGGATCTGCCCCCGCCGCGCCGTCGATCGGCTTCCAGAGGATGGACGCCGCGATCGGCATCGACCGGTCGTCGTAGACGGGGGCCGCCTGGCGATGGGCATCGGCCTCGGCAGGCGCGGCCCCGCCGGGGACGCGGAATCGCGTTACCCTGCCCTGCACCCGGTTCTTCACTCGCTTCCACATGCGGCTACCCGACGACCAGGTCCACCGGTGGTGAAATACCCCGCTTCGATCACCGCGTCAACCGGTCCGACGCGAACGCCTGCATCATCCGAAACCAGAACTCAAGCGCTTCGTAAAAGCTCTGCACGCCGAGCCGCTCATCGCGACCGTGCGCCCGCACGTCGTTCTGCTCTTCAAACACAGCCGAGACGCCGTAGGTCGGGATGCCGGCGTTGCGGAGGAACAAGCCGTCAGTCGCGCCCGCTTCCATGACAGGCACGACCGGGACGCCGGGGAACTGCTCGGCGACGAGGTGCTCGATCGGGCCGACGATCGCAGCGGTAAGGGGGGATGGTGGGCTCGGGATCGGTGTGTTGGTCTCGCGGAGCGTCATGCGGTCGTCGGCGGCGAGGCGCCGCAGGGTCGCCTCGACTTCCGACGCGGGCTCCCCCGGGAGGATACGGCAGTTGACCGTCACCCGGGCGGACTGGGGCAGCGCGTTCTCGGCGTGCCCCGCGCTCATCATCGTGGCGACGCAGGTCGTACGGAGCTTGGAGTTGTAGAACGGCACTGCCGAGAGATGCGCGACGGCCGCGCTGTCCGGCGGGTCCTTCAGGACACCCCGCATGTCGTCGGCGAGGGACCCGCTCTCGAGCGCCGCCGAGCGCTCGAAGAACGCCCGGGACACCTCGTTCAGCTTGACCGGGAACTGATACTGTGCGAGGCGCTCCAGCACCGGTGCGAGCCGGTAGACGGGATTGTCCGCGGGCCGCGGGAGGGAGCTGTGCCCGCCCTTGTCGGTGGCTTCGAGCACGTACGTCGCGTACACCTTTTCGCTCGCCTGCACCACGAACATCACGCGGTGCCCGTCGCGCAACACTCCGCCGCCCGCGTCGGTGTTCAGAGCGAACTCCGCGTCGATCAGGTCCCGATGCTTCGCCACCAACCACGCGATGCAGCTGCCCGCCGTCTCTTCGTCGCCGGTGAGCATCAGAATCAGATCGCGCCGCGGCTTGAACCCCGCCTGCTTGAGCCGGATGAAATCGGCGACGAGGATCGCGTCTCCCGCCTTGTTGTCGGTCGTGCCACGGCCGTAGAAGTAGCCGTCCCTCTCGAGAAGGGTGAAGGGATCGACGGACCAGTCCGCCCGCCGGGCGGGCACCACGTCCAGGTGTGCGAACACGACGATCGGACGCCCGCCCGCGCCGGTGCCGCGGTAGCGAGCCACGAGGTTGCCGTGCTTCGCATCGGGGCCGATCAGCACGCGCACGTCTGCCGCCGGGAATCCGGCGGCGAGGAGCCGTTGCGCCATGGCACGAGCAGCGCGCGGCGTGTTCCCCAGGGAGTCGGTGGTATTGATCTCGATCAGCTCGCGGAAGACGTCGCGCGCGAGCTGGCTATCGGCGTGAGAGCGCGTGGTCTGCGCGGCCGCCGGGGGGGAAGCCGGGAGCGCCGCCACAGCGAGCGCCCACAGCAGGACGCGCGCCGGCCTCATCCGACCCTCGCGATCGCGTCGATCTCCACCCGCACCGCCTTGGGCAGCGCGGCGGCCTGTATGGTGGAGCGTGCCGGTTTGTGAGTCGGGAAGTACTTCGCGTACACCTCGTTCATCGCCGGAAAATCGGCCATGTCGACGAGGTACACCGTCGTCTTCACGACCTGGTCGAGCCCCGAGCCCGCGGCCTGGAGGATCGCCCCGAGGTTCTTGAACACCTGCTCGGCCTGCTCGGCCGTGGTCTTGCCCACGATCCCACCGGTCTTGGGGTCGAGCGGGATCTGCCCCGCCGTATACACCATCCCGTCTACGACCACCGCCTGGCTGTAGGGGCCGATCGCCTTGGGGGCGCCCTCCGCCACCACAATTCCCAGTACCTTGCGTGCCATCAGAACAGTCCTTCGATCGTGCCGTCCGGGTGCACCCGGATCTTCTCGGCCGCGGGCGTCTTCGACAGCCCGGGCATGGTCATGATGTCGCCCGCGAGCGCCACGACGAACCCCGCGCCCGCCGAGGGCAGAATGTCCCGGACCTGGAGGGTGAACCCGCTGGGCGCGCCGAGCTTGGTCGGGTCGTCCGAGAAGGAGTACTGCGTCTTCGCCATGCACACCGGCGTCTCGCCGAGCCCCATCGCGGGCAGCTGCTCGAGCGCCCGCGCCGCCGGAGGAGCGAACGCCACGTCCCCGGCCCCGTAGATCTCCGTCGCGATCGTCTCGATCTTTTCCCGGATCGGCCGCTTCTCGTCGTACAGGGGCTTGAACTTCGCCGTGCGGCCGTCCAGCTGCTTGAGGACTGCTTCGGCCACCGCCACGCCTCCCTCCCCGCCCTTTTCCCATACCTCGCACAGCTCGACGCCCACACCCTCCGCTGCGCACTCGGCCCGTACTTGGTCGAGCTCGGCCTCGGTGTCCGTGATGAACCGATTGAGCGCCACGATCACCGGGACGCCGAACTTCTTCACGTTCCTGATGTGGCGGCGCACGTTCGTCGCGCCACGCTTCACGGCGTCGACATCGGCGTTGCCCAGCGCGTCCTTCTTCACGCCGCCGTGCATCTTGAGCGCCCGCACGGTGGCGACCACGATCGCCGCCTCGGGGTTCAAGCCCGCCATCCGGCACTTGATGTCGAAGAACTTTTCGGCTCCGAGGTCGGCCCCGAATCCCGCCTCGGTGAGCACCACGTCGCACAGCGTGAGGGCGAGCTTGGTCGCCACCACCGAGTTACAGCCGTGGGCGATGTTCCCGAACGGCCCGCAGTGGATGAACGCCGGTCCGCCTTCGAGCGTCTGCACGAGGTTGGGATTGATCGCGTCCTTGAGCAGCAGGGTCATGGCGCCCTGAGCCTTCAGGTCGCTCGCGCGCACGGGCTTCTTGTCGGACGTGAGCCCCACGATGATGCGCGCGAGGCGCTGCTCCAGGTCCGCGATGCCCGTCGCCAGCGCCATGATGGCCATGATCTCCGAGCCCGGGATGATGACGAACCGTTCCTCGCGCGCGGGGCCGGCGTTCAGCCCTCCGAGTCCCACGATGATGTTGCGCAGGGCGCGGTCGTTCATGTCGATGGTGCGGGGCCAGGTGATGCGGCGGGTGTCGAGACCGAGCGCGTTGCCATGATGCAGATGCGCGTCCAACATGGCCGACAGCAGGTTGTGCGCGCTCGCGATGGCGTGGAAGTCGCCCGTGAAATGCAGGTTGATATCTTCCATCGGGACGACCTGGGCGTACCCGCCGCCCGCGGCTCCGCCCTTCACGTCGAAGACGGGCCCGAGCGACGGCTCGCGGATACAGAGCGCGGCGTTCTTCCCGATCTTGCGCAGCGCCTGCGTCACCCCGACGGTCACCGTGGACTTGCCCTCCCCCGCCGGCGTCGGGTTGATCCCGGTGACCAGCACGAGCCGTCCCTTGGGCTTGCGGCGCGCCACGGCGGCGAGCCGCACCTTCGCCTTGTACTTGCCGTACAACTCGATCTCTTCGTCGTCGAGCCCCAGCTCGGCGGCGATGTCAGCCACCGGGCGCAGCTCCGCCGCCTGGGCGATGGCGATGTCGGTGGGTACCTTGGCCGTCGTGGTCACTGGTGCTCTCGGCTAGAGGGTCGTGGCGAGCCGCGCTCCGAAGAGTCGGCGCGCGTTGTCCGTCGTGCGCTGGCCGATGCTCTCGACCGACTCTCCGCGAGCCCGCGCGAGCGCCTCCGCCACTGCGCGCACGAAGGCCGGCTCGTTGCGCTTCCCGCGATGAGGCACGGGAGCAAGATACGGGCCGTCGGTCTCGACGAGCACCCGGTCGGGCGGGCAGGCGGTGAGGCGGTCGGCCATCGTCCAGTTCTTGAAAGTGATCATGCCGCTGAAGGAAAAGTACGCGGCGATCGCCATGCCCGCCTCGAACACGCTCGGACCCGAACTGAACGAGTGTAGCACGACCGGCGTACCCGCGCCCTGGAGCATCGCGGCCACGTCGTCGTCGGCCTCACGCGCGTGCACCACGACCGGCTTGCGAGCCTCGCTGGCGAGTGTGAGCTGGGCCTCGAAGGCGCGACGTTGCACGTCCCGCGGCGAATGGTCGTAATGGTAGTCGAGCCCCGTTTCACCGAGCGCCACCACTTCGGGTAGGGCGAGCAGGTCTCTCAGGCGGGCGGCGGCGGCGGCCGACCAGTGTCGCGCCTCATGGGGGTGGAGGCCGGCGGTGGCGGAGAGGCCGGGGCGGACCCGGGCGAGGGCTACCGCCCGCTCGCTCTCGGGCAGGGTGGCGCCGATGACCACGATGTGCCCCACGCCGGCCTCGCGCGCGCGGGCGAGCACCGCCTCGCGGTCGGGGTCGAACGCCGCATCGCCCAGATGGCAGTGGGCGTCGACCAGCACGTCACACGGCCGCTTTGGAGCGGACCTCGGGGCTGCCGCTTGGGGGCGGCGGGTTCAGCGGCACCGACCCGGGGGGACGCAGCGCTCTGGCCCCGCGCGCGTCCTCGCCCGGCCAGCGCTTCTCGATGTACATCAGGAGCGGGGCCGCGATGTAGATCGACGAGAAGGTCCCCGTGAAGATCGCGAAGGTCATGACCAGCGCGAAGGGCCGCAGCACCTCGCCCGCGAGCAGCACGAGGGCGACTGTCGTCGCCATGGTGGTTCCGTGCGTTAACACGGAGCGTGGCAGCGTCTCGTTGATCGAGAGGTTCAGGATTTCGTACAAATTCTGGCGCCGGAATTTGCGCAGGTTCTCCCGCACGCGATCGAAGATGATGATCGTGTCGTTCAGCGAGTAACCGACCATGGTCAGGACCGCGCCCACGACCACGAGACTCACCTCGAGGTCGAGATAGCGGATGAACGCGATCGTCGTGAGGATGTCGTGGAACGTCGCGAGCACCGCGGCGAGGCCGAAGCGCCACTCGAAGCGGACGGCGAGATAGACGAGCGTAACGATGAATGAAAAGAAGATCGCCAGGAACGCCTTGCCCTGGAGCTCGCGCCCCACCTTCGGGCCGACCGCCTCGGTGCGGAGGATCTTGTAGTGCTGCGGCGCCGGGCCCAGCGTGCGCCCCAGCGCCGAATCCACCGCTGCCGCCGTCGTCTCGGTCGAGCCCTCGACGACGGCGTCCGCCCGTCCGATCCGTGCGCGGATCACGTATTCGTTGGCGGCACCGAACTGCTGGATCTCCGCGTCGCGGATGCCGGCCGCGTCGAGCGCGCTGCGGATGCGGTCCGGTCCGACGGGCTCCGCCGTCTGGACCTGAATCAGCGTGCCCCCGGTGAACTCGATCGAGTAGTTCAGGCCGCGCACCAGGAACAGGGCGAATCCGGGAATAATGATCGCCGCGGTGAGCCCGTAGGCCCAGCGGCGCCACTTGATGAAGTCGTAATTGGCGTTGGCGAAGAGTCGGATCATCTCAGACGCTCAAGGTGGCCATGTCCGGCCGGCGGTCGAGCCAGATCATGTAGAAGGTGCGAACCACGAAGATGGCCGTGATCATGGACGCGGCGATGCCGATGATCAGCGTGATCGCAAAGCCCTGCACGGGGCCGGTCCCGACCAGGTAGAGAATGAACGCGGTGAGCGCGGTGCTCACGTTCGAGTCGATGATGGCGCTCATGGCGTGCTTGAAGCCCTCGTCCACGGCGGTGCGCACCAGCTTCCCGTGCTGCAGCTCCTCGCGGATGCGCTCGAAGATCAGCACGTTCGCGTCCACTGCGATCCCGACCGACAGCACGAGGCCAGCGAGCCCTGGCAGCGTGAGGGTGAACCCGAAGCCCGCGAGTCCGGCGAGCGTGAAGACGACGTACAGGGCCAACGCCGCGACGGCCAGCACGCCCGACAGCCGGTAGTAGACCACCATGATGAGGACGACGAGGGCCACGCCGACGATGCCGGCATGGAGGCCGTCCCTGATCGAGTCCTGGCCGAGCGACGGCCCGATCGTACGCTCCTCGATGATCGTGAGGGGAGCGGGGAGCGCCCCCGCCTTGAGCACCAGCGCCAGATCCTGGGCGTCCTGCAGCGGCTTCGCGCCCAGCTCGATCTGGCCGCGCTGGCCGATCTGACTCTTGATGATCGGCGGCTGTCCCTGCACCCGGCCGTCGAGGATGATCGCCATGTAGTCTTGCACGTGGCGGCCGGTCTCGCGCTCGAAGATGCGGCCGCCGCGCCGCGACAGCACGAAGTTCACCACCGACTGGTTGGTGAGGGGATCGCGCGTGGACTTCGCGTCCTGGAGATATTCGCCGGTGATGATCGGCCGGTCCTCCACCGCGTACAGCGTCCGGTAGCTGCGGCCGGCGCGAGACAACACCTCCGTGCCCCACCTGAGCTCTAGCCCTCGTGGAGTGAGCCGCTGCACGTCGGGCCGCGCCAGCAGGCTCTCGGCTACCGGGACCTGCTCTTCCGGCACGAGATACTCGCCGTTCACTTGACCCTGGAAGAGGAGCGACGAGAGGGGGCCGGGGGCGTTCAAGTCGGTCGTGTCCTTCGCCGCCGCCTTGCCCTTCGCCGGCTTGCCCTTCGCTTTCCCGGTGTCCGTGCCGAACAGCTGGGTCACGCTCGCCGCCGCCGCCCCTTGCCCGGACGGCCGCACCCCGGCCCGCTGCAGCGCTTTGTCGATCTCGGGCAGCGCGTCTCGGAACAGGTTCTTCATGTCGGTGATGCGGAACTCAAGGAACGCGGTGCGCTGGATGATGCCCTTGGCCCGGGCCGGATCTTTTTCGCCCGCCAGCTCGACGATGAGGCGGCAGCGCCCCTGAATCTGGACGACGGGCTCGCTGGTGCCGAACTCGTCGATCCGCGTGCGCACCACCTTCTCGGCGCGCTGGATGGCGTCGGCGCAGTCGGGGACGGGGCCCTTCGACTGGTCCACTTCGAGCGCCAGGTGAATACCGCCCTGCAGATCGAGCCCGAGATTGATCGGCACACGCCGGATCGTGGTGTCCTTCATGCGACCGGTCGTCGCGTCGCGCACCCGCTGGGTGACGTCGGTGGGGATCAGCTGCCACACCGCGAGCGCCAGCAGCCCGCCGATGGCGATGAGTCGTGAGCGGATCGTGCGCATTCGAGTCTCTACCCCTTGAGGACCGCACGCGCCGCGACCGCGTCGCGCTCGATCTGGTCGACCAGCGCCTGGCGCGACGGGAAGGTCTGGGTATCCCGCAGCCGCCGCACCCACTCCACCGTCACCGTCACCCCGTACAGATCGCCGCTGAAGGCGAACAGATGAATCTCGAGGCCGCGTGCGTGCACGCCGAACGTGGGCCGCGCGCCCTGGTTCATCATACCACCGTACCGCCGTCCGGCGACCTCGACCCGCACGGCATAGACGCCGTCCGGCGGCAGCAGCTTGCGCGGGTCGGGCGACGTGAGGTTGATCGTCGGTACGCCGATGGTCCGCCCCCGCCCCGCGCCACGCTCCACCACGGCCCGCACACTGTACGGCCGCCCGAGGCCGCGCTCGGCCGACGCCAAGTCCCCGTGCGCCACGGCCGTCCGAATCAGCGACGACGAGATCGCCTGCCCCTCGTCCTTCACGGCCGCGACGACCTCCATGGCGAACCCGTCGTCGCGCGCCAGCCGCCGCACCATCTCCACGTCGCCCGCGCGGCCGCGCCCGAACCCGTGGTCGTACCCCAGAACCAGTTCCTGCATCCCGAAGCGCGCCCGCAGCACGTCGCGCACGAACTCCTCGGGACCGAGACGCGCGAGCTCCGGCGTGAACGCTAAGACCTCGACGCGCTCGACGCCGAGCCCCGCCGCTAGCGCGCGCTTCTCGTCGGACAGCGTGAGCAGCCGCGGCGCGGCACTCGGGTTCACCACCTCGAGCGGGTGCGGGTCGAACGTCACGAGCAGGCTCGTGCGCTCCCCCGTCTCCCCGGCCCGCCGCACGACCTCGCGCAGCACGGCCTGGTGCCCGCGGTGGATCCCGTCGAACGTCCCGACGGTCGCGACGGTGCCCCCCCCCCTCCCCGTCACTGCTCCACCACCACGACGCGGGGCTTGAGCACCTCGCCCACGCGCTCCGCCACTGCGACGAGTTGTCCGCTCCAGAACAGCGCGACGTTTCCCGATTCCCGTGTCCCGTCGCCCACCGGCACGGGACGTCCGTGGACCACCGCGGCACGCCCAGCGTCGTCCAGCTCCCGAGCGGGCAGGTGGCGGACGAGCTCCGCGGGATCGCGCAGCGCGTGCGGCGTCACGCCGTCGGGCGCCACGGCATCCGCGAGCCGGAACGGCCCGACCCGCGTCCGCGTGAGCGTCGCCAGATGGGCCCCGCAGCCCAGCGCCTCCCCCACGTCGCGGGCCAGGCTGCGCAGGTACGTCCCGCCACTCACGGTGGCGCGGAAGCCCACGTCGGGGGGCGCGAAGCTCTCGAGCTCGAGCGCCGTCACTTCGACCCGTCGGGGTCGCAACACCACGCCCTCGCCGCGGCGAGCCCGCCTGTAAGCGCGCTCGCCAGCCACCTTCACCGCCGAGTACGCGGGGGGCCGCTGGTCGTACGCCCCGCGGAACGCGGCCAGCGCCTCCTCCACTCGCGCCCGATCCACTCCGCGCCACGCCTCCGAGGTGGCCACCGTCGCGCCGGTCGCATCGTCGGTGGCGGTCGTCGTGCCCAGCCGGATGACGCCGTCGTACGCCTTGGCCCATCCCGCCGCGAACGGCGCCAGCCGCGTGGCCCGGCCCACCACGATCACGAGCAGCCCCGCCGCGCACGGATCGAGCGTCCCCAAGTGACCCACCCGATCGGTCCCGACGGCCCGACGCACGGTGTCGACGACGTCGTGCGACGTGGGTCCATCGGGGCCCCCTGGCTTCGCGACCAGCGCCACGCCGGAGATCAGCCCGCGCCCTCCTTAAGCCCGCGCAGCACCCGGTCGATCTGCTGGGCGTGCTCCAGCCCGCGGTCGAGCTCGAAGCGGAGCTCCGGCGTCACGCGTAACGGCAGCTCCTTGGCAAGCTGGGCGCGCAGGAAGCGGGCGGCGCTCGTGAGGCCCTCGAGCGACGTCGCCTTGTCCTCGTCGCCGCCCATCACGCTCACGCGCACCCGGGCATGCGCCAGATCGGCGGACACTTCCACCGCGGTGACCGTGACGAACCCGACGCGCGGGTCGCGCACGTTCCCGGTGAGAAAGGCCGCCACGGTCTGGCGGATCGCCTCCGCCACGCGCTCGGGGCGGTGGCTCGTCCGTCGCTTCATTTCAGAAGAAGCTCGCGCTCGTGTCCACGATGCGGGCGCCGTCGGCCGCTTCGATCAGGCGGTCTGCCTCCCGCAACACGCTCTCCGCGTGGCCCCGGTCCGTCGAGACCACGCACACCGTCAGCTCGGCGCGCTGCCACAGGTCGTGATGCGCCGTCTCCGCCGCGGATACATTGAAACGGTTGTGGAGGCGGTCCTTGAGGCTCTTGAGGACATGGCGCTTGTCCTTGAGGGAGTGACACCCCGCGAGATGCAGCTCCCACGTCATGACCCCCACGATCACGCGGGCGTCAGCGAGCGCGCGACTTCCTCGATCCGGTACGCCTCGATCAGGTCGCCGACCTTCAGGTCGTTGAAGTTCTCGACGCCGATCCCGCACTCGAACCCCTCGCGCACCTCGCGCACGTCGTCCTTGAAGCGCTTGAGGGAGGCCAGCGTGCCATCGTACACCTCGACGCCGTCGCGGACCACCCGCACCCGCGCGGTGCGCGGGATGACGCCCGAGCGGACGAAGCTCCCGGCAATCGTGCCCACCTTCGCGATCTTGAACAGCTGGCGGACTTCCGCCTCGCCCAACACCACTTCCTTCCGTTCGGGCGCGAGCAAGCCCGCCATCGCCGCCTTCACCTCTTCCACCGCCTCGTAGATGATGCGGTAGGTGCGGATCTCGACCTTCTCGCGCTCCGCCGAGGCGCGCGCGTTGGAGTCGGGCCGCACGTGGAAGCCGATGATGATCGCGTTCGAGGCCTTGGCGAGCAGCACGTCCGAGTCCGTGATCGCGCCCACGCCCCGGTGCACGACCTCGACCTTGACCTCGGGCGTCGAGAGCTGGGCCAACGCGTCCGCCAGGGCCTCAGCCGGGCCGCCCTGATCCGCCTTGATAATGATCCGCAGCGCCGCCGCGCCGCCTTCGGCCCGCTCGGCCATGAAGTCCTCGAGCGTCTTCACGCGACCGGTGCGGCGGTGCTGTGCCTCGCGCTCGAGGCGCTGGCGCTTCTGCGCGATGTCACGCGCCGCCGCCGCGTCCGTCATGACCTGGAACGTGTCGCCGGCCTCGGGCACGCCTTCGAAGCCCAGCACCTGCACCGGCGTGGACGGACCCGCCCCGTCGACCGTCTGACCGCGCTCGTCGTACATCGCGCGCACGCGCCCGTAGAACTGTCCACAGATGAAGTCGTCTCCGCCGCGCAGCGTGCCATTCTGGACGAGGATCGTGGCGAGCGGCCCCTTTCCGGGGTCGAGCGTCGCCTCGAGCACCGTGCCCTGGGCCCGGCGGTCGGGGTTCGCCTTCAGATCGAGCAGCTCGGCTTGCAGCAGGATCTGGTCGAGCAGCTCCTGCACGCCCTGGCCCGTCTTGGCGGAGATCGGCGTGGCGAGCGTCGTGCCGCCGAACTCCTCCAGCACCACGCTGTGCGCCAGCAGGTCCTGCTTCACTTTCTGCACGTTGGCGGCGGGCAGGTCGATCTTGTTGATCGCCACGACCAGCGGGACGCCCGCGTTCTTGGCGTGCGAGATCGCCTCGATCGTCTGGGGCATGATCGCGTCGTCGGCGGCCACGACCAGGACGACGATGTCCGTCACCTGCGCGCCGCGGGCCCGCATGGCCGTGAAGGCTTCATGGCCCGGCGTGTCCAGAAACGTGATCGAGCGCCCGTCCTTGAGCGTGACCTGATAGGCACCGATGTGCTGCGTGATGCCGCCCGCCTCGCCCGCCACGACGTTGGCCTTCCGGACGTAGTCGAGCAGCGAGGTCTTGCCGTGGTCGACGTGGCCCATGACCGTGACCACCGGCGCGCGCGGCTTGAGATCGCCTGCCTCTTCCTTGGGCGGCTCCTCGGACGCGGCGAGGGCATACTCCTCCTCGCGCACCGCCTGGAAGCCGAAGGCCGATGCGATCAGCTCGATCATGTCGAAATCGAGCCGCTGGTTGATCGTCACCATCTGCCCGAGCTCCTTGAAGGCGAAGCCGACGATCTCCTTGGCGGGCACCTTCAGGATGTTCGCGAGCTCGGAGACCGTGATGAACTCGGTCACGCGCACCAGCGTCTTCTCGCGCTCCTTCTCGTCGCGCCGCTTCTGCTCCTCGACCTCGCGGAAGCTCGGCCCTTCCTCGCGGCGGTGCGCGCCCTTCTTCGCGACCGGCCCTTTGATCGACGCCAAGGTGCGCGAGATGTTCTGGGCGACCGCTTCCTGATCCACCAGCGACTTCTTGCCCTTCTTGCGCTTCTTCCCCTTCTCGCGCCGCCGCTCCTCCAGCGGAATCGCGCCCGGCGCCGCCGAGGCCACCGGTCGCGGAGGCGCTGGCACGGCGCCGCCGGGCGTGGCACTCGCCACCGGCTTGGGCCGCACGGGGGTCGGGATCACGGGCCGCGCCGGCGCGGACGGGGACGCGGCGAAGGGCGCGGCGGCGTGCGCCGCCGCGGGAGCGGCGGTCGCCGACTCCGCTCCGGCCTCCTCGGCCACCGGGAGCTCCTTGAACAGCGCGGCGGCGCGCTCCTCGAGCGACGGCTTCTCCTCCTCGTCCACGGCTTTGGCCGCCTCGAGCGCCTCGCGCGCCTTCAGCTCGCGCTCCGCCTCGATCGCCGCTTCGGCTTGGGCCTCCGCCTCGACGGCGGCCATCTCCGCCGCCGTGCGGCGGCGACGCTTGGGCCGCGCGTCGGGCTCCGCCACCGCCACCGGCTCGGCCGCCTTGACGGCGCGGCGCCGCTTGGGAGGCGCAGGCGCGTCTTTCTGCTTCCGCTTCTCGCGCTCCCAGCGCGCACGCATCAACGCCACCTGCTCGGGCTTGAGCGGCGAGAGGTGGCTGCGCACGAAGATGTCCTGCTCCTTGAGCATGCCCATGAGCTGCTCGGAGGGGATCCCGAATTCAGCCGCGAGATCGTGAATCCGCGTCGTCGTCACTCACTCCTCCCAAGACCCGACCAACCCACGCGCCAGCGCGGCATCCGCCACGCCGACGGCCTGCACCGGCGGCCGCCCCAGCCCCGCCCCCAACCGCTCCGCCACCGGACCCATCAGCACCGGCACTCGCCGTGCCCGCGCCAAGCGCTCGACTTTCTCTCGGGTGCGCAGGCTCGCATCCGCCGCGAGCACGACGCACGACAGCGCGTCCCGCTGCAGCTGCGCCCGCACCCCGGTCACCCCGATCACCACCCGCCCTCCGCCCCCCCGGGCGCCGAGCCCCAGCAGCCGGACCAGCCGCTCGCTCACTCTACCGGCCCCGCCTCCCCCGCCCTCCCCGCCCTCCCCGCCCTCCCCACTCCTCGCACCCGCAGCGGTCCCGTCGGGCGTTGCCTCGTCGTCGCCGCCCTCTTCGGTCATCTCATTCAGAAAGGCCATGAGCTTGTCGGCGATCTCGGGCGTCATGCCGGCGATCTTGTCGACGTCCTCGCGCTCGAGGTCGAGAATATCCTGCAGCGTCTTGTGCCCGGCGCGCTCCAGCGCGTCCACCAGCTCGACCGGCAGACCCTTCAGCTCGCGTAGCGAGACCTTGGTCGCGGCCTCGTCGTCCGCCGGGGGGAGCGGAGCGAACAGCGGCCCTTCCCCGCCGCGCTCCAGCCACTCGCGGCTCGAATAGAGGTCGATCTTCCAGCCGGTGAGCTCGGAGGCGAGCCGGACGTTCTGCCCGTTGCGCCCGATGGCGAGCGACAGCTGGTCCTCGTCCACGATCGCCTGGATCGTCTTGGTCTCGGGGTCCGAGAACACGCGCGCGACCCGCGCCGGCGCGAGGGCGAGCTTCGCGAACCGCTCGGGATCGGGGGACCACGGTACGATGTCGATGCGCTCGCCGTTCAACTCGTTCACCACCGCCTGCACGCGTGAGCCCTTCAGGCCCACACACGCGCCCACCGGATCGATCGAATCGTCGCGCGACGAGACGGCGATCTTGGTGCGGCTCCCCGCCTCCCGCGCCGTGGCCCGGATCTCGACGATCTGCTGCTGGATCTCCGGCACCTCGAGCCTGAACAGGGCCTTGACGAACAGCGGGTCGGCGCGCGACAGAATGAGCCGCGGGCCCTTGGGCGTCTCTTCGATCCGCTTCAGCACGGCGCGGATCGTGTCCCCCTGGTGGAAATGCTCGCGGTGATTCTGCTCGCGATACGGAATGATCGCTTCGGCTTCGCGGAACTTCGCGAGCATGACGACGATCTTGCCGCGCTCGATCTGCTGCACTTCACCCGACAAGAGCTCGCCGACCTTGTCGGAGAACTCTTCCCGGATACGCGCCCGCTCGCCCTCGCGCACGCGCTGGATGATACGCTGCTTCGCGGCCTGCACCGCCGTGCGACCGAAGGCATCGAACGGCACCTCCTCTTCCAGCACATCCCCCACCTGGAAGTCCGGATCCTCGAAGCGCGCTTCCTCGAGCGCCACCTGAGAGCCCGGGTCCTCCACGGCCTCGACCACGGTGCGGAGCACCGCGATCCGGATCGTACCTTTGAGCTCGTCGATTCCGATCTCGGCCCGCACGTTGGGACCGTAGCGCTTCACGAGGGCGGCGTGCAGCCCGTCCTTGAGCAGGTCGAGCAGCTCCGTCCGCTCGAGCTGCTTGGTGTTCGTCAGCTCACGGATCGCGGAGACTACGTCGCTTGTATTCGTCGTCATGGGTTCCTCGTCACCAATCCACCGCCAAACGCGCGTCGCGAATTCCGGCCAGCGGCACCGGCCGCGGCGCTCCGCCCCGGGGCTCGAGCACGACCGTCGCCTCGTCGGGAACGGCCACGATGCGCGCCCGCACGCGGCCGAGCCCCGCTACCGTCGCCTGGACCTCGCGGCCCACGAATCGCACCCACTGCCGGTGCCAGCGCAGCGGTCGCTCGACCCCCGGGCTCGACACTTCGAGCATGTAGCGGCGGCCCAGCGGACCGTCGGCGTCGAGCCACGCCTCGAGCATCCGGCTCGCGGTGGCGCAATCCGCCACCGTGACCCCGCGCGGCTGGGGGTCCGGCCCCGCGGGCGATGCGGGGGGCCACTCGATGCGTACTTGAACGAGCGGCCTAGCTTGCGTGCCGCCAATGCGGAGGTCCGCCAGCTCGAGACCTAGCGCTTCCAGTCGGGACCGAAAGGACTCGACGAGGCTGTCGGAGAGCATAAAAAAAAGCGCGGGCCCAACTTCGCCCGCTTCACCGGCTGGAATCTAGCCGCCCGGGGGCGGCTGTCAAGCGAGCGGGAATCCCGCGTACGCGATCATGCGGCCGTCGCGCCCGCCCGAGGCACGGTGCGAGAAAAAGTGGTCGCGATCGTGCGCGCTGCACCATGGGGAGAGCGTAATCCCTCCCAGCGCCAGCGTCTGCCCCTGCTGCGCCAACGCGGCCCGGAGATCCACGTGCCCCGGCCCGCTCTCGGCGCGCCCGCTGAATTGACTCAGCACTTCAGAACCTACTTCATAGCACTCCCCACAAATGCCTACTCCACAATGCATTACGATATCGCATGACCGCGCAAACGCCATCCGCTTCACCACCTCCACGCCGCGCTCCAGGATGCCTCCCGCGGTCCCCCGCCATCCGGCGTGGAGCAGCGCGACCACGTGCTTCTGGGGCACGGCGAGGTAGACCGGAATGCAATCGGCGACGGTGACCGTGAGCAGGAGCCCTCGTGCCCCGGTCGCATGCCCGTCCACTCCATCGACGATCAGCCACCCGTCGCTGGCCGCTGGATGCCACTGCACCGTGGTGCCGTGTACCTGGTGCGCCAAAATCACGCCGGGGAAGCGGGGACGGACCGCTGCGCCGACGGCGCGCCAGCGCGACATCACCTGGCCGACGTTCTCTTCGCTCCACAAGCCGAGGGAGAAGCCGTGCCCGCGGGTCGTGATGCCGGCGACGAGGCCGTAGCGGGCGGCCCATTCGGCGAGCTCCATGCGGGGGACCGCGGAGTCGCCGATGGGTGCTTCTCGGAGAAGGGGCGGACTGGCGGACGGGCGGTCAGGCGGACGGGATGTCACGTCGGGCATCACTGACCGCCCGACCGCCCGACCGCCTGACCGCTGCCGTCGACTCTCTCGATCTGCGCGCCCACCGCGCGCAGCCGCTCATCGATCCGCTCGTAGCCGCGCTCGATCTGGCCGATGTTGTGGATCACGGAGCCGCCCTGGGCGGCCAGCGCCGCGATCAGCATCGCCATGCCGGCCCGGATGTCCGGACTTTCCACCACGCCCCCGTGGAGGGGTGAGGGCCCGGCGATCACCGCCCGATGCGGATCGCACAGCACGATGCGCGCGCCCATGCCGATCAGCTTGTCCACGAAGAAGAGTCGCGACTCGAACAGCTTCTCGAACACCAGCAGGATCCCCTCGCACTGCGACGCGACCACGATCGCAATCGACATCAGATCGGCCGGGAAGGCGGGCCACGGGCCGTCCTCCAGCTTCGGCACGTGCCCGCCCAGGTCGGGGCGGATGCGGCGCTCCTGACCGGCATCCACGATCAGCTGGGTGCCGTCGAGCCGCGGTCGCACGCCCAGGCGCTCGAACCCCAACAGGATGCTGCGTAGATCCTCGCCTCGCACGCCGTCGATCGTGATCGCACCGTTCGTCACGGCCGCGAGCCCGATGAACGAGCCGATTTCGATGTGGTCCGGCCCCACGGTGCAGGCGGCGGCCGCGAGCGGCAACCCGCCTTCGATGGTGAGCGTGTTCGTGCCCACGCCCTGGACGCTCGCGCCCAGGTCTGAGAGGAAGCGCGCCAGATCCTGAACGTGCGGCTCGCAGGCGGCGTTACGCAGCGTGGTCGTGCCGCGGGCGACGACCGCCGCCATCAGGGCGTTTTCGGTCGCCGTGACGCTGGTTTCGTCGAGGAAAATATCGGCCCCGGCGAGGCTCTTCGCCTCGAGCTGGTAGGCGGCGCCGACGGTGACTTCCGCGCCGAGCCGCTCGAGGGCGAGAAAATGCGTGTCGACGCGCCGCCGGCCGATCACGTCGCCGCCCGGCGGCGGGAGGCTCACCCGGCCGAAGCGCGCGAGCATCGGGCCGGCCAAGAGGATCGACGCGCGGATGCGCGCGCACAGGGCAGGATCGAGCTCGCGCGGCTCGGCGCGCGCGGTGTTCACCTCCACGGTGTTCGGACCGAGCCAGCGCACTTCCGCGCCGAGATGCGCCAGCAAGGCGAGCATCGTCTCGACATCACGGATGTGCGGCACGTTGTCGATGCGGCAGGGCCCATCGGCGAGCAGCGTCGCCGCAAGGATGGGAAGGACCGCGTTCTTGTTGCCGGCCGGGCGGATCGTGCCTTTCAAGGCGCGGCCGCCCGAGACCGAAAAGGAGGGAGGCATGGGTCAGCCAAGCTATGCGGCGGCTTGCGCCGGCGTCAAGCGTTCGCGAACGTTCGCGACGTGAACGTGAGTCCGGTTCTCGCGCTGGCGGGACTGGCCGCGATCGGCTTGCTCGCAACGCGGCTGCCCCCCGTCCGCTGGCGCCACCTGACCAGCCTCGACCTGGTCCTCGCGGCCGGCGGTCCCCTCGTGATGTTGGGCCTCGTCCTCGGCCCCGGGATCGACCTCATCACTCGACCGGTGCTCGGCGCGCTCGCGCCAGTCGCGGCGCTCGCCATCGGCTGGATCGGCGCCGCCATCGGCGCCCGGTTCGAGTGGCGCCTCGTGCGGCGCATCGGGCGCGGCACGTGGCTCCTGGCCGCGCTCTCCGCAGCGGCGGCCTTCGCGGTCGTCACGCTGGGCGCGTGGCTGCTCGGCCGGGTCGTCCCCGCCCTCTCCGCCGCGTGGACGCCGCGCCTGCCGGCGCTCTTGACCCTGGGGGCGGTGGCGGCCGCGTCGGGGCCGGGGGCCGTGACTCTGGTCGCCCGGGCCGTAGGGATCCGCCAGAGCGGGACGCGGGCGTTTTCATTGGCCGCGGCGCTCGAGACCGCAGGCGGCGCGCTCGCCTTCACCCTGCCGCTCGCCCTGCACGGCCCCCACCCGCTCGCGTGGCTCGTCTTCGCGGTGGGGAGCGGCGCGCTGGTCGGAATGGTGTTCCTCTCGCTCACCCGACTGCGACCGGCGCGGGCCGACGTGGGCTTCGCACTCCTCGCCACCCTGCTGTTCGGCGCCGGCGTCGGCTACGCGGCGGAGCTGTCGCCCTTCCTGGTCTGCGCCCTCGCGACGGCGCTGATCGTGAACGCATCGCCCCGGCGGCACGCCGTTCGCAGGGTGCTCGCGGACTGGGAGCATCCTATCTACGCGATCTTCCTGGTCGTCACCGGGGCACTGCTCACGCTCCCGACGCTGTGGATCCTGGTCGCGGTCCCGCTGCTCGCGGCCGCGCGCGCGGCGGCCAAGTGGGCCGCGGTGCGCTACGGCAGCGTCGCGCTCCACCTGGCCGAGCTCCCGCCCAACATTGGCCTTGGCACCATCGCGCAGGGCGGCGCCGCCATCGCGCTGGGTCTGAACTTCGGGATCACGTACGCCGGCGAGGGCACCGCTGCCGGCGGGGCGCTGCTCACAACCATCGTGCTCGGTGTGGCGGCGGCGCAGCTGGCCGCGCCTCCGCTCATCGCGCTCGCCCTCCGGAGGACGGTCGCGAGCCCCGCCGCGCCCGCGCCGTTGACACCGGCGACGGCGCCGGCCGAGCTTAGTGCCAACGCTCCCGCGGACTGGCCACGATGATCCCAACCTGGGTGGCGGTGGTGACCGGGATTTCCCTCGCGATTCTGGCCGTGGCGGCGATCGTCATCGCGGCTGCGTCGGTGGTGGCGGCGCTCGGGCTGCGGGTGTTCCTGCGGATGCTGCACGAGCTGGCGGGCCCCGCCGTAGGGGACGTTCGGGCGCTCGTGGGGACGATCCGCGCCGAGGCCGAGGGTCTGGCCGGGACGTCGCGCGAGCTGCGGCAGCGGATCGTCAACGCGGCGGATGCGGCGGAGGCGCGGCTCGCCGAGCTGGACGCCGTGTTCGAGGTGGTGCAGGAAGAAGTGGAGGCGACGGTGCTCGACGTGGCTGCGACGATGCGCACGGTGCGGCGCGGCGTCTCGCTCCTCGAGTGGGGCCGCCGCGCGCTCAAGCGGGGGAAGAAGCACTGACGGGGAAGCAGCTCCTCGCCGCGGCGGCGGCCGGCCTGGTCGGGGTAGCCCTGTTCCCCGTCGCTGCTCACGCCTGGACGCCCGGCACCCATGTCTACCTGGGCGAGTCGGTCCTCGCGAACCTGCATCAGCTGTCGGGTGCCGTGGCCGACCTGCTCCGCGCCTTCCCCTACGACTTCCTGTACGGCAACATCGCCGCCGACACCTCGATGGCCAAGAAGTACGCGCCCGTGGGCCGGCACTGCCACGCCTGGCACGTGGGCCAGGAAATCTTCGACCTGGCTCACACCGATCCGTTGCGCGCCTTCGGCCTCGGCTATCTGTCCCACCTGGCAGCGGATGCGGTGGCCCACAACTTCTTCGTGCCGCGCCAGCTCGTCCTCACCTCCAGCACCGCGGCGTTGGGCCACAGCTACTGGGAGAGCCGGTTCGAGACCCATCTCGGGCCCGCCTACGCGAGCACGGCGAAGGAGCTCATCCTCCAGGATCACACGCCGAGCGACACGCACCTCGACACGATCATCTCACCCACGCTGTTCAGCGTGGGCACCAGCCGGCGGCTGTTCCGCGGCATGGTGCATCTCACCGAGAGCGATAGCTGGCGCTGGGCGTTCCAGATGATCCTCGAGAACACGCGCTGGGACCTGCCCGACGCGGACGTGGAGCGTCACATGGCGGTGGCGTTCGAGTACGTGATGGAGATGTTGGCAGAGAAGGACGCCGCGGCGCGGCGGCTCGATCCGGCGGGCGACCAGGCGCTCAAGCTCGCGAAGCGGATGCGGCGGCAAGCGCTCCAGGAGGGCGGTCGCGAGGATCCCGAGCGCATGCTCGAGACGGCGGAACACCACTTCGGGCTCCCGACGCCGCCACTCGCCTACTGGAAGCAATCCCAGGCGCAGCGGCCGTGGCGGGACCGGGCCCAAGACTAGGAGCGCGCGCCCGCATCCATCGCCTCGATGCGGCGAAGCTCGTCCGCCGCGAACCGGCGCCGCATCGCGGGCAGAATCACGAGCCCGATCAGGCCCGACGCCCCGCCGATCACCAGGAGCGGGTACCAGACGTACCGCGGCTGGGAGCTCGACGCGGCCGCCGCCCCAGCGAGCACCAAGCAGCCGCCGACCGCGATCATCCCGACCAGCAGCGCGACGACGAGGCGCCGGGCTCGTCCCCGGCCGCCCAGAACGCCGATGATCGCACCGACGACGCCCACGAAGCTGCCGAGGATCGCGCCGACTAGGGTCCCAAACCGCGCGCTCCACCAGACGCCCTGCAGCGTTCCGGCCGGGCCGGCCAACTGCTGGACGTGAAGCGGCTCGAGCCAAACCGCTCCCCGCCCGGGCAGCACCAGGTTGATCTCCAGGCGGCTCGGCACCTGTGAGGCACCGCTCAAGTCGAAGGGGAGCTCGAAGCGCCGCCAGTTTGACTCGCCGTGGAGGGCGGCAAGCGGGCCCTGTGCCGCAAGCGTGCGGCTGAAAAACCGCTCGCCGTCCGGGAACACCGTCCACACCTCGAGGTAGCCCTGCCCCTCCACGCCTTGGTAGCGGACCTGACCGGTGACAGCGTAGGCCGGGCCCGTGACCGGCGGCCGTTCGATCGTGACGAGATGAAAAGACGTCGGACCCGTAGACCGGAGCTGCAGCACCGCCGCCCCGCCCCTACCCTCGCCGGGCAACGTCACGCCTCCGGTCACGGCCGTCCGCGACCAATCGATCGTCCGCTCCTGTGCGGCCGCCGGCCGGCCGGCCACCAGGAGCGCTATTCCGACGCTAGCGAGCACCTGTTTCATGTCGATCCTCCTGCTCCTTCCGATGAGCCTCAAGGAGCGCGTGGAACGTCTCGGCGTTGAGCAGACCGTCGGCGTACGCGGCACGGAGCCGCAGCTCGAACGGACCGGCGTCTGGCGCGGCGTCGACCAGCTTGACCTTCTCGATCAGCCGATCCAGCCGCAGTCGAACCGTGGGGTACGAGATCCCGTACTGGGCTGCGAGGTCCTTCAGCGTCCCCCCAGCGAGCAGGAACCGCTTCAGGAAGCCAAGATCCTCCGCGCTCAAATGCTCAATCCACGGTTTGGCCACGTGCCCACGCCTTTCAACTATATTGAGTACAACATCAATATTATTGATATTATAATTAAAAGTCAAGTTAACAAAAAGAAACCACCATCCCCCCGGCGTAGGTTGGCACAGCGCCAGCGGTTGCGGATCGACGAGGAAATGTGATCTGGGGTGTTCAGGGCCTCACGACGCCAGCTTCTCCTCCAGAACCCGCTGGGCCAGCTTCGGGTCAGCTTTGCCGCGCGACGCCTTCATCACCTGCCCCACGAAGAACTGCAGCAGCCTCGTTTCGCCCTGCTTGTACCGCGTGACCTCAGTAGTGTGGGTGCCGAGCACCTCGCTCACCCACCCTGCCAGCACGCCCGTGTCCGCCACCTGGACGAGGCCGAGCGCCTCGGCCACGTTGCGCGGCTCCCCGCCGCGCTCGGCGACCTCGGCGAACACCCGCTTCGCTGCCTGATGGCTCAACGTGCCGCCCCGCACGAGCCCGATCAGATTCGCGAGCGCCCCCGGGGCCACGCGCAGCCCGTCCGCGTGATCCTTCGCGTCCTCGAGCACTTCCGTCATGACCCAGTTCGCGGCGGTCTTGGCCTCCGCGCCCGCGTGGACCACGGCCTCGTAATAGTCGGCCACGGCGCGGTCGGCCGTGAGCACGGCTGCGTCGGTCACGCTCAGGGCGTACTTCTCGACGAAGCGCTCGCGCTTTTTCGCCGGCAGCTCCGGCAGGAGCGTCTGCTGCTCGGCGATGGACTCCTCGGTGAGCACCAGGGGCGGTAGGTCGGGGTCCGGGAAGTAGCGGTAGTCGTGGCTTTCTTCCTTGCTGCGCTGCGGGCGCACGCTGTTCGTCTTCGAGTCGTACAGCATGGTCTGCTGGGCGACCGTGCCCCCGCCCTCGAGCACGGCGATCTGGCGATCCCGCTCCACGGAGAGTGCCTTCTCGACGTAGGCGAACGAGTTGATGTTCTTCACCTCGGTCTTGGTGCCGAGCGTGGTCTCGCCGGCGCGGCGTACGGAGACGTTCGCGTCCACGCGCAGGCTCCCCTTTTCCATGTCGCAGTCGGAGATCCCGGCGTACTCGAGCACCTGCTTGAGGGTGAGGAGGTACGTGCGGGCCTCGTGGGGCGACCGGAAATCGGGCCCGGTGACGACCTCGATGAGCGGCACGCCGCAGCGGTTCAGGTCGATCGCCGTCTGCTTCGGGAAGCGGTCGTGCAGCGACTTCCCCGCGTCCTCCTCGATGTGCAGGCGCTGGATCGTGGCAGTGGCGACCCCGCGGTCCGGCGACAGGTACGACAGCGACCCGGCGGTCGCGAGCGGCTGCTCGAACTGCGAGATCTGGTAGCCTTTCGGCAGGTCCGGGTAGAAGTAGTTCTTGCGGGCGAAGACGCTCCGCGGATGGACGGTGCACCCGAGCCCCAGCGCCGCGCGTACCGCGAGCTTCAGCGCCTGCTCGTTCGGCACCGGGAGCGCCCCCGGCAGACCGAGGCATACCGGGCAGACGTTGCTGTTGGGCGGGGCTCCGAACGCAGCCGAGCAGCCGCAGAACATCTTCGATACCGTGCGCAGCTGAACGTGCGTCTCGAGCCCGATGACCGTCTCCCAGGCGCTCGCCATCACGCCTCCTCGCCGGCCGGGACAGCCCGCTCGAGCGCGTACGCCGCCTCGAGCATCTCGTCCTCGAGGAACGCCTGGCCGATGAGCTGTCCGCCGACCGGCAGACCCCGGATGCGCCCGATCAGCACGGAGATCGCCGGGAGCCCCGCGAGGTTCGCCGTCACCGTGAAGATGTCGGAGAGGTACATCGCCACCGGGTCGTTGAGCTTCTCGCCGGCCTTGAAGGCCGGGGTCGGCGTGGTCGGGGTGAACAACAGATCCACGCCGCGATCGAAGACGTTGCGGAAGTCCTGAGCGATCAGCGCGCGCATCTGCTGCGCCTTCCGGTAATATGCGTCGTAGTAGCCCGACGACAGCACGTACGTGCCGACCAGGACGCGGCGCCGCACCTCCGGACCGAACCCTTCGCCGCGCGTGGTCCGGTACAGCGCGCGCACGTCTTCCGATCCGTCGAAGCGCGGGCCGTAACGGGCTCCGTCGTAGCGCGCCAGGTTGGACGACGCCTCGGCCGGCGCGATGATGTAGTAGGTCGCGACCGCGTACACTGTGTGGGGCAGCGAGACCTCGCGCACCGCGGCGCCCAGTTCGCGGAGCAGGCGGATCGCGCGGTCGCAGGCGCGGCGCACCGCCGGGTCGAGGTCTTGCGGAAAGTATTCCTTCGGCACCCCGATCACAAAGCCTTGGAGCGACTCCGGCACGGTGGGCAGGCGTAGCGAGTCGCGCTCTTCACACGTCGAGTCTTTGGGGTCGCGCCCGCTGATCACCGAGAGGACGCGCGCCGCGTCGTGCACGCTCCGGCCCAGCACGCCGATCTGGTCGAGCGAGGAGCCGAACGCCACGAGGCCGTAGCGGCTCACCCGCCCGTACGTGGGCTTGATCCCCACCACGCCGCAGAGCGACGCCGGCTGGCGCACCGAACCGCCCGTCTCCGAGCCCAGCGCGGCGGGCACCGCGCCCGCGGCGACGAGCACCGCCGAGCCACCCGACGAACCGCCCGGCACCCGGGTCTTGTCGAACGGGTGGAGCGAGCGGCCGTACGCCGAGTGCTCCGTGGACGAGCCCATGCCGAACTCGTCGCAGTTCGTCTTCCCGGCGATCAGCGCGCCCGCCGCTCTCAGCTTCGCCACCGCGGTCGCATCGTACGGCGAGCGGTAGCCCTCGAGGATCCGCGAGCCGCAGCTCGTCGTGAACTCGAGCGTGCAGATGTTGTCTTTCACCGCCACGGGCATGCCGTACAACACGCCCGACGGATGCGCCGCGGACGCCTGCGCGACCAGCGACTTGCGGAGCTCCTTGATCGGGGTGAGACAGGCGTTCAGCCGCTTGACCTTGACGATGCGGTCGGCCGCCCCCTTGGCGCTCGCCAGCGCTTCGCTGGGATCGCTCACCGAATCCCCAGGCCCGTCATCCCTCCTCCTGTTCGAACTGCCCGAGTTTGGGCACCAGGAAGAAGCCGTCGCGGAAAGCGGGCGCGAGCTCGGCCGGCCCGAACGCGAGCGGCGCGGGCCTCACTTCGTCGGGGCGGAACCGCACCGCGTCGGGTCCCGGCACGAACGGCTTGACCCCCTCACTCGCCGGCACGGCGTTGATCTGGGCGACGTACTCGAGAATCCGCGACATCTGCTCGGCCAGGAGCGGGAGCGCCTCCTCGCCCACGTCGAGCTCCGCGAGCCGCGCAATCCTGCGGACTTCGTCATGCGTGACGCTCATGCGCTCTCCCACTCGCGCTCGAGCCCGGCGTAGGCTACGAGCAGCTGCTTGGTCCCGATCTCGTCATCGTCGAATTCCACAGTGACCTTGAGCTCGCGGCCGGAACCCGACACGGCCCGCACCACGCCGCCCCCGAACTTGCGGTGTCGCACCCGCTCACCGGCCGCGTAGCGCGGCGCGTCCTGCGACGCCTCGACCTCCCAATCCAGCTCCGCTGGCGCCGGGCGCTGCGACCGACCGCCGCGAGCGCCGCGCCCCCCGCCCCGCCGCGCGCCGCGGTCCCACAGCGGCGTCGTGCTCCGCTCTTCGAGCGCGCCCGCCGGCAGCGCCTCGAGGAAGCGCGACGGCTCCGACAGCTCGAGACGCCCCGTGCGGTATCGCGTGCGCGCCCATGAGAGATACAATTTTTCGCGCGCGCGCGTGAGTCCCACGTAGCACAGCCGTCGCTCCTCCTCGAGCCCCCCCGGCTCGCTCGCCGATCGCGCCAGCGGGAACAGACCGTCCTCGAGCCCGGCGAGCGTCACGACCGGCCACTCGAGCCCCTTCGCCATGTGGACCGTCATCAGCGTGACCCCGGTCGGATCCCCCGTCCCCTGGTCGGCGGACGTCACGAGCGCGGCCTGGGTGAGATACCGCTCGATGAGCGACGCCCCCTTCCCCCTTCCCTCTTCCCCGACTTCATGCCCGGCCTCATCCCCGTCGTCCTCCGCCGTCTCGGCCCATGCCGCAGCCCCCGCGATCAACTCCTGCACGTTCTCGAGACGCTCGACGCCCTCGGGTCCCTCGTCGGCCAGATACTGGGCGTAGCCCACCGCGGCCACCGCCTGCTCCAGCGCCGTAGCGGGATCGGCCTCGCCATGCCGCGCCCGCAGGTCGTCGATCAGCGCGGCGACCCCGGCGAGCGCCGCGCGCACGTTGGGCCGCAGGTCGGGGATCCGCTCGCCCGCCCGGGCGGCTTCGAGCAAGGGCTTCCCCCACTGGGTCGCGGCACGCACGAGCGGGGTGAACGACGCGTCGCCGATCCCCCGCCGGGGCACGTTCACCACGCGGGCGAACGCCTCGTCGTCCGCCGGATTGGCGATGAGCCGCAGGTAGGCGAGCACGTCCTTCACTTCGCGGCGCTCGTAGAAGCTCACGGCGCCGACCAGACGGTACGGGATCCCCCGGAACCGGAACGCCTCTTCGAGCGGTCGCGACTGCGCGTTGGTGCGGTACAGGACCGCCATCCCCTCGTACGCCACGTCGCCGTGTGCCGCCCGGCGGCTGAGCTCACCGGCGAGCCACTCCGCCTCGTCCCGCTCGTCCGCCGCGGTGAGCAGAGTGACGGGCTCCCCGCCCTGCGTCGCAGTGAACAGCGTCTTGCCGAGCCGGCGGGCGTTTTCCGCGATGACGCCGTTCGCCGCGTCGAGGATCACCTGGGTGGACCGATAGTTCTGCTCGAGCTTGATGAGGGTCGTCCCGGGGAAGTCCTGTTGGAACGACAGCATGTGCCGCACATCCGCTCCGCGCCAGCCGTAGATCGCCTGGTCGTCGTCGCCCACCACGCAGAGGTTCCTGTGCTCGGTGGCGAGCTGCTTCACGAGCCGGTACTGGGCGGCGTTGGTATCCTGGAATTCGTCCACCAGCACGTGATCGAAACGCCGCTGCCAGTACGCCAGGCGCTCCGGATGCTCGGCGAACAGCGTGAGCGGAAACAGCAGGAGGTCGTCGAAGTCCATGGCGTTGGCCTGGCGGAGCGCGGGGCCGAGCCCCGCATAGATCTCCGCCGCAACGCGCTCGAGCGGGCCGTCGGCGCTCGCGCCCAGCTCCTCGGCGAGGACCATCCGGTTCTTCGCGGCCGAGATGATGGCGTGGATCGCGCGCGGGGGATTGGCTTTGGGGGAGTGACCGCGCTGCTCCAGCAGGCGCTTGATGAAGGACTCCGAGTCGTCCTGATCGTAGATCGTGAAGTTCGGCCCGAAGCCCAGCAGGGCCGCCTCGCGCCGCAAGAGACGCGCCGACAGCGCGTGGAAGGTCCCGATCCACAGGCCGCGCGGGTCGGCGCCGAGCAGCGCGGCCACCCGCGCGCGCATCTCGCCCGCCGCCTTGTTCGTGAACGTGACGGCGAAAATGCGCGATGGCGCCACGCCCCGCTCGCGGATGAGGTGCGCGATCCGGGCCGTGAGGACGCGCGTCTTGCCCGAGCCGGCGCCGGCGAGGACGAGGAGCGGGCCGCCGGGATGGCGGACGGCGGCGTCCTGGGCAGGGTTGAGTGGAAGGGTCACGAGTATGTCTCCACCCTCAAGGGTGGGCCCGGCACAGCGTCGCGCTGAAGCACGCGATCGTCCTTCAGGACCGTGCTTCGCCGAGCCCAGGCTTCAGCCTGGGAATCACGGGCGGGCCCTGCGTCACACGTAGTCACGTCGGTGACACGAGCGGGAATTCGAGCACGAACTCGGCCCCCTCCCCCGTCGGGGCCGGCCGGTACACCAAGTGCCCGCCGTGCTGTTGCTCGACGATGCGACGCGCCAGGGCCAGGCCGATGCCCCACCCCCCCGGCTTGGTCGAGACACCCGGCTCGAACAGCTGGGCGCGCACCTCCGGGGACACGCCGGGACCGTCGTCGCGGACGCTCAGCCGGGCGGTGCGGGGGGCCGCATCCACCGCCACGTCGATCCGCCCGCCGCGTCCCGAGAGCGCGTCAATCGCGTTCTTGATCACCGCCTCGAGGGCCCATTCGAGCAACACCGGATCGCCGAGCGCGGTGGGGCCCGGTCCGGTCGCGCGCAAGGCGAGCGTCACCGGGCTCGCGAGCGTCGGGAGCCGCGGACGGAAGTAGCTCACCACCCGCTCAGCCAGGGCGCCCAGCCCGACCGGCTCGCGGCGCGCCGGCCGGCCGATGCGCTCGAACCGCTTGGCCACGCGCTCGAGGCGTTCCGCATCGGCCTGAAGATGCTCCGCCAGCTCGGCCCCTGTGGTACCCGGATTTTCCCGCAGGTAGGCAATCCATCCCGTGAGGCTCATGAGCGGCGTGCCGAGCTGGTGGGCCGACTCCCGCGCCATGGCGACCCAGAGCCGGTCGCGCGCCGCGGCGACCTGCGAGCGGTAGGCCCACCCGGCGAGCAGCGCCAGGCACAGGAGCACGGCGCCCTCGAGCGCGGCAATACTCGCGAACCGCCGCGCCGCGGTTCCGGTGCCGTAGTGGATCGTGCCCACGCCCGGCTGAACCAGCGGAGGGTTCTCGATGTCGAGCGCCGCGATCCACGCCCGCAACCGCGCCGTGTCGGCGCCGATCTCCAGAGGCGCGTTGTCGAGCGCGGTGATGTGACCCGCGGTGTCCATCACGACGATGGCGATGCCGAGCGAGCGGACCTGGCGGGCGAGATCGAGCAGGGCGTCGGTCGCGGCGTCGGGGCGCGGATCATTCAACCCGGCGAACACCCGGCCGAGCAGGGTGCTGGTCTGCCGCGCGTCGTCGCGCAGATGGCGCGCCACGACCCACGCGTACCAGATGGTGATCCCGCCGAGCAGCAGCGCCAGCCCCGCCACGACGGGAGGACCCGCCCGGCGAAGCGCCGCGTTACGGGCCACCGGCGGAGCGCGGCACGAAGCGCTCCATCCCGAGGTAGGGGACGAGCGCCGCCGGAACGGTCACGGAGCCGTCGGGCTGCTGGCGCGCCTCGAGCAGGGCCGCGATGGTGCGCGGCAGCGCCACGCCCGACGCGTTGAGCGTGTACACGAGCTCCGGCTTCGCACCGGCAGACGGGCGGTAGCGGATGTTGGCGCGCCGCGCCTGGAAGTCGGTGAAGCTGCTCGAGCTCGAAACCTCGAGCCATTGCCCGACGCCCGGTGCCCAGACTTCGAGGTCGTAGGTCTTGGCGCTGGCGAACCCCAGGTCCCCCGCCGCGAGCAGCACGACGCGGTAGGGCAGCTCGAGGCGCTGCAGCACGGCCTCGGCGTGCCCGGTCATCCGCTCGTGCTCGGCCGGCGAGTCGGCGGGCCGCGCGAACCGAACCAGCTCGACTTTGTCGAACTGATGCACCCGCAGCAGGCCACGCGTGTCTCGCCCGGCGGCCCCCGCTTCGCGCCGGAAGCACGGCGTGTAGGCGGTATAGGCGAGCGGCAGCTTCCCGCCGTCCATGATCTCATCGCGATGCAGGTTCGTGACGGGCACCTCGGCGGTCGGGACGAGGAAGAGATCGTCGGGCGCCGTCTTGTACGCGTCGTCCTCGAACTTGGGAACGTGGCCCGTGCCCTGCATCGTCTCGCGCTTCACGACGAACGGCGGCTCCACTTCGACGTAGCCGTGGTCCCCGGTGTGCAGGTCGAGCATGAAGTTGATCAACGCGCGGACCAGTTTCGACCCGGCGCCCACAAAGACCGGGAATCCCGACCCTGAAAGCTTCGCGCCACGGGCGAGATCCAGTATCCCCAGTGCCTCCCCGATCTCCCAATGCGGCCTGCCGCCCTTCGGGGCCGGCTCGCCCCACGTACGCACGATCTTGTTGTGCGACGCGTCGCCGTCCGGCAGTTCCGGCAACGGGAGGTTCGGGACATGGAGCAGCTTCTGCTCGAGCGCTTGTTCGACACCCGTGAGCTCCGCCTCGATCCCGTCGATCCGCTCGCCCAGCGCGCGGCGCGACTCACGGATGTCCAGCGGGAGCGCTCCCTTCTCCTTCATCAGACGCGCGTCGGCCTTGGCGGCCTCGTTGCGCTCCGCCTTGAGCTGGTCGAGCTGCCCCGTGAGGGCGCGGCGGCGCATGTCCAGCGCTTCGAGCTCGTCGAGCAGCCGCGTGACGGTCGGATCGCCGCGCCGGGCGAGCGCGGCGCGCACCTGCTGGGGCGAGGCGCGCAGAAGCCTGAGATCGATCACGACACTACTGCTTCGGGAGTCCGGGCTCGAGACCGCGGTAGCCGCAGTTCTGGTCCACCAGGATCTCGAAATCCAAGCGGCGGGCCGTCGAGTCCACGCCCAGCACGCGCAATTTGGCGTAGAGCGACGCGAGGGCGCTGAACAGACATTGCGTCGGTCGCGAGCGGACGAGGACCACCGTCCCCGTATCGAGGGCGACCGGTTTGTCGAAAACGTAACCCTCGGTCGACGCGAGCTTGATCGCGTCGAACGGCTGCGTGGCGCGCTGCAGCCCGGACGACACGCCCAGGTTCATCGCTCCCGTGGGAAACAGTGCAGGCGCGCCGAGCGAGTCGAAGTCGAAGGCGAAGTCGAGCTGCGTGGTCTGGTCGGTCCGGACGGGCTGCGCGCCCTCGAGGGTGTAGGCCGACGGCAGGGTGATGGCCGTCCCCCGGAGCGCGAACAGCGACACCGTGTCCACCACATTGGTGAACAACGGGGCGGGGAGGTTCGACGTGTCGTTGCACGCGACGACGAGCAACGCGAGCCCTGTCAGCGCGACCTCGCGCACGGCAATGCGGCGGTGGGGAGGCATTCGGTGCGGGGAAGATACCGCGCGGCGTCCAAGTGGGTCAACCCACGGTGGCTGCTTGACTTCGCTAGTTTCCATTCCTAGCTTGGCCGCCGTATGGCAACAATCCGGGACGTGGTCGAGGCGCTCGCCCGCCGCGGCGGTGTGGACGCGGTGGTGGTCGTGGGGCGTGACGGGTTGCCGATCGACGCCCGCGCGGGCAACGGTGTCGACGCCGAGAACGTGGCCGCCCTTCTGCCATCGGTCATCAACGGGTTGGCACAGCTGGGCGAAGCGGGGGGGCGCGGGGAATTCGGCACCGGTGTGCTCGAGTTCGGCTCCGGGCTCGCCGTGGTCTCCGTCCTCAACGCCGACGCCTTGCTGATCGTCTTGGTCCGGCCGTCCACTAACGTGGGCGCCCTGCTCTACGACCTGCGCCGCCACCGTTCGGCGATCGCCGGCCTGCTCTGAACCCGGAGCCACCTGCCTTGTCGCCCGTCCGGCGGCACCTCCTCGTCGTCGACGACGAGCCGCATATCGGGTTGCTGCTGCGCCCGCATTTCGAACGCCTCGGCTACGTGGTGACTCTCGCCCGCACGCTCGCCGAAGCGCGCCGCACGTTGCAGGGCGGCGACCCGCCCCTCGACGCCCTGCTCCTCGACCTCCACTTACCCGACGGCTCCGGCCTCGATCTCCTGCACGAGCTCCGTGCCGCCACGGCCACACGCGCGCTTCCCGTCATCGTGCTGACCGCCGAGGGCGAAGACCGCATTCTGAGAGCAGCGGAGGGCCTGGGCGCCGGGTTGCTCACCAAGCCGTTCAGCCCGAGCAAGCTCACGGCGCGCGTCGCCGCGATGCTGGGCGACGCCCCCCCCCAGCCCCCCCCGCCCTCTCCCTCGGTTCCCCAGGACCCGCGATGAGTGTCTGGGCCGCCATCCTGGCCGGCGGGGCGGGAACCCGATTCTGGCCGCTCTCGACACCGGAGCGGCCCAAGCAACTACTCCCGCTCGCCGGCGACCGCCCCCTCCTGGTCCAGGCGGTGGAGCGGCTCGACGGACTGGTCCCGCCCGAGCGGATCCTGATCCTCACCGGGCCGTTCCTGGTTGATCAGGTGGCGCGCGTGGTGCCGCAGATCCCGCGCGCGCAGATCTTTGCCGAGCCGCGCGCGGCGTCCACCGCACCGGCGCTCACCTGGGCCGCGCACTGGATCTCGCAACGGGACCCCGGGGCCCAGATGCTGTCGCTGCACGCCGACTGGGCGGTGAGCGACGATCGCGCGTTCCGCGCGGCCGGGCGGCAGGCGCTCGGCGCGGCGGCCGAGTATGACGTGCTCGTCACGGTGGGCGTGAAGCCGACGCGCAACGAGACGGGCTACGGGTACATCATCCCGGCGAAGCCGCTGGGCGGAGCGCGCACCGTGCGGCGCTTTCTCGAGAAGCCATCGCCCGCCCGCGCGGCGCTGTTGCGCCGCCAGGGCGCGCTCTGGAACACGGGGCTGTTTGCGTGGGGGGTGGCGCGCTTCCTGGGCGAAGCAGGCGCCTACGCGCGCGAGCTCAAGCCCGGCTGGCCGGCGCTCACGGCGGGCGACGTCGGGGGCTTCTTCGCCGCCGTCCGGCCGGTGGCGGTGGACGTGGCCGTGCTGGAGCGCACCAAACGGCTCGCGGTCGTGGCCGGGACCTTCGGCTGGGACGACATCGGTTCCTGGGACGCCCTGTTGCGCATCCGCAAGCCCGACGCGCACGGCAACGTCGTGGTCGGGAAGGCGACGGTGGCGGACGACGTGCGCCGCTCGGTGATCTGGTCCGAGAGCGAGCACGTCGCCGTCAGCGGTCTGGAAGACATGGTGGTCGTGCGGGCGAACGGCCACACGCTCGTGATGCCCACCGGGCGCGCCGAGCGCTTGAAGGAGCTCGTGCAGCGGCTGTGAGCCACGCCCTCTACCTGCTCGATCCGGATCCCGTCCCCGCGTGGGCGCCGTTCGCCGGCGCGCGCCCGCTGTGCGAGCTGCGGGCCGGCGCGCACCTGATCCGCGAGCGGTGGGAGACGTTCGTCGGCGCGGAGACGGCCGCGATCTTCGCCCTGCCCCACCTCGCCGGGTTCGCCGAAGCCGGCGTCCCCCTCGTGGCCGCCCGTCGCCCCGTCCCCGGGCCGGCCGTGATCGGCTCATCGACGTTCGCGCCGCGCGGGCTCGCTCCCGCGCTCCCGGGCGGCGCCTTCCGCCTCACGAGCGGTGGCGTCACGGTGGGATGGGGAGTCGGACCGGGAGCCACGTGGGCCGGCCCGCAGCCGCATGCCGCCGCGATCGAGGTGCCGGGAGTCGTGCTCCACGGCGTATTCGACCTGGTGCCCGCGCTCGAACGGCTGCTCCCGGACGACCTTCGCGCGTTGCTCGGGGACAGTGACCCGCTCCCGGCGGGGAGCACCGTGCTCGGCGATCCCGCCGCGATCGCCCTGCGCGACGCCGCCGTGGAACCCGGCGTCGTCTTCGATGTACGGAACGGTCCGGTCGTGCTCGAGAGCGGCGCCGAGGTCCGGGCCGGGGCCCGGCTCGAGGGACCCCTATGGATCGGCGCGAACGCACACGTGCTGGGCGGCCCCGTGCGCGCGTCGGCGCTCGGCCCGCGAACGAACGCGCGCGGTGAGCTGTCGAACTGCGTCTTCCTGGGATACGCGAACAAGGCGCACGACGGTTTCGTCGGCCATTGCGTGATCGGGCGCTGGGCGAACCTCGGCGCGGGGACGATCACGTCGAACTTGAAGAACACGTACGGTCGGGTGCGTCTCGAGATCGCCGGGACACGACTCGAGACCGGTTTGCAGTTTCTCGGGAGCCTGATCGGGGACCACGCCAAGACGGCGATCGGCACGCTGCTGGGCACGGGAACCGTGATCGGCACCGGCGCGAACGTCTTCGACGACGTGCGGCCGCCCAAGTACGTCGCCCCGTTCGCCTGGGGCGGCGCGGGCGGCGGCCGCATGACCAGGGACGGGTTCCTCACGATCGCCGGGCGGGTGCTCCCGCGGCGCGACGTCGTGGTGGACGACGCCACCCGGGCCATGCTGGAGCGGATTTACGACTGGGCCACGCGCTGAGTTTCGTGCTCGGCCGGTTGCTCCCCGGCCAAGGAACCCGCACATTGTTCAGTTCCAGTGGACACACGCGCTATGTCGCAAACGGAGCAATACCGACGGGTCGGTAAGTTCGAGCTGCACGAGCTCATCGGCGAAGGGGCGATGGGCGCCGTGTGGAAGGCGTATGACTCCGTCATACGGCGCTACGTGGCCCTCAAGCTCCTCTCCCGCGCCGGTCGCTCCACCGATGCGCAAGATCGTTTCATGCGCGAGGCGCGCGCCGCGGGCGCGCTGCAGCACCCGAACATCGTCACGATCTACGACCTGGGCGAGTCGGACCAGCAGCTGTTCATCGCCATGGAGCTGGTCGATGGACGAGACCTGAGCTCCTTGATCGCGGTGAGCGAGCCACTCGCGCTCGAGCGTAAGCTCGACATCGTGATCGAAGTTCTGCAGGGCCTGTCGTACGCGCACGAGCGCGGCGTCATCCACCGCGACGTCAAGCCCTCCAATGTCCGGATCGCCTCCGACGGCTCGGTGAAGATCATGGACTTCGGGATCGCGCGCCTCCAGTCCGCCGACGTGACGGGCTCGGGCGCGATCGTCGGCACGCCGACCTACATGGCGCCGGAGCAGATCACGAACGGCGCGATCACCCCGGCCACCGATATCTTCGCCGTCGGCTGCCTGCTGTACGAGCTGCTCGCGTACCACAAGCCGTTCGAAGGTGAAACGGTCCACGGCGTGCTGTACCAAGTGCTCACCACCGACCCGAAGCCGCTGCGCACCATGGCGCCGTCGATCCCCGCAGCGCTCGAGCGCGTCGTCGGGAAGGCCCTCAACAAGGTGCCGGAGGAGCGCTTCGAGACGGCGCGTCAGATGCAGTCGGCGCTGTTCAGCATCCGGGCCGCGCTCTCCGGGGCGTCCGACACCACCGAGCGGCTCAGCCTGCGGTGGACGCCGATCCCGTCGGCGGTCCTCCGCCTCGTCACGCACGCGCCGATCAAGTGGCGGGCGGCGGTGCTGACGGCGTTGATGGTGACGGCGCTGGTGCTCCTCTACGTGTCGCGCTCCCCCTCTCCCGTCGCCGCGCCGTTCCCCGACGCCGAGCTCACCGGCGCCACGCTGGACCAGCTGTTGACGTACCCGGTGCCGGCGCGTCTCAACGCGGCGCTGGTCGCACAGCGCGACTCGGCGCTCGCGGCCCGCGAGCGGGCGGGGCGTGCCGGAGCGATGAAGAACAACGTGCCGTCCCTGATCCTCGCCGAGACGGTGGTGCAGAACGCCGAGCGCGCCCTGCGCACCGGCGACCTCGCGCGGGCCGCCAGCGGCTACCTCAGCGCGATCCCCCAATACGTCAAGGCACAGGCGGAGGCCGAGGCGCTGCGGCGCGAGGCGGAGCAGGCCATCGCCCGCGCCACCCCCGTGGTGCACGCGCTGGCGACACGCCCCGAAGCGGGGCGCGCCGCCACCTCGCTCGCGCGCGCCGATTCGCTCTACACGGCGATGGACTACGTGGTGTCCCGGCTGGCGGCTCTCGACGCCGAGCAGGTCGGCGTGGCCGCCGGGGTGGCTCCCCCCTCCCCCCAGCCACCCGAGGCGCGCGCGGCGATCGCCATGCTGCTGCAGGATCTCGAGCGCGCGGTGTCGAGTGAGCGCGTCGGGAACCTGCAGGTGCTGATGCCCGGCATGGCGGAGCAGGATGTCGCGGCGTGGCAGGCCTTCTTCGAGCGCTACAAGCAGCTCACCGCCCGCTACGGCGTCGAGCGCTTGAGCACGCGCGCCGACACCGCGTACGCCGCGGTGCGGACTCTCTATCTGTACGTGCCGACGGACGGCGGCGCCCAGCGGGAGACGCGCCTGCGCCAGGCGATCCGGTTCATCCGGACGGCGAACGGCTGGCGCATCGCGAACATTCGCAAAGCGCCCTGAACGGCGTCAGTCCCAGGCGCGCTCGGTGGGGGGGGGCGGCGCCGGGATGGCCACCGAGTCGGCGCGCGCGGTGGCCGGTCCCACGCGGCGGAGCGTCACCGGCTTCTCGAGATCGCCCCCCGACAGAGTGAGCTTCTCCGCCTCGAGCTTCATGCCGTAGACTTGCCACACCCCGTCCCCCAGGGTCAGCCACAAGCTGTCGCCTACCACCCGCCAGCGTGCCACCTGATCGCCGAACTGGGCGGAGCTGTCGGTCCGGACCATGATATTGCGGATCTCGTCTTCGGTCTTCGCCTGCCATTTCCCTTCGAGACGGGCGCGCGGACCCGCGCCCGAATGTGTGGTCTGGGCGGAGAGACCGGGAGCGACCCCGAGCAGCAGGACGAGCAGACGGGAGAGTCGCGGCATCATCGTACAAAGATACGTACCCCGGAAGGGGGAACGGGGAGGGGTGGGTCAGGTCGTCGACGACTCGTCCACGAGCGCCCCGGGCACGGAGGCCCGCTCGTCGGTCATGACTGCCACCTGCGGCTCCCACTGGCGCATCATCCGCACGAAGGTACCCGCCAGCTCGGGATCAAACTCCGTGCCGGCCCGATCCTCGATGTACGACAAGGTCTTCGACTGCGGCCACGCTTCGCGGTAGGGCCGGTGGGTGCGGAGGGCATCGTACACGTCGCACACGTGCACGAGCTTGCTCCCCTCGTGGCAGTCGCGCCGGAACTGCAACGTGGGGTACCCGTCCCCGTTCAGCATGATGTGGTGCTCGTAGGCGACCACCGCGGCGAGATCCAGGTCTTCCTCCGCGCGCAGGATGATGCGCGCGCCCTCGGCGGGATGCCGGTTCATCAACGCCCGCTCCGTGTCGGAGAAGCGTCCCGGCTTGGTGAGAACCTCGATCGGGATTTTCACTTTGCCGATATCGTGCAGCAGGCCGGCCACGCCGAACGCCCGCACGTCCCGCGCCGAGAGCCCGAGCGATTCGGCGAGGGCCATCGCCAGCACCGCGACGTTCATCGAATGGGTCGTCGTGTACTGATCGAACTCCTTGAGCTGCAGCAACGGGATCACGATCTGCCGCCCGCCGTGCATGGCGATCGACAGTGAGCGGACCACCGCCTCCGCCTCCGTGAGCGGCAGCATCCCACGAGCCTGCACTTCCTCCTGGACCCAGCGCACGGCGTCCGCTTCCTCGCTCAGGGAATAGTTGATCGTGGCCGTCGGGATCGTGGCGGCGAGCTGCTCATCCCCGCCGCGCACGCCCACCGCACCGAACCGGATGCTGGAGCGGCGCATCTGGCGCGCCTCCGTCGTGTCGATCGCGGAGAGCGTGAGCCGGGCGAGCACCTCGTCGAGGAACTCCTCGAATTCCTCCCGGCTCACGGCGTCGGAAAACTCCAAGCGCTGGATCCCCGCGAGCGCCAGCCGCCGCCCCCAGTCCCACGCCTTGAGCTCGCGCAGCGGCAGCCGCCCGAACACGATCTCATCTCCCAGGAACGTGAACAGCGGCTGCGACTCGGTGGCTTGCAGGTCGCTCAACTCTCGATACGCGTCGTCGATCGCGCGCTCGCGGGCGGGGTGGCCCGGCCGATAGAGGGTCATCGCCGCGAGCGCGTGCGCGAACGCGTTGAGGAAGCCCGCAGGGCTGCTCACGGCCGGCTCGCCTGCGGGTCCGCGGCGTTGAGGATCTCGCCGTCGGTCGACGACGCCGCGATGGCGAGGCGGGCGCGCGCCCGCGGATCGTGGCGCCATCCCGTCGCGAGCGCCGCCAGCGCGACGAGGAGCTCGGGCGACTTGGCAGCCAGCTTCCCCCGGCCGAACAGGGTGCGGCCACCCGCCGTGATCTGGAGCAGCGTCTCGAGGGCGGCCGGCGCCCTGGTGTACCCCAGGGCCCGCACGGCGAGCGCGCGCAAGTCGCCGGGTAGCGTGCGATCGATGGCGCGATTCACCAACAAGGGCACGGCGGTGTCCGGGCAGGCCTGCAGCGCGACCGCGAGGCCGAGGGCGAGCCGCAGCGTGCGCGGGTCCTGATCGCGCAGACCGACGACGAGCGCCTCGTCGCGCTCGGCCGGGAGCTTCAATTGCAGCTTGACGGCCTGCCACCGCACCCGCGCGTCGGTGTGGCGCATGTAGGGGGCGGCCGAGAAGCCCGCCGGGGGGGGCCCCAGCTGTTCGAGCAGCGCCAGCAGATTGCGAGTCACGTACCAGCGGCTGTCGTCGAGCCGCGCAATCACGAACGGGGCGATCTCGGCACCCATTTTCGCCAGCTGCGCGAGCAACCCGCGCCGGGCCCCGCGCGACTCCGCCACGGCGAGGGCAGCGAGCAGCGGTGGGGCCGCCGCCGCACCCACGAGCGGCACGAGCCGCTCGAGCAGCTTGAAGTCGATCGGCGCTCGGGCGACGATCTGCTGCACGGCACCCGCCGTGGCGATCTGCGCTCGGACCGTCGCCGCGGCGGCGGTGTCGGCCGCCCCGCCCTCAAGCGCATCGAGCAGCTGCGCGAGCCGGCCCTCGGCGACCACCCGGCCGACCGCCGCGGGGAGACGCGGTCCCATCGTGCCGATCTCAAGGGCCATCGCCACGAGACGATCGGGCTCGGTGGCATGGTGATCGGTGCGTGGCACGCCGGCCGGCGCGGCCCGCGCCATGCGGTGCAGCGCCGCGCCGTAGGCTCCGGGATTCGGATCGGGGAGCGTCCACCCCGCCAGCAGCCGCTGGACCTGCTCGCGCAACGCCGCGTCCGCCTGCGGTCGCACGGGGGCGGCGCCCGCCTCCGCGTGCACCGCAAGCTTGGAAAGGAGCCGCACGAGGGAGTGTGAGATGGTCTCGTGCGAGGTTTCTGCGGCGGCCTTGAGGATGTCGAGTACCGCATCCACCGCCATGCCGTCGGCCGCATCGGAGACGAACTGGCGCCGCTGCGCGAAGTCGCCTCCCATCCCCACCAGTCGCTGCAGCGTTTCAGGCTTGAGCGTGCGAATGAGACGCGACGTCCGCCGCCGCAGCGCTGCGGCCTCGGTGCTGCCCGCAGTCTTGAGCTCGGCGGCGATCTGCAGGAGGTAGCCGACGATCACTTGATCGTACCCGGTGGCCTCGGCCTTCGAGTGCTGGTCGATGGCCTGCGCGATAACCGCCGGCTCGGTGGAGGGGGGCCGCGTGTCTTCCGGCGCCGTCGCCAGGGCCGCCCGGGCCAAGCCCACCCACAACTGGGCTGCCCGCGCGTCCCCTTCCCCCGCGGGGGACCGGCCGGCCTCGTCCGTGAGCTCCAAGCGCTCGTACGTGAGCGCATGCAGCTGTACGTGCGGCCACGTCGCCAGGCGCTCCCGGGGGCCGAGGCCGAGCGGCTGCCCCGTCCGTTCCGCTTCGACGGCGAGCGTCCGGAGCGCATCGGCCACCTCCCCCTCCTCCACGCCGCGCCGGAACGTGATGGCGCCCAAGTGGTGACGGTGCAGCCGGCCCGCGAGCTCCCGCAGCACGGGATGCTTGGGATCGGTGGCCACACCCTCGATCACGAGCTGGTTGCGGGCCACGCCGAGGGACACCGTCGCTCGATCCTCGAGCAGCAGCGCGGCGCGCCGGGTCACTCCCGCCGCCGCCGGCGACAGCGATGGGTGTCCTTCGGGATACATGGCATGCTTGTGCAACGCGATCGACAGCTCGATCAGGAAATCGGCGAGGTCACGCGACAGCGTCGCGCGCTCACCGCCGGGTGCAGGCATGAGGCCAAAGATACTAGGAACGGCAACGGCTAGACGCACAGACGCACGGACGCACGGACGCACAGTCGTGAACCGAGAACAGGGGCCGGGAGAGACTCCCGACCCCTGATCACTGCCTGCCCATGTGCGTCTGTTGCGTCCGCGCGTCTGTTGCGTCTGTGCGTCTGTGCGTCTGTGCGTCTGTCCGTCTGTGCGTCTGTCCGTCTAGCTTGTCAGTACATGTCCACCCAGGCGCGCTGCATGGCCTGCTTGGGGTACGCCGACGCTGACAACGCGGCCGTGAGGGCGCAGGATGAGTACTGCAGCGATGTGTTCCCGCTGAGCGCGACGTTGTCGTTCACGTCGACGCTCGCCGCCATCACGGCGCCGGTGATCTTGTTGCCGGTCCCCGACATCTTGAGCCCTTTTCGTACGATGACGGCTCCCGTGAACTCGAAGTTGCCGGCCACCGTAAAGTCCCCGTCGACCAGCAGGACGCCCTGGCCGCGACCGGTGGTGACCTTCAAGTCGCCCAGCACGTGAATGGTCGGGAAGTAGCTCTCGCACGCCCCCGCCGGGGCGGCACGATTCGGATCTCCCCAGTTGGCCGGGATCACGCTGGCCTGGCACACGCTGCCCACCGCGATGGGCAGGACGCCGGTGAGCAGCGTGCCGCCCGGATACGTGAGGTTCGCCGCTGCCGCGACCGACTGGTAGTTGGAGCTCCCGTAGTTGAAGTACGTATTCGAGTCGCCGGCGGCGGGGGTCGTGAGCACGGGTGGGTTTCCGTTGAGAGTGACGCTCCCGTTGACCGTGGCGGTGGTGGTGGGGGATATCGCCGCCCCGGCGACGTTCTGAGTCGTGCTGCCGCACGCGGCCCACCCGGCGGGGGCTGCGTCGTTTCCATTCACACTGACGTTGCCGTTGACGGTGGTATTGCCTTGGGTCGTGATCGCGCCCAGGAAGTTCATCTGCGGCAGGTCGAGCCGGAACAGCGTGCCGTAGCGGCGCCGTGCCGAGGCCTGGCTCCCCATGGCCCCCGCGTATCCCTCGGACACCACCCAGAAGAACGGCCCGCCGAGTCGGGTGATGATCACCGTCGCCGTGCCCCCGCGGGGCGCGGTAAACGCCCGCTTGAGCGTGTCGCCGATCTGCATTCGGTTGTTGTCCGCCAGATTCCAATCGACCGGGACGCGGTTCAACCCCAGGTCGGCGGCCGCGGCGGCGCGCGTCGAGCGCACCGTGTTGGCACCGATGCGGTAGTCCTGCGTCGACACGAACAGGACGCCCCCCATGAGCACACCGATGATCACGATGGCTCCCAAGGCCATCATCAGTGCCATGCCCTTCTCTGACCGCAGTGTCGCATGCATACCGGCCTCGTTCCCTTCAGGTGACTGCCAATCGGGTTTTGGTGACGGTTCACTTCCGGTTGCGCAAGCCGACCTCGATGCGCAGCGAATCGCGAAACACGGTGCCACCTGCCCCGCTCAGGTTGATGAGCGCCCCCGCCTGCCCCCGGACGACGAGGCTGATGCGTGCTACTTGGAGCGGGCTCGCGGTGACGGCGCCGGTGGAGTCGTAATAGGCGAACTGCACCCCGCTGGTCCCGTCGTTCGCGTACGGCTGGAACGGGCCGGCGATCGGCTGACTGGGGTTGCACACCGGCACGCGGCCGGTGATGCAGTCGAAGAACCCGAGATACCACTGGTTGTCCGTCTCGCGGTAGATGCGGTAGTGCACCCGGCGGAAGAAGCGAATCGCCGCGCCCACGGCGATGGTGTTGGCGGCCGCGGGCGCGAGGGTGAGCTGGTAGCTCGGATTGGCGCCCGTGATGTCCGACGGCTGCGTCAGCCGGGTCGAGCTCGGGCAGCCGTTGGCGACGTTGCCGGTCACCAGGGTCACGGCGGTGATCTGGTAGCGTGACCAGGCGTCGTCGGCAACCGCCAAGGTCGGTCCGTCGTTGTAGACGAGGAGTGAGTCACCGACCGCGGGCGGCCTGGCCCAGTTGGTCATCGTCGCCCCCGTGGCGAGGACGCGGGGGACGGTCGAGAGCCTCCCCCCGGTGTTGACGCACACGACCGAGCTGCCGAACACCGAGCGGAACTCCAACGCCGAGTCGGACATGGCGTAGATGTCTCCGCCGATGCTCGAGATCCCCCGCAGATCCGAGGGGAGCATGGCGGCTGCCTGGCGGATCTGCTGTCGCGTCTGGATCAGATCGGTGGTGCTGTTGTAAAAGCGCTGCTGCCGCAGCAGCAGCTGGACGATGGCGCCCCCCACCAGGCTCATCAGCACCAGAGCGATAACGAGCTCGATGAGCGTGAACCCGGCCCGGCGGGCCGAGGCTGCGTGCGCAGTCAGCATGGCAGAAAGCTCCGGAACATTTCGGTGCGGGACTGATGGTTGCTCAGGAATGTGACGGCGACGGTCACGTCATCGGCCCGTGCCAGCCGGTCGAGCGTCCACGACTCGGTAACGCCCCGCGTGTTGGTCGAGCCGGCCGCCCGCGCCGCGCACGCAGTGGCCCGGATCCGCTCGAAGCGCGATTCGGCCACGCCGGCCGCGATCGTGCGGGACTGCGTGCTCGTCAGGGTCGTCAGGATCACCGACGCCGTCCCCGCCAGGGCAAGCAGGCCGACGCTGAAAATCACGACGGCGACCAAGAGCTCGACGATCGTGAAGCCCCGCTCCGAGCGCGGGGATGGGGGTGCCGGCACGCGCGGGGTCATGGACAGCTCCGTGTAGTGATCTTGCCGAGGCCCGTCACGCACACCGTATCGGTGCGGCCCCCGAGGGCGACGATGAATTTGGGCGCCGTCGTCACGCCGACGGCGAATCCACGGGGATCGAACTGCACAGTGTCCTTGGGGCTCGCGCCCAGCCTCGCGCCGTAACGCTGGAAGAAGTCGATTTGCGAGCCCAGCTGCACCGGCGTCCCCGACGAATCGACCATGATCTTCAGGACGTCGACGCTGCGGACCAGCCACGCCGCCCGGCTCTGTTGGATCGCGATGCCACGCGCTCGGTACAGGTAGGCGGTGACGTCGCGGCTGGCGGAGCGCCGCGAATTCGCCACCCAGCTGCCGCGAACGGCCCTGACCATGACCGAGAGCATAATCCCCATCACCACGAAGACGATTATCATCTCGATCAACGTGAACCCGGCGACCTGATTCCGGCGCAGGATCGATGGACTTGGCACAGACGGCCTCCCGTTGAGCGACGGATTCCCTGTGACTGTGAAGCGCGTCACGACCATGGTGTAAGTCCCGTCACCAACCCGGGTTAGACACTATATGACGTATAGCTGTTATAAGATGTCTAATTAGCATAGATGGTAACACGCACAGGCAGCCGCGGACCGTCGCGCGAACCCTCAGACTCCTCGAAACCGGCAAATGCGCCGGTGCAACGAGAACGCCCCGGGGATTGCTGCCCCCGGGGCGTTCGGTGCGACGGTGCGACGGTGCGTCTGTGCGTCTGTGCGTCTAGTTCTTAGTACATCCCGCCCATACCGCCGCCACCCGGCATCGGGGGCGCCTTCTCCTTCTCCTTCTTCTCGACCACGACGCACTCGGTCGTGAGCATCAGCGCGGCGATGGACGCGGCGTTCTGCAGCGCCGTGCGGGTGACCTTGGTGGGGTCGATGACGCCCGCTGCGACCAGGTCCTCGAACTCGTCGGTCTGGGCGTTATAGCCGAAGTTCTTGTCCTTCGACTCCTTCACCTTCCCGACCACGATCGAGGCTTCCGCGCCCGCATTCTGGACGATCATCCGCATCGGCTCCTCGAGCGAGCGGCGGACGATGTCGACGCCGATCTTCTCGTCGTCATCGGTCCCCTTCACCTTGTCGAGCGTCTTCTGGCACCACAGGAGCGCCACGCCACCGCCGGGCACGATGCCTTCCTCGACCGCGGCGCGGGTCGCATGCAGTGCATCCTCCACGCGCGCCTTCTTCTCCTTCATCTCGGTCTCGGTCGCCGCCCCGACGTTGATCACGGCGACGCCGCCCGCCAGCTTCGCGAGCCGCTCCTGCAGCTTCTCCTTGTCGTAGTCCGACGTGGACTTCTCGATCGCCGCCTTGATTTCCTTGATGCGGCCCTGGATCGCGTCGGGCTTGCCCTTCCCGCCGACGATCGTCGTGTTGTCCTTGTCGATCACGATCCGCTTCGCCTGGCCGAGATCGTTGAGCGTCGCGTTCTCGAGCTTCAGGCCCATCTCCTCCGAGATCACCTGCGGCGCACCGGTGAGCACCGAGATGTCGATCAGCATCTCCTTGCGGCGGTCGCCGAACCCCGGCGCCTTGACGGCACACACCTTCAGCGTGCCGCGCAGCTTGTTGACGACCAGGGTCGCGAGCGCCTCACCCTCCACGTCCTCGGCGACGATGAGCAGCGGCCGACCGGCCTGCGCCACCTTCTCGAGGACGGGGAGCAGGTCCTTCATCGACGAGATCTTCTTGTCGTGGATCAGAATGTAGGCGTCCTCGAGGGCCGCCTCCATCTTCTCGGGATCGGTGATGAAGTAGGGGGAGAGGTAGCCGCGGTCGAACTGCATCCCCTCGACCGTCTCGAGCGTGGTCTCCAGGCCCTTCGCCTCCTCGACCGTGATCACGCCGTCTTTGCCGACCTTCTCCATCGCCTGGGCGATCAGGTCGCCGATCTCCTTATCGTTGTTCGCGGAGATCGAGCCGACTTGAGCGATCTCCTTGCGGCCGGCGGTGGGCACCGAGATCTTCTTCAGCTCCTCGACCACCACTTCCACCGCCCGGTCAATCCCGCGCTTCAACGACATCGGGTTCGAGCCGGCCGTGACCGACTTGAGTCCCTCGCGGAAGATCGCCTGGGCGAGCACGGTCGCCGTCGTCGTGCCGTCACCCGCGAGATCCGACGTCTTGGTCGCCACTTCCTTCACCATCTGGGCGCCCATGTTCTCGATCGGATCCTCGAGCTCGATCTCCTTGGCGACGGTGACGCCGTCCTTGGTGACCGTCGGGTTGCCGAATTTCTTGTCGATGACGACGTTCCGGCCCTTCGGGCCAAGGGTGATCTTCACCGCCTCGGCCAACTGGTCCACGCCGCGCTTCAAGCGGGCGCGGGCCTCGACGTTGAACTCCAGCTGCTTTGCAGGCATGTCTGTTTCCTCCTAGAAGCCTCAGCCAAGCTTGGCGATGACGTCCGATTCCTTGATGAGGATGATCTCTTCACCCTCGAGCTCCACCTGAGTGCCGCTGTATTTGCCGTAGACCACCCGGTCCCCGACCTTCAGCTCCATCGGGACCAGCGCATCCTTCTCCCGGCGTCCGGGACCTGCCGCGATCACCTCGCCCTGGATCGGTTTTTCCTTGGCCGTGTCGGGGATGTAGAGACCGCCCTTCATCGTCTCCGTCTCCTCCATCGGCCGAATGGCGACCCGATCCGCCAGCGGGAAGATCTTGAGCTTCGTCTTCGCAGCCGTTGCGGTTGCCATGGTGCTAGAGTCCTCCACCTCGGTACCTGGTTCTAAGTGTCTGTGGAACAATATTGTTAGCACTCTCATCTGGAGAGTGCTAAACAACCGCGAGGAATCTCTCCCCGCAGCCGTGGCCTGTCAAGGGGGCGATACCTGGCGCCCGAGGGCCGGGGAGGCGGCGAGCGAGTCCACGATCGCCCGGGCGTGGTCCAGCGTCGTGGCCCCCAGGGAGTCGAGAGGCGCCGACACGGCGGCCACGATCGCCCCGGTGCGAGTGTCGGCCAGGCGCACATGGAGCCAGGTGACGGCGGGTGGATCCGCCTCCCGGAGCGTGAACGCGAGCAGGAACGCGGTGGGCCTGCTCCCGCCCCGCATATGCCGGCGCACCGTGAACCCTCGGCGCCGCAGTCCTTCCGCGATATCCTGGCCCAGGGAATCGCGGCGTGTAATGAGGATCTCGTACCCGCGCAGCGCGGAGGGCTGCTCGTAGCGCGTGGCGGGGGCGCAGGCAAGGAGTAAGGCGTTCCCGAATACGGCGTTGCCAAGTTGCCGAACGAGGCGTGGCCAGCGAAACCAACCGGCAACCGGGCAACGCTTCACCCGGCCACGCCTCAGCCGGCAACGTATCACGGTATCACCCGCCTCGCCCCCACCCAGCGATCCAGCCAATACGCGCCCTCCGGATCCTGCGGATCCAGGCGCGACAGCTTCACGCCCCGGTTCGAGCTGTGGATGAACTTGAGCTCGCCCACGTACATCCCAACGTGGGTCACGCCCGCCCCGGGACGGGCCGACAAAAGCAGGATGTCACCGGGGCGGAGTGCGTCGATCACCGGCGGGACCTCGGCGCCAGAGTGCGCCTGATCGCGGCTCATGCGCGGCAGGCGAATGCCGTGCTGGCCGTAGGCGTACTGAATCAGCCCCGAGCAGTCGAATCCGTTGTCGGCCGTGCCGCCCCAGATGTACGGCGTTCCCAGAGATTCGAGCGCCGTCTGCACCACTTCGCTCGCGTTACCGGAGATCGTCACGGGCGGCAGGGGCGGCGGCAGGTCCGGAGGGGGGCCGTTCCCACGCCCCCCTCTTCCCCCTGGCCCCCTCCCCAGTCCAAACGACACGCCGAGCGTCGCGCTCACGCCGCTGCGCGCGTCGTGGCGCGGATTCCAGAACCCTCGGGGGCCCCGATCCTCGAGGCGATAGCGAAGCTCACCTCCCAGGGCGAGCCAGGAGAGCGGCCGCCATTCGAGCCCGCCTCCCAGCGTCCACTGCGCGGCGAGCTCCTGAGTGGACGTGTCGGTGGAGAGTCCCAGGGCGAGTCCCGCGAGCGCGTAGGGTCCAAGCGTGGCCCGGTCTCTTCCGGCTTGCATCTCGTAACCCAATCCGTAGAACGCCCGGCGCCGGCCCAGGGTGTCGTTCACGAGGAGGGCGAGTCCGAATCCATGGGTGAACGCTCCGCTCAGCCGCGTGGTCGTACGGAACTCGTAGACGTCGGCGCGATTGCCGTTGTACCAGCGCCCGAGATGCAGCTCCAGCCCGCGGCCTCCCCCCTGCGCCCCGAGCGTGCCCGGGAAGACGAGGAGCGGCGCGAGCCGCCAGGGCCTAATCAGCCGCGGCAACGGCGCGGTGCTCCTCCGACGTGCGTGGCGCCATGTGATGGGACAAGAGGTGCGGGACCCGGCGCATGAAGCGGACCCAGATGAAGAGCGCGGTGAAGCCGCAGAGCGTGGCCACGGCGGCTGCCACGACGAGCATGGTGACGGGTCGGGTAAACCCGGTGGCCGCCAGCGCGCCGGCCCACAGCCCGACGTAAGACGCCGACCACGCAAGGACGGGCGTCAGCAGCCATCCTACGACGATCAACAGGTGAGCGAGCCAGCGGGGCATGTCGCCCCTCCCGCGCCCTAGCCCTTACGGGCCAGGGCGACGAGGGCGAGCGCCGCAAGCACCAGGGTGAAGGCGCCACCGGTGATGGCCGAGAAGGCGACTGGGACACCGGCGAGCCGTCCGATCGCCGCCACGACGACGGTCCCGGCAACCGCCGGTAGAGCGCGACGCGCGAGCGTCGTCTCGCCCCTCGCGGCCGCCGCCCCGGCGGCGGTCACGATACCGCCCATCCACGCCGCGAACGTCCCCAGCATCCACCAGATAGGGAGGTACCACCACGTGCTGCCGCCACCGATCGCGTCCCACGTCCAGGGATACGCCTTGAAGGGCCGCAGCAGGACGATATCAATGACGCTGAACACCACGGTGCCGACGAGGCCCATGGCCGCGGCGCCCGCGATGCCCTCGGTGCTCCGCGCGGCGGTCCATTGGGCGGGAAGAAAGGCGACGGCCACGCCCGCCGCCAACACGATAAGCGCTTGGACCCCGCCCCTCGCGCCAGCGGCGATCGGCACGAGCCGCGACGCAGCGAGGAATGCGACGACTGCCACCGCCGTCGCGACGCCGAGTGTGGCGCCGCCCACAGTGACGGTGCGGAAGTCCGAGCGGTCCGAAGCAAGGGGTGCCGCGGTGGCCGACATGCGTCGTCTCTCCTCGTCGATGGGGATGAGCCCGTCGCGAAATCTAAGCGCGGGCTCTCACCGGGCAAACACCAGCAAGACCACGAGATCGGTAATGGCCCACGCGGCGAGCGCCCGGTACATCCCTCGCTGGTGGCCGGCCGCAGGTAGCGTCTCGCGACCCCGGTACCAGGGTACGAGCACGGCGAACCACGCGACCAGCGGCACGACGAGCAGCCACGCCCGGACCCCTACGACGGCCGCCGCCCCGCCGAACAGCGCGAACGCCAGCGCGGTGCAGGCGATCGCGACGCTCAGGCTCGCCCGCAGCCCCAGGAGGAGGGCGAGCGTCCGGTCGCCCCGGCGGCGATCTTCCTCCATCTGATACAGCTGAGTGAGCGGATAGAGCCCGGCGAACAGCGGGCAGAAGCCGAGCAGGACAAGCGCATGGCCCGCGTCGAGCGGACGACCCGTGGCGGCCCACGCGGCAAACGGCGTGAGCGTCCCGAAGCCCCACATGTTGATCACCCAGTCGACTCCCGCCACGGCCTTGAAGCGGAACGGCGGCACCGAGTAGAGAATCGACAGCACGAAACAGATGGCGTACGCGACCCGGAACGCGGGTGGGAGCGCGAAGGCGAGCAGCTGACCGCCGGCGAGCAGCGCAGTGCTGAACGCCAGCAGGTGCCGCGGCAGCGGGGGCGGCGCATTCAGGTACCCGATGTCGCCCTCATCCTTGTCGAACACGGAATTGATCGCGAGGGTGCCGCCATTGAGCAGGATCACCCAGATCAGGAGGGCTCCCAGCGCCGGAAGGAACCGCTCCCCGCTCCCCGCTCCCCGAAGTCCAACCGCCAGCACGTAGCCGAGCAGCGTGTGCCCCGCCATGATCGGCCACTCGGCGGGGCGCATGTGGAGCACGTAGGAGAAGAGATCGCCGGGCAGCAGCCGATAGCCCCAGCGGCGCCAGCCGTTCAGCGCGCGGGCGTGGACTACCACGTCAGGCCCAGCGCCGTGGCGGCGATGCGGAGCCCGGTCAGGGTGAGGTCCGGATGCACCGACTCGATCTCGCGGACCAGCGGCGCAACCAGGCTCGCGAGGCCGCCGGTGGCGATGACCTGCGGTGTCTGGCCGTTCGGCCACTCGGCCTTGATGCGGCGCACGATCCCGTCCACGGCGTCCGCCGTGCCCAGCAACACGCCCGACCGAATCGCCTCCTCGGTCCGTCGCCCGATGGTGCGCGACGGTGGCGTGAGGTCGGTCGCGGGAAGCTTGGCGGTGCCCCGAATGAGCGCGTCCGACGCGGTACGGATCCCGGGCATGATCACACCGCCGAGGAAGTGGCCGTCGGCCGTAATGCAATCGAACGTCGTGGCGGTGCCGAAGTCGACGACGATGGTGTCGCGGCGGTGCAGCTGCGCGGCGGCGAGCGTGTTGAGGATGCGGTCCGCACCGACCTGCAGCGGCTCTTCCACGTCGAGCGTGATCGGCAAGCGCGAGCGGCCGTCGACGACCACGGGCCGCACGGTCGTCGCACGCTCCACCGCCTCGCACAGCCCCTGCGTCACGGGGGGGACCACCGACGCGACGACGGCGGCGCGGACTTCCTGGGTGGACCGGCCCTCCTGCGCCAGATACGATGTGAGGGTGGCCGCCCACTCGTCCGGCGTGCGCGAGGGCGTGGTCGTGAGGCGCCAGTGGGCCTCGAGGCTGTCGCCACGAAACAGCCCGACCTTCGTTTCAGTGTTGTTGATGTTGATGGCGAGGAGCATGGCGCGGCGTAAGTATAGACGCTTTAACGGGCTATCGCCACGCTTGACAGGGCGTCCGGGAAGCCGAATGCTGTGGCGCCTCCGACCGACTGAGGAACCCATGGCCATTCCCACGGCGGCGATCAGTGGCGTCGTCACGATCGCCATCCTCTCCTGGCTGTTCCGGCTGGCCCGGACGCCGGTCCCCGTTCTCCCCGACGGCTCACTCCTCGTGCGCTACGGCAAGTGGATGATCGTCGTCGGCGTGGCGTGCGGCGTCCTCATGCCGCTGGCCCTGGTCACCGTCGCGGCGGGGTTTCGAAACCCCGAGGATCCCTACTATTTCGGCGGCATGTTGCTGTTCTTCGCCCTGCTTGGCTGGTGGGCCCTGCTTGAAGGGCTGAAGCGTCGCGTGGTCGCGACCGACAGCGGTCTCGTGGCGCACTCGCCGTGGCGCGGCGAACCCGTCCGGTTCGCCTGGGCTCAGGTGGCTCGCATCACCTTCTCGCCCGTCGCCGGCCAGCTGGTGTTCGCGGACCGGACCGGCGAAAAAATCCGGGTTGGCACGATGATGAGCGGCCTCGATCAGCTGACCGCCGCTGCCCGCCGGCACGCGCCGGCTGAAGTACCACGCGATGGGCTCGCAAAGCTGGAGGAGCGGCGAGCGCGCGGAGGGTTCTAAGCGGCGGCCGCGCTACGCCAGCTCGACGTGACCTTCCCGCACGGCGATTGTCGCCGCGCCGAGATCGACGAGCAGTGCGCCGTCGGGGCGGAGGCCGCGCGCGCGGCCGGCGGCGGGCGAGCGAAGCTGGCGACCCTGTAACCAGTCGCGCGTCGCGAACGCGGCGCACTCGCGCTCGCTGAGGACCGGCTCGCCTGACGCGAGCCCCGCGAGCGCCGGGACGAGGCGATCCAGGACATCGAGCCGGCGGACCGCAGGGAGCCATTCCCCGAGCGCCACCGCTCGACGCGCGACGGGCGCTGGAATCGCGTTGCACACGTTTACTCCCACGCCTACCGCCAGCCATTGCAGCGTGTCGCCGTGCCAGCGGCCCTCGCACAGGATGCCCGCGAGCTTGCGTTCCCCCAACAGCACGTCGTTCGGCCACTTGAGGCGGGTCTCGCGACGGCCCAGGAGGGCGTCCACCGCATCCGCGACGGCGAGCCCGACCCGCACGGAGATGACGCCCAGGTCGGCGCGCGCCGGACGCAGCAGCATGCCGACCCAGACCCCGCCCGCCGGCGAGTGCCACGTGCGTCCGTCGCGCCCCCGCCCCGCCGTCTGCTCTTCGGCGATCACGACCGTCCCCGGGGGGGCGCCTTGAGGGGCGAGGTCGTGAATGGCGTTGAAGGTCGAGCCGAGCTCGCGAAACAGGCCGCACTGCGGCACGCCCCACCGCCCGGCGAGATCGGCTGCAGGCACGCCGTCGAGGGTCAGCCGTGCCACAGGGCGTACGCCAGCGTCAGCACGCCGACTGCCCAGCAGTACGGCGCGAACACGTGGAAACGACCGCGCTGCAGCAGCGCCACGAGCCACCGGATCGACCAGATGCCGCTCGCGAACGCCACAAGGAAGCTCACCGCCCAGGGCACCGCGCCGACGGCCGCTACGTTCAGCACGGCCTGACGCCCCTCGAGCAGCGCGGCGCCCGCGATCACCGGCACGGCCATGAGGAAGCTGAATTCCGCCGCCGCGACGGGAGTGAGGCCGCTCCAAAGCGCCGCTGCGACGGTCGCCCCGGATCGAGAGATGGCGGGCAGGATGGCGAACGCCTGGGCGAACCCGATGCCGGTGGCCGCGCCTGCGGACGGGAGCGCTCGCTCGCCGCGCGGCCCTCGAGTCAGCCACAGGATCACACCCGTGATCACGAACTGGACGCCGAGCCAGGTGAGTGAATGGAAGCGTTCTTCGATCTGGCGATGAAACAGAACGCCGATCAGGCCTGCGGGGATGGTCGCGACGACGAGTAGCGCTGCATAGCGCACGCTCGGGCCGTCGCCGCGCAGCACGCCGCGGGCGATGCCCCAGAGACGGGGACCGTACAACACCAACACCGACCCGAGCGTCGCCACGTGCAACGACACCTCCACCGTGACGTCCGTGAAATGGACCCCCGTCAGCGCTTCCACCAGCACGAGGTGCCCGGAGCTCGAGATCGGGAGAAACTCCGTGAGCCCTTGCACCAGGCCCAAAACAATCCCCTGCCAGAGCGTCATGCGACCCGCCCGGCCACTAGTGCCACGATGCCCACGAGCATGGCTCCTTTGAGGAGGCGACTGTTTCCCTGAGTACGCCCCGTGAACAACCGGCTCGCGACGGCCAGCACGACGAGCTGGGCGAACAGGGCGATGAGGAAGTACGCACCGTGGTAGTGCGCCCCTGCTGGCAACGCGAGCGACAACGGCACGAAGGCCGCCGCGAGTCCCGCCGCCACGAGGCTCGCCCGTCGGGCCCCGAGGACGAGCGGCAGGGTGCGGCGGCCGAGCGTCCGGTCCCCCGTCTGATCGTCGATGTCCTTCACGATCTCGCGCACCAGGTGGATCCAGGCGGCGAGGATCCAGGGCACGATTCCCGCCGCCGCGTGTCCGACGGCGACGGCGCCGTACATGAGCGGCAGGCCGGCGACGAGTGCCACGGCCAGGTTCCCCGGCAGCCCGCGGCGCTTGAGCACGGGCGAATACAGGACGAGCACGGCGAAGGCCGCGAGACCCGCGAGTACGGCGGTCCCGTTGACGAGCGCCGCGGCGCCGAGCCCGACCACCGCGCCGCCGGCGACGCACAGGTCGGCCGTGCCCCGGGTCACTCGACCGGCGGCGAGCGGGCGTTCCCCGCCGGGCCGGTTCACACGGTCGGCCGCCCGGTCCCAGATGTCGTTGAGCACGTTGCCGGCCATACCGAACCCGACCGCAGCCACCGCCGCGAGCGCCAGGACGTTGGGCGTCTGCAGCGCTTCGAGCGCGATCCAGCCGCCGGCGAGTACGCCGGCCGCGGCGAGCAGCAGGTTGTTGATCCGGACGAGCCGCAGCACGTCAGGCACGCAGCACGTCCTCGTACACCTGCTCGTAGCGCGGCACGATGCGGTCGGCGGCGAACTCCAGCGCGCGGCGGGCGGCGGCGTCGCGCATGCGGGCCTGGAGCGCACCGTCGCGCAGCACCCGGAGGCCGTGGGCGATCATCGCCTCGACGTCCCCCGTCGGTGTGAGGAAGCCCGTCTCTCCGTTCACGACGACCTCGGGGAGCCCGCCCACGGCGCTGGCGAGGACCGGCACGGCACACGCCATCGCCTCGAGGGCCGCAAGGCCGAACGACTCGGTCTCGGACGGCAGCAAGAACAGGTCGCTGCCTCGCAGGATTTCGGCGACGTTGTCCACCTTGCCGAGAAACCGGACGTCGCGTCGGAGCTTGAGGCGATCGACTGCCTGCTCCGCCGCGTCGCGCTCCGGTCCGTCTCCCACCAGCACGAGCGTGGCCGGGAGCTCGCGACGCACACCGGCGAACACACGCACGACATCCGTCACCCGTTTGACGGGTCGGAAGTTCGAGACGTGGACCAGGATCTTGTGGTCGGGCGGCGCGAGCGAACGGCGGCAGGTGCCGCCGCCCGGCGGGTGATACTCGGCCGTCGAGATGAAGTTGGGGATGACGATGACGTCGCAGCCGGCACACCCGAACGCGCGGTAGGTCTCTTCCCGCAGGAACGTCGACACGGCGGTGACGCGGTCCGACTGCTCGATCGAGAACTTGGTGAGCGTGTAGTAGGACGGATCCTGCCCGACCAGGGTGATGTCGGTGCCGTGCAGCGTGGTGACGATCTTCAGGTCGCGCTGCGACTTGAGCATCTGTTTCGCGAGCCACGCCGTGGCGGCATGCGGGATGGCATAGTGCACGTGCATGAGGTCGAGGTTCTCGCGCATCGCCACTTCGTGCTGCTTCACCGCCAACGCCAGCGCGTACGGCGACGACTGCTCGAACAGCGGATACTCGGTCTGCGTGACCTCGTGGAACGTCACCCGCTCGGCGTAGCCGCGCAGCCGAAACGGGCTGGCGTAGGAGATGAAGTGCACCTCGTGCCCACGCCGGGCGAGCTCGAGGCCCAGCTCGGTCGCGACGGCGCCGGAGCCGCCGTAGGTCGGGTAGCACGTGATGCCGATCTTCATCGGGGAGCAGGGAGCGGGGAGCCGGGAGCAGTCAACACGGTCCACCGCTGGTGAATGCGGTGCGCCAATTTATCGGGGGACTCGGTTGCGTCGAGCATCCACAGCTCCGCGGTCCTGCTCCCCGCTCCCTGCTCCCTGCGCAGTTGGTTCCTGAACCACGTCTCCTGTCTCTTCGCGTACCGCCGCGTGGCTACGACGATCGCCTCCCGCAGCTCCCGCTCCGGAAGCTGCCCCACGAGCATCGCGG
>Ga0209377_1000069_pt1 | contig 53126 bp, 53 predicted proteins | sample GraSoiAngelo_141_FD_185898 | JGI IMG/M metagenome (GOLD analysis project Ga0209377, IMG submission 185898) | Grasslands soil microbial communities from the Angelo Coastal Reserve, California, USA - 14_0929_12_40cm (SPAdes) (version 2) | ecosystem: Environmental > Terrestrial > Soil > Grasslands ...
CGCCTCCGACGATGCATCCCAGCCCGCGTAGCTTGGGCCCGGTCTTGGCCTGCGCCCGAAGCGAACCGGCCTTGGCGAATTCGTCCAGCGCGCGGGTGAGGACCCGCCATCCGGCATGCACCAGCTCGGCGTCCTTCAAGTTCATGGCGTTCGGGTCGTGGTATTTGGTCAGCGTCCGACGTTCAGGGGATGGACGTGGCAGGGTTGTGAAGTCGGGGTCATGGACCGCGCTCCGTCTGGCCTTCTCCAGGGCCGCCTTGACGCCGGTAAGCGAGATGTCTCCGGCTTCGCTGCCGAGCCCGATGCGCGGGCCCTGGGGATTCTGGAAGACGGCCCGCACGCCCAGTCCGTGAGAGGAGGTGGACTTCGGTTCCTCGACGCCGTTGCACGGAATGTGCGAGGTGTAGTTGACGCGCGCAGTCAAGCCGTCATTGCTGGCCACGAACACCTCCGCTTCCTGGACGTCCTTCTGGCGGCGCAGGTAGCGCAGCCCTTCCTCGGCAGTGCGCTTCAGTGTGGCCAAGCTGACCATGTGTGGTGACGCTACGCGGGCCCGGTCAGGTGCGCGCGGCTGCGGAGCGTCGGCCCGCCGTTCCCGAGCCGTCGGCCCTGCATCGGCTGGCCTTTTCCGCAATTGGAGATGGGGAAGAGCCGGAAGTCCCGGCCCACGGCGTCCACCTTCATCAGGAAGGTCTTGGTGTCCGCCATAATACCACCGCCCCGGTACAGTTGTCCGATCTGACCGTTGCGGATCTCGTACACCTTCTGGGCAGAGATCCGGAAATTTTCCCGTGATTCCGCGATGGAGGGGATCCGGTGCCCCACGACGTAGTAGCCTTTATCGACCTCGCGGATGATGTCCTCGGGTGCGCGCGCGCCGCCTGCGAACACGGTGGTGGACATGCGGACCAGCGGCACGAGATGGGCTTCCGTGGCCATGCAGGACCCGTTCGGGGGCACGTTGAGAATGGCCGCCGTCTGGCGGTTGTTCATGAAGCCCTTGAAGATCCCCTTCTCGATGTGCACGACTTTCCGGCCGGGCGTCCCTTCGTGGTCGTATTTGTAGTGGCCGAAGCCCGGCAGTGACGGGTCCGAGTAGGCGGTGACGAGCGCAGACGCCACGGCCTTGCCGACCATGGTGTCGTTGAGCGCGCGCAGCAGCCAGCTTCGGCCCGCGTAGGCGGTCTCCATCTTCAGTGCGCGATCCAGTTCGGTGGGATGGCCGATGATCTCGTGAGCGAGGAGCGCGTTGAAGTGGGGATCGGTGACCACCGCGACGTCTTTGTCCGAGCTGCGGAGCGGCGGCGCGTGGGCCAGCTTGACGGCGTCGCGCGCCAGATTGGTGGAGAAGGTGAGGAGATCGAGGTTCCGGATGTGTTCCTCGACGATGCCTTCGGTGACGACCTCCCACCCGCGCTGATGGCCGATGGTGTCGGACAGCTCCTGGTCACCAGTCTCACTCACGGCGACGACGTGGACGGACCCTTTGGTCAGGGCGAAGGACTGGTCGATGCACGCGCCCTCGGAACTTGCGAAGAGATCGCGCGTCACCAGCGTCACGGCGCTGACGGCATTGTATTTGAGCTGCTCGTCCACATCCTGGACCGCGCGTGAGACCTCCGTGACGTAGCGGACCATGTCATCGAGGCAGACCTGCCTGGGGTCGATGGCGTATTCGGCCTTGACCGTGTCGCGTTGCACCTCGACCGGGGCTAGGCGCGTGTCGGACAGGGCTTCACCGAGATCTTTGTATTTGTCTCGGATCCGGACTTTTTCGCGGGCATTGGCGACGGCGCGAGCGTACGCGCGCTTTAGGCCACTCGCCAGGATTTGGGTCAGTCGAGGCAGATCGGCCTTGCCCAGCAGTTGGCCGAAGTACCCCGGGGCGATGGTGCTGTCTCCGGCCAGCACCCGGATGCCGCAGGCGATGTGGCTGTCTTCGAAGGCATATTTGGACGTCCCATTCTCCGATCCCGCGTGCTTCTCTTCGGTCACCTCGATCCGCAGGTCCGCATACCGACACAGCTTGTACGTATCCGGTGCCTCGGCGGCCAGATCGGCAGCGGAGTTTTTGATGGCTTCCACCAAGTCGGTGGTGATGGCTTTCGAGACGGTCGACATCAGAAGCACAGACTCGTCGTTGGTACGATCTGCTCCGTGTGATTAGGGTGTATCACTGAGCTTATTGAGCGTAAATTATAAAGAACCCGCCGCCGCCGTCGCAAGAGAAACCGGGGTTTTTTACGTGTTTGGACAAAAGAAGTGGGTGGCCGGAAGATTTCTTCCGTTTTTTCTTGCACTTGCATCAATAGGACCAAAGGCCTACCGCCAGGGCCAGGATTAGGCCTTCGTAGGGAGAGGCTAGGTCTTCTTTGGGGTTGCAACGACGCCACCGTTGTCATATTGTCGGAGGCTACGGAAGCGGCCAAGCCAACGCATGGCAACGGATTTTCGCATTGACATCAATCGGAGGGGTTTGCTAAGCTTCGTTTGTTCATCTTGTCCCTGGTCGGGACAGCTTAATGCCTTGTAAGTCAAAGGAAATTTCCCTGCACACTGGTCAACCGCGGTTCGGGATCGGAACGAACTGAAGGAGGGCAGTCAGATGAGTCTGGATTACGTCAAGTTTTCCCCTGGGTTCGATAAATTCATGCCGAAGGAATATCGCGACATGGTGGAGCACGGGCCTTTCGGCAAGAAGGTGACCGTCTCGCAGATGGGCTCGTTCAAGGAGATTCTCGAGGAGCATCCCATGTGCGCCGGGTGCGCGATGACCCTGTTCATCCGGCTGGCCATGATCTCCTTCCCCAATCCGGAGGACACCATCACGGTGGGGACGGCTGGCTGCGGGCGTTTGGCCATCTCCCAGGCGGCCATCCCCTTCGTGTATGGGAACTACGGGGACCAGAGTGCCGTTGCCAGCGGGCTCAGCCGGGGACTGCGATTGCGGTTCGGTGATAAGCCCAAGGATGTGGTGGTCATGGCCGGCGACGGCGGCATGGCCGATATCGGCTTCAGCATGACGCTCCATTCCTGGTTCCGGAAGGAGCGGTTTACGACGATCATGCTGGACAATGAAGTGTACGGGAACACCGGCGGCCAGGAGAGCGGCATGACCAACAAGGGGCAGGTTCTGAAGATGGCGCCGCTGGGCAAGAAGTTCGAGAAGATGGACATGGTCGGCATGGCCAAGCTTGCCGGGTGTGCCTATGTCGCGACGGTCGTCCCCAACAACCCGAGGCGGGTCGAGAGCGTCATCAAAAAGGCCGTCCTGGTCGCGCGCGAGATCGGCCCGACCTACATCCAGGCTTACACTTCCTGCAACATCGAGTACTCCATCCCAACCGATAAGGTGATGGAAGACGCGAAGAGCGTTGAGAACGACCGGTACCAGTTCTCCGAGCACCTTACCGAGGAAGCCAAGCACTACCTGGCGACGCGCTACGGGTATAAGGAGTATCTGCCGAAGCCGGCAACGGCGGCGGCCCTTCCGGAGGCCTAATTGCAAGTCCCTTCTTGCGGGGGGAGAGATTAGGGAGGAAGACAGATGGCAAAGCGCTTTAACATTCGTATGGCGGGCGTCGGCGGCCAGGGGGTTGTGACCGGCTCGCACATCCTCAGCACCGCGGTCATCAGAGCCGGCGGTGAGAGCACGATCGTCCCGTTCTACGGGTCCGAGAAGCGGATGGCTCCGGTCGAGAGTTATGTGCGGGTCTCCGATGAACCGATCTATGAGATCGGCGAGATCACGTTTCCCCACATCTGCATCATCTTTCACCCGCAGGTGATCACGCACGGCAAGTCGTACACGATGCCCTTCTACTTCGGACTGAAGCAGAACGGCGTTCTTTTGATCAACCACGACGGCCCAATGAAGTTGCCGCCGCAAGAGACGAATGAGCTCAAAGAGCGCAACGCCAAGCTCTACTATATTCCGGCGACGCAGCTTTCGTTGAAAGTGGCGGGCCTCGATCTGGCCACGAACATGGCGTTGATGGGCGCGATCGGAGCGATCACCCGGCTGACCACCCTCGAAGCGCTTGGCGAAGCGGTGAAGGATCGGTTCCTGGGGAAGGGCTTCGTGGTGTCCGGCGGGACCGCGGCGCTGGATAGTGTCGTGGAAAGAAAGTTCAAACAAAAACAGGAACTGATAGAAAAGAACATTGCCGTGATCAAGGCCGGTTGGGACTACGCCGAGGAACACGGCTGGGGTGCTGAAGAGAGGGCTGAGGCGAAGAAGGCCGACGATCTGGCCGCCGCCGAGGCTGCCTCCCGCTGATCCCAAGAGTTTAGGAGGAGACCTGCATGTATCTTGTTGCCGATATCAACGTTGATATCTGCGCCGCGACGAGCTGTAAGCTCTGTACCCAGTACTGCCCGGAGGCCAATACGATTCTCTATAGCGACAACTTGGGGAAGGAGAAAGGCCTCAAGTACGGCTCGGCGTACGTGGCGGTGGACCGCTGCAAGGGTTGCGCGCAGTGCGTGTGGGTCTGCGACAATATGGCCAAACACCATGCGATCACGATGACGATGATCGACCAACTCCCCAAGGCGGCCATCACCGATCGCATCACCTACCTTGACAGCGGTGGGACCAAGGCAATAGCCGCTCCGGTCGAAGTGGCGTAGGGAGGGCGTATGCTCTTGCAAGGCCTCCCCGCGGAGAAAGAACGTATCATTGTGCCTGGACCGGCCGGCTTCATGCCGCCGTCCGCTGCCCAACTCGGTGTGGCATTGCCTCCCTCGGGAGTCGGCATCGCTTACGGGCATCACGTTCCGGAGGACATTGCGATTGCAGAGATCGCCCGGCAGATGCTCACCAAGCCGAACGCCACGATCTTCCCAGGTCCCATGGTCCTGTGGGCGTGGAACGAGCATGCGGTCGAAAAGGCGATGGCGGTGCTGGAAATCGCGGCCCAGATTCCCAACGTGCTGATCATTCCGATGCCGGACTACCGGCCGAAGTACCCGAAGGTCGATCCAGAGGAGGTCATCAATCCGAACCATCCGAACCTGACGATCTGGGGCAACAAGATCGAGGCGTGTATTTTCGTCGGCGTACATTGTCACTATGCAAACCTCACCCTGAAGATGATCCGTGCCGGTACGAACTGTTGCACCGCGGCGCTTTGCGCGGAGCAGGGCCATGAGGACGCGATGCTGAGCGTCCACGACATGGATGCCGCCAAGCTCAGGAAAGTGGCCCAAATCTTCAAGCGGGTGCGTGAACAGATGGGGATTAAACTCCCCGCCGACGGCAAAAACGTCCGTTATACCGGCTTGCAAAGCCGTGTCAACGGGAATGAGACTCATATCAATCCGCTTGCCGCGTTGAAGCCTGGGGCTCCACCCGCTGGCGTTCATATGCCCTCTGAAGGGCAGATGCCTCACTGACAATTTTTCTCGAACCTGAGGAGGCAACAATGAGCAATCCCCTCGAACCCGAAGTCAAAACGAACCCGCAGGGGGATCCGATCACCTCTGTCGAACCAGAGCAGAAGACCAACCCCCAGGGCGATCCCATCACTTCGGCCGCGCCGATCAAGGTCAGCGGCGGCTCGAAGGATCTGCAGGAAGCGGCCAAGAAACAGCGAGTGGTGACGCCTGAGTACATGTTCTTCGAGGCGCCCCGGAAGCGGGAATTCATTACCGGGAGCGAGGCGGCGAAAGAAGCGGTGCGGCGCTCCAATGTCGATTTCTCGGTGGCCTATCCGATTACCCCTCAGAGTGAAACCATGCAGTTGATCGGGGTTCTCTACGGAGAGGGGTATGTCAAGGAATACTATCGCGGTGAAGAGGAATACGGCGTCATGTCGGCCATCGCCGGAGGTTCCAGGGCAGGCGTCCGCTGCTTTACGGCCACGGCCGGTCCAGGCACGCTCCGCGGCATCGAGCCGATCGCTTCATGGCCCGGCCACCGGCTTCCGGCTGTGGCCATGTTCACGTGCCGCGTGGTCAATGCGCCGCTGGCAATCCAGCCCGACAATATCGAGATTTCGTACCTTTTGAACTGCGGCATGATCGTCTTCCATGCCGAAAATCAGCAGGACCTGTTCGACTTCATCATGAAGGGGTTCATCATCGGCGAGAAGAACGACGTGACGTTGCCCGTCGGCGTGGCCTGTGACGGTTTCTTCGTGACGCATGCTCGCAACTATGTGGACATGCAGGAAAAAGGCATCAAGCTTCCCCCGCGTCAGGCCTGGAAGGGCGCGGTTCCGGTGCTGGATGCGGAGAACCCACCGGCCCGCCTGTCCCGCGACGCGCCCGTCCAAAAGAGCAACTTCATGGCCTACAACATCCATGCCGTGTGGCAGCAGGAAGTCTGGGCGGCGGTCGAGCGATCGCGGCGCTATATCGAGCAGTACATGGGCGGTTTGTGCACGCCCGAGAACGTAGAGGGCGCCGAAGCGCTGATCGTTGCCTCCGGTAGCGCCGCCGCGCAGTCCCGTGAGGCCATCCGGCTCTGCAAAGATCAGGGCGTGACCGTCGGCTTCATCAAGATCCGGTCGCTCCGCCCGTTCCCGACCAAGGAACTGCGTCAGCTCTGCGCGAAAGCGAAGCTCATAGTGGTGCCGGAATTCAATTACGTCGGCTGGCTGGCGAAGGATGTGGCGGCGGCGATCTACGGTTACTCCGACGCCAAGATCGTGGCCGGCCCTCACGTGTACGGCGGGATGTCCATGCCGGTCGAGATGATCGTGGACGAGGTGATCGGTGGTCTGACCGGGAAGAGGTCTATCGCGGTGCCCGACTCGGCCATCATGGGACGCGACGTCAACCAGGCCGAGGTGGCCCACTTCATGCAGAATATCTGACGGCTACTCAGGTGTGCACGACAAGAGGCCGTCCGGGATATCCCGGATGGCCTCTTTAGTTTTGGCAGAGGCGGGCGGGGCTATTCCTCGAGCATCTCCTCGCTGTCCGGCATTCCGTAGGCAACGAACTTGGCGTAACTGAGATAGATCGCGCTGCTGTCTCGCATGGCCTTGGCGCCCTGGGTCATCCGTTCGAGCTTGATTGGATCAGAGGCTTCGGACTCGCGCATCGCCCCGACTTGGCGCTCCAGAAGCGTGTTAAACTCGTACATCGCGCGTTCGATGTTCAGGTAGGCTTCTTTGATCGCATCAGTCATGGGGCGCTCCTTTGGATCGGTGCTGCGTACTCGTGACCTTACACCAGCCCTGCTAGGGGGGTCAATCAGGTGGTCTGGATGAGTGTGGAGAACCTCTCGCACAGTCTGCTCGCGGCGCTCCGGGCCCGGTATGGCGAGCCGGATCGGGAAGTCGCCGAAGGGGTCCGTACGCTCTCCCGGCTCTTTACAAAGGAACGGAACGCGCTGGGTTCGGACTACTTTGCGGATCCGGCGTTGCGCCGCGCCTACCTCCTGTATTTCTTACCCGTCAACCTTGCCAAGGTGGCCAGCCTGCTGCAAGAGATGCCGGCGCTGCCGGCGCGACCCTTGCGGATCCTGGACGTGGGGAGCGGCCCCGGGGTCGGCGCGTTAGCCGTCCTCGGCCATCTCACGCAGCTCGGCGTCGCCGCGCATGAGGGATCCGAAGTGATCGCGGTGGATCGCAGCCGCCGTGCGCTGCAGGAGGCCGAGGCCCTGTGGGAGCAGGTGTCCGTGACGCGGCGTGACAGACCGTTCTATCTGTTCCACGCTGTGCCGTTCGATGTGGAACGACCGGGCGCCCGCGTTCCCTGGAAGGCTGGCGCCTTCGACCTGGTGATCCTGGCCAACAGTCTGAACGAGCTCTTCCGATCGGCGACGGATCCCATCGCCCGCCGGGTCACGTTGCTGGAATCCCTGCTCGACGCCCTGTCGCCCGACGGGACCTGCGTGATCGTTGAACCCGCGTTGCGGGAAACGACGCGAGACCTGCATCACGTACGGGACCGGCTGGTGTCGGCGAGACGGGCGACCGTGTACAGCCCGTGCCTACACGAGCAGCCCTGCCCGGCGCTAGCGCGTCCCGACGACTGGTGTCACGAGGAGCGGCCCTGGTCACCTCCTCTGATGCTGCAGGCCATCGATCGCGAGGCAGGCTACATCAAGGACGCCTTGAAGTTCTCCTATCTAATATTGCGCAAGGATGGGCTGACGGTCGCGGAGCGGGGCCCGGACGTCTACCGGGTCGTCAGCGAGATGATGGTGATGAAGGGCGATCGGCGGGCGTGGCTGTGCAACGAGACCGGCCGCCCGCTGGTGGGGCGCCTCGACAAGGCCCGCTCAGAGGCCAACGCGTCGCTCGATCGGTGGCACCGGGGGGCGATAGTCCGCGTGGAGCACATCGAGCGCCGCGCCACGATCAGCCGCATCGAGGGCTCGACGCGCGTCGAGTTGGTTCGTCCCGTCGAGGGGTAGGCCTTACTCGAACGCTTCCAGGGAAGATTTCTCGGAGAAAGGGTGCTGGCACGCGGTGCAGGTGACGAAGTAGACGGCCCCGCGGACGGACGGCTGCACGCGAAAATCCAGTGTCGCGCCGGTTTTCATGCAGGACGGGCACCGCATGCCCTTCAGCCAGTAGGCCACGTCCGGCTGGCTGCGTGTGAAGCTCTCCACGTCCATGTGGAGGGGAAAGCTGTAACGGCAGCCCTTGCAGAAGGCCTTGTATTCGCCGTCGGTCACCCGGCTGTCGCGGGGAACCATATATTCGGTGGAGCTCTTGCAGACGGGGCAGGTGATGTCCGCCAATCGCCGCTCGATGTTTTCAAAGTCCATCGCGTGCGCCCCTTAGGGGAGCCCTCACTGTAACGGATCGGGCCCCCGTGCGCAATACGGCGGAGCGCTTTCAGATCGCCGCGCCACACTGCTTCGAAACGGCCTTGTCAGGGAGAGACGCACTGGCTATACTACAGCCCGAGCAGCCCGGCGCGCGGCAATCCGGTCTTCATTCGTGAACGTATGCACCTGATCAACGAGAACCTGGCCGTCGGCAACGCCCAAGACGCGGAGCGTCCCGTCCGGTTCATGACCGCGATCTTGAACGTGGCGGCGGAGAGCCAGATTGAGCCACCGGCCGGGCGCGCCTACGCCTGGATCCCATTCAAAGAGTTTTCCGAGGCCGATCCGACTCTGCTGGATGAAGCGATCGAGTGGCTCGAGCGGCATGAGAAGGACCACCGTCTGATGGTGTGCTGTCGGGCTGGTATGGGCCGGTCGGTGTCGGTGGTCATTGCCTACCTGTGCCTGATCAAAGGGGTGCCGTATCAGGACGCGGTCAAGGAGGTCACCGCGCGCCGGCCGGGGGCGACGCCGCTCCCCAACCTGGAAGGCACCGTTCGCCTCGTCCGTGAGTTGCGTGCGACGCGGGACGGAGGCCATGCCGGAACTCCCTGAAGCCGAGACCATCGCCAGCCAGCTCAGAGCGCGGCTGCTCGGCGCAACGATCACCGAGTGCCGGATCGGGCGCGCGGACATCGTGCGCGAGGGCCTCGCCACGCTGCCATGGTATCGGGGGGCCCTCCTGGTCTCGGCGAGCCGACTCGGGAAAAGCGTGGTCCTGGAGGCGGACAGGTCGGGCGAGACCCGCTATCTGGTCTTCGAGCTCGGCATGACCGGTCTCTTGTTCTTCACCCTGCTCGATCCCTCCTACCGGAAGCATACCCACCTCACTCTTTCGCTGACCGGCCCGGTCCCGGCGCTGTATTACTGGAACCCCAGGCGGTTCGGTCGGGTCTACCTGCTCGACGGGCCTGGCCTGGCGCGTTTTGCCACGCGGCGGTTCGGGTGCGATCCGTTGACGGTGCCCTGGGAAGACTTCCGGGCGGTGGTGGCGCGCCGGCGCGGGCGCCTCAAGGCCCTGCTCATGCAACAGCAGGTCATCGCCGGTATCGGCAACATCTATGCGAATGAGATACTGTATCGCAGTCGCTTGCATCCCTATCGGGTGGCGAGCCGCTTGCAGGTCAGGACCGTCCGGCGCCTCTACGACGCGATGCGAGATGTCCTGAGCGAGGCCATCGCGGATGGAGGCTCCAGCGTCCGCGATTTCCTGGCGCCTGATGGGACGAAGGGGGACTATTGGAAGCGGCATCAGGTGTACAACAAAGCCGGGCTGCCGTGCCCGGCCGGGTGCGGTCGCACCATCCGCCGCTTGACGGGCGAGCGCAGCTCGTTCTACTGCCCAGCCTGCCAGCGGGAATAGGTCAGGAATTATTGAAATATGAATAACTTAGGAGTCGCGCGCAACAGGGGCGGAGTGGGTCTTTTGGTTCTAACGATAGGTCCTTTGGTTGATTGAGTTAGGTAGCCGACTTCGCTACACTACGCTTTCTTAAGATCTGTAACCCTCACCACCAGGAGATTTCCGTAATGGCGAAAGTGCTGGAAGGCCCCGGGATGGGGCTGATGAAAAAGTGGGGCATCACGGTCCCCAATCACGTCGTCGTCACGTCGGTGGAGAAACTGACGACGCTCGGCGACGCCAACAACTGGCTCAAGAAGAGCAAGCTGGTCGTCAAGGCCCATGAGGCGCTGGGCTCGCGGTTCAAGCTCGGCCTCGTGAAGGTAGGCTTGGACCTGAAAGGCGCGCAAGCTGCCGCGAAAGAGATGCTGGGCCGCCAGGTCGGCAGCATCACGGTCTCCCAGGTGATCGTCTCGGAGATGGTGCCGCACAAGGAAGAATACTATGCGGCGGTCAAGTCCACCCGCGAAGGGGCGGAAATTCTCCTTGCCAGCTGCGGCGGCATTGAGGTCGAATCGAACTGGGATCGGGTCAAGAAGCTGGCTGTCGTGGTCGGAGACACGCCGTCGCCCGACGCGCTGGAAAAACTGGCGAAGGAAGTCGGCTTCTCCAAAGACTTGGCCAAGAAGGTCGCGGACTTTGCTGGCAAGCTGTTCGCCTGCTTCGACAACGAGGACGCGCAGTACCTGGAAGTCAATCCAGTCGTGGTCCGGGAGAGCGACGGCCAGTTGGTCGCGCTGGACGCGGTGACGCTGCTGGACGCCGACGCCAGGTTCCGCCATCCCGATTGGGACTTCCCGTTCGCGGCGGAGTTCGGCCGGGCGTACACGAAGAACGAGCTGGAGGTCATGGCTGTAGACTCCAAGATCAAGGGCTCGGTGAAGTTCATCGAAATCCCGGGCGGGGACACGGCGATGCTGCCGGCCGGTGGTGGCGCGAGCGTCTATTATTCCGACGCGGTGGTGGCCCGAGGCGGCAAGCTGGCCAACTACGCGGAATACTCCGGCGACCCGCCTGACTGGGCCGTGGAGGTCCTGACCGAGAAGGTCTGCTCGCTGCCGGCGATCAGGAACATCATCGTGGGCGGCGCCATCGCCAACTTCACCGACGTAAAGAAGACGTTCGGCGGCATCATCGCAGGGTTCCGCAAGGCCAAGGCCGAGGACAGGCTCCACGGCGTGAAGATCTGGGTGCGCCGCGGCGGGCCGCGCGAGAAGGAAGGGCTCGAAGCGATGCGAGCGCTCCGCGACGAAGGGTTCGACATCCACGTCTTCGACCGCCATACCCCGCTCACCGACATCGTCGACATGGCGCTGCAGCGGCAGACGAATTAACCCCACAGGACAGGCTAGAGGGGAGATCCCGATGAGCATTCTGGCAACCAAGGACACCCGGGTCGTTATCCAGGGTGGCGCCGCTGGCCTGAACGCCGCGCGTCGCATGGCGGAATTCTGTTACATGATCCGGCGGCCGCTGAACGTGGATGCCTTCGTGTACCCGCCCGACTCGGGCAAGACGAACGAAGTCCCCTACGGCAGCGGTCTGCTGACCATCCCAGTCTTCAAGACGGTGGCGGAAGCCACGGCGACCCATCCACAGATCAACACGAGCCTCGTGTACATAGGCGCGGACCGGGCCTGCGCGGCCGGCATGGAGGCGCTCAATGATCCGAAGATCCAGCTCGTCTCGATGATCACGGAGGGCGTGCCGGAACGGGACGCGAAGCTGCTGGCGCAGCATGCCCGCAAGCTCGGCAAGACCTTCAACGGCCCCTCGGCGATCGGCATCGTGTCGGCCGGCGAGTGCCGGCTGGGCGTGATCGGCGGCGCGTTCGACAATCTGGTGTCCTGCAAGCTCTACCGGGAAGGGTCCTTCGGGGTCATCACGAAGTCCGGCGGCCTCTCCAACGAGATCATCTGGATCTGTTCGCAGTTCGCCGACGGCATCACGACAGCCATCGGGATCGGGGGAGACGCGTATCCCGGCACCGACTATGTGACCTACCTGGAAAAGTTCGAGCAGGACCCCCAGACCAAGGCGGTCGTCATCGTCGGGGAGATGGGCGGGGATCTGGAAGAGCGGGCGGCCGAGTGGTACGGCCTGAAGAAGCGCCGGATCAAGCTGCTGGCGGTCGTCTCCGGGTTCTGTCAGGAGAGCCTGCCGAAGGGAATGAAGTTCGGGCACGCTGGCGCTAAGGAAGGGCTGAAGGGTGAAGGCTCGGCCCGCTCCAAGGCCGAAGCCTTCAAGAAGGCCGGCGCCGTCGTCCCGGACACGTTCGGTGCCCTGGGGCCGGCCATCAAAGCTGTCTATGAGGAGCTGGTCAAGTCGGGCCAGGTGCGGCCGATCCCGGATCTGAGCTCGGAGGACCTCCCGAAGCTCCCCAAGACCGTGGAAGAAGGCATGAAGGCCGGCGAGGTCACGGTCACCCCGCTGATCAAGACCACGATCAGCGACGATCGTGGCGACGAGCCGCTCTACGACGGGTATCCCGCCTCCGAACTGATCAACAAGGGCTACGACATCCCGCACATCGTCGGCCTGCTCTGGGACAAGCGGCTGCTGTCGAAGCAGGAGGCGGAGATCATCAAGCGCATCATCATGCTCTCGGCCGACCATGGCCCATGCGTCAGCGGCGCGCTCGCGACGATCATCGCTGCGTGCGCCGGCATCGGACTGTCCCAAGCCGTCGCCGCCGGCCTGATCATGATCGGTCCGCGCTTCGGCGGCGCCGTCACCGACGCCGGCCGCTGGTTCAAGCACGCAGTGGACAACAAGATGTCGGTGGACGACTTCCTTACCTACATGAAGAAGAACGTGGGTCCGGTCCCTGGCATCGGGCACCGGGTCAAGAGCGTCCGCAATCCGGACAAGCGTGTGAAGGAGCTGGTCTCTTACGTGAAGAGCCTCGGCATTCCGACCCCCCACTTGGACTTTGCATTGGAGGTGGAAAAGGTCACCTCGGCCAAGAAGGACAACCTGATCCTGAACGTGGACGGGACGATGGCGGCGGTGCTGGTGGACCTCGGGTTCCCGGTGGACAGCTTGAACGGCTTCTTCATCCTCGCCCGCACGATCGGCTTAATCGGGCACTGGGTGGATCAGAAACGCCAGGAGAGCCGCCTCATCCGGCTCTTCGACTACCTCGTCAACTACGCGGCGCCTAAGCGGCGGGAAGTGCCGCCGCTGAAGTAAAATATAGCTGATAGCTGACAGCTTTCAGCTTGGAACGGACGGAGATGCTATGTCACTCGAGCTGGTGAAAAAACTCTATGCGAAGATGCCCGACGCCGTGGCCAAGGCCCGGAAGAAGTTCGGGCGCGGCCTGACCCTGACCGAAAAGATCCTCGTTTCCCACGTGGACAATTGGGAGACGCAGGGCTGGGAGCGGGGTAAAGCCATGCTGGCGCTGCGGCCGGACCGGGTGGCCATGCAGGATGCGACCGCCCAGATGGCCATGCTGCAGTTCATGCAGGCCGGCAAGACGAAGGTGGCGGTGCCGAGCACGATCCACTGCGACCACCTGATCCGGGCCGAGAGCGGCTCTCAGAAGGACCTGCTGCGCGCCATCGACGAGAACAAGGAGGTCTATAATTTCCTGGCGTCGGCTGCGAAGAAGTACGGGATCGGCTTCTGGAAGCCTGGCGCCGGGATCATCCATCAGGTCGTGCTGGAGAATTACGCGTTTCCCGGCGGGCTGATCATCGGGACCGACTCGCACACGCCCAACGGCGGCGGCCTCGGCATGCTAGCGATCGGCGTGGGCGGCGCGGACGCTGGCGAAGTCATGGCGGGACTGGCCTGGGAGGTGCTCCATCCCAAGCTGATCGGCGTCCGGCTCACCGGCAGGCTGCAAGGCTGGACCGCGTCCAAAGATGTCATCCTTTACATCTGTGGCCTGCTCACGGTGAAGGGCGGGACCAACAAAATTCTCGAATACTTCGGTCCCGGCGCTGCGACTATCAGTTGCACCGGCAAAGGGACGATCACAAACATGGGGGCCGAGCTGGGGGCCACCACCTCCGTCTTCCCGTTCGATGAGAAGATGGCGGCGTATCTCCGGATCACTGATCGGGAAGAGATAGCGAAGCTAGCCGAGGCCAGCCGCGAGATGCTGGTGGCCGACTCCGAGGTCGAGAAGTCGCCGGAGAAGTATTTCGACCAGATCGTCGAGATCGACCTGTCAAAACTAGAGCCCCACGTGGTCGGGCCACACACGCCGGATCTCGCGCGCCCGATCTCGAAGATGGCGGCGGAGGCCAAGGAGAAGGGCTATCCGGTGCAGCTCAAGGCGGCGTTGATCGGGAGCTGCACGAACTCGTCCTATGAGGACATCAGCCGCGCGGCGCACGTCGCCCGGCAGGGCCTCAAAGCCGGGCTCAAGGCCAAGACCGCCTTCCTCGTCACGCCTGGCTCAGAGCGGATCTACCATACGATGAAGCGCGACGGGTTCCTGCAGACCTTTGAGGAGATGGGCGGGACCGTGCTCGCCAACGCTTGCGGGCCATGCATCGGCCAGTGGAAGCGCGCCGACGCGGTCAAGGGGCGGGTGGATTCGATCATCAGCTCCTACAACCGGAACTTCCCAGGCCGCAACGACGGCATGAACGAGACCATGTCGTTCCTGACGAGTCCCGAGATCGTGACGGCGGTAGCGTTCGCCGGTGACCTCACCTTTGACCCGGTGCATGGCGCCTTGAAGACGGCGGCCGGCAAGGAGGTGAAGTTCGAGCCGCCGCAGGGCGAGGAGCTGCCGGCCAAGGGCTTTGCCAGGGGCGAAGAGGGCTACGTCCCGCCGGCCGAGGACGGTGAGTCGTTGCAGGTGAAGATCCCGCCGGGCAGCGAGCGGCTGCAACTGCTGCAACCCTTCCCGCGCTGGGACGGCAAGGACTTCATCAAGCTCCCGCTGCTGATCAAGACCAAGGGCAAGACCACGACCGACCACATCTCGCCGGCCGGTCCGTGGCTCAAGTACCGCGGCCATCTCGACAAGATCAGCGACAACATGTTCCTGGGCGCCGCCAACGCCTTCTACTCGGAGATCGGCAAAGGGATGGATGTGCTGGCCGGCGAGTCCGGTCTGACCATCGCGCAGATCGCGCGCCGCTACAAGGGCCAGGGGATCGGCTCGGCGGTTGTCGGGGACGAAAACTACGGCGAGGGGAGCAGCCGGGAGCACGCAGCCATGTCGCCGCGGTTCCTGGGCGTGAAGGTCATCATCACGAAGAGCTTCGCCCGCATTCATGAGACCAATCTGAAGAAGCAGGGCATCCTGGCCCTGACCTTCGCCGATCCGAAGGACTACGACCAGATCGAGCAGACCGACCGGATCAGCGTGGTGGATCTGCAGAACCTGAAGCCGGGAAAGCCGGTCAAGGTGATCATTCACAAGGCTGGCGGTAGGGAAGTAGAGATCCAAACGAATCACAGCTACACGGAGCAGCAGATCGCTTGGTTCCGGGCGGGCTCCGCCTTGAACTCGCTGAATTAGCAAGTTTAAGAAGAAATATTAAGGAGGGAAGGAGAGCATGGGCTACGTCAAACTGAAGCCGCCGACAAAAGGGCAGAAGATCACCATGGGGCTGGGCATGAAGCTCAACGTCCCGGACAATCCGATCGTGCTTTACATCGAAGGCGACGGCACCGGTCCCGATCTCTGGGCCGCGTCCGTCCGCGTGTTTGACGCCGCCGTGCAGAAGGCCTATGGAGGCAAGCGGAGGATCGAATGGTTCGAGGTGTACGCCGGCGAGAAGTGCAACAAGATCTACGGCGAGGGCAACTGGCTGCACGACGACACAACCAACGCGTTCAAGGAGTTCCTCGTCGGGATCAAGGGGCCGCTCACGACGCCGGTCGGTGGCGGCATCCGCAGCATCAACGTCGCGCTGAGGCAGATCCTGGACCTTTACGTCTGCCAACGGCCGGTGAAGTGGTACACCGGTGTGCCCTCCCCTGTGAAGAAGCCTAACCTCGTGGACATGGTGATCTTCCGCGAGAACACCGAGGACATCTACGCGGGGATCGAGTGGGAGAGGGGCTCACCGGAAGTCAGGAAGGTGATCGACTTCCTCCAGAAGGAGATGGGCGTCAAGAAGATCCGCTTCCCCGAGTCCTCCAGCATCGGCGTCAAGCCGGTCAGCGAGGAGGGCACCCACCGGCTGGTCCGGGCGGCGATCAACTGGGCCCTGGCCCACAAGCGGAAGAACGTGACCCTGGTGCACAAGGGCAACATCATGAAGTACACTGAGGGTTATTTCCGGAAGTGGGGCTACGAGCTGGCGAAGAAGGAGTTCGCCGACAAGACGGTGGCCTGGGACGACTGCGGCGGCAACCCGCCGGCCGGCAGGCTCCTGATCAAGGACGCCATCGCGGACAACTTCCTCCAACAGATCCTGACCAGGCCGGCCGAGTACGACGTGATCGCGACGCTGAACCTGAACGGAGACTATATCTCGGACGCGCTGGCGGCCCAGGTGGGCGGCCTGGGCATCGCGCCGGGCGCCAACATCAACTACGTTTCCGGCCATGCCTGCTTCGAGGCCACGCACGGCACTGCGCCGAAGTACGCAGGCCAGGACAAGGTCAATCCGGGCTCGGTGATCCTCTCTGGCGTGATGATGCTGGAGTACATGGGCTGGAACGAGGCGGCCCAGATGATCGAGAAAGGGATGGCCAAGGCGATCAACGCCGGCACCGTGACCTACGACTTCGCGCGGTTGATGGCGCAGGAGGGGCGGACCGACGTGAAAGAGATCAAGTGCTCAGAGTTCGGGACGGCGATCATCAACAACATGTAATTGATTCCGACGGGGCGGGATGGTAGAAAGCGTCATGGACTTCAAAGGCTTCGACAAGAACATCGCCATCGACCAGGAGGAAGTCCTGCGCCCGAAGATGGTGACCGTGGAGATCGCTGGCAAGAAGTATGAAGTGCCGGAAGGGATCACGGTCATCAAGGCCCTGTGGTATAGCGGCCAGGAAGTGATTCGGGGCGCCGGATGCCTCGGCGGCTTTTGCGGGGCCTGCGCGACGTACTACCGGACCAAGGACGATCCCAAGGTCCGGACCTGCCTGGCCTGCTCCACAGCGGTCGAGGACGGCATGTCGTTTACTATGGTCCCGCCTTTCCCCGCCCGGAAGGCTACCTATCAGCTCTCCGAACTGAAAGACCCGAAGCAGGACCTCTTTAACCTCTACCCGGAGGCGCCGCTCTGCCGGAACTGTAACGCCTGCACCGAGGCCTGCCCGCAGGGGATCGATGTGCGGGACGGGGTGTGGAAGGCCGTCTTCGGCGATTTTAAGGGAGTCTCCGAGATGTTCATGGATTGCGTGATGTGCGGGCTCTGCGTGCCCGTCTGCATCGCGGACATCGCGCCGAACCTGGTCGCGCTCTACGCAAGCCGCGCGCAGGGGGCCTTCTTCACGGAAAAACCGAAGCGGCTGCACGAGCGGATCGACGAGATCGCGCAGGGCCAATACCAGTCGGAGTGGGATAGGATCCTCAACATGGACGAGCAGCAGCTCAAGGACGTCTGCGCGGCCATCAAGTAAATGCAGCTCCAAGCCCTCCAGGAACTCGTCCACAAGACCCGCGACGCGCGCCGCCAGCAGACCCTGCCGAAGTACTCGTCCGCCGAGCGTGACACGCTGATTAAGAAGTACCATCCCGATCACCGCGAGAACGCCTACCGCCCGATCAAGTTCGGCCCGAACGCCGACGACAAGACGGTGCGCGAGCTGGCCACCTTGCTCGAAGGCGACAGCCCGGTGTCGGCCGAGCTGGACCTGACACCGACCTACTCCACGGACGTGCTGGTCGTTGGCGGCGGTGGTGCCGGCTGCGCGGCGGCCCTGCATGCGCACGCGCACGGTGCCCAGGTGCTCCTCGCCACGAAGCTGCGGCTGGGCGACTCCAATACCGTCATGGCCCAGGGCGGGATCCAGATCGCAATCACCAAGGAAGACTCGCCGGTCCAGCACTTCCTCGACACGCTCAAGGGAGGGCACATGAAGAATGACCACCGGCTTCTGAAGACGATGGTGGAGGAGGGGCCGACCATCGCCAAGTGGTTGCTGGACCTGGGCGTGCTGTTCGACCGCGACCCGGACGGGAACCTTCATGTAAAGAAGGGCGGCGGGAGCTCCAAGCCGCGCCTGCTGACCTGCTCCGACTACACGGGTCTCGAGATCATGCGGGTGCTGAAGGACGAAGTGCTGAATCAGAAGATCCAGCTCCTGGAGTTCAGCGCGGCCGTCGAATTGCTGGGCGACAGCGACGGGGCCTGCACCGGCGCGGTGCTTCAGGACCTGGACAACAAGCGTTACCTGGTGGTGGCCGCCAAGACGGTCATCCTGGCCACGGGTGGAATCGGCCGCCTGCACATCCAGGGATTCCCGACCAGTAACCACTACGGCGCGACCGGGGACGCCTTGCCGATGGCCTATCGCCTTGGCGCGAAGCTGCTGCAGATCGACACGTTCCAGTACCACCCGACGGGCGCCGTGTATCCGGAGCAACTGGTCGGCGCGCTCGTCACCGAAGGCATCCGGTCGGAGGGCGGCCATCTGGTCAACGCCAAGGGCGAGCGATTCGTGAACGAATTGGACACCCGCGACGTCGTCTCCTCCTCGATCATCCGCGAGTGCGAGGAAGGCCGCGGCGTCCGCACTGTCACCGGACGGCTCGGCGTCTGGCTGGACACGCCGCTGCTCGATGTGGAATCAGGCCAGGGCACGCTGGAGAAGCATTTCCCGGCGATGGTCCGCCAGTTCAAGCGGTACGGGATCGACATCACCAAGGACCCGGTGCTGATCTATCCCACGCTCCACTACCAGAACGGCGGCGTGCAGATCGACGTGAACGGCGAGTCCGGCGTGCGCAACCTCTTCGTGGCTGGCGAGGCCTCCGGCGGCCTGCACGGACGCAACCGGCTGATGGGGAACTCGCTCCTGGACCTCATGGTGTTTGGCAAGCGGGCCGGCACCACGGCCGCCGAGCGCGCCAAGGCCATGAAGCACGGCAAGCTGACGTTGCAGCACCTCGCGCGGTTCCGGGCCGAGGCGCGAAAGCACTCGGGGGCCCTGGGGGTCCATTCGCCGATGCTGTTCCCGGACTATGCGCGGAAAGAGGGCTGAGGCGCCTGCCCGCCGCGATCCACCCGGCCAAGCAGACTTTTCCAAAGGGACCCGCATGAATATCCATGAATATCAGGCCAAGCAGTTGTTTGCGCAGTTCGGCATTCCCGTGCCGATCGGCAAGGAGATCCGGACGCCGCGGGCGGCCGAGAAGTGGGCCGCGAAGCTGAACGCGTCCGTCTACGTCGTCAAAGCCCAGATCCATGCGGGGGGGCGTGGGAAGGCGGGCGGGGTCAAGCTGACGAAGAACTGCGCCGAGGTGCCGGCGCTGGCGAAGGAGTTGCTGGGCAGGAACTTGGTGACGCACCAGACAGGGCCGAAGGGGCGCAAGGTGCGCCGCCTGCTGGTTGAGGAGGGCGCCGGCATCGCCAGGGAGCTGTACCTGAGCCTCCTGGTGGACCGCGACTCCGGCTGGCCGGTCTTCATCGCCAGCACCGAGGGCGGCATGGAGATCGAAGAGGTCGCCGCCAAAGCCCCGGAGAAGGTGCTGAAGGAGCCGGTTGACCCGGCCGTTGGGTACCAGGGCTACAATGGGCGAAACCTTGCGTACGGTCTGGGGTTGCCGGCGCTCGAGCCGAGCATCCTCGGCTCCTTCATCGCGCTGCTCGGCAACCTGTACCGCCTCTTCATGGAGAAGAACGCGTCGCTAGTGGAGATCAACCCGCTGGTCATCACGCATGACAAGAAGCTCATTGCGCTGGACGGCAAGGTGTCGCTCGATGACAACGCGCTATTCAAGCATCCGGACTTCCAGGCGATGCGCGATCTGCATGAGGAAGATCCGCTGGAGATCGAGGCCACGAACAACAACCTGAACTACGTCAAGCTGGACGGCAATATCGGCTGCATGGTGAACGGCGCGGGGCTCGCCATGGCGACGATGGACGTAATCAAGCTGGCAGGCAGCGAGCCGGCGAACTTTCTGGACGTGGGCGGCGGCGCGACGAAGGAGACGGTGGCGGCCGGCTTTCGCATCCTGCTGAAGGACCGCAACGTGAAGGGGATCTTCATCAACATCTTCGGCGGAATCGTCCGCTGCGAGCGTATCGCGCATGGGGTGATCGAGGCGGCCAAGGAGGTGGATATCAGGATTCCGGTGGTGGTGCGGCTGCAGGGGACAAATGCCGACGAGGGGCGGAAGCTGCTGCAGGAGTCGGGGCTCAAGATCGAGGTGGCGACGGATCTGTGGGAGGCGGCGCAGAAGATCGTGGCGCTGACGGGGAAGAGGCGCAAGAAGGCGGACGCGGCCTCGTGAGCATTCTGGTCAACAAGAGCACGCGGGTGGTGGTGCAGGGGATCACGGGCAAGGAGGGGTCGTTCCACGCCACGCAGTGCAAGGCCTACGGCACGCAGGTCGTCGCCGGCGTGACGCCCGGCAAGGCCGGCCAGGCGGTCGAGGGGATCCCGGTCTTCAACACCGTCCGCGACGCGGTGAAGACGACTCAGTGTGACACGTCGCTGATCTTCGTACCGCCGGCGTTCGCCTCAGACGCCATCCTGGAGGCCGCCGACGCGGGCGTCCGGCTGATCGTCTGCATCACGGAGGGCATCCCCGTCAACGACATGGTGCGGGTGAAACGGGCCCTGCGGGGCCGTGACGTCCGGCTGATCGGGCCGAACTGTCCGGGGATCATCACGGCGGACGAGTGCAAGATCGGCATCATGCCTGGCTTCATCCACAAGAAGGGGCGGGTGGGGGTGATCTCCCGCAGCGGGACGCTCACCTACGAGGCGGTCAACCAGCTCACGACCCTGGGGCTCGGCGAGACGACCTGCATCGGGATCGGCGGTGATCCAATCATCGGCACCGGATACGTCGATCTCTTGGCGATGTTCGAAAAGGACCCGGAGACGGAAGCGGTGGTCATGATCGGCGAGATCGGCGGGGATGCCGAGGAGAAAGCTGCGGCTTTCATCAAGCAGCACATCCGCAAGCCGGTCATCGGCTTCATCGCCGGCATCACGGCACCGCCCGGGCGCCGCATGGGACACGCAGGGGCGATTATCACAGGGGGCAAGGGCACGGCCGCCGAAAAGATGGCCGCTCTGGAGGACGCCGGCGTCATCGTCGTCCGCAATCCCGCGGAGATCGGCAAGACCGTCCAGGGAGCGTTGAGCCCGCGCGGTTCGGTCTAGCCACCGCCTTTTTCCGTCATGTCACCGGTTCGGATGGGCGGCCGTGCAGCACGGACAGAATGAGCCGGCGCAAGCGGACTTCCTCTTCCGGTCTGAGAGACAAAAACTCGAGGCCGAGTCTCTTTCCGTTCACGGTCCGGACTCTGGCGTTCTCGATCTGAATCGGGGGTTCTTGTTCTGTGACCTCAATCTGCATAGAAAGGCAGAACGCCTTTGGTACCGGCACGGGGGTCTCGATCGTACAGCCTCCGATCGAGAGATCAAGCAGGGTCCCTGCAGCCAGGACCGTGTCCGTGCTGAAGGCTGGGCGGAAATAGATCGGGTACTGCACCGGAACCCGTTTGTGTTCCCGGCCGGGGCTGAAGCTGATCCGCCCGAGGATGACCAGAAAACGGTGGGAGCAGAACTGGCAGCGATAGGGGCCGATCATCAGCAACCCCCAAAGGGACTCGCGCATCCCACGGCGCGGGACCTTTTTCGCCAACGATACTCCACATTGAGGGCAGTATGGCATAGGGCAGAGTTTTTCTTGTTCGGAGTTCCTGGTAGGATACGACAAACACCCGAAGAAATCGATAGGAAACCATCTAGCCTGCAACACGTAGACAGGAGGCGTCGCATGATACGCAAACTCGTCGTAGTGCTGCTCGGAATGATCGTGCTGGTCGCGTCAGGCGCCAACGCCGGGTCCACGACCACCATCACGTGGCACGGCCATGCGGCCTTTGAGATCGGGACGCCCAACGGCGTGGTGATTTTGATCGATCCGTGGCTCACGAACCCGGTGAACCCCAAGGCCAAGGACAAAGGCGATCCGCTGGCGGATCTCAAGAAGGTCGATTACATCCTGATCACGCACGGCCATTTCGACCACGTTGGGGATGCTGTGGCGATTGCGAAGAAAACGGGCGCCCGCCTGGTCACTAACTTCGAGCTGGGCACGAACATGGGCAAGCTGCTCGGCTATCCCAAGGAGCAGATGGGTTTCGATACCCTCATGAACATCGGCGGCGAGATCACGATCGCCGACGGCGAAGTCATGGTGGCGATGACGCCGGCGGTGCACTCGAGCGGCCTGGGGAATCCGCTGGCCAAAGAGCAAGACCCTGAGATCGCCACGGGCGGCAGCGCCGCCGGGTTCGTGTTGAAGATCAAGAACGGGCCCACGATCTATCACTCCGGGGACACCGCGTACTTCAAGGACATGGAGGTCATCGGCGAGCGGTACGCGCCGGACGTGGCCCTGCTCAACATCGGCGGGCACTTCGGGATGGAACCGGAGATGGCGGCGCGGGCGGCGGCCAGCGTGAGGGTGAGGCTGGCGATCCCGATGCACTTCGGTACGTTCCCGGTCCTGACCCAGGACGCCACAGTTTTCCGTCAGGCGCTCAAGAAGCAAGGCGTTCCTTTCCGGCAGTTGCACCCGGGCGAAACGATCGCCTTCGAAGGGAAAAGGATCAAGCCGGCTGGGAAGTAGACGTTGGGAGAGGCGGAAAGCTTACAGATGAGGGTGTTCACGGTCTGTTTGTTCGTCGTTTTGACGGCTCTCTCAGTCTTTGCCGAGACCCCCACGTTCCCTCCGGATTATCCTCAATCCCTTGAACGAGAGCTCGCCGCCTTGCTTGAGGTCCGGTCGCAGAAGTCCGAGGACCCAAGCTTCTTGCTCAAGCTCGCCGGCACGTACTTCGACATGGGCAATGACCTTCTGACCGACAACGAGAAACGGATTATGGCCTACGGCGAAGCAGCCCGCCTGGCGCAGCACGCACTGGAGCTGAAGGAGGCTGACGCGGAGGCCCACTTTCTGTATGCCGCTGCCCTAGGGAAAGCAGCAGAGCTAAAGGGGATTACGGCGTCTTTGCTGAGCTTAGAGGAGATGAGGATGCATGTGACACGGGCTCTCGAGTTGCAGAAGGATCACGTTCCCGCAATCCATATGGTAGGGATGATGCTGGAGGAACTGCCCCGGTTTATGGGAGGCAATCCCGAAGCCGCCCTCGAGTACCTGGAACGGGCTGTGACATTAGATCCCACCTATACCCATGCCCGGCTGGATTTGGCGAAGATGTATGCAAAAAGAAAGAAAACCGAATTAGCGAAGCGCGAACTGCTCGCCATCGTGAACATGGATCATCCCCGGGATCCCTACGCGTGGGCAAAGGAGTACCGCCCAGAGGCGGAGCGGCTCCTTGAGTCACTAACCCACGCAAAATAGGCTCAGGCCGAGTGACATGTCCTCCCGTCACTCGCGTGGAAGCGCATCAGAGCGAGACACCCCAGAGGGTCTTGGCCGCAAGACCAATCGCGTAGGTGATGGCCACTGCGCAGGCGATGATGACCAGGTTCGTGAGAATGCGTTTTTTGATCTCCATGCCGGAGAGGAACGCCAGCACCATGGACACCAGGATGATCATGCTGCCGGCTGTGAGGAGCGAGAACAGCGCATCCTTTGCGCCGAACAGGACCGGCAGCACCGGGACCATGGCCCCGGCGATATAACTGCCGCCCACGACAAGCGCGGACCCGAGCGGCTGTTCTTCCAACTCGGCTGCGACCGTGTCTACCCCGAGGAATTGCTGTTTGGCCAGTTCCGTCGCTTTGATATCCTTCTCGGAGCTGATCGCGACATAGATGCCGGCACCCATTGAGAGCGATCCGGCCACGGCTGTGGTGAAGGCGGCGATGAGGACGGTGATCGCATCGCCGAAGGCCGCGAAGAAGCCGCTGACCGCCCCCAGGATCTCGACCAACCCGTCGTTCATTCCCAGGAAGATGTTGCGGATTCTCTCCGGATTGATTTTCCGTTCGGTCAGCTTGGTGACGACCGTGTCCTCGTGTTGGAATTCATCCACCAGGATGTCTCTGACGGCCGCGCCCAGCGGCCCGTCCTTGTAGGTCTGCCAGAGCGTCAGGTATTTCCGTGCCCCGTACACCTCGATCGCTTCCAGGACCAGATGGACTGCGGGCGTGCCGAAGAGGCGGCACGCCAGGATAATGGCCCGGAGCTTGAGGCGACGCGGTAGATCGAGGGTGGTGAGCGTGAGGTTGAAGAAACCCTGCCAGAAGGCGAAGTGAGTAGTCTCGACCCGGATCAACTCGTCGAGGACCTTCTGGACGTCACCTTCCGTCAGGTCCCGAAGGGCCTTGTACAGCGACAGGTCAAAGAGCTCATCCAGGATGAGCCTTCTCGCAAGCCTGTCATCGTGCTGGTGCGGCTTCAGCGGACTCAATAATTTCGTTTAGAGCAATTTCTGTCGATGGTCCTGAAGCAACCGCTCTTCGAGGCGCTTGATTCGTTCTTCCATCTGTAGGCGTGTTCGACTCATTTCCTCCAATTGCACCAGTAAAGACTGTCTTTCTCCTTGGAGCGGGGCCAGCTGCTCCAGCGCCTGAGAGTGTTCTTGACTCTCACGCTCCAGCTGGTGCAACAGGTACTGCCTTTCTTCCTGGATCTTGGTCAGTTCGTCCCGCATCTGGACCCCCTCGTGTCGCAGCGCTTCGATCTGCTCTAAGGAGGTCTGGTGTTGCCGATGCTCTTGAGCCAACTGCTCTTCGAGGCGCTGGATTTGTTCCTGTGGCGGGGTATGTCCTTGACGCATTTGCTCCAATTGGGTGAAGAGTGACTGCTTTCCCACCTGGATCTGCGACAACCGCTCCTGCAGCTGATCGCGCTCCTGGCTGAGCTTCTCGATCTGTTCCCTGTACGTCTGGTTTTCGATCCGCTCCTGGGACAGCTCTGCGTCGTGGCGCTGGAGTCCTTCCTCCAGCAGCGCATACGTTTGACGCGTTTGCCCCAACTGTGTCAGAAGCGACTGCTTCTCCCCCTCTATCTGAAACAGTCGTTCCTGCAGCTGGTCGCGCTCTTGTCGGAACCTCTCAAGCTGCTCCCTGTCCACCTGGTTTTTTCCCTGCTCCTGAGACAACTGCCATGTCACCCGCTGGAGCTCTTCCTCCAGCTGAGTGTGCGCTTGGCGGATCTTCTCCCATTGGTCCACAAGCAACTGCTTCTTCTCCTTTGTCTGCGATAACTCAACTTCTTGGGCGTGAAGTCGTCCCTGCAACTGTGTGCGCTGCTGACGGACTTGGTCGAGTTGCTCAACTAAGGACTGCCGTTCTGTCTGCGTCCGTGACACTTGCTCCTCCAGGCGCTGCACTCGATCTTTCGTTGCATTCAACTGCGCATTCATGTCTTGATTCTTCAAAAGTGTTCGCAGAACAAAGGGCAATTCAGTCAAAAATGCAGGAGACTTCTTCGAAATATAAAAATCTGCGCCAAAGTGCAGCACCTGCATGCCGAGAGTCATATCGTTGCAATCGGCTTGAATAATAATGGTTGCCATCGGGGCTTGCCGTTTGAGCTCGGTCAGCGTCGCAAGCCCACTCTGACGAAATAAGTCCACATCAGCAAGGATAGTATGCCATTCCCACTTGGCTGCTCGTTGCACCGCTTCGTCGGCTGAGTACACCACCTCAATCCGGCTGTCGGGAAAGAATGCGCGCAGACTCAAAGTCACGTCCTTGGCTTCTTGAGCCTGCTCGTTTGCGATGAGGACATTCAAAGGAGGTATGTCTGACATGACCACCTCAAACTTTGTCAGGTGGGAGCCAAGGGGAAAGCTCTGGATTAGAAGTCGTGACGTCTTCTTTTTTTGAGCTTCCGACTTCTCTGCTCGTAATTTTCTATGACAAAACCGAGCCTTCTCAGGAATTCGTGGGCTTCGGATCCCGCGAATTTTTCGCTCGACAACCCTGTGGCTGCGCTGATTGCCTGCTTAATGGAATAATCTTTCCCATGGATATGGACCGTGAAATCACGCGAGGGCAGGGGATCAACCCTCTTTAACGCATTCAAAATATCCTCTTTCTCCAAGTGGTATTCCTTTCCATGCAGCTTGACGTACGCCATGGTTTATTCCCCTCAGCATGCTTGACAGAGAATGTTGACACGGCCTCGGTACCTTGGAGCAAGAACGCTATCTTTGTGAAATTCTATGAAGGATACGCTGAATGGATAAAAAAAGCGACTTTTCTGGTTTGACTTTGCCCCCTACCTCCGGGCGTACTTGCCGATCAGCTCAACCTGTTGCAGAAGGTGCCCCTGCAGCGCTTTTTCCAGGTCCTTCTTGGTCGTGCTCGGCGGCAGGTTCAGGCTGGTGTCGAGCGCGTACAACTTGAAGAAGTAGCGGTGCGTACCGGATGGCGGGCAGGGGCCGCCGTAGCCGATGCTGCGAAAGTCCGTCGTGCCCTGCTTCATTCCGTTCGGAAGCGAGTCCTTTTTCGGCACGCCTTCCTCGAGGCCGCGCGCGTTCGGCGGGATGTTCCACGCCACCCAGTGCACCCAGGTGCCCATCGGCGCATCCGGGTCGTCGGCGATGAGCGCCAGGCTCTTGGCCCCTGCCGGCACGTCGGACCAGCTCAAGGGCGGGGACACGTCCGGTCCATCACACGTGTACTTCTTGGGGATCATTTCCCCAGCCGTAAACGCTGAGCTTTTCAGTTCCATGGTGTGACCTCCATACCTAACCTTCGACAAGCTCAGGGCGCAAACGGCGGAAGGTTAGGGCTTGGGGCGATAGCGGCGGCTCACCCCATCTTCATCGCCTCATTCACTTCGGCGATGGTCTGTCGGGCGACGGCGCTGGCCTTCTTGGTCCCCGCGGCAATCACTTCGTCAACGAGCTTCGGCTTCTGCACGAGCTCGCGCCGCTTCTCCCAGATCGGGGTGAGGCGGGCGACCAGCGCGTCCGCGAGCAGGCCTTTGCAGTCAAGGCACCCGATCTCGGCCGTCCGGCACTCCTTGTTCACCCGGTCGATGACGGCCTGCTTGGACGCCGACTTGTGGAGCGTGAAGACCGGGCACACGTCGGGGTTGCCCTTGTCCGTCCGCCGGACGCGGGCGGGATCGGTCACCATCGTCTTGAGCTTGGCCCGGACGGTCGCCTCGGAGTCCGAGAGGTTGATCGTGTTGTTGTAACTCTTGCTCATCTTCCGGCCGTCCGTGCCGGGGACCTTCGGGATCTCCGTCAGGAGGGCCTGGGGCTCTGGGAAGACCGGCTTGTAGAGGGCGTTGAAGCGCCGGGTGATTTCCCGCGTCAGCTCGAGGTGGGGAAGCTGGTCCACGCCCACGGGCACGTAGTCGCCTTTGTACAACAGGATATCCGCGGCCTGCAGAACGGGGTAGCCGAGAAATCCGTAGGTGGACAGGTCGCGCCCCTCAAGGTTCTCCTGTTTCTCCTTGTACGTAGGGTTCCGCTCCAGCCACGGCACCGGCGTGATCATGGAGAGAAGCAAATGTAAGATTGCATGCTCCGGGACGTGGGACTGGATGAAGAGCGTCGAGCGCTCGGGGTCGAGGCCTGCGGCCAGCCAGTCGATGAGGACCTCGCGGGTGTACTCACGGATGCGGGCGGTGTCCTCGTAGTTCGTCGAGAGCGCGTGCCAGTCGGCGACGAAGTAGAAACACTCGTGCTCGGCTTGGAGGCGCAAGAAGTTGTCGAGCGCGCCGAAGAGGTTCCCCAGATGCAACACACCGCTCGGCTGCATTCCGCTCAGGACACGTTTGGCCATGGTCCGTTTCTATCCGATTTACGAAGTAAAAGTCGAGATGATCGTAGTCGTCAGCGCGTTGACCAGCGGTCCCATCACCATGCCGAACAGGTGGATCTGGGGATCGGCGACGACCAGGAAGAAGATGATCAGCATCCCGTAGGGCTCCAGGCGGCTGAGCGCTTCGGCCTGGCGCGGGGGGAGGAGGCTGACCATGATCCGGCCGCCGTCCAGCGGCGGGATGGGGATCAGGTTGAAGACCAGGAGCACGACGTTGATGAGGACCGAGTACGTGCACATCCAGGCCAGGGGCACCAGGATCATGCCGAGCAGGTTTCTCCGAACGCCGGGCCCGCTGGTGGAGATGGAATCGGCGACGGACGGGTCAATGGCCAGGACGGCGCTGAGTGCGAGGGCGCTCGCGATGGCCAACATTAGATTCATGCCGGGCCCCGCGGCGGCCACTAGCGCCATGTCGCGGCGCGGATTGCGCAGGTTCCAGGCGTTGACCGGCACCGGCTTGGCATAGCCGAGCAGGATGCCGGAGGGAAAGATCAGGCAGAGCAGCGGCAGCAGGATCGTTCCGAACAGATCGATGTGCGCGACGGGGTTGAGCGTCAGCCGCCCTTCCAAGCGAGCCGTGGAATCGCCATAGCGGTCGGCGACCCAGCCGTGCGCGTACTCGTGGAACACCATGGCCAGGAGCAGCGGGAGCGCCATGTACGAGATCGTATGGATGATCTGGCCCATGTGGTTCATCGCATGTCCATCAGCGGCACGAGCCTGCCATTCTTGACCTGAATGAGCACGTAGCGCCGCTCCAGGTAGCCCGCCGGGTTCATGGTCAACGGCCCAATGAGACCGGGCGCGTTCTTGACGTTCTTGAGGCTCTCCCGGAGGGCGCGGCCTGTCGTCGCTCCCTTCAGTATACCATCCAAGACCAGCTTGGTGGCTTCATAGGCCTGCGCGGCAAAGGCTGTGGGGGGCTGCTGAAAGTGCTTCCGGTACTGCTCGACGAAGTTTCGCACGGCTGGGTCGGGGCTGTCCACGAAAAAACTGTCCGCGAAGATAGCCTCTTCGACCGCGCGGGCGTCGATGCTGAACAACTCCGGCGTGTCCATCCCGTTGGTCCCCAGGAGGCCCACCTTGGCGGCATAGAACCGGATCTGGCCGGCGATCAAGCTCACTTTCTGGGCCTCGCCCGGGAGGAAGATCGCGTCGAAACCAGGGACGTAGATCTTGGTCTCCTTGGCGCCTTTCTTCTGAGGCGAGGTTGGGGGAGCCTCCATCTTGTGAGGCGGGGTTGGGGGAACCTCCAACTTGCCGTAGCGCTTGAGGTCGGCCTCCTTGATGCGTTTGATGGGGGGGCCGAAATCGTTATCGTCGGGTTTGTACGTGTCGACGGCGATGATCTCCCCGCCGAGGCGGTTGATTTCTTCCGCGAAGGCTTGCGTCATCTCCGCGCCGTACTGATCCCGCGGGGCAAGGATGCAGAAGCGTTTCCAGCCCAGCGGGCCAGTCGCGTAGGTGGCAAGGTCCCGCACGAGCGCGCGGCTGTTGACAGCGGTGTTGAACAGGTACTGGCCGAGGAGCTGCACCTCGGGGAGAGTGGCCGTCGGCGTGATGAAGACCACTTCATAGGCATCCGCGGCGGCCGCCACCGTCTTCACCTCGCGGCTCAGCAACGGACCGATGACGGCGGTCGGCTGGTACTCGTTCAGCAGGTCGTCGAGCTCGGACGTCAGGACCTGCGTATCGCTTTTGGTATCCTTGACGACGAGGCCCACCGCCAGTTGCGGGATGGCTTCGGTGACCTCGGCGAAGGCGATCTGGATGCCGTTCAGCACGTCGGTGCCGTACGGGCTCAACGCGCCCGAGAGGGGCAGCAGGGCGCCGATGCGGTACGCCATGCTCTTGAGCTTCTTCCGTTGCGTGGTCAGGATGGCATCCACGGCGGCGGCCTGCTCGTGCAGAGGGAACTGGGTCAAAAAATCGCGGGCGGCGCGGGCTAGTTTGAAATCTTCGCCGGCCGATCCGTAGAGCTCGATCAGCCGCAGCAGCGCGATATCGGACGGGAACGTGCGGGGATACTTGTCCGCGAAGTGACGGAGGTCCTTCTCGCCGAGTCTCGATTTGACGGTCTCGGCGATGCGCTGCTCTATCGGGCGCCGTTCCTGCTCGGGGACAAGCGCGCGGGCCTCGACGGCGGTCTCCACCATCCGGACATAGTCTTGGTTGGCGAGGTAGACCTCTTCCAGTTGCTGGAGCAGGATCCGCTTCACGGCCGGGTCCGTCGTCTGGCCCTTGGCTTCGAGCAGCAGGGGCAGCGCGGCGTTCAGTTGCCCGGTCGTGAGCAGGGCCGAGATCAACCCCAGACGGGCCTGGGGACGCAGGTCGGAGGCGGGATACTCCTCCAACAGGCGCCGGTAGTACGCGCCGGCCTCCTCGTAGTTCTTTTGGCCGCTCAGGACCTTGCCGATCAGGAGGTAGGCCTCGGGGATGTGTTCGCTCTGTGGCGAGGCCGCGATGACTTTCTGTAGGATCTCGACGGCCGCGTCAGCGCTGCCTGCCTCGGCCAAGCCGTTGGCTTTGTCGATCTGGGCCTTGACCTCCTCCTCGGCCTTGGACGGGGCAGGCCGCGGCTTGGGTTTGGCATCGAGAGGCGCGCCGCCTGTCAGGAGCAGGCCGGCCGCCAGTGTGGCAATAGCGCAGAGGCGCCCGGCTCTTCTCACGGATTGGGAAGGGAACCGCGCCAAGGGTTATGAAGTGAGGTGTTCGGAGCGCACGTGCATGAGACGTAGAATCACTATAAAGAGCGGGGCGAAATGAAGTCAAGCAAGGCGTGTGGTAGACTTTCCGTGAGGTGTGAGGCGTGAGACGTGAAGGGAGAAGTATGGTGGTGATGGGGGCGGGCGTGTTCCTGCTTGTGGCTGGCCTATCGTTGGCGATGGCCGCGGAGGTCGATCTGTCGAAGGCCATCATTGCCAAGGACGGCATGGCCATGGTTCTGGTGCCGGCCGGGGAATTCTGGATGGGGCTTCCAGAGGGCGTGGGGCTGGACGACGAGCAGCCCCGTCACAGGGTCTACCTGGACGCGTACTATATCGATAAGTACGAGGCCACGACGGAACGGTACGCCAAGTTCCTAGAATTCGCGGGATGGCAGAAGCCGTTGAACTGGGACACGGTCAAATTTCCGGACCATGCCAATCGTCCTGTCGTCGGAGTGACCTGGAGCGATGCCGACGCCTACTGCCGGATTAATGGGCGGCGGCTCCCCACCGAAGCCGAGTGGGAAAAGGCCGCCCGCGGGACGACTGAGCGGCCGTTTCCCTGGGGGACGAAACCCCCAAGCCCGACGCTCGCCCTGTTCGGACAGATGACCAAGTTTTCCTACGATCTCCTCAAGCCCGTCGGCAGCTATCCGGGAGGCGAAGGGCCGTACGGCGCCTTCGATCTGGCGGGCAACGTTGCGGAATGGGTCCAGGACTGGTATGACGGCGAGTACTATCGGGAGAGCCCCGAGAAGAACCCGCAGGGGCCGCGGACGGGTCAGTACAAGATGGTGCGGGGTGGCTCGTGGTCCGACATGCCGGTCTATCTCTTGTCAGGCAGCCGCACCTCCAAGCTCCCGCCGGAGACTCGCAACGCCTTCATCGGCTTCCGCTGCGCGCAATCTGCCAAGTAAGCTGAAATAATTTTTGGCGGGTGGCGCCGAGCGGGACCCTGGCGGAGGGCGTCTGATGGGCGAATCGTCATACGCCCACACATCGGATGAGAAATGTTTCTGTTTTCGTAGGGGCGGACCTATGTGTCCGCCCGGAAGAGGGCAATCACACAGGATTGCCCCTACCTATTTCAGCGACACCGCGTTCCCGCCACAGTCGATGTCTTCTCCGCTGCGGGGCGCGTCGTCTCCGATCTTCCAGTGTTTGGGGGTCACCTCGAAGGGGCGGCCTTTGATGGAGTAGAGTCTCGCCTTGTGAATCTGGACGTGGTCCTTGCCCAGGAACTTCACTTCCAGCAGCACCTCCTCGGTCTCGCGGCGCAGTACCTTCACGACCGATGGCTCGGAGCGCATCTCGAATTCTCCCTGGATGTTCATGGCGAGGCTGCTCTCGGCGATCTTGCCCACCATATTCCCTTTCTGGTCGTAGACAAAGCCGCGCAGCGTCATCTCGTTATAGCGCCGATTGAACTCAAACAAGAGATGGATCATGCCGTCGATCTCGATGCTGTTCGAGGAGTTCCGGTAGCGATTGGAGCCGATGTCGAAGTCCATGCCTTACGCCTTTCCCTCGATCGCTTGAGCCTGCTGGAAGCTCATGATCTTGATCGTCGCCTCCCGCACCTCAGTAAAGATCACCTTGATGGTCTCGCGGAAGTTGTCGGCGTCGTGAGGGTCCGTGAGCGGTTTCCCCAGCATCTGCAGCGCGGCTGCCTCTCCGAGCAGCCGGTAAGGCGTCTTATAGGGTTTGTTCGTGTCCTCGCCTTCGATCGCCGGCCCGTACAGCCGGTACCGGGCGGGCAGGTTTTTCTTGTGTTCGTCGGCAACCTCCTGGCCGGCCTGCTCCGCGATATGGGAGAGGACCGTCGAGTGGAACGCCTTGAGGATGGCCGTGGTGCGCTCGGAGTCCGCGGCGGAAAACGTGCCACACCCGTTGGTGATGGCGAACAGGATGAGATAGGTGAGTTCCCACTCCGTGACGTTGAGTTGGAGCTGGTCGAGGGCCGTTAGGTTTACCACCTTGCCGATATACTGCTCCAGCCAGTTCTGTTCGACGATGCCGAAGGCTAGGTCGGAAAGCTCCCGGCCGACCTCCTCCGGCGACGCATGCGGCATGGATCAGAACGCTTCGATCTTGCCGAGGTGGCAGTGATCCATCCTGATGAGGTGGAAGCGGCCCTGGTCGTCAGCCACCAGGAACCCAGGCAGGTTTCCATTGCCCGGCAAGAGGACTTCCAGCACTGGATAGGTCGCGGTATGGGTAAAGGCCGGGTGGGACTGGCCGTTGCCCTCGACGATGTCAGTAATGGTGAAACGCCTCATGCCGTTCTCTCCGTTGCTCCGCGGTGAAACTATCTTGAGCATACCGAGTATACCATGGCGCGCCTCCGAATCAAGACTAAGCGCACGAGTTTGACGATCTCCACCAGACATGCTATCAGAGTCGGGCCTTTCCATGGTTCCTACACAGAGAGACACTCCTGTCATGAGCACACGTCAGAAGCTCGTCTGGGTTGCCGCGCTGTACTTCGCCGAAGGCTTTCCGTTCGGCGTGGTCATGGATGCAATCCCTGTCTACCTGCGCCTGCAAGGCGTGAGCCTTGTCGATATCGGCTTGTTGGGCCTGGTTGGGCTCCCATGGACGCTCAAGTTCCTCTGGGCGCCCGCCGTGGACGTCTGGGGCCACCGACGCACGTGGGTCTGGGTCTGCCAAGCGCTGATGTGTCTGCCGCTCGTCATCCTTGCCGGCTCGCACGCCCAGGAAGGCATCTGGATCCTCTGGAGCGTCCTGATTCTGTTCGCCATCTTGTCGGCGACCCAGGATATTGCGATCGACGCGTACACGATCGAGTTGCTCGAGAAGCACGAGATGGGCGTCGCCAACGGCGTGCGGGTGACCGCCTATCGCATCGCCCTGATCGCAGCCGGCGGGCTCGTGGTGGCGGCGGCCGGGCTCGCGGGTTGGGGCATGGTGTTCATCGGTGCGGCCGTGCTGATGGGCCTCCTTTCCATGATCTCTTCTCGGGCTCCGCTGGCTGATGCCACGACTTCCGCAGCGCAACCGCGTCCACCGCGCTCAGCGTCCGACGCCATCCGCGCTCCGCTGGAGCAGTTTTTCGCACGGCCTGGTTTCCTGGCCGTGGTGGCCTTCGTCTTGACCTTCAAGCTGGGCGATATGGCCATCGGCCCCATGATCAAGCCCTTCTGGGTGGACCGGCAGTTCACGCCGATCCAGATCGGATTGGTGCCGGGCACGTTTGGTGTCGTGGCGACGATCGGGGGCGCGTTGATCGGGGGAAGCCTGACCAGCCGGTGGGGGATCTTCCGGGCGCTTTGGGTGCTCGGCATTTTCCAGGCGGTGTCCAACCTAGTCTATGCCGCGGCCGCGGCGCTGCCGCCGAATACGGCGCTGATGTACGTCGCCTCGATGGTGGAGTCGTTCTGCGGGGGACTGGGCACGGCCCCCTTTCTGGCGTTTCTCATGAGCATTTGTTCGAAGGCCCACGCGGCCACACAGTATGCTCTCTTGAGCGCGTTGTTCGGCCTGACTCGCGCCCTCTCTGGGGTATTTTCAGGAGTGGCGACCGAGGGAATGGGCTACGCCGCCTACTTTACCGCGACGTTCTTCCTCGCGTGGCCAGCGTTCCTCTGGCTGCCGTGGGTGAAGGACTGGGCAGGGGATGGACGGGAGAGCCAGACACCCTGACCCTCCCGTCATAGTCAGATCACTTCGGCTCGGCGTTGACCTTGGTGGCGTTTTTGATCTGGTTCTCAGTGACACCCTTGGTCGTGACGTGATGCGGAGCGACGACTTCAGGCAGCCGCGAGTCCTGACTATGTTTGATCTGGTCTTGGTCTCTGATGTCTCCCTCGGCCGCCTTGGTCTGATCCTTCAGCAGCTTGGGAGCATCTGCAGCAGACTTTTCCGCCGCGGCGTTGCCGGTGGCCGTGGTGCCTCCATCCGGATTGGGATAGCCTTCATGTCTCTTCTTCAGCAGGGCCGGATTGGCGAACACCGACGCGGCCATGAAGATGAATCCTGTCACGAGTGCGATCGCAAGCAGCGAGCGTTTCATGGGGTCCCTCCTTACTCAATAGAAATGGATAAAACCGTTTCGTCGAAACCGACGATAACTTGGTTCATTGGGCTCTGTCAAGGGGCTAGGACCGGTGATGGCGCCGCGGGCCACGGCCTCGGGGGCGGGCGGCGGCATAGGCCGGCAGGCGGATGATGACGGCTGTGCCCTGGTCCGGCCCGCTGGCGATGGAGATCTGCCCCCGGTGCTCTTCGATGATCTTCTTGACGGACGCCAGTCCGAGCCCGGTGCCGGCGGCCTTGGTGGTGAAGCCGGGCTCGAAGATCTTGCCGATGTGCTCGGTGGGAATCGGCGCGCCGTCGTTCTGGATCGTGATGGCCACCTCGTGCCGCCCGCGCGCGCCCTTGTGGGGCACCGCCTGGAGATGAATGTGCCCGTGGGTCGTCATGGCTTCGAGGGCGTTTTTGAGGATGCTCAGGAAGACCTGCTGAAGCTTGCCCTCGTCCACTTTGACGGCCGGGAGCGAAGGCGAGAAGTCCCGGGTGACCGTGATGGCATTCTTTCCCAGGTCCTCGGTGATGACCGCTAACGCGCTCTCGAGAACCTCGGGGATCCGGACTACGCGCGGGTGCAGGTCCAGTGGTTTGGCGAAATCGAGGACCTCATTAAGGATGGCCTCGATGCGGGTCAGTTCCAGGTAGGCCTTCTCGACCCGCTGCAGCACCTCCGCGCTCGTCGGATGCTCAGCGGCTGTGTCCCGCCGGACGGTCTCTTCCATTTCGAGACGGGTTTTGGTCAGGGGGCGCTGGATTTCCTGTTCGAGGAAGGCCGTCACTTCTCGAATGGCCTGTTGCCGCTCCTGCCGGAGCATCAGTTCGTGGGCCTCCTGGGGATCGTGAGCGAGCATGGGGCCGGCGGCCGGCCCGGCCAGCTCGACGCTGCTTGCGGCGTCGTTTCGTTCCAGGAGGGGAGCGGCGGCTGAACCTGGCCCCACCGTGAGGAGCAGGGCGGTTAGTTGCTCCAACTGAGGAGCGGCGGCCCTGGCCATGTCCGCGTTGTAGACATCCGGCGTCTTTGATCCCAGGAGAATGGTTCCGATGAGGTCCTGTCCCTTTTTGAGCGGCAGGACTATCGCCGTCTTGAATTTGTCCTTGTACAGCTCCTTATAGTCCAGGAATCGTCCTTGGGTGGAGGCCAGATCCCGGTCCACCCGCGGCTTTTTATGCCGGATGACCCACCCGGCGGCGGACCCTTCCAGCGTCAGCGTCTGACCTTGTCGCCATTCGCAGTGCCCCGGTGTATGGGCCAGGAGGGTCGTGAGGGTCTTCGAACGTGGCTCGTGCCGGGTCAAGAGCGCGCGGTCGTACGGGATCAGGGACCGAAGCTGGGCCATCAGGGGTTCGAGGCCCCCGGCCCCGGTCTCTGCACTGGGTGCCGCGGCTGGAACCGCGCCGAGGGCCGGCACGCCGGCCTTCACCAGCGCCGCCTCAAGCTCCTCGGCTGCTTCCGCCAGATTTCTCCGGTCCTTGTCCGAGAACGTGACGATGTCCTTGCGCCCGATCACGAGGGCCCCGCAGACCCGCTTGGAGAACTGCAGGGGAATGGTGAGGAGCGAGCGGTGGGAGGGGGCCGTCATCCGGATGCGGACCGTCCGCTGCCGGGAGCCGCCGTTGCCCGCGGCGCCGTCGAACCCGACCTCCGGATGCGACAGCGCCCTCACGACGGCCTGGATCTCTCGAGGGACGAAGCCCCGGTGCGCGTGAGACACAAAGGGGCCGAACCCGTCCTCCTTGAGCGCGATCAGGGCCATGTCGGCGCCCAGCTCGTTCAGGGTGGTGTTGAACGCTTTCTGCAAGGACGACGGTAGTTGCACCGTTCAAGGGTCCTCGGTACGTGATGCGAACTTCACGTCATTGTAGCAGCGTCTGGTGGGGCTCGCAATCATCCGCGCACTCGTGTTGCAAGGGCTGGGGGAATGTAGGATACTACCGCCGCGCGTCCGTCGGCTGTGCTTCTGGAGAGTTCACCGGTGATTCTTCGCGCCGGCTTCATCGTGGTTCTCGTTGCGGCGGGCCTCGCGATGTGGTTGGGCGATGCAGCCGGTCAGCGGCTCAAGCAGAAACCCGATCTTGACGCGGGCGAGCGCATCTACAAGCAGAACTGCATTAACTGCCATGGGCCCTCCGGCAAGGGCGACGGCGCGGCGGCGGAGCAGTTGAATCCCAAGCCGACGGATTTGACGTCACCCGCCACGCAGGCCAAAAAAGACGCCGAGCTGTTAGAGGTCATCAAGGTCGGCCGCCCCGGTACAGCCATGCCCGGCTGGATGAGCGAGATCGATGAGCGCGAGTTGCGGGACGTGCTGGCCTACATCCGCACGCTGAGCGGTCAGTAGCGATGGAGTTCACGGGCGTGGTGGTGGCGATTCCGGGAGGGACCGGTGGCCTCGGCCGGGCGGTGACCCTCAGCTTCCTCCGGGCGGGCGCGACGGTTGTGACCACTTGCATGGTGCCGCCCGAGCAGGATCGACTTGCGAAGGAGGCCGGGTCGCTGTCGGCCCGCCTGAGCTGCCTCAAGGTCGATGTGACGGATGAGGGCGCGGTCAAACGGTTCGCCGAGGAGATCGTCGCCCGCCACGCCCGAGTGGATGTCCTCGTCAACATCGTGGGCGGGTTTGCGGGCGGGAAGCCTGTCTGGGAAACTGATCAGGCGACCTGGGACCGCATGCTGAGCCTCAACCTCAAATCGGCCTATCTCTGTGCCAAGGCCATCGTGCCGCAGATGATCAAGCAAAATCGCGGGTGGATCGTGAATGTGGCGTCCCGGTCGAGCCTGAAGGGCGACGCGGGGCTGTCTGCCTACGCCGCTTCCAAGGCGGCCGAGTTGGTCCTGACCCAGAGCTTGGCGGAAGAGCTCAAGCCGTACCGCATCAACGTCAACGCGGTCCTGCCCAGCATCATTGATACGGAGGCCAACCGCCAGGCGATGCCCAACGCGGATCACAGTCTGTGGCCCAAGCCGGAGGCCATCGCCAAGGTCATTCTCTTTCTCTGCTCGCCGGACGCCGAGGTGATCCACGGCGCGGCGATTCCGGTGTACGGACGCGTGTGAGCACCCTCATCGACTTCGGACGGGACGTCTGCGGGGACCTGAGCCAGGCTGAGAGCTGCGAGTGGTTGGTCACCAACGGGCTCGGGGGGTACGCGTCTGGCACGGTCGCCGGCCTGCTGACGCGCCGGTATCACGGCCTCCTCGTGGCGGCGCTGAAACCGCCGGTCGGGCGCACGCTCCTGGTCGCTAAGCTCGATGAGACCGCCGAGCATGGCGGGCGCAGTTACCCGCTCTTCACGAACCGCTGGCACAACGGTTCGGTTTACCCTGATGGCTACCGCTATCTCGAACGGTTCCGGTTGGAAGACACGGTGCCGGTCTGGACGTATGCCCTCGCCGACGATCTGCTGGAGAAGCGGGTCTGGATGGAACCGGGCGCGAATACCACCTACCTGCGCTACGCGCTGGCGCGCGGCTCCGGGCCCGTTGCCCTGCGCATCAAGACCCTGGTGAATTACCGCGACCACCACGGCAGCACGCGGGGGAGCGGTTGGCAGATGCGCGTCACAGCCGAGGACCGCGGGCTCACCGTGGTGGCGTACGACGGCGCCGTCCCGTTCCATCTGCGGTCGGAGGGGGGACGGTGCGAGACGGCGCATGACTGGCACTGGGGGTTCGACCTTGCCGTGGAACGTGCCCGAGGCTTGGAAGACCACGAAGATCACCTGCACGTCGGGACGATTCACGGGACGGTCGAGGAGGGGAAGCCGCTCACGATTGTCCTCAGCACCGACCCCAGCGTCTCCTTAGATGGCGCGAAAGCCCTTGAGCGGCGCACGCGTCAGCAGCGCACGCTCCTTGGCGCCTTTGGCAAGGCGCACCCGGCTCTCGCGAAAAACGCGCCGGCGTGGGTGGAGCAGACGATCTTCGCCGCCGACCAGTTCATCGTGAGTCGGCCTTCCCCGGCTGACTCCGACGGCCAATCCGTCATCGCGGGCTACCATTGGTTCGCAGACTGGGGCCGCGATACGATGATCGCGCTGCCAGGGCTCACGCTGACGACGGGACGTCCCGCCATCGCCTGCCGGATCCTGAAAACGTACGCTGCCTTCGTGGACCGGGGCATGGTGCCCAACCGGTTCCCCGATGCCGGCGAGACGCCCGAGTACAACACCGTGGACGCCTCGCTCTGGTACGTGGAGGCGATCCGCGCCTATCACGCGGCAACGGGTGATGACCGCCTGGTGCGGGAGCTGTTTCCCGTGCTGGGCGAAATCGTGGACTGGCACCGGCGCGGCACCCGCTACGGCATCCACTTGGACCATGCGGACGGGCTACTCCGAGCCGGCGAGGAGGGCGTGCAGCTCACGTGGATGGATGCCAAGGTCGGAGGCTGGGTCGTCACGCCGCGTCTGGGCAAGCCGGTGGAGGTGAATGCCCTCTGGTACAATGCGCTACAGACCATGGCGGCGCTCGCCCGCGTCGCCAAGAAGCCGGCCGGTGAGTATGACGAGCTGGCCGCTCGCGCGAAGGCCGGGTTCGACCGGTTCTGGAGCGATTCCCTGGGCCACTGCTATGACGTGCTGGACGGGCCGGACGGGGACGATCCGTCCTTGCGGCCGAATCAGATTTTCGCAGTGTCGCTGCCGGCCAGTCCCTTTGGGGAGGACCGGCAGAGGGCCGTCGTGGACGTCTGCGCCCGGCACCTCTTGACGTCGTATGGGCTGCGGAGTTTGGCGCCAGCTCACCCGGCGTACGTGGGTCAATACGGCGGGGACCAGCGCAGCCGCGACGCGGCCTATCACCAAGGCACGGTCTGGGGCTGGCTGCTGGGCCCGTTTGTCACGGCGCATCTCAAAGTGTATCGCGATCCGGTCCGCGCGCAGTCTTTTCTGGAGCCGATGATCCGCCATCTCCAGTCGCACGGACTCGGGACCCTCAGCGAGGTCTTCGACGGCGATCCCCCCTTCACGCCGCGCGGGTGCATCGCGCAGGCCTGGACCGTGGCCGAGTTGCTGCGAGCGTGGGAGACGCTGGTGACATTCAAGAAGGGTACGCCGGCATCCGCCCGCAAAAGGAAGCGGTGAGATGGACCAGGGCACGCTCAAGAAGATGGCGGCTGACGCGGCGGTGGAGTACGTCAGGGATGGCCAGATCGTGGGGTTGGGGACCGGCTCCACGGTCCGCTATGTCGTGGCCAAGCTGGCCGAGCGGATCAAGAAGGGACTTCGCATCCAAGGCGTGGCCACGTCCCTCGAGACGGCGCGTCTGGCGCATGAGGCCGGGATCCCGTTGCTGGCCGATGACGCCGAGTGGGTGGTGGATCTGGCCCTGGACGGGGCGGATCAGGTGGACCCCCGGTTGAATCTGGTCAAGGGCGGCGGCGGCGCGCTTCTGAAAGAGAAGATCGTGGCGGCGGCGGCCACCCGCTTCATCGTCGTGGTGGATGAGACCAAGCGGGTGCCGGTCCTGGGTGGGGCGTTTCCCCTGCCGGCGGAAGTCGTCCCGTTCGGGTGGCGGAGCCTCGCGAAGCGCTTGGAGCGGCTCGGCTGTCGTGTCGCGCCACGGACGAAAGACGGCGCGCTCTTTGTCACCGAGGCGGGACACTACATCCTGGATCTGTGGTTTCCGAAGATCGACGATCCGGCGAGACTGGAGACCGACCTGGAGAAGACGCCGGGCGTCGTCTGCACGGGCCTCTTCGTCGGTCGCGCCGACCTGGCCGTGGTCGCCACGCAGCAGGGTATCGTCACGCTGACGCGTCCGTGAAGGTCACGAAGCTCTCTCCCAACGCGAAGGTGCCGGTGAAGGCCACGGACGGCGCGGCCGGCTATGACCTGTTCGCGAGCGAGGCGACCGTCATCCCCGCGTCCGCGGTCAGGGAGGGGCGGGTGGAAATCGGGCATGCCCTCGTGGCGACCGGCATCGCCATCAGCCTGCCGGCCGGCCACGTCGGCCGGATCGGGTCGCGGTCCGGCCTCTCGACGCGCCACAACATCGAGGTCGGCGCCGGCTGGATTGACCCGGATTACCGCGGGGAACTCAAGATCGAGCTGAAGAACTTCTCCAACCGGGACTTCGTTGTCGAAGAAGGCATGCGGATCGCTCAGCTGATCGTCTTGCCGTTCGCGTCGCCGGAGGTGGAGGTGACCGACGAGCTCCCGCGTTCGGTGCGCGGTGCGGGCGGGTTCGGGTCCACCGGGCTGCGATGAAGGTCATGACGCTCGATGCCCTCGCCAAACGGATCGCCGTGCGGCTCAAGCTCAAGGCCAGAGAAGTGCGCGCGGTTTTGGCGTCGCGCAATTCGGGCCTTCCGCCGGCCGTGGTCTCCCAGATCACTGCGATGGCCCGGACGCTGATCCACGAAGAGCTGGCGCGCCTCGACGCCAAGCGTCATCCGGAACATTAATCTCCCATGGCTCTAGGGAAGAAGATCGCCATCATCGGCGCCGGCAACATGGGCGAAGCCCTGATTGCCGGGATGCTGGCCGCTCAGGCAGCCGCGCCGCAGGACATCCACGCGACCGACATCCTGCCCCAGCGTCTGGATCACCTCAAAGCCCGGCATCATATCCGGGTTGGGACGGACAACAAGGCCGCCGCGGCCTGGTCAGATATCACGATCTTAGCGGTCGAACCTCAAGTATTGGATTCTGTTCTGGACGACCTTCGTTCCGTTCTGACCAAGACGAAGTTGATCCTCACGGCGGCCGCCGGCTATCCGATCCGCCGGATCGTCGCGCACCTGTCACCGAGCGTCCGGGTCATCCGTTGCATGCCGAACACTCCGTCCGAAGTCCAGGCCGGGGTCTCGGCGATTGCCCTCGGCGGGAACGTCTCGCGCGAGGACGAGCGGCTGGCCCGCGCGGTCTTCGAATCGGTCGGCAAGGTCGTGCTGGTTGACGAGCGTCTCATGGACGCCGTGACCGGTCTCAGCGGGAGCGGGCCGGCCTACATCTTTCTGATCATCGAAGCGCTCGCCGACGGGGGAGTGAAGATGGGGTTGCCGCGCGAGGCGGCCCTGGCCCTGGCCGCGCAGACCGTGCTGGGCGCGGCGCGGATGGTCCTGGAGACCGGCGAGCACCCCGGAAGGCTGAAGGACAAGGTGGCCTCTCCGGGAGGCACGACCATCGCCGGCCTGCACGCGCTCGAGCACGGCCGCCTGCGGGCTTCGCTGATCGAGGCCGTCGAAGCGGCCACGAAGCGCTCCCAGGAACTCGGTTCAGACTGAGGCTTGCGGGCGCGGCGCCCACTCAGGTAGAGTACGAGTGCTATGGCGACCGAAATTCCCGTCATCCCGACAGACGCTAGGCTGATCTACGAGCGCCCGTCCGATCCCCGCGACGTCCTCGTCAAGGAGATGGAGAAGCGGAAGATTCCGATCAGCATCGGCAAGACCTGTCCGGTGAAGTGCACGTTCTGCTACGAGATCGACCATGGCTACCGCAAGACCGAAGAGCCCGGCAAGACGACCCAGGAAGACTGGGACTTCATCCTCGACTACATCAGCAAGAAGCCGACCCGCCCGGGGGAGCTGTGGGTCTGGGGCGGGAACGAGTACATGGAGTGGACCGACCTCTTCCTCCATCCCAAGGCGATGGAGTGGCTGGAGGACTTCCTCAAGTACACCGACAAGCGCCTGCACATGTTCACGGTCGGCTACGTACACGTGCCCAAGATCCACCAGCTCGCCGCCCAGTATCCGAACCGGATCTTTTTTGATCTGTCGGTGATCACCCTGCACAAGGATTACCGGAAGGCGCTCATGCCGCATGCGCCGTCGGTCACTCACTTGATGAAGGTCTTGGACGGACCGTCGGTCACCTCCGCCAACTTCTATTCGTTCGACACGCACACGATGTCCGAGGATGCGAAGACGATCGCCCGGATCAACACGAACGTCCTCCTGTGGATGGGCTGCCTCACTGCGCTGAAGGGCATGGAGGAAAAAACCGCGCAGGTCCTCCGCCAGGGCAAGCAATACCTGCCCGAGGAGGCCCTGCGGGTCTATGAGGCCGGCCTGCCCAACATCCAGACCATCCACACCGAGCCCTCTATCACGGCCTTCCTCAATCGCCACAAGATCATCACGCTCTTCGACTCGCTGGGGCTGGAGAAGCGCGACACGGTCGTGATGGCCAAGAGCGTGTACCGGATTCTGACCATGTACCGAAAGAACCGCGCGCGGTTCCTCTGCGTGCCCAACGCGACCCTGGGCGGGGATTCCGACTGCACGATCCTCCTGACGTTCGATGATATCCTGAAACGGCTCAATGGTGAGAAGGTCGTCCACCTGCCCAAGGTCGTCGTCGAGAGCCCACGCGGCAACGACTGCGATATCAGCGGGGTGACCCTGGAAGAGTTCGAGGCCCAGGCTCGCTGCAAGGTGCGGATTCTCCACAAGGTGAACACGAAGCTCGCCGACACGAAACTCTGGCAACACGGCTACCTGAGCCAGTACATCCGCGACTACCTGTCCAATCCGGCCTCGAGGGAGTTCGAGCAGATCCCCATCGCGGCATGAGAGCGGGTTAACCAAAGGAGCCTCCCGTGGAATATTGGGTGAGAGTCGTCCTGACGGACAAAGAGGAGCTGCGCTACAACAATGTCGTCCGGCACACCATCAGCGACGACATGGAGATCCTCGAGATCGATACCCCCAAGGAGGTCATCATCATCCCGATGCGGCAGGTGAAGTACATGATGTGCGACGCCGGCATCTTCCAGCAGAAGAAGACGTAAAAATGGGGTCAGACTCCATTTTCCCATTCTCCTGCGGTCATGAGACCACTCAGCATCAGCCGGTCTCTAGAAGAAAATGGAGTCTGACCCCATTTTTGCCATTTTTGGTTGTCGCCCTTCTCCTGTCCGGCTGCGTGACCCAGGAGACCTACAAAGCGCAGGTCATCCGGACGAACAACTTCCAGCGGCAACTGGCGGAGGAAGAGAAGCGGAGCGTCGATCTGACGGCCGAAATCGCCCGCCTCAAAAATCAGGTCGTTGAATTGGAAGCCCAGAATCGAGCGCTGACCGCCCAGCTCAAGGAGGCCAAGGCCCAGGTGGTGCGGTCGTTAGAAGAGGTGGGCCGGCTCCAAGACGAAATCAAACAAGCCCGAGCCGCCGCCGTGGCGCCATTAGGCGCCGCTGCTCCCATATCGAAGGCAAGGGGCGTCGCGCCGTCATCGACGGAGCCACCCGATCGCCTGAATGAACTGAAGGATAACGCTGCCTCTCCTCTCATGAAGTCAAACACGGAGAACCCCTCGCCAGCGGCGCCATAATCGCTTCTTCATGAAGCATTCTTCATCGTCCCTTCACGCCTCTTTCACAGTGGCCCGGTATCCTGGCTATCAAGAGAGAACGGGCCGGGATGAACCACGTGAAGAAGGAGGCCTGAGATGTTTAACCCAGCGCTGGTGCTTGGCGCATGGACGGTCGTGCTCCTGGGCATTGCCATGTGGGCGATGGCGACGCGGGAGGGTGAAGATATGGAGATCGAGGATTTCAGCTATTTTTCCCATAAGCAGAAGGTGGACGCTCCGAAACGCCGCCACACAGCGTAAGGCTTAATTCGCCACGACGGATTACGCGCAGGCCGACGGTTCTGAGGAGAGTCAGCTAGAGGGCAGGCTTGAGCAGTTCAGTCAGACGGGGCCGTATGTCGGCAGGCGGGAGTTTGGTGACGGTGCCGGTGCGGCGCTCCTTGAGTTCCATCAGGCCCTGGGAGAGATTCTTCTCGCCGATCACCACCTGGTAGGGGCAGCCGATCAGGTCGGCATCGTTGAACTTCACGCCGGGCCGCTCGTCCCGGTCATCCAGCAGCACCCCAATTCCGGCCTTTTCGAATTCGGATTCGAGCGCAACGGCTGCTTCCAGGACCTTGCCCTTGTCGGCGAGCGGGATCACGTGCACGTGGAAGGGGGCGAGCGGCGCCGGCCAGATGATCCCCTTCGCGTCGTGGTTCTGCTCGATCGCGGCCGCGGCGGTCCGTCCCACGCCGATCCCATAGCAGCCCATCACCATCATCCGCTCCTGGCCCTGCTTGTCGAGGTAGATCGCCTTCATCTTCTCGCTATACTTGGTGCCTAGCATGAAGACGTGGCCGACCTCGATGCCTCGCACGATCCGCAGAGGTTTCGCGCAGCGCGGACAGGCGTCGCCGTCGCCGGCATAGCGCAGATCGGCGTAACGGTCAGGCGTGAAATCGCGGCCGGGCATGACGTCCACCCAGTGGGTGCCCGCCGCATTTCCCCCAACGACGACATTGGCCAGACCCTTCACAGACAGATCGGCAATGAGCGGCACGCCCTTGAGTCCGATGGGCCCGGCGAATCCCACCGGCGCGCTGCTAAGCTTCTCCACCGTGGTCGCATCGGCCATCGCCAGGTCCGTCGCGCCAAGGGCTTTCTTCACCTTGATCTCGTTAACGATGTGGTCGCCGCGGATCAGAACGGCCACAGGCTTCCGATCGGCGAGATATAGGAGCGTCTTCACGAGTTGCGAGGCGGGGACATTTAGGAACGCTGTCACATCCTCTACGGTCTTCTTCCCTGGTGTGGGAACGAGCCGTTTCTCCTTCAATACCCCCCGCGCAGCCTGCGTCGGCTCTTTCAGTTCTGCCCGCTCCACGTTCGCGGCGTAGTCGCAGGCGTCGCAGACGGCGATGCCCTCTTCGCCGGTGTCGGCTAGGACCATGAACTCATGCGATGAGGTGCCGCCGATCAGACCGGTGTCGGCTTCTACCGGGCGGAAGGTCAGCCCGCAGCGGGTGAAGATGGCCTTGTACGCCTCGTACATCTTCCGGTAGCTCTCCTTTGCGCCGGCTTCGTCGGCGTCGAACGAGTAGGCGTCCTTCATGATGAACTCGCGCCCGCGCATCAGCCCGAATCGCGGCCGGATCTCGTCCCTGAACTTGGTCTGGATCTGGTAGAAGTTCGCCGGGAGTTGCCGGTAGGAGCGGACCTCGCGCCGCACCAGGTCGGTGATCACTTCCTCGTGCGTCGGCCCGAGGCAGAAGTCCCGCTCGTGCCGGTCCTTGAACCGGAAGAGCTCCTTGCCATAGAAGTCCCAGCGCCCGGTCTCCTGCCAGAGCTCCGCCGGCGAGGCGATCGGCATGAGGACCTCCTGCGCCCCCGCCTTGTTCAGCTCTTCGCGGATGATGCGTTCGACCTTCCGAATGACACGCAGGCCCAGCGGGAGGTACGTGTAGATGCCGGCGGCGACCTTGCGGATCATGCCGGCGCGCAGCATCAGCCGGTGGCTGACGATCTCCGCTTCCCCTGGATCCTCCCGGAGGGTGGGAATCAGCAGCTGCGACTGACGCATTAGCGGGGCCAGAGGTTGAGGATGTCGTTTCGGAAGGCGTAGAGCATCAGGCAGATCAGGAGAAAGAACCCGACCTGCTGGGCCAGCTCGCGGCTTCGGATGCTCAGGGGCCGGCGCTTGACCGCTTCGATCGCGAAGAACAGGAGGTGCCCGCCGTCGAGGACCGGGACCGGCAGGAGGTTGAGCACGCCGAGGTTGATGCTGAGGATGGCGATCAGGAAGACATAGTTCGAGAAGCCCTGCGTCGCGGCGTCGCCCGAAATCTTGGCGATAGTCAGCGGACCGCCGATGTTGTCGGTCGAGATCTCGCGGGTGAGCATCTTAGCGATGCCCACCACGGTCAGCGAGGTCCAGCCCCAGGTGGCCTCGAGGCCGTCCACCGGCGCCATCAGGACGTGCTCGCTCCGGAGGATGGCCCTGTTCGCCTTGGCGATGCCGATCTGTCCGATTTCGATCTCGGTTCCGTCGGCCAGCTTCTCCTTCCGGGCGGCTGGCGTGATCGTCAGGGTCTCGGTTCGTCCGTCACGCTCCACGACGAGCGGCAGTGGCGTGCCTGGGTTGCGCTTGACGATGTCCGTCATCTCGTTCCAAGTGGTGATGCGCTTGTCGCCGATCTGGACGATCTTGTCGCCCTTGCGGAGGCCGGCGGCCTCGGCCGGAGAACCGGGCACGACCGCTTCCACGTTGGAGGCCAGGTCGGCGAAGGAGGGCACGAACAGCGGCGCGCCGGTGGCCAGCCAGGCGGTGAAGATGAGGTAGGCCAACAGCAGATTGAAGACCGGACCGGCCGCGACGATGGCCGTGCGCCTGAGGAGAGGCGCGTGGGCGAACGACCGCTGTTTGTCCTCCGCGCTCACCTCGTCGCCGAGGTCCTCGCCCAGCATCTTCACGTAGCCGCCGAGCGGGATCGCGGAGATGACATACTCGGTCTCGCCGACTTGGCGGCCGGTCAGCTTCGGCCCGAAGCCGATGGAGAACTTCAGGACCTTGACTCCGCAGCGCCGGGCGACCCAGAAGTGGCCGAATTCGTGGAAGGCGACGAGGGCGCCGAGGGCGATCGCGAAGGCGAGCGCGTAGAATCCGTAGTGCTGGATGGCTTGCATGCGCGACGTGCTCTCTTACGAACGTGCTCCCTAGTGTACCACAGGGGCGGACGCGATTACTTCACCGCGCAGGTGCCGACAACGAGTTCACGACGTCGCCGGCTTTTGCGCGTGCCCAGGCGTCCGTGTGCAGCGCGTCTTCGACCGTCGAGACCTCGACCGGTTTGTGAGCGTCCATGGTCCGGCGGATGGACTCGGCGATGCCGAGGAAGCCGATCCGGCGGTCCAGGAAGGCCTGCACGGCCACTTCGTTGGCGGCGTTCATGGCGGCGGGCATCGTGCCCCCGATGCGCAGGGCGTCGTAGCCGAGCGTGAGGCAGGGGAACCGGTCATGATCGGGATTGAAGAACGTGAGCGTGCCGATCTGGGCCAGGTTCAGAGACGGGAGGTCCAGCGGGATGCGCTCCGGATAGTTCATCGCGTAGGCGATCGGGGTCCGCATGTCCGGAAGGCCGAGCTGGGCGATCACCGAGCGGTCCGCGTATTCGACGAGCGAGTGGATGATGCTCTCGCGGTGGACCACCACTTCGATCTTCGAGGCGGGGATGTCGAACAGCCACCGGGCCTCCACGACCTCCAGGCCCTTGTTCATCAGGGTCGCCGAGTCGATGGTGATCTTGTCGCCCATCTTCCAGTTCGGATGCTTGAGGGCCTGCTCGACCGTGACGTCGCGCAGTTGCTCCTTGGTCAGGTTCCAGAGCGGGCCGCCCGAGGCAGTGAGGATGAGCCGGCGGATGTCCTCCACGCGGTGCCCTTCCATGGACTGGAAAAGCGCGCTGTGCTCGCTGTCCACGGGGAAGATCCGGACGCCGCGCTTGCGGGCCTCCTCCTGCATGAGACGCCCTGCCATTACCATCGGCTCTTTGTTCGCCAGAGCGACGAACTTCCCGGCCGTGATCGCGGCGAGCGTGGGCACGAGCCCGGCGCCGCCGACGATGGCCGAGATGACGAGATCAGCCTCCGCCAGCGTGGCAGTCTGCCGGAGCCCATCCGTCCCGCTCAGGATCGTCGTCTTCAGGCCCTTGCACCGCGCGCGCAGGCGCTCCGCGGCGGCCCGGTCGGCCATGGCGACGACGGCTGGGGAGAACGTCCGGACCTGCTCTTCGAGCTTGTCCACGTTGCCGTTGGCCGTGAGGCCGACCGCCTGGAACTTCTCGGTGAATTTGCTGATGATGTCCAGGGTGTTGGTGCCGATGGAGCCGGTGGAACCCAGGATGACGATCCGCTTCATGCGCTGTTCCTCAGGAAAGTCGCATCGCGAGGAGGCAATAGTAGAATACCGGTGTCGTGAAGATCAAGCTGTCCACGCGGTCCAGCATGCCGCCGTGGCCGGGGATGAGCCGGCCGGAATCCTTGACGCTGGCGCTGCGCTTCAGGGCGGATTCGCAGAGATCGCCGAGCGGCGCGGCGACGCCGATTACGAAGCCCAACCAGGCGGTCTCACTCAGGCTCAGGGGGTCCAAGAACCAGGCGTGGCAGGCGAACGCGGCCGCGACCGATCCGAGCAGCCCGCCGACGGCTCCCTCCCAGGTCTTCTTTGGGCTGATGGCCGGCGCCAAGGGGTGTCGCCCTAGCAGGGAGCCCACGTAATAAGCGGCCGTATCGTTGGCCCACGTCACCAGGAATAGGAAGAAAATCAGAAACGGCCCGTTGGGGAGCCGGTCAATCAGGATCAGGTGGCCGAGAAGCCATGCCACATAGAAAGCCCCGAACACGACGACGGCGGTGTCGAGAAGCCCGGTTTTGAGGTCGCGGCCTGAGAACGCGTGGCTCAGGAGAATCGCCATGATGATGAAGGTGACGGTCGCCGGTTCGGGCAGGCGACTGGGGACTGCGAACCCGGTGGTGATCAGGAGCCCGCAGAGAAGACCAAGACCCATGGGCGCGGAAAATCGGTGCGGGAAGTGCAAGCGGTAGTACTCGTATTGGGCCAGGAGGATGCTGGTGGCGACGAAGATCGAGAAGGCGACCGGCGGCAGGTAACGCACCAGCAGATAGAACAGCGGAAAAAAGACGAGGGCCGAGTAGACCCGCCGCGGATCCACTAAGCGGTCCTTTTATCGACCTGGTCGTCCGGGTGGTCGAGTTGATCGCGGGTCTGGCCGAAACGCCGTTCGCGCCGCTGGTAGTCGAGCAGGGCCAGCAGGGCCTCGCGCCGGCGGAAGTCCGGCCAGAGTGTGGGCGTGAAGTACATCTCGGTGTAGGCGAGTTGCCAGAGCAGGAAGTTGCTGATGCGCGTCTCGCCGCTCGTTCGGATGAGGAGGTCCGGATCCGGGAGCCCGTGGGTGGAGAGATAGCCTTCCAAGAGGTCTTCGTCGATCTGATCCGGCTTGACCACGTCGCGCTTCACGTCCTCGGCGAGCCGGCGGACGGCGTCCACGATCTCCGAGCGCCCGCCGTAGCTCAGCGCGACGGTCAGATTGAGCGTGTCAAGGTGCGCGGTCGCCCGCTCCACTTTGCGCACCCAGGCCAGCGCGGATTCGGGCAGGGTGTTGATGCGCCCGATGGCCCGGAAGCGGGCGCCCTGTTCGATGAGGGCTTCCATCTCCATCTGGAGGTAGTGCTCGAGCAGCGCCATCAGCGCGTTGATTTCGGACGCGGGCCGCCTCCAGTTCTCCTGCGAGAAGGCGTAGATCGTCAGCGCCTTGATGCCGAGGTCCCGGCAGAGCGTGATCAGCTCCCGGACGGATTTGATCCCTTCGGTATGTCCAGCCATCCGGGGCATCCCCCGCTGGGCGGCCCAGCGGCCGTTCCCGTCCATGATGACCGCGATGTGCCGGGGCAACAGGTCGGGGATCAGGAGCGACTGCAGTTCTGCCTCCGACAGGTGTTCGAGCTCAGAGGCGGTCAGCTTTGTCATGGGGGGAGTCTACCGAGAAGCCCTGAGATTGTCAAACCGGCCAAGCCCGTTGCATCACGCATCGGAGCCACTGTCCTCCCCACATGAATTGTGCTATAAACCCTCGCGCTGACTCCTGGGGTGACTGTGAAATGGATGTCCTGAAAGACATGCAGCGAGGCGGCCACGAGCAGGTCGTGTTCTGCCAGGACGACTCGGTGGGACTGCGCGCGATCATCGCGATCCACAGCACGGTCCTGGGTCCGGCTCTGGGCGGGGTCCGCATGTGGCCGTACGCCTCGTCGGAAGAGGCGTTGCAGGACGTCCTGCGGCTGGCGCAGGCCATGACCTACAAGGCCGCGGTGTCCGGGCTCCCCCTCGGCGGCGGAAAGGCTGTGATCATCGGCGATCCCCGGCGCATGAAGACCGAGGGCCTGCTGCGGGCGTTCGGGCGGGAGGTCGACGGACTGAACGGGCGCTATCTCACCGCCGAAGACGTGGGCATGACCGTCGCGGATATGGAGATCGTCCGCAAGGAGACCAAGTACGTGACCGGCACGTCGGAGAAAAAGGGCGGCAGCGGCGATCCGTCCTATCCGACGGCGAAGGGCGTGTTCTACGCCATCGAGACGTGTCTCAAGGAGGTGTACGGGGATCCGTCCGTGCGGAACCGCACGGTGGCCATCCAGGGTGTCGGGAAAGCCGGCTATCAGCTGGGAGAACTGCTGGCGACGGCCGGCGCCCGGCTCATCATTGCCGATACGGATCCCCAGCGGGCCATGCTGGCGCGACGCGTGTTTGAGGCCTGGCGGGTCGAGCCCGACGAGATATTACAATCGGAGTGCGATGTCCTCTCGCCGTGCGCGCTGGGCGGCGTGCTCAACCGCAAGACGATCCCCAAGCTGCGCTGTCGCGCGATTGCCGGCGCCGCCAACAATCAACTGGAAGACCCGTCCGACGCCAAGCGGCTCGAGGAGCGCGGCATTCTCTACGCACCGGACTATGTCGTCAACGCCGGCGGGATCATGAACATCCTGGTCGGCCTCCAGGCGGGCCGTCAAGGCTACGACCGGTCCAAGGCCGAGCGGCTGGTCAGTCAGATCCCCACGACGCTCCACGCGATCTTCAGCAAGGCGCGCGCAGAAGGCATCACCACGGCCCAGGCCGCGGACGCGCTGGCGGAGGCCCGGCTCCGTGAAGCCAAAGCGCAACGCGCCAAGGCGTCACCACAGCAGAGCCGCAAGCCAGGCCGCCGACGCTGAAGCCGACTCTTTGGGACCTCTCATGGGGCGTGCGATCTTTGCGACAGTCTTGAGCCTGGTGCTCCCCGGGCTCGGGCATTTCTTTCTCGGCCTGCGGCGAGGCGTCTGGTTTGCCGTGCCGAGCGTGGTGCTCCTCTATCTCTATTGGGCGAGTCTCTGGGAATTCGCCGACGTGGTCTTCGTGTCGCTGGGGATCTTCGCCGCCTTTGACGCCTTCTCGTTCGTCCGGCGCGGGCATGGCATCATCTGAAGACAAGACGCGCGGCCTACTGATCGCGTATGACACGATCGCTGCGCCCGGCCAGAGGGTCACTCTGGTCGCCGAGCTTCTGGAAGACGGCCTGCTCACTCATCCACCGCTCGGAGGAGAAGTGTTGCTCTTCAAGGCGGATGGTCGGGTTCTGGGGCGGGCGATGACCGGCGGCGACGGGCGTGCGCTGCTGTCCGTCTTGCCGCGGCACGTTGGTGTAAGCACGGTGGTGGTCGGGCTGGCGGCGAGTCCGCGAGTCACGGCGTCGGAGGCGACGGCCAGGCTCTTTGTCTGGGACCGTCGGCGCGCGATCGTGCTCGTGTCGCTCAATGCCCTGGTCGCTCGTTCCCGGTCCCCCGGCCTGGAGATACCCTTGCCTCGCTCCGACGCCAAACGGCCGGCCCCTGAGACCGGGGCTGTCCAGGCCTTGAAAGAGCTTGACCGGCGGGCTCACCTGCTCTATATGAGCGGGGGCGACCGTCTGGAGCTGCCTGAGCTACACGCATGGATGGAGGTGCACAGGCTGCCGCAGGGTCCCATCATCCTGCTCAGGCCTGGTCCGATGAGCCTGGCGCGGGAACTGGAGCGCTGGCATCGAGAGGGATGGACGAACATCAGGGGAGGAATCGTTGAGACCGCTGAGGAGGCGAAGGCGCTGACGGACACCAAGCGGAAAGCCGTGGCGGCGCCGACCGTCGCGTCCCAGGAGAGATGGCCGGAGAAGACCGTCAGGCCAAAAGATTGGCCTGAGGCCGCTCGACAATTCAGGTAATTGGATGAGAAAAGCTCATGCGACAGTTTCATTTTTAAGCAGTCCGAGTACAACCATCACCTGTCCGGGGTCTTCGTGCTGCCGCCGAACCTTTCCAGACGCTGGCGCTGAGTGGAGACCGAGTCGCGGGCGCCCGATCGGGCTGGGGGCTGGCCTGGTCGGCCATCGTACTGCTCGTCGGGGTCGAGTTACTGCTCTACACGGAGTAAACGGGGACAGGCTACTTTTCCGCCCCGTCCTGCTCGAACCGCCTTTATAGCAGACGCGGAAAAGTAGCCTGTCCCCTTCCTGTGTCCCCCTTTTCTGTGTCTCATACCCCACAAATGTAGGTACACCTACATCTGTAGGGATTGCAGGCCCATTCCTTTGTGAATAACTTCACAGCGGTAAACTAGCGGCTCTTGGCTTTCTTGGCTGGAGCCGTCGCACACCGTACTCCAACGATCGGAGGCCCAGGTGCTCCTGGGTTCCCACCGGCTCCAGCCCCTGACCGTTGTTTTCGCGGTGCTTTGCCTCTCCATCGGACTCGGCGACCTCCGATCATCCCACGCCCAGAGCACGCCTGAGCAACTGCTCTTCGGGCCGAAGCAGTATCTGCGGAAGACCGGGCCGCCTAATCAATACACGGATACGTTCACCGTTCCCGCGTCCATTGGCCCGCCGTTTCTGCTGCACATTGTCAATGGCGATGCGAACGGGAGTCATCGGATCTCGTCCGCGTGGGTCACGCTGAACGGTGTCCAGATCGCGGG
>Ga0209377_1000073_pt1 | contig 52565 bp, 54 predicted proteins | sample GraSoiAngelo_141_FD_185898 | JGI IMG/M metagenome (GOLD analysis project Ga0209377, IMG submission 185898) | Grasslands soil microbial communities from the Angelo Coastal Reserve, California, USA - 14_0929_12_40cm (SPAdes) (version 2) | ecosystem: Environmental > Terrestrial > Soil > Grasslands ...
TATGCTTGCTCGGTACGGATCGAATAATGTTTTACCCGCAAGTGCCAGCGGACGCGGTCGAGCAGTTTTGGCGAGGATGCGATTGCAGCAGTCGTACGGGGCACGTGCCTGATCGTGCCAAAATCAACGTGGCGTGGCAAGCAGACGATTAGAGCTTACTTCAGAGATGTCTCGACTTCGCTCGACATGACAAACGGGGGAAAACGCCGGCTCGACTTTACTGCGAATGAAACCAGCTCAAGTGACAAAGGCAAGGCGCGCTTTATGTCCTCGGCTGCTCGTCAGTCTCGTCCCTGCTTCACTTGATGTTAACAGCAATGGCTATCGTGGGGCTGGCCATTGCATGTCCGTGATGGGGATCTGGCTGTCCCTTTGGAAGGAAATACCACACCCCTGGCGTCATTTGGCCGCGCTCCGGTAGCTGTTGCAGCCGCGACGGATCCAAGCCTGCCGCGATTAGGCCGGAGGCGTCGAACTCGTAAACGACATCTTCTTGCGTGAGCTCCGGCTGGGTAGCGAAGTGAACCATGGTGCCGTGGCCACTGTTGAAACAGTATTCGCCACTCGCCGCTGTCTGATCGATCGCCACCTCAGGCTTCGCGCGCAGAATTTTGGCGATGGCAAGAATCTCCTGTTTCGATGTGCCGTGAAGGGCCAAAACGTCGGCGTAATCACGTTTGAGTGTGGTGAGTTCGTCTTCGGCTTTTGGCTCATCGCCTGCGATAAGAGCGCCGTTAAAAGCTGAAATCTGGACAATCAACACTACGAAAAAAATGCGTCTCATAATGATACCTCCGAAATCTTTTGAGCAGTCTAATTTATTTTGCCTGCATTTTGCGATGGATAAATTTACTTTCGACGAATGGGAAGCTGGCAGCTTCCCCTGCAGAAGAACTGATTGGGAAATACGCATGGAAGAATTTCCAAAGAAAGAATTGGAGACGCTCTGGGCTCCCTGGCGGGTGGAATATTTCGAAAAGGAACCGCGTGATCTTAATTTTCTTTCCGAAGCGGCGCAGGCGAGCGACGACGCTGCGCACCTGGTGATTACGCGGCGCAAGAACGCGTTTCTGATGATGAACCGTTATCCGTATGCGGTGGGTCATCTCATGGCGGTGCCTTATCGCAAAGTCGGGGAGCTGTCTGCGCTTGGGGACAATGAAGTGGTCGAGCTTTGGAATTTGGTGGTGCATGCGCAGGCGCTTTTGCGCGCGGCGACCAAGGCGCAGGGGTTCAATATCGGTTTGAACATTGGCCAATGCGCGGGCGCAGGTGTTACCGATCATTTGCACATTCACATCGTGCCACGCTGGAGCGGTGACACGAATTTCATGCCGATCATTACCGGCACACGCACGCTCTCGGAAGGTTTGCGCGTACTTTACGATAAATTGATGGACGCGCAGTCGAAGATGGCGGAGAGAAATCGTGATCGGTGATTGGTGATCAATGATCGGGAAATTCCAATTACCAACCGCACGACCCTGGTCCGGTTACTGATCACCAATCACGGATCACCCTTTTATGAACACCTGGGTCGAGGCGCCGCCGCGAAGGAAGGGCCTGGGTTGTTTTGCCCGGGGTTGCCTGATTCTTTTAGTGTTTGCGATCGTACTGGCGATCGCTTGTTTTGTTGGTGTGTGGTGGGGTCTTCAGCGGCACTCGGCAGTAGTGCGCGGCATTTATTGGCTGGCCAAAACGCATTCGATTGCCGCAGAGTCTGCGCCCGTACCGGAATTCAGCGCTTCCGATAATCAGATTCAAGAGGTCCGCGAACGGTGGCAGGATTTCGAACAAAAGACGCGCGCAGCTCAACCCGCGGAGATCGAGCTGACAGCGAATGACATCAATGCTTTGATCGCTGCGAACCGACACGCGCGCGGCAAAGCTTTCGTTTCGATTGAAGGCGACAAGCTTCGTGTCCAGGCGAGTGTGCCGCTTGGAGATATTCTCAGCCGGCCGGGTTATTATTTTAATGGCGACGTCACGGTGGAATTCAAAAGTCCGGAATCCTTGGAGAATCCGCAGTTGAACCGGGTCGTGGTGAATGGCGAACAGGTGCCGAGCGATTTGTTGAATTGGAAATATCGTTCGAGACGATTGGGAGACTATGTCGCCGATTACCGCAACGAGCACAACGTCGGCACTATTGAGGTACGCGACGGCAAAGTGATCCTGCGATCCCGCACAGAGTAGAAGAAATTCGGCCACAGATTGACACAGATTTTCACAGATAAGAGATGCTCGAATTCGCAGCTGACAACGCGGTGCTTGTTGAAATCAAAATCGCACCGCAATACGAAGCTCAGCTGTTGAATGTACTAAAAGCAACCGGACTAACCGTTGGCGTTCTCTTAAATTTCGGCCGATACAAAGTCGAACACAAACGGCTCATCTTCTGAATCTGTGTTTCATCTGTGGCTGGAACAATAATTGAGTTCGGCTAATTGGGCTGCATGATTTCGCGCACGAAGACGTTAAGCTGGCCGTCTTCCTGTTTGCGCACTTCGGTAATTTCGTACGGACGTAACTCGTCTCTGTTTACTACCGCGCCTTGCGGCGGAGGAGTGTAACCATTCGGAAATTCCACGACGATGCGCGTGGACGAACCGCCGCCGAAGTGCAGCACTTTATCCGTTAGCTTTGCGCGCGGGCGCATCACGGCCTTGTTAGCATCAGAGAAATTCACCACGAACTGTCCCTTCAAATAGATGCGTTCGCCCGCAAGTCCACGGTCGGCAACATCTCGGAGATCGCCTGTTCCGATGAGCCTGCCGAGCGGCATCTTGCCAGGTGGAAATGTTTTCCAACTGCCGCCGCCTGCGTTGGAGGCCAGAGCTACGTTTGCAGTTTCGGCCGGGGCAGGCTGGGCTGGAAGAACGGGTACAGGAGTGGCAGCCGGAACAGACGGAGCTTGTGCTACCGGTTGAATCGCAGGTTCGGGAGCTTTCGGCGCTGGCGCTGGTGTAACAGCGGGAATATTCGGAATGCCTGGCGGCGGCGTGCGGGCAGACGCAACGGTGATTGGAGTCGGACTTGGCGCGCCAGGTTTCTGAGCGAGCATTGCCGGCGCAGGAGTAGCTTTCGGAGGTGGCGTTGGCTTCTTTCCCCGCTTGCCTTTTGGTAACGGCGTTGGCTTGGCTAGCTTGTCGTTCTTTGCCAAAACAGGCGGGGGCGAAAACCCTTGAACGGGCCTTGCTTGTTCGACTCGCACCAATTCATTCTGCGCCGGCGGTGGAGTTGCGCTCTGGCTCAAGCCAGGTATTGGGACCGGACCGCCTTGTTGTATCGCGGCTGCCTTTTGCCGGTACTCAGCGTAGCGTTGCTCGATAACGGACCGTTCGTGTGACTTAAACAACGGCCAGCCTGCCACAAGGTTAAGAGAAAGCGGTGGCTGAAGTCGAAAAGTTCCCAGACCGCGTGTGACGGTATAGCTACCATAAAGCAACGGGACAACCGTCACCACCATGCGGCCATCAACGAGTCGATCCGCGTGAATCACCGCAGAAATATCGTGTGTACGTTCCAGCTTAACTTCCAACCCAACACTAAGCGTCTGTTTCATGAGCGGCAGGGCTTCAGGGCTTGCAGGGTAGACATGTTCCATGAGTAGCTCGCCGTTATCGATGGCATGCGTCAAAGCGACCATGCCTGAGGTAAACACGTCTCCTGCACCGAGCTCCCGGGTTGCGACGATCGTGTACCTTCCAACTACATACGGCACAAGGCCGCGCACCTGCTGATAATTTCGAATGTAATTGCGGGCAAGTTCAGCGTTCGCCCTGGCAAGCTCGGCCGCGCCCATTCCTACGTAGCGCTCATAGAGCTGTTGCGGGTTTAGGAATTCCCCCGCCGGCGCAGCAGTCAGCTCGAAGCGCTTCGGTGGCTCAATCTTGTGCAGCTTTTGTAGGATTCGGTAGCTGTCAGGCCTTTCCGGTTGATCGAAGATATAAAAACTGCCCAGCCACGCCGCCAGCGCGAAACCCATCAAAAGCAAAATTGCAACTGTCCATGCAAAATAATTGGTGCGCCGCCGTGGGCGGGCGTACGGCTCGTCGTATGGGTCGTAAGTGCCATAGTCCATCAGTCCAGTGCGTGACGGTTCTTCAGTTTCAGCCTGATTGCGTCGCTTCAAACGATGTCCCGCATCCGCACATGCGCGATGCGTTTGGATTTACGACCCGAAAACCGGCGCCGCTCAAACCACCGCTGAAATCCAGAGTCGCGCCGCGCAGGTAGGGAACGCTGTCGCCATCGATAAAAAATTGCATTCCGTCCCTCTCGATCACTTCATCCCCGTCTTTCTTTTCGTCGAGGGTCATCTCGTAATGCATACCCGAACAGCCGCCTTTCGCGACGTGAACGCGCAAGCCTTTTGGCGAATTTTCTCTGTACTGCGAAAGCAAACTCTGGAGCTGCCGAACAGCGTTGTCCGTGACATTAATCATTTCTAAAAATACGACTTGGGCGTATCCAAGTCAAAAATGGCAGGGACGGCGCGCTGCGCCGTCCCTATGATCCAAATTTGAATCTCGAATGCCGAATCTCGAAACAAATCCGAATAACCATCAATCGTCTCATATTGTCATTCTGAGCGAAGCGAAGAATCCCGGATTAATTGGTAACGCCCCAACGGAACTCGGCCAGAGATGTTTCGCTTCCCTCAACATGACAGCGCTATTTTGTGAGACGGATTTCGAATTTGCTTGCTTTGCTGTTTTTCTTCGCAATCAGCAATCTGGAATCTACACTCTGGAATACAAAGATGGGTCAGATTCGATTGTTGCCTGAAACGGTAGCCAGCCAGGTAGCTGCCGGCGAAGTCGTGGAGCGCCCGGCGTCAGTGGTGAAGGAACTGATCGAGAACAGCATCGACGCCGGCGCGCGCAAAATCGACATCATCATTCGTCGCGGGGGAATTTCGTTGATTCGCGTAATCGATGACGGCTGCGGCATGGATCGCGATGACGCGCTGCTTTCCCTGGAGCGGCATGCCACGAGCAAGATCCGGTCTGCTGCTGATCTTGAAGCGGTGGCCACGCTGGGATTTCGCGGCGAAGCCTTGCCAAGCATCGCCAGCGTCTCGCGATTTCGCCTAACTTCGCGCGAGCCTCACGCGATCGCAGGCACCGAAATTGTCGTTAATGGCGGCAAGCTTGACGTTGTGCGCGACGGCGGTGAAGCGCCTGGAACGCAAGTCGAGGTGCGCTCGCTTTTTTATAACCTGCCCGCGCGCCGGAAATTTCTTCGTTCTGAAAGTACTGAAAGCCGTAACATCGAGCATCAGATTCATTTGCAGGCCATAGGCCATTCTCACACGGCCTTTTCGCTGTTGCGAGACGACCGCATGTTATTTCAGTTGCCGGCTGCGGCAATACTCACTGATCGGATCCGCGATCTGTATGGAGTTGAGCTAGTGCAGCGCCTCGTTGAAGTAACCGGCACTCTTTCACTCAGTGTCCGAATCAGTGGTTTCATTGGACAGGCAGGTCTGAGCCGTCAAACCCGCGCGCAACAGCTTGTGTTTGTGAACGGCCGCGCGATTGAAAGCAGCCTCATTACTGCTGCTATTCGCGAAGGCTACCATACCGCTCTAATGAAAGGGCAGTATCCGGTTACGTTTCTGTTTCTTGAGCTCGACCCGGGGGGTGTCGATGTAAATGTTCATCCGGCAAAACGTGAAGTGCGTTTTCGTGATCCGACCGCGGTCCGGGAAGCGATCGCTCGGTGCATTCATGAAACGCTGGAAGCAGGCAGGGCGGCATGGCAGGAAAGATTTCGGGCACCACCTACGATGGCACCTGGTGATGCCACAAAAACGGCTCCTGACCTGAGACTACGACCCGAGGTAATTGCTCCTGAGGAGTTACATCGTGAGTTACCTTATGTTAGTTCAACGGTAGGCGGAGGCGTCGGCTCGGGGCGGGCACGAGGCTTGGACGTTATAGGGCAGGCGCCTCGCCTGCCGGAACAGTTTAAATCGCCAGGCGATGCGCCTGCCCTACAGCGGGAACAACGCGCCAAGAGAGCCGCTCAGCATGAATTCCAGATCATCGGTGTCCTGAATAAGCTATATGTGTTGATGGAGAATGCGGACGGCCTTGTCCTGGTTGATCAACATGCAGCGCATGAACGTATCCTCTTCGAAGAATTGCGGCGGAGAATGGAAGAGCAGGGGGTCCCGACGCAAAAGCTGCTGCTACCGCAGACTTTCAATGTGCCGCCGCGCGACGCGGATTGGATCGAGAGGAACTTATCGGTTTTGCAAAGGATGGGAATCGGGATTGAGAGCTTTGGGCCTAACACTTTTAAAATCGACGCTGTGCCGAGCTTTTTGAACGTCTCGGACCCGGGGCAATTCATGCGGAAGGTAATTGACGATCTAAACAGCGCTGGCAACAACACTTCAGCGATGCGTTTGGGCGAAGAGATGATCGCCAAAAGCGTTTGCCGCCACGCCGTTAAGGCTAATGATCCGCTGCGTTACCCTGAAGTTGAAAAACTTATTCGCGATTTGCTCGACTGCGATTTGCCGTACTGTTGCCCGCACGGCCGGCCAACGATGATCCAGATTTCACTGAGTGAACTAGAGAAAAAATTCGGACGGAAGGTGTAATGCCGCGCGAAAGAGATTCTCAGGCTACTTCCTGTCCTCGGCGCAATATCGCTATTATCTCCGCTTCCGCTGAGCTCCGCTGAGACAGCGGACACTCCAGCACGCAGCACAACGCGATGCTTGCCATTTGAGAGGTCAGTTTTTAATGTGGCGCGGTGAAGAAAATCGAGGCCATCATCAAGCCATTCAAGACCGAGCCGGTGAAAGAAGCGTTAATGGCAGCGGGCGTTGAAGGGATGACTCTGAGCGAAGTCAAAGGATTTGGCCGCCAAAAGGGGCACAGCGAGATTTATCGCGGCACCGAGTATACGGTGGATTTCCTTCCAAAAACAAAATTCGAGATAGTCGTCGCGGATGATCGTGCGCAAAAAGCGGTGGAAGCGATCCTGGGCGCCGCCAAGACTGGAAAAATCGGCGATGGCAAAATCTTTCTGACCGAAGTCGAAGAAGCCGTGCGCATTCGAACCGGTGAACGGGGAATGGAGGCGCTGTGAGCGGGTAGCGCGAAGGGCTCCTGCGGTGAAATCGTTAAAAGAGTTAAAAATTACAAACCCGCCAGGCGAAACACCATTTGACGATTTAAGCTTTTAACGATTTAACGACGCTTAAACATGCAAGAATACCTGCTATCGATCTTTCTGGGAATTGTCGAAGGGCTGACGGAATTTCTTCCGGTGAGTTCCACTGCGCATTTGCGGATCTGCGAGGCGCTACTAAACATCGATCTTCACGATGGCTTCTGGAAAATGTACACCATCGTTATTCAGCTCGGCGCCATTCTGGCGTTGCCGGTCTATTTTCGTGAACGCATCCTAAAGTTTCTTTGGACTTTTCCAAAGGGTGAGCGTGGCGATCGCACCATCTTTACCCATCCCTTGAGTCTCACGCTGATTGCGTTTGTCGTAACGGCAGTTCCGGCGTGGCTGTTGGCGAAACAGATCGGCAGAAATCTCGAAAGTCTCTGGGTCATGGCGCTGGCCCTCCTCATTGGCGGAATAATCATGTGGATCGTTGACGCCGCTTTTACGCGGCCACGGACGATGCAGATGGAAGAAATGACGCTGCCGCAAGCGGTGTGGATTGGCGCGGCGCAAATTCTTTCGGCTGTTTTTCCAGGCACTTCCCGTTCGATGTCCACCATCGCGGCCGGGCAGGTCGCTGGCCTGTCGCGTCCGGCCGCGCTCGAATTTTCGTTTTTCTTATCGATGCCGACGATGATGGTCGCCACTGGGTATGATTTTTTGAAGACAATCATGCCGCATCATGGTGAGCAGAACATCGCCTCTCTCACGATGAATGGGCATGAGTGGATCGTGCTCGCAATCGGATTTGTGGTCTCATTTTTCGTAGCGCTGGCCGTAGTCGCATGGTTTATGAACTGGGTGCGGGAACGCGGATTTGTGCCGTTCGCTCTTTACCGGATTGTCCTGGGAATCGGATTATTGACGCTGTTGATGCGCGGAATGATCTGACCGGCTATCGATGGAAACGAACGTTATTCTTCCAGATTTGCAGAGCGCTGTTCTTTGCGAGGACGTCCGCTGTGAAATCAACGGCATGCAAACACTCGTTGGCGTGCTCAGCGTCATCCCAGCGCCCACGCTGCCGATCAATTATATCAAGCTTTGCATTTGGGCGCGTTGGTGCAGTGGCGCTGGAAAGTTTCGGCAAAAATCCCGGATTGTGGGTGTCGATGAACAACAGGTCATTGCGCAGGCGGAGGTTGAGTTTGTGCTAAAAGAGATGGAAGGGCACGCAACAAACGTCCACTACTTTGGTGGCGTGCAGTTTCAACAATACGGAGTGCACCATGTGGAGATTTTTTTGGAAAATGAGTTGCGCCTTCGCTTTCCGGTGCCGGTGATTCAGGTCACGCGGCCAACTGGTTAAAAGCGCTTGTTAGCGAGTTTGCCAGCGTGTGGGATTTGTTTATCAGGCTTTATGCGCAAGGGGTTGTTCAGGGTGTTATTGTACGGTCTTGTCCTCGTCGGGCAGGTCCATGCGCAAGAGGTAATTGTCGCTCGCGAAAAAAAACCAGAGGCTCCCAAAGAAGAAGCGCCGCCGCCTTCTGAGCAGACTCCCTCCGAATCGCCGCCACCGGAAACAACCAAGCCCAAGTCGCGCACAAAGAAATCCACAGGGCCTACCGTTGAACAAATGCGAGAGGCGGGAGCGCTTGCTGCCGAGAGGCGCGATAACCGATCTCCTCCGGAATCCAACAGAACGAGCGAATCGGGCTCAGAGGCTCCTGCAGCCCCGAAAACTTTCGGCATCTCGAGAGCTACTGTTACGCCGATAACAACGGAGCCGCGCGCTGCGCCAACAAGCACTCCGCGTCGGCCAAGTTCGCGAACGACGACAAAGCCGGAGCCAAGCGGCGCGGTTCGGCCGAGCATGATTGAATCTGGAAGGCAAGAGCCGAGTGCGACGCCCTCGGCAAAAGGACAAACTCCTGCGCCGTAATCTTTTTAACTCTTTCGCATACTCCTGCTCGTGCTCATGCTCTTCTTGTGAGCCTGTTTCAAAAGCAAGAGCATGGGTAAGAGCGAGAGAGAGACTCCTGCAGCGCGCAAAATTTGTTGCGCAACCATCCTGGTAACCTATTATTTGTAGGCAAGCCCAGCACCTTGCTAGCAAAGTGCTGGGAAATTTTTTGCCTATTTCTAATTTCAAATGCCAAACACAATTTTGATCGGAATGCAGTGGGGCGATGAGGGCAAAGGCAAGATCATCGATGTGCTTACTGCCCAGGCCGACATCGTTGTCCGCAGCCAGGGCGGTAACAATGCCGGGCACACCGTCATTCATCGCGACGTGAAATACATTCTGCATTTGATCCCGTCCGGAATCCTCAGGCGCGGTAAAATCTGCGTGATTGGAAACGGCGTTGTTATCGATCCGGTGGCGCTGGTCGCCGAAATCGACGGGTTGCGCCAACTGGGGATCAAGATCGACAAGAACTTGCTCATTAGCGATTGCGCGCACCTTGTGCTGCCTTACCACCGCATATTTGACGAGCAACGGGAGTTGCGTCGAGGGCGGATTGGAACCACGAAGCGGGGGATCGGGCCGGCTTATGGAGACAAAGCAGCACGCACGGGCCTGCGGGTTTCGGACCTGATGCAACCGATTGTGTTCTCGAAGAAACTGCAAGCGAAGTTAGTTGAGAACAACAGAATCCTGCAGGCGCTCGGTGCGAAGCCAATCAACTTTCGAGAGGTCAACGAAAGTTATCTGGCGGCTGGCAAAAAATTGCGGCCGTTCGTGGCTAACACGGTCGTGTATCTCCATCGCGCGATCGAGCGGGGCAAAAAAATCCTTTTTGAAGGGGCACAAGGGACATTCCTCGACATCGATCACGGCACTTATCCATACGTGACTTCTTCGAACACGACAGCGGGCGGTGCCTGCACGGGTACCGGTGTGCCACCTCATCGGATGGATCGCGTAGTTGGCGTGATGAAGGCCTACTCGACGCGTGTTGGCGAAGGAGCGTTGCCGACTGAGGAAGCGCAGTTGGCGCAGATGCTTCACAACCTGGGCCGCGAGTTTGGCGCGACAACGGGACGAAAGCGCCGCTGCGGCTGGTTTGATGCCGTGGCTACTCGTTATGCAGGGATGATCAACGGAATTGACGAATTGGCCATTACGAACTTGGATGGACTGGATCAAGTGGACCCGATTCGCGTTTGTGTGGCGTATAGGTTAAATGGAAAACGTCTCGATGTTCCGCCGTGCGACGCGAGCCAGTTGGCTAATTGCGAGCCAGTCTATGAGGAAGTACGCGGCTGGAACGCATCTACTCATTCGGCGCGAACATTTTCACAGCTTCCTTCGGCAGCGAGGAAATACGTCAAATACATCTCCGAATTAACCGGCGGAAAGTTATCGATGGTCAGCGTCGGTCCTGGGCGCGGTGAAACGATTGTGCTTTAGGCAACGGTCGTGTGGCTAAGCAAGAAACAAGCCTCAAGTCGCAAGACAACGACGAAGACTGCTAAAATGACGAATGACGAATGATCCAATGACGAATGACGAACGCGGCGGTGCGCGGCGAAAACGGCGATATTTTGTCATTTGTCATTCGGCATTCGGATTTCGTCATTTCTAGTTCTGTTTTATTTGACCCGCCCCCGGAGCGTTTCAGAAGTTATCTCCAGCCATGTCTGCCAGCATGAAAACTGTTCCCCGTCATGTCGCGATCATTATGGATGGTAATGGCCGCTGGGCAAAGGCGCGTGGGCTGGCACGTATCAAGGGGCACCAAGCCGGTGCGCAAGCAGTTCGAGAAACGGTGGAAGCCTGTGGCGAGTTAAAAGTGGAATATCTGACCCTTTATGCATTTTCCGCAGAGAACTGGCAGCGTCCGAAGACCGAAGTCATCGCATTAATGCGTTTGCTGGAAAAATTTCTAAGGGACAAAACGCCGGAATTGATCGAGAAAAATGTACGTCTTCAGGCGATCGGCCGATTGACGGATCTACCGGAGAGTTCGCAGCAACAACTCCATAAGACAATCGAGCAAACCGCCGGCAATACGGGTCTCACGCTTGTCCTCGCGTTGAGCTATGGCGGCCGGTTGGAAATTATCGATGGCATCAAGAGTTTGCTTCGCGCGATTGAGCTGGGTCACATCGACAAGGCAATGATCGACGTCGAGATGTTCAGCAAACATCTTTACACGCGCTACTATCCTGACCCCGATCTGCTCATCCGTACTTCCGGCGAAATGCGCTTATCCAATTTCTTGCTTTGGCAGACTTCCTATACTGAGATGTACATCACGCCGAAGCTATGGCCTGACTTCACAAAGAAAGACCTCTTCGCGGCAGTGGAAGAATTCGGGCGCCGCCAGCGCCGCTACGGTGTATTGCTGTAGCCGAAACGCTAGCGGATCGCTGACCGAGTTATGAAGGACGACGACTTAATAAAGTTTGAAGATCAAGTTGCGATTGTCACAGGCGCTGGGCGCGGCATCGGACGCGCTATCGCGTTACGGTTCGCTAATGAAGGCGCGCGTGTGGCATGCGTGAGTCGAACGGAGCAAAACGCGAAGAAAATCGCCGGTGAAATCAACGCCCTGCGCGCGAATTCGGCGAAACCTTACGCAGTCGATATTGCAGATCATGCTGCCGTCCAAAAAATCGGCGCACAAATTCTCGCTGACTTTGGCAGGGCCGATATCTTGATTAATAACGCCGGCGTGACGCGCGACGCACTCGCCATGCGGATGTCGCTCGAAGATTGGGATAGAGTTCTCAATACAAACTTGCGCGGCGCGTTTAGTTTTAGTCAGGCGATTATTCGCGCCATGACCAAACAACGCAGCGGCCGCATCATCAGCATTAGTTCGGTGATCGGACTAATGGGAAACGCCGGCCAGACAAATTACGCGGCCAGCAAGGCAGGCTTGATTGGCTTAACGAAGTCGCTCGCGCGCGAGCTGGCGAGCCGCAATATAACTGTTAACGCTGTCGCGCCCGGCTTTGTTATTACGGACATGACCGTCGGGCTTTCCGATGAAATTAAGAACACGATTCACGCAAAGATCCCGCTAGGAAGAACGGGCACGCCGGAAGACATTGCCGCTGCAGTAGCCTTCCTCGCATCCCCAGAAGCCGGTTACATCACTGGCCAGGTGCTATGCGTCGATGGCGGAATCGTGATGTGACATGGTAGGGACGCCGCGCTGCGGCGTCCGGTCGGCGCAGCGCGCCGACCCTACCCTCATGTCCGTTCCACGATGATAACGCGCCCCTCTGCTATGACTACCGTCGCGGCAGAGATAGAACACTCGTAAACCGTATTGGCGCGATCACCGAACAGGCGCGTCGCGCAAATCCGAAGCGGCAAATGGATTTCATCCAATCGGGACACATACAACCGCCCATCTCGCAGAGCGGCCAGATAACCCGGAGCTGCCGTCGAACCTGCCAAACGGGCTCGCAACCCACCGTGCACTGCCGCGGCTTGCGCACCGTATTCAAAAGCATGCACGGCTGCCAGGCATCCTTCGCGGCGCAATGGGTTCACCGGGTCTCTGTGAGTGTCAGTGATGCATACGATGGATCGCTGGTCCCACTCTGTTACCTCGTCTAGCAGGCACATCAATCCGGAGTGGGGGATCAGCGTGCGAATTTCTGCTTTCTTGATCGCTGTATCAGCACGCATTTGTGTTTGCACTGGGGTGATTCTCCAGCGGCGTTAGTGCCCACGAAAAACAGGAAAGATACGAAAGGTTTGGTCTTGTCTATCTGTGGAATTTTTTCGTGTCTGTTGATGTGTTTAGTGGGCAGTTCTCTTTTTGGTTAATCCCAAAACGGGTAGAAGTTAAACCAATTGTAAGGTGCAAGGCGCGCATAATGCTCAAGGCGCTCGGCATAGCGTTTCATCCAAAGGTGAATATCTTCGGCGCGGCGAGCGCGATCCAGGACGATCTCGTCGGAAAACTCTTCGAAGTAAATTTCATAGTCGTTCCCGCCGCGATACAGGCCAAAAAACAGAATAACGGGAGAACGCATCGTGGCAGCAAGCAGGACCGGACCCGCTGGAAACGTCGCGGGCGCGCCGAGAAATTGACAATGCGTTGTTTTATCGCCGCTCGAAACGCGATCGCCTAACATTCCGACGAACGAGCCGGAATCCAAACTCTCCTTGACCCGTATCAAAGTGTCCGGTCGATCCGGTGCGATTACCGTTCCAGCAATTTGTGGATTCAGCGCGTCAAAAAATCGGGTGATGTTTTGGTTATGCAGCGTGTCCATCAATACCTTGAGAGGAACGCTCCCTTGCATTACTCCCAAGGCGCGTAACATCTCGAAGCTGCCCAGGTGCGAGCCTAACAGTATGCCGCCTCTGCCGCTTTCAACATGGCGGTCCAAGCTTTCCTTCCCATGAACTGTGACGCGAAACCGCTCGAACTTACCGCGCAACAGATAGACCCGATCCAGGATTGTCGCGCCGAAACAATGAAAATGGCGGAAGACATGCCACCAGCGCGGTGAACGGCCGCGTACGCGGGTCAAGTATTCGTAAGAGGTGCGACGCGCAGTGTGTGCAGTGATCACGAAGTAAGCTGTAATCGGGTACAGCAGCAACCTGGCTGCCGTGCGCCCAACGTGCACCGCGATCCAGGCGATTACGCGGAGCGAAGCGGGCGTGCCGCGTTCGGGCAAAGTCGCCCAGCGATCAGCCTCCGAAACTTTGCGAGCCTCCTCAAGAACGATGTAGCCGGGTCCTTGCGGAGCGTTTGCAATTTGATGTTCGTCCATCTTCTACGTCGTATTCCTTGAACGGCGCACAGCGCCATTTCTACAGCACTGCTAATTCACAAAGTCGCAAGCGAAACAGGTCTTAAGCGGTATTTTGTCCAGAGATCGCGCCGGTGAAAAAATGCGGGTAGATCTCGCGAATGCGATCAATATCCGGCGCGATCTTTGTATGGTTGAAGCCTGCGCGCGAAAAAGCGCGGCGCCACTGCTCTGCAGTTAGAAAGCCCGGATTTGGGCGAACTTCCGGATCGATTTCGACATTTGTAAAACTCTCCAAAATTTGAAACATCAGTTCGGGATAGATTGGTTGATGGTCATAAGGCCGCACGCATTCGCCGATTACAAGCGATCCGCCGGGGGCCAGAGCCGACCGGGCTTCATTCAGGCTAAACAAGAGATTCTTGGAGATGTGCATCACGTTCACCCCATACACGAGATCGAACTCTGCCGACGTGATGCCCTGAGTGTTCCAGGGTAAATCGACGTCCAGCGGCGCCCATTCCAGCGGCAGATCTGGATGCCGCGCTGTCAGTTTGCGTTGGCTGCAGCGCCGGAAGTAAGCGTTCGGCTCTGTCACAACATAGCGCTCTACACGAGGCAAAAGGCCGCGTTCTGTAAGTAACTGCAGCAAAATTTCGCTGGCGCTACCTGTCCCGGCGCCGAGTTCCAAAATTCTAAGCGTGGGCCGCGTGGCAAGCCGATCAGCGGCCAGCATCGCGCCCACCCAATTGTTCACGGCGTAGGTTGAATTATCGTTGTGGAAATAATTCAGCCACAGCGGCACACCTTGCGGTCCCAATAGATTGTGATCACCACCTTGCCGGCCGCGTGCAACGGCCGGATAAAGCCTTGCGGCGTGATCTAACAAGTCCAGCGTCGCCGCGTTTGCTGGATCAATATCCAGACCGAGTGCGCGAAAGTGTTTGAGATCTGGCTCCCACGGCGGATGTAGACAACGATAAGAGCCGACTTCGCCGTCATTCTGTGCCTCCGCGCATCCGCTTTCGACCATGCGTTCCAGGATCCAACGCAGGGCAAACTTGAAACGCGGCTGAAAAGATAACAGGCGACAAAGTTCATCGGCGGATCGCCATTCGCCGAGTTGATCCATAAGATTTAACTGACGCGACAGATCAACAGCCAGTTCGATGCTGTAACGTTCCATCAGTTCCATGCTTCGATACAGGCGCTCGCTGAATACTGTCGCCGGAAACCCCTGGAGGAGCTGCGCAAGGCGTGGATCGCTTGCCGGGATTTCAAACGCAGGCGGGGCAAATGACGACGCGTTCACAAAGTCACTTTGTCTCCCAATAAACTTGAAGTCGACCTTCAACTATTGTGTGGTCTTCGACGCCGCAGGAAAAGTTCACTTCGCCTCCGCCGTCACCACTCGCCGAAAAACGGATCGTGAATGGCTCATCGGGGTTGAGTGGCACGAGAAACTTAACCGTTCGTATCCCCGTAACCTGACAATCTTTGCGCCACTCATCCAACGCTGCGAGTACTTCGTTCAGAATCACCACGCCGGGGACGAGAGGGGCACCTGGAAAATGCCCTGGCAGGCTTGGATGATCAGCGCTGATGATGCGACGAACTTCAAAGGTCATTGTTTCCAGTAACGGAGATAAAGGCAGAACGCTTTTTTGTTTGTAATCGCGAGGGGGCTCGACGCGACGACCAGCGTTTCGCATCGTCTGCTTGGGAGAAGCCAAATCGCTGACAATATGGCGCAAAAGCGCTGAAGACTTCCTCCGGAGAAGAACCAAATTCCGATAGATCGTACCGATGATTTCCAGATTGCCTCTGCGCGTGGCCTGCAACTAACCCCCGCATACGCCGCTCCGCCTCTGGCGAAAGCGACCAGCCAAAATGCTCATAGATTTGCCTGACTGCCGCCATGGGATCGCGACAAATCGCATCATATTCGAGATCGTAAATGCGATCGCCAGCTAGTCGATCGCGTTCACGCAAAAACTTGCCCATGGTTTCGGACCAGTAATGGATTGCCTCGCGGCAGGCCGCAGACGCATCGACGTTATCGCTAAACGCGCTGCGAAGAATCGTTACAAGACTGGACACCGAAGCCATCGCATCCACCGGCGTCCGATGAGTCTGCACAAACAACGCATCCGGATAGACGGACAGCAATGCCGGCATGGCAAACATGTGAGTAGGCGCTTTCAATATCCAACGGTGGGCAGGCCGTCGAAAATTCAGATGTTGAAGAAACCGGCGATGATATTCGTACACAGGCCGCAGATCCTGCTGAAAAAACCAGGCGCGATACGATGACACATAGTACATCGTGTCGAATTGATCGCTGAGAAACGTGGCAGTCATCAGGCCCACGCACTCCTGCGGAAGTTCTGCGCCGACGGCGTGCACGTAACGGAATGTAGGCGCCAGCCAGTTGAAGTAATGACAACTTTGCGCAGCGCGCTGAATTCGTCCTTTCTCATCGACCACAGTAGGCGGCGATGGCGCCATCACTTCCCACATGAGCGGAGATCGATGCTCCGGGTCCGCGGCCAGTAGATTATGCAACAGCGTAGTGCCGCTGCGGGGCAGACCGACGATAAAGAGCGGTTGGCGGATTTCCTGGTGTCCGATTTCAGGGTAAAGCTGCCGATCCTGCTCCATCTGTAAACGCGAGCACAAAATCTGCACAACATTGGTTCTAAGAGCGATTTTTCCGATCCAGCTGAGTCGTGCTTCGCTGTGGCATGACTCAAGCAAACGCGAGAGCGCTTCAAAAAAGTCGCCCCCGCCGAAATCATCGAGTCCGCAGTGTCGCTTTGCCGCCTCGATCAAATCAGTCGCAAGCGTCCGCCTGGCTGGGAAATGCATTTTTTCCAGTAACGCGCCACATCCATTGAAAAGCCGGAGAGGCAGAAGTGGACGGGTTTGCTGGAGTGTCGTGACAGAGTTGTTCATTCGATTAAAGCCACCAATATGCCAGCGCTAGCACTGAATCACTATTGGACTTAAGGACTATGGAAACGAGACCATAGGAGGCAAGTCAAGTCACGAATGGCAATAAGCGCACGGTTGCGCGCCGCGTGCAATCGCATCATCGTCTCGCTATGCAAACAGAGAAGGCGACATTTGGCGCAGGCTGTTTCTGGGGCGTGGAAGAAACTCTTCGCAATTTAGAGGGCGTTTTGTCCACTGCGGTGGGATACGCAGGTGGAACAAAAGAGAATCCGACGTATGAAGATGTTTGCTCCGATAAGACCGGACACGCTGAGGTGGTGCAAGTGGAGTTCGATCCGTCGCAGATCAGTTACGACGAACTTCTAAATATTTTCTGGTCCAACCACAACCCGACGACCTTGAATCGGCAGGGGCCCGATGTCGGCAAGCAATATCGTTCAGTGATTTTTTATCATTCGCCGGAGCAACAGGCAGCGGCAAACGCTTCAAAAGAGAAAATCGGAAAGAGCGGTCGATTCAATCGGCCGATCGTGACGCAAATTGAACCTGCCCCGAAGTTCTGGCGCGCCGAAGAATATCATCAGCGTTATCTGCAAAAGCGCGGCCAGTCACATTGCGCGATCTGAAGGCAGCGCGAAGCTTGATACTTGATACTTGATGCTGGATGGGAGCCAGCCAACCCACGTCAAATCCAACATCCAGCATCTAGAATCCAGTATCAGTTTCCACTATCAGCATGAGCGCCGCTCTTAAGATCATCCGCACCAAAAATTTCGTCACCGACGCGGCTGATTTCATTCTCGCGCAAGCGCAACAAGCTCTTGGCGAACGCAACGAATTCCGGATTGCGCTCTCGGGCGGAAATACCCCGCGGCCGGTTTACACCCGGCTTGCGGCGATCGGGCATGATCTGCCATGGGATCTGATTCGGATCACGTTCGGAGACGAGCGTTGCGTGCCGCCGGACGATGCGGAAAGCAACTTTAGAATGGCCCGGGAAACTCTGCTGGCGCCAGCCGCGGTTCCGAAACAATCGATTCTACGGTTGCGGGGCGAGATCGATCCGCAAACGGCAGCGCAGGAATACCAGGATCATCTCGACGCCATTGCTACTGAGGGTGGTCAACCAATTTACCGGCACGACCTGATTCTTCTCGGTTTGGGCGATGATGGTCACACAGCGTCGCTGTTTCCAGGAACCGCTGCGCTAGACGAGACGATACGCCGGGTGATGGCAAATTTTGTTCCCAAGTTCAACACGTGGCGGCTGACATTTACGTTTCCACTCATCAACGCCGCGCGGCACATATTGTTCCTGGTAGGCGCATCGAAAAATCCCGCGCTGATCGAGCGCGTATTGCAAGGTGACTCGCAGTATCCCGCTGCCCGAGTCAATCCTTCAGCAGGAGACGTGACGTGGATGATTGGCGAGTAGCACAGGCATCCTGCCTGTGGTGCCAACACGCATCTTGCGTGTTGTTATGCGATTCGGCAGGCGAGACGCCCGCCTGCCCCACAGCCAGGATGGCTGTGCTACGATAAGTGTAATGCGCACGATCGTTGTATCAGGCTCCGCTGGATTAATCGGCTCGGAAACGGTTAAACGTTTTGCAGGCGAGGGCGCGGGCGTGATCGGGATCGACAATGATATGCGAGAAAAGTTTTTTGGCGCGGAAGCTTCCACGAAAAAAATCCGCGACGATTTGATTGCGAATGTTCGCGGATACGAACATCACGACCTCGACATTCGCGACGCTGCTGCAGTGAACGAGCTATTCAAGCAGCATCGCGGCGCGATCGACGCGGTCGTGCATACCGCCTCGCAACCATCACACGACTGGGCAGCGCGCGATCCGCAAACAGATTTCACCGTGAACGCGAACGGCACACTCAATCTTCTGGAAGCCGCGAGACAGTTTTCTCCGGAGGCGCCTTTTGTTTTTACTTCGACGAACAAAGTCTACGGCGACACGCCGAATCGTTTGCCGCTGCGGGAATTGGAAAAGCGCTGGGAAATCGAGCCCGGCCACGAATACGAGCCGGGAATTTCCGAGACGATGAGCATCGATTACACGAAGCATTCCCTCTTTGGCGCGTCAAAAGTCGCCGGAGACATTCTCGTTCAGGAATACGGGCGCTATTTCGGAATGCCGACGGTTTCCTTTCGCGGCGGCTGTCTCACCGGACCCGCGCACGCAGGAACGGAACTCCACGGTTTTCTTTCCTACCTGATGATCTGCAACGTGACCGGCAGGCCGTATCGCGTTTTTGGTTACAAAGGCAAACAGGTGCGCGACAACATCCATAGCTTCGATCTCGTCGAAGCGTTTGCGGAATTCATTCGAGCGCCGCGTGCCGGAGAGGTCTATAACATCGGCGGCAGCCGGCATAGCAACTGTTCCATGCTCGAGGCGATCGAGATGTGCGAAGAAATCAGCGGCAAAAAATTAACCTGGAGTTATGAGGAGACCAGCCGCATCGGCGACCACATCTGGTGGATCAGCGATGTGCGAAAGTTCCAGTCGCATTATCCAAACTGGAAATTTCGCTACGGCATGCGCGAAATTCTCAAAGAAATTCACGGCGCGGTAGCGGGATGATGTAATCGCGGTACCAAGCCGCTCAAGGCAAAAAGCGGTGCGAGGACTCACCGCACTCCAAAGCACTGCGTGCAAAATTCATCACGAGGCGCGATCGGTTTCGCGCAGCTTTGGGAGTGCGATGCGTCCTCGCGTCGCTTTGAGAAGTGCATCCGCTCTCGCGCGAAACGGCAACGTTTCAACGCTTTAACGCCCTCAATATTCTTCGCCTTCGTCTTCTTTCGAGGTCACTACGCGATCGTCGACGGCGTAGGCATGAAGCATTACCGCGCCGAGGTAGAAGAAAAAGAGACCCAGGCCCCAGCCGGCAGATGCGAAGGCGGCCAGCAATACGAAAAGTCCGACTGGAATCGCGCCAAACATCCAGAGAAAGCCCACAAGTTTGTGTCCTTTATAGATGTGTCCCAAACCGGGAATAATACTTAGGACAACTGCTACTGCGTCGCTCGCTTTGCCTTCCGCAGTTTCCTTCTCGCTACGCGTCCAATCGCACCGGTCACAGCGTTGCGCATCACTTGGCAGGAGATGCCCGCAATAAGGGCAAGGCATTTTATCCCCCGCACCTGATTCCGGGTGAGTTGGCGGTGCGTCGGTGTATGTCACGCTCATTTCAAACATTCAAGGTTCACAAGCGGCGCGGAATTCGTCAAGGAAAACGAAGAGGACCAGTGGTCATACGGATTTTGCAGGACGTCTGTGCCTGCCCGCCGTAGCCTTGGCGAAGGAGGGTCAGACGCCAACCCAATTGCAAAAACAGCCGACATCGTAGCGCGTTCGGTAACATGGTCACGTCTCCCGTTGTTGATCCTGGCATCTCGCGTCAGTGCTCCAGTTAAGATTGCACTATAGAAAATTTGGATTTACGTCGACAAGCGAACACTTGAAACGCGCGTTCATTCTTCTCCTTGGATTCACAGCCCACGCCTTTGGGGCTGGCCTCTCGTCGTATCCGCACCTGGTCGTCGCCGATTCTGCTGGGACGTCGCGCAACGGTGTGCGCGTGACTTATCTCGGCACGAACGGCTACCAATTCGAATTCAAAGGGCACGCGCTGCTGGTCGATCCTTATTTCTCGCGCGTGGATCTTTTTAGCGTTGCGCTGGGCGCCCGCATTCAACCGAACATTTCTCGCATCACCGATGCGAGGCGCCATCTCGCGTCACGTGAGCCAAAAGTGGACGCGATCTTGGTGACTCACGGGCACTTCGATCATTTGCTCGATGTGCCAGTTGTGATGGCAACGGCAAGAGCGCGTCTCATTGCATCGGCATCCAGTGTCGAGCTCGCCAAACGTGCAGGCGCATTATCTGGGAAAGCAGTCAAACCCGGAGATGTGCGGCGAATCGGACCATGGAAAATTCGCGTTTTGCCAGCCACGCACGACCGGATTTTCGGCAAAGTGCCATTTGATCGGCCGCAATCGCGCGTGCCGCAACGCGCTGGGGATTGGATTTGCGGCGAACCGCTGGCGTTTCTGATCGAAGTGAACGGCCAGCATATCTACATCGATTCCGGTGGAACACTTGCGCAATTGCCGCCTAACCAAAAAGTAGATCTTGCGATCCTGGGCATGGCCCTGCCCGATTCGCGCGAACGATTGTCCGCGGCGCTGGAACGTTTGCAACCGCGTTACATTCTGCCGAGTCACCAGGACAATTTCTTCGTGCCGTTGAGCAACGGATTCCAATTTGGCCCGCTCACAGATTTCCGCCGGGTGCAACGCGACTGCGCTCGAGAGAATCGCGGTCGCCTGATCCTGATGGATTATTTTCGGCCATGGACGCTGCCTGCAGTAGTAAATCCCAAATCCCAAGCACCAAATCCCAGACAATGAAGCAAACCCCCAATTCCAAAAATGAAAGATGATGCTAAACCGCGGGACTTGGAGGACAGAACGTTTTTCTTTGCCGAATCGGTAAGAGCATTCGTCAAACAATTGCCGAGGACAATCAGCAACACCGAAGATGTTGGGCAGTTGGTGCGCGCATCGGGCTCCGTCGCCGCCAGTTGGATTGAAGCGGACGAAGCTCTAAGCAAGAAAGACTTTTTGATGCGTGTGAAAATTTGTCGAAAAGAAGCGAAAGAAAGCCGGTTGTTTTTGCGGCTGGTTGACGCGGGTCTGGCGAAAGCATCTCTCGTTATCCGGGACCAGCTGGCGGCAGAAGCGCGCGAGTTAACTCTCATCGATTATTTCGAAGAGTGGGTGATCGCGCGAATTTCTGGAATTTGGCAGTTGGAGTTTCTTTGAGATTTGGCAATTGGGATTTGGAACTTTAATGGCCAACCCGTGAACAGCAATATGAGTAAGAATAGGAAAATGCATGGCGCTCAGACGGCTTCGCTTTCTAACATCGTTAGTTACAGCGACGACTTCCTGCGCATTCGTGACGTCGGCGATTGGGACAACGCGCTCAACGGTCTGCAAATTGAAAATTCAGGAGGAGTCACGCGGCTCGGCGCGGCAGTCGATGTTTCCACGCGCGTTTTGACTGAAGCCACAAAGAAAAAAGTCGATCTTCTGATTGTGCATCACGGTTTGTTCTGGCCCGGCTTGCAACCGGTGAGAAAATCGTTGCGCCGGCAACTGCAGATCGCCTTTGAAAACGATATCGCGCTCTACAGCGCGCATCTTCCTCTGGATATCCATCCGAAAGTCGGCAACAACGCGCAGCTCGCCGCCGCGCTTGGACTGAAATCAGCGCAGCCTTTCCTGGAGGAAAAAGATCAGCCGGTCGGGTTGAAAATGCGCGCCTCAATGCCGCGCACCGAACTCTTTCGAAAATTGCGGAAAGCGTTGAACGGCCCGGTAAAGATTTTTGATTTCGGTCCGAAACAAACTCGATCAATCGGCATTGTCACCGGCGCCGCCGGCTCGGAAATCTACCGCGTCGCACGGGAAAACATCGACACCTTTATTACTGGCGAAGCCCCGCACTGGGCGGCGGTCGCCGCTGAAGAACTCGGCATGAATCTTCTGCTCGGCGGCCATTACGCTACAGAAGTTTTCGGCGTGAAAGCGCTCGCTGGGCATTTGTCGAAGCGATTTAGAATTCCATGGGAATTTATCGATTGCCCAACGGGCTTGTGATTGGAGCTGCGCTGAGGACAGCGCACGCTACAGCACGCCCGATGCGTTGTAGTGTCCGCTGTCCTCAGCGGAGTGGTTCAACGGGAATGACCCGCCTTAAAATGACGAAAGCGATGCGAGGACGCATCGCACTCCAAAAGCACTTCGTGCAAAATTCAGGGAACACCGTCGCTCTGTTTTGCGCAGCTTTGAGAGTGCGCACGCGTCCTCGCGTCGCTTTAGTTCTGCGCAGCTGGGCTCCGCAACGACAAAGCACAAATGCCGAATGACGGATGAATGTCGATTTGGATCGCCTCTCCTCTTTGCAAGAGAAGAAGGGGAGGGTGAGGAGTTGAGTAATGCTGAGAGGCTGAACCCTCCCAGTGCTGTAGCGTGCGCTGTCCCCAGCGCACCGTCGTGCGTGGCCAGAAATCCGCTGAGGACAGCGGACACTACAACCGCCGTCGTTTTTGCCATGCGAATGTTGATGCTCGCGCTTCTCATGCTCGTGCCGGTCTCGCTTTTCGGCGCATTCAAAAGCAGCTCGGTGCCGCAGGTAAGCGGCTACAAAGCGGTGCGAGTTCGCTACGGACCCATGAATAAAATGATCATCCCGGTCACGATCAACGGGCAGCCGGCAAATTTGCTGGTCGATACCGGATCGAACCAGATCATCCTGGATGCAGACGCAGCCAGTTCGTTCGGTATACGGCCATCTCAGCGTGCTCTTCGCTACATACGGTTCACGCGAATCAATGGTCAGCTATTACCTGTTGGCTTTGCGCAAAGTCTCAATGCAGGCGGTATGAATTTTAGCGGCGGCCCGGTCATGCTACGCAACTCTTTTCACTCGAACGCGCGGAACAGTGGAGTGGATGGCCTGCTTGGTCTGGACATTCTCGCTCGATACGACGCCATAATTAACTGCCGGACGAAAGTTGTTTTCTTTAAAATCGATCAAACGCGCCGACTGAATCTCAGCTCCGTCGCTTTGGCGGAAAAATTCACAAGAATTCCTCTACGACGGGAACAAAACGGCGCGCTCACCGTGCCCTGCTCGATTCATGGCGAAGCCGTTCGCCTGGTCGTCGACACGGGTGCATTCGTTACGATCCTCCACGAACCTTTGTTAAGATCGCTTGGAATACCGTCTGAGCCGACGCGGCTTTCAGCTTATTTTGCCACTGGCGCACCGAAGCATATCAGTGCCGCGCGCATCAGTGATCTGAAGATTGGCGATTTTATGGTGCCGCGCGAGGAGTTTGGCGTCATCGCGCTGCCCCATTTCTCGTTGCGAGAGGGCAGCACAGAGACCGGCGGCATTTTGGGCATGGATACGCTGTACATTTGTCATGCCATCATCGATCTCGAGGGCATGAACCTGTTTTTGAAATGAGAGAACGCGATGCGCGATGCGCGTCTCGCCAGAGGCAATTCCGGGCTTGACATAACTGGCGCCGAAATGGCAAAAACCCGGCATTCCGTATCGCGCACGCATGTCGCCGACAGGAAAGAGGTCAGTAAGGACACGAATTTTCGTTTTGGACGAGCACCCGCTGGTCCGCGAAGGCATCATCAACTATCTCAACTTGCAGCCCGATCTCGCCGTTTGCGGCGAAACTGACAACATTCGCGACGCGCGCAACAAGCTTGCGACATGCAAGCCGCAGTTGCTGATCAGTGCGCTGCGACTGGGCACCGGCGACAGCTTGGAATTTGTTAAGGCGCTGAAGGCAGAGCGGCCCGCGTTACTCATCCTTGTGTATTCTGCCTTTGAAGAAGCAATCTTCGCAGAGCGCGCCTTGCGTGCGGGTGCTGATGGTTTCGTGATGAAAAAAGCGCCCAAGGAAGAGCTGCTGGTTGCTATTCGCGAAGTCATCAGCGGTAACATTTACGTTAGCCGCGATGTGGCCATACGCGCATTCAAAAAATCCTTGGAATCGCGGCCGGAGCATCGTTCGTCGCATTCTCCCAGTAGCATAGGTATAGAAAAGCTATCCGATCGCGAGATGCACATTTTCAATTTGTTAGGCTCGGGCCTTCGCAACAGCCAAATCGCGCGTTCACTCAATCTGAGCGTAAAAACCATCGAGAGCCATCGCGAAAACATCAAACATAAGCTTGGCCTGAATGGCAGCCGGGAGCTGGTGGAACGAGCCACTAAATACGTAGAAGAAACTTTCTTGCCTCCAAAGATAATAGCTGGCAGAGGCAAGAAAAAGGTAGTCCGCTTTCCTGCCGGGTAACTACTGTGGAGGCGTTTGTGTCAAACGCCTTGGTGCTTGGCACAAGCACCGCTACAACTTGTTTACCTAAGAGGACTTTCCTAAGAAAAAGATAACCCCACAATTTCCTCCAAAAAAATCGTTACAACCAGCGGCTCTACTTAAGAGGAATTTCTCCAATGACAAAACCTGACCCTGTTCACCGCTGTTCACATTCTCCCCTAAGGGGATTTGCACAAAAAGTTCAGGGAGCGCTCCCTATCCAGAATGAGAGGTTTTTTCTTTACAAGCGGTTTTAGGAGAACAACACTGGCGCGCTTCATTTTTAACTTTGGATACGCGCGTCCTCGAACCACACCGCCAAGCCGTTCGAATCTCTCACAGAAGGCGAACTTTCTTCGCGAACTTCGCAAGATCTGCAAAGCGCGGCTGTTCCCCCCACATCTTTCATGGGCGAAGTAATGCGAACCCACCTGGCAGCGGCAGTCGCCGCCCTTCACTAACAATTCTCTCCGTAACAATTCCCTCCATTTAAGAGCTGTTCCCCCCAGACCCCCAGACAAGTCCCTCATAAAAAGTGTAACCTGACGAAGGGCAACTGTTCTGACCCGGCAGCTGCCGGACTGTTCACTCTGTGGGGAACCTCTGTGGCCTCTATGTTCTCTGTGGTGAGTTTGTCCTCAGATTCGTGACCGTTCGTGTAATTCATGTCTCAGCCCTAAATTTTTCTTTTCGTAAATCCGCGGAGGCTGTTCTTTGTTCACCGCGGCATCTGATCGCCGCCGAGTACCCGCTACGCAGACTGCCAGCCTGTTCACGCGTATTCGCATCGTGACCTAGGTCTAAACGACTGTTTCACTCCTTACGGGATTTTGAACTAAAACAAATCAGGAGAACAAAAAACGGAGGAGTATGCACTTCACAAAGGTCTTGACAATCCGATTGCGACCTGAGCAAGATCGGCGTTAGCACGACAACGCTTGCTACCTACATCGAAGGCGAGTTGCAAAGCGGCGAATGGAAACACTGCGCCGTTTACGAGAAAGAATTGCAGCGGCTCTGGCCGCTTGAGCAGAAAGACCGCGAGATAAAGATCGCAGAGTTTGCGAACCAATTCGGATTCCGAGTGCGCTTTTACCAGAAGGGACTCTGCACGATCTTCGACAAATGGCCTAGGAACGGCTAACGGCGTTTCTTCCGCCAGACTTTCTGCTTTGCTTTCTTTCCGCTTGGCGGCGGCGGGACGCGCATCGCTCGCCGCATTGCGTCGTCGAATTTAATCTGGCGTTCTAGCCGAAGTGGTTTCGCGGCTGGCATATCTGCAGGTTACGTGCTCGCGTGATTTCGTCTACTAGACACGTCTGATTTAGGGACACCGATCGCCCAAACATCCTTGTGACCGGTTTCCAACAGTCGATATACTTCGTCAGAGGCCACGAACACCAAACTTCCCGCGTTCCTCCAAATTCGTAGTCGAACGCTACGACCATCGCAATCCTTGACCGACACTACTTGACCTTTTGATAGCTCATGGAAACCAATTTCCTTTGCGCCATTTCGCCGCTTGACCGCGATTTCCCGCCGCGTTCAACGAGAGAAACAACGCACGTTTTATTCGGCGTATGCCCGCCGGTTCCCTTGCCACTGATCTTGCCTCCAAGATAAGTTTCATCCATTTCCACTACACCGTGTCGCAGCCCAGCGGATAACATGGATGGTGTTGTAGCCACGGCGCTATGCGCGACGCGCCACAGGCGCGTGCGTACAGGTGGAACGGGTTGTCTTCAACGCGTTGCGTAACCAGCTGCGGCTCTGCCGCCTGATCATATCTGCGCCTTCGGCGATCAATCAGGCCATCGTCTTCGGAGAAGCCGATCCACCTGGACTGCACTCATCATTTGTCATTACCCGAAAATCAGCGAAATCCGCGCCATCCGTGGTTGAATTCATTGGCGTCCGCCGCGGCGGACGCCCTACACAATCCCTGTAAATCCGTGTCATCCGCGGTCGTCCCAGAAGTTTTTGCTTTCGTAAATCCGCGGACTCTGTTCTTTGTTCGCCGATGACTGAGGCAGCTGAACGGCGAATGAGCACCCGCGCAACGGGTGTTGTGGGCATCGCCGTTCTCTCGAGCCGCGTGCTCGGTCTGATTCGGGAAACGGTGTTTGCCGGCTTGTTTGGGGCCGGAAAAAATCTCGACGCCTTTTTAATGGCATTTCGCTTGCCCAACCTGTTGCGTGACTTGTTTGCCGAGGGCGCGCTTTCTACGGCGTTCATCACGACGTTCTCGAAAAAGATCGCCGTCGAAGGCGATCAATCAGCGTGGCGACTGGCCAATAAGGTGGCGACGCTGACGGCGGTATTCATGAGCGCAGTGACGTTGCTGGGGATCGTGTTCGCGCCGCAGCTGGTGGAGCTTTTGACATGGGGAGCTTGGTCGCCGGACAAAACTGCGCTGACGATTTTGCTGACCCGGATCATGTGGCCGTTCATGCTGCTGGTTTCGCTCGCGGCCCTGGTGATGGGAATGCTGAATGCGAAACACGTTTTCGGTCCGCCGGCGATGGCGTCGAGCTATTTCAATCTCGGCTCGATCATTGCCGGCGTGGCAATCGGTTATTGGCTCGATCCGCATTTCGGCGCGCGTTCGCTGGTGGGCCTCGCGATCGGGACGCTGATCGGTGGCGCCTGGCAACTGGTGGGACAGTTTCCGTCGCTGTGGAAAGTTGGCTACAGATTTCACGCCGATTTTCATTGGCGCGACGAAGGCGTGCGCACGGTGCTCACCTTGATGGGACCGGCGGTCATCGCGGCCAGCGCCGTGCAGGTGAACGTGCTGATCAACAGCGGATTTGCGGCCAGCATCACGGATCCAACAACCGGGCTATCGATTAACGGCCCGGTGAGCTGGCTCAACATTGCGTTTCGCCTGATGCAATTGCCGCTGGGAATTTTTGGAGTGGCCATCGGGACAGTGACGCTGCCACTGGTTTCGAAGAGCGCCGCGCTGGGGAACACGGCTGAGTTCCGCGCGATTCTTGCGCGCGGAATGCGGCTGGCGTTTTTGCTTACGATTCCCTCGGCCATTGGGCTGGCAATGTTGGCGTCGCCAATCATTAGCGTGATTTACCAGCACGGGCACTTCGACGCGGAGGCGACGCAACAAACTGCGCGCGCGCTGCGATTTTATGCGATCGGGCTCGTTTCTTATGCGGCGTTGAAAGTGTTGACGCCCGCGTTCTACGCGATCGGCAAACGCAACACGCCAATGGTGGTGAGTTTTCTGGCAATCGGCGCGAATCTTTTTCTCAACTGGCTTTTCACCTTCCGGCTGGGCTGGGGACATCGTGGCCTTGCCTTTTCGACAAGCCTGGTCGCGACAATGAATTTTCTTTTGCTTTACGCTTTGATGCGCCGGCATACGCGCAGGTTGGAGACACGCCAGACATTAGTTGGTCTCGGAAAGATTTGTCTCGCCGGTGCGCTGCTGGCGCTGGTCTGCTGGGCGGCCAATTACTGGTGGCTGGATGCGTGGGCGAGCCTGCGCTTTTTGCAGAAGTTAGCCATATTGCTCGGCGCGATTGCATTTGGGGCAATGGCATTTTTCGGGGCGGCTTTTTTTCTGCGGGTAAGCGAGGTGCAGGACATCATCGATGTTTTCCGGCGGCGCATAGGTAGGCGCGATTGACCCGTTCGACTTTGCTCAGGGCAGGCTCTCAATCGCCTGGGACACAGCTGAAATTGCGAGTTGTAGGGCGTCTGTGTCAGACGCCTGGGACACGATGGCGTTTCGCAGAAACGCCCTACAAATTATCCCAGCGCTTGATCGAGGTCCTCGATCAAATCGTCCGCGTTTTCGAGGCCGATGGAAAGCCGCAGCAAACCTTCAGGCGAAGTTGTGCCCGGTCCTTCGATGGATGCCCGATGCTCGATCAAACTTTCCACGCCGCCCAGGCTGGTGGCGCGAATAAAAATTTTCGTTTTTTCCGCAACCGACATCGCAGTATCGCGTCCGTCTTTCGCTTCAAACGAAAGCATCCCGCCGAACAATGACATCTGCCGTGCGGCGATCTCATGTCCCGGATGCGATTGCAATCCTGGGTAATGAACGCCTGCCACTTTTCGATGTTGTGCCAGGAAATCCGCCACCTTCATCGCGTTCCCCGAGTGCGCTCGCATTCGCCACGGTAGCGTGCGCATGCCGCGCAGGATCAACCAGCAATCGAAAGGCGAGGGGACTGCGCCGCCCTCGTACTGAATGCTGCGGATGCGCTGAACAAAATCATTTTCCGTTTTCGCAACCACAATGCCGCCCAGGACATCGCAATGCCCGCCGAAATATTTCGTGGTCGAGTGGAGGATTAAATCGGCGCCGAGATCGAACGGCCGTTGCAACACTGGCGCCCAGGTGTTGTCGCAAACCAAAAGCGCTCCGGCGTCGTGTACGATCTCCGCGACGGCAGCGAGATCGACAACTTTCAACAATGGATTGGATGGCGTCTCTGCCCACGCCAACTTTGTGTTTGGCTTCAACGCTTTTTTCACGGCGGCCAGATCGCTCATGTCGACGAAATCGGCTTTGAGTCCCCAGCGCAGAAAAATCTCACGGATCAATCGCGATGTTCCGTAATAGGCGTCAACGTGAGCCAGGAGATGATCGCCCGGCACGAGCGCTTGAAGAATGGATGTGGTTGCTCCCGTTCCGGAGCTGAACGCCGCGGCGGCGACACCGCCTTCCAGCGCGCTGATCCCGCGCTCCAACGCCTCCCGGTTGGGATTGTTGTTGCGCGTGTACATGAACCCGCGCGAGTACGCTCCGTCTACGTCGCGCTCGAACGTCGTGGACAGGTAAATCGGGGCAGCGACTGCTCCGGTCGCAGGGTCAATGCTGTGCCCGGCGTGAACAGCTAAGGTTTCAATTTTCATTTGTGGCTGCATTGAACCACGAATGGACACAAATAGACACAAATTCACAGACAAACTGTTGTTCGCTCTGGCGAGCGCTCGGAGCGGGTAGCTAATCGTCGAACAACCTGACGTTTAAAGAGAGATTTTTATTGGTGTGAATTCGTGGTTAGTTTTGTCTCTTTCGGAGTTGACGGCTCGATTTGCACAGCGCAAATAGCAACTTTCCAATGGATGCTCGGGATTCGACAAATTCATCTGCAACAATTTACGACGACGAAGTTTTCAAAATGGCGTGCGACCAGTTCAGCGTCATCGCCGATTACCTGAACATCGATGAGGGCGACCGCGAGTGGGCGACGTATCCGAAGCGCGCGGTCGCTGTGACGTTGCCGGTGCACATGGACGATGGCAGCACGAAAGCGTTCCAGGGCTACCGCGTTCAACACCATATCGCGCTCGGCCCGACCAAGGGCGGCACGCGGTTCGCGCTTTCATTGTCGATGGGCGAAACGGCCGCGTTGGCGATGTGGATGAGCTGGAAATGCGCGCTGGCGCAATTGCCGTACGGCGGAGCGAAAGGCGGCGTCGCTGTCGATCCGACCAAATTATCACGGAACGAGCTGGAAGCTGTCTCGCGCCGTTACATGCAGGAAATGATTCCGTTTGTCGGGCCGCACACCGACATCATGGGGCCCGACATGGGCACGAACGAACAGATCATGGCCTGGTTTATGGACACCTACTCCGTTTACATGGGCTACGCCGTCAATGAAATCGTTACCGGCAAACCGGTCGCCATCGGTGGGACTGAAGGCCGGCGCGAAGCGACCGGGCGCGGCGTTGTTTACCTGATCGAGCGGGCCATGAGCATGCTGAAGCTGAATCCTGAAAAGTGCACAGCCATCGTGCAGGGATTCGGCAACGTCGGTTCGGTGGCAGCTCTGTCGCTGGCCTACAAAAGCGGCGTCAAAGTCACCGGGATCAGCGATCACACCGCAGCAATCTACAATCCGAAGGGAATTGACGTGAAAGCCGCGGAGCAGCACGTGTTTAAAAAGGGAAATCTGCGGGCCTTCGCTCAGGACGACCACGTCGATCCCAAGGAATTCCTCACTCTGCCGTGCGACATCCTTATTCCCGCCGCAGTCGATCGAGTGATTACCGGAAAGAACGCCGGTCAACTCAAATGCCGTATCCTTGCCGAGGCAGCGAACGGTCCGACTACACCGGAGGCAGACCGGATTCTCGAAAAGCGCTGGGACGAAATTTTCGTGATCCCGGATATTCTCTGCAACGCCGGCGGCGTGATCGTTTCTTACTTCGAGTGGGTGCAGGGTTTGCAGGCATTTCTGTGGACAGAATCGGAAGTGACCGACAAACTCTTCCGCATCCTTGAGCATTCATTTGCACAAGTGATAAGGCGAGCCAAGGAACACAAAATTTCGCATCGCACTGCGGCCATGGCGACCGGAGTCGAGCGCGTGATCAAAGCCAAACAGGTGCGCGGGTTGTTCCCATGAGCGGCGCGGAAATCTGCGCGCGTTCGAATCTATTGTAGGGCGTCTGTTTCAGACGCCGTCACGTTGGCGTTTCACAGAAACGCCCTACAATTGCACGAAACGCCCTAATGAAGTTTTCGCACACCGAAGAAAAACGGGACGATCGAGACCTCGATGTTTTGATCGATGAGGAGAACGGTCTGCGGATTATTGTCTCGCGTCTTGGGGCGGAATTAATCAGTTTGGCCCGAATAAACGACGCCGGGAAATGGACGGGCTTTCTTTATCGTGACGATGATCTCTCTACACCGTCTCAAGGTTGGGCAAATCACGCCACGGTCATGGGCTATTATCTTCACCGGTTAAAAAATGGTCGCAGTCTTTACCGGGGCCGCGAAATCATAGGCGGCAATCACGGGTTTCTTCGCTCGAAAAACTGGCATCTCGCCGGATCTTCAACCGAAGGCACCGGCGCTTCATTAACGTATCAGATCACACCCGACGATTTTTCGTCGACTGAATATTCATTGAACGTGAGCGTCGATCTGACCTACAGCCTCGAGGCCCACAAACTCAGCGTGCTTTTCGAGTTTCGAAACCATGAGCCCGACTTAACCGCACACGTTGCGTTCGGATTGCATCCGGGCTTCGCAGCGACTTCGTTTGGGAGCTTCCGCTTGCAAATGCCGCGAGGCTGCTATCGGCGATATTTTTCACCGAGTAATTTTTTATCCGGAGAGACCCGCGACATCGAATTTGCCGGTGGCGAAATGCCGTTTCCCAAAAACGAATTGCCCGGTTCCGTCATTCTTGAACTCGTTGATGTCGCGCGTCGGAAATTTTCCTATGTCGATCCGCCGAGCGGCCGGTGGGTAACGCTGGATCTGACCGGAGTGCCTTACGTGACGTTGTGGTCCGATGGCGGATCATTTCTTTGCGTCGAACCGTGCTGGGGCCTGACGGATCATCATGAACAGCGCGCATTCGAAAACAAACAAGGAATCCAAACCATTCCGCCTCGCGGCGAGTTGCGCGCGTCCTTCAGCATGGCCCCGCAACTTGCCTCGGCCGACTAGCTGGACAACTCACCACTGACGCGACTGCATCCGCCTCAAGTCATAGCACAAAAGGAATGATGCGTTTGGCGCGGTGTTGGTAGGCCGCATATCGCTCGGGGAATTGTTGGAGCATCAGTTGTTCTTCGCGGCCGAGTTTGATCCAGAAACTCGCAAACGTTAGCAGCACGCCTGCAAATCCGGCCACGTGTCCTTGCACGAGCGCGGTGGCAAAGAACATGGTGAGTATGCCGGTGTAGATAGGATGGCGCACGAATCGGTACGGCCCGCGTTCGACCAGTTCGTGTCCCTCTTTCAATGTCACAACACCGCTCCAATTGCGCCCGAGAATAACTCTGGCCCAAAGGGCGACGGCCAGGCCGGCCATGCACAAGAGCGCGCCGGCCCATGCGATCGGCGCCGCATGTGGAATAACGCGAAGGTTCAGCGGATACGGTAATTGCCGGCCATGAACAAGGAGGAGATAAGCGATTACGAGCAGCACCCAATAGCGCAGCCGTTGCGCCCGGCTTTCGCGATACACCGTGCGCTTGGTCGACACCGCAGCCACCAACCAGACTGCGACAAATGCGATCCAGCACGCACTGATGATGTCGAGGGACAACGAATACGCCTGCATGGAATCAATAGTTTACCTGAACATCTTCCTGTCTACTTGTCGCGCCGTAGCCTTGGCGAAGGTGGATTCGTGGTTGAATGTCCCCGGTCATGGCTGTTTCCATTGCGCTCCGTACTCTTCTCAATCAATCGATCGATTACGCGGGAATGTTTCCGCCGTGCAATCTTGGGCTCGAGGCCGCTCTGAAAAATCACGCCCAATATGTTCGTTCGGCCGATAGCTGGATGCTCGGCGGATTCGTTCTTTCCATTGAACAATTCGATGCGGCCAAACAACTTCTTTCAGAGTTCGACCCTTTGCATACGCTGCGCGTCGCGGCGCTCGGACCGAAGACTGCAACAGCGGACGCGTTTTTGGACGCGCTCGACGACATCGATGCGGCGATTCGTTCGTTCGCGAGATACGATGTCGATCTCATATCGATTAACCACCTCGAAATGCTTTTACCGCCCGATGTTGAGCTTGCAGTGTTGAAAGAGGCGAAAGCGATTCTCGGCGATCTGCCGGTTTTCTGGGAGGCGCCATCGGACAGGGCGCAGCAAACCATAGCGCTCGTCGCCGGGCACAATTCCGATGAGGAAGTCGCAACCTTTGGTTACAAACTGCGCACGGGCGGAGTGACAGCCGATGCGTTTCCAACCTCGGCGCAGATCGCCGACGCTCTTGTGACCCCCGCTACGCATCAGCTTCCGATCAAGTTTACAGCAGGGCTGCATCATCCGATCCGGCAGTTTCGCGATGAAGTGAAAACAAAAATGCACGGATTTCTTAATGTGCTCGGCGCGGCCGTCCTTGCGGCAGAGCATCGATGGAATGCAGATCAAGCTGCGATCATGCTCGAAGATGAAGAGCCCAATTCATTTTCGTTCACGGACGATTTTTTTGCATGGCGGGAATGGAAGATCGACGTCGAACGGCTGCGATATCGCCGGAAATTCGTCAGATCGTTTGGCAGTTGCAGCTTCGATGAACCACGTGACGATTTGCGCGCGCAAGGACTTCTCTAATGACCACGAAGGACACGAAGATCACGAAGTGCTTGAAAGGGAAAATTCAAATAAGTCTTCGTGGCCTCTGTGATCTTCGTGGTTAAATCACAGGCATGGCTCTTCGCTCGTTTCTCGAAATCGCAAAAGATTCGGATTTTCCGATTCAAAATCTTCCCTTCGGCGTGTTTCAACCGAAACAGGATAGACCACGCGTAGGTGTCGCGATCGGTGATTTGGTTTTTGATCTTTCGGCGCTGGAGGAACTCGGTCATTTTCAGTCGCCAGAATTTCAAGGCCGAAAAGTGTTTTCTGAAGAGTCGCTGAATTCATTTCTCGCGCTGGGCCGACCCGCATGGCGTAAAACGCGCGAGATCCTGCAACATCTTCTGGCAGCAGACGCGCCGATATTGCGCGACGATCCGATCATTCGGCGGCGAGTTTTTCATGCGCAAAAGGACGTCGTGATGAAATTGCCGGCCCGGATTGGCAATTACACGGATTTTTATTCTTCCTATCATCACGCGCACAACGTCGGCACAATGTTGCGCGGACCTGAGAACGCGCTGATGCCAAACTGGAAGTGGTTGCCCGTGGCGTATCACGGACGCGCCAGCTCGGTTGTGATCAGCGGGACCGGCGTGCGCCGGCCAAGCGGGCAAGTCAAACCACCGGATGCTTCAGAGCCAATCTTCGGTGCGAGCAAAAGTCTGGACTATGAATTGGAGATGGCGTTTCTGATCGGTTCTGGCAATTCGCTAGGCGAACCGGTGCCGATCGGTAACGCAACCGATCACATCTTCGGCCTCGTACTGATGAACGATTGGAGCGCGCGCGACATCCAGGCGTGGGAGTATCAACCGCTGGGACCTTTTTTGGCAAAAAACTTTTGCACAAGCATTTCGCCGTGGGTTGTCACTCTCGAGGCGCTCGAGCCGTTCAGGAAACCGCTCCCGCGGCAGGATCCCGAGCCACTCCCGTACTTGCGCGCGAAAAACGATTTCACGTTCGACATTCAGCTTGAAGCGCAGTTGCAAACTTCATCGATGAAAACGCCGCACGTCATCACCCGTACAAATTTCCAAAATCTATACTGGAGCATCGCACAGCAGCTCGCGCATCACACCGTCAATGGTTGCAACTTGGAACCCGGCGATTTGCTCGCGAGCGGCACGATCAGCGGTTCCACAGAAGAATCGCGCGGCTGCATGCTGGAATTAACTTGGCGCGGCGCGAATCCATTGAAGCTTCCAAACGGCGAAACGCGTAAATGGCTCGAAGATGGCGACACACTCACGATAACCGGCTGGTGCCAGGGTGACGGCTATCGAATCGGCTTCGGCGATGTGGGCGGCCGCGTCGTGTCGGCGGTGTAGAACACGGCGGCAAGTTAAGTTGCACTCCGGAAGCATTTTCGTCGGAAATTCACGCAAGATGCGTGTCCTGTTTTGTGAGGCTTTTGGAGTGCGCACTGCCTGCCGGCCTGTGTGCGGGCGCCCTCGCGTCGCTTTTGTCAATACCTCACCCGAACGAGGAATAATGCTTCAGCACGAGCTGCGAAGCGGGCTGAGTGTGTTTGCGGCGAGCCTAATCGCGCGCTGATCTCCTTGATGTGCATTTTGTGAAGCGCACATTTTACCAGTGCGCCGACCATTAACCGGACCATTTTGTAGAGAAAACCGTCACCATCGAATTCAATCGTCAGGCAAGGACCGTTTTGTCGGACGCGCACAGAATAAATCGTGCGGATCGTGCTCTCTTCGGCTTTTCCGCGATTGGCGGCGAAGCCGGCGAAATCATGAGTGCCGACGAACTGCTTCGCTGCAGTTTTCAGGAGTTTGAGATTGAGCGGGCGTGCGATGTGCCATGCACGTCGGTACTCAAACGGCGGTAAAACAGACGCGCACCAGATTCGATAACGATACACTTTTCCTTTTGCCGAAAGGCGCGCGTGAAAATCGGTCGATACATATCGGCAGCGAAGCACGCGAATGGCCGGAGGCAGTAACGCATTCAGTGCTTCCATCCAACGCGCAGGTGCTAACGCTTTGTTAACGTCGACGTGCGCGCATTGCGCGAGCGCGTGTACGCCTGCGTCTGTTCGTCCGGCGCCGTGAACGCGAACAGGTCTGCCAATGACGCGCTCGAACGCGCGCTCGAGATAATCCTGAATAGTATTGCGGTGAGGTTGGCTTTGCCAGCCGGCGAACGGCGCGCCGTCGTACGCAACGATCAGTTTTAATCTTCGCGACATGTCAATCGCTGGCCCCATAGATGAGGCTGTCATGTTGAGCGAAGCGAAACATCTCTGGTTTATTTCGGCTAACGAGATCGATCCAAAACTGATCCGAGATTCTTCGCTTCGCTTAGAATGATATTAACCGATCACCGATTATTGATCATCTTTCGCTGCCGCATTTGCAGTGCGGCTGTCCAGATAGCTTTGCAAAATTATTTGAGCTGCTACCTGATCGACGTAGCCGCGCGTGTGCCGCGTCTTTTTACCCGCATCACGCAATGCGCGGTGTGCTGCGACCGTAGTCAGCCGCTCATCCCAGGTGACGACTGGGCATGGCAGAACCGCGCGCAGCTTTTCTACAAACTCGAGGGCTTCGGTCGCGGCCGTGCCGATCTGGCCATTCATTCGTTTGGGTAAACCCGCCACGACATGCTCGACGTTCCTTTGGCGGACGAGTTCTACCACTCGCGAGGTCGCGCGCTCGTTTGCCAGAATAGTTTCCAGCGGGTGCGCCAGCAACTGTAACTCGTCAGAAATCGCCACGCCGATGCGTGCCCGTCCAAAATCGAGAGCCAAAATTGGATTCATCTCAGTGTCATTCCGAGCGAAGTCGAGGAATCCCGTGGTGAATCCGTTGGGTGACTTCGCGGGATCCTTCGACTTCGCTCAGGATGACCGTCTCTCCGCGTCATTGCAGTTCCGGAGGAATTTTGCCGATCAGATCCTTGATTCTTTCGGCTTCGTGTCGGTCACAAATCAATAGGGCATCTTCCGTTCGCACAACGATGAGATTATGAACTCCCAGTAGCGCGACGGTCGTCCCGTTCTCCTCGAACACGACATTATTACTCGAATCGACTGCAGTAATCGCGCGGTTCGCGGCATTGCCGTGTTGGTCCTTCTCAAAATAATTGGCCACAGTTCGCCAGCTCCCGATATCATCCCAATCGAAGCTGGCTTCCACCACGAGGACGCGATCTGCTTTTTCCATGATCGCGTAATCGAATGAAATGCGGGGCAGTTTACTGAAGTGCTCACGCAACGCCTTCTCGAAATTTTCCGGAGCGCGAACTTGGGAAATGAAATCCGCCAGCTCCGACGCGTGACGATTGAATTCGCGTAACACTGTCGGGACTGACCAAACGAACATGCCTGCATTCCATCGAAAATTTCCCTTTCGCAGGAACGATTCAGCCAGATCGAGGTTCGGTTTTTCGCGAAAGCGCACGACCCGATGAATCGCATCGCTGTCAGGCCGCTTACGCAAACGAACCGGTTTGCCGTGCTCAATGTAACCGAACCCGGGACACGCCCATGTTGGTGTGATACCGATGGTAACAAGCTCGCTTGTCTCCTCGGCCGCATCGGCAGCCAGAGCGAGTGTTTCCTGAAACGCTGTTCGGTTTGTGATGATATGATCGGCAGGCAAAACAGCCATAATCGCCGCGTGATCGCGAGCTGTTACCCAGCCGGTGCCGAGCGCGACGGCGGCGGCTGTGTCGCGCTTGGCCGGTTCGGCGACGATGTTTTCCTTTGGGAAATTCCGGAGCAATTTGCGAACTGCGTTCTCCTGTTCTGCGTTTGTCAGGATCAGAATGCGCTCGCGCGGGATGAGGCCCTCCAAGCGCGCCAAGGTTTCTTCGAGCAGAGTTTTGTCTGAGACGAGGCGCAGGAGCTGTTTGGGGCGCGCGCGGCGACTCAATGGCCAAAAACGTTCACCGCTGCCGCCGGCGAGTATGAGCGCGTACATCGAATCAGGCATGTTGGTGCAGGCGGATCGCGTCGCGGAAATTGCCGTTTCTTTTTCCCAAACGCGACGTATATGGTAGGCGATGTCTTTCCCGATATCCATTTCAAAAACTTCCGAGCAAGCGGCAGTGGACCCACTGCTTGCGTTGACCCGCACCGCGATTGGCCTGGGCTTGGGAATTCTGATCGCGGACAAGATCAAACCTCCGCTGCGTCAGGTAGCCGCGATTGCACTTGTGGCGGTTGGCGCGTTGGCAGCCGCGCCGTGGCTCATAAAAATCACTCTCGGACAAATCAATCGACCGGAATCCGAATGGGGCAGCCGCGCCCGTTTGCGCTCTATTCGAGGGGATTCGGGCTACAGTTCCGATAACGACATTTATTGATTCACCTTGTAGAGGCGTTTGTGTCAAACGCCTGTCGAGTCCGGTGCTTGACACAAGCACCGCTACACGCGCCTGCGAGTTTGCTTCTAGCGCAGCGGCTACAGCAATGCTTCGGCGACTGAATCCGCAAGCAGTTTGCCTTGTCGCGTTAGCGCAAGATTGCCGTGTGATTCGCGAAGTAGCCCGAGCGCGGTAAACTCATCCTTTTGTCGCTCGAAACCTTTCAGGTCCGAAGCAGAAACTCCATCGCGGGTGCGCAGCGAGAGAGCGATTCGCTCTGTGCGTTTCATGTCGGAAGTCAGGGTTTCAGCGGAGCCAGTTGGTGATTGCCCGGCGAAAACGCGATCGATGTAGCTCCGATAATCACAAACGTTTTGCCAGCGCTGCATACCGACGGTTGAGACGGCGCTCGGGCCGATGCCGAAGTAATCTTCGCCCATCCAATAGGCGCGATTGTGAACCGACGAAAACCCGGGACGCGCATAGTTTGAAATTTCATAGTGTTCGTAACCAGCATCCTCCAGAATCGACATCGACATCTCTAAAAACTCGGCATCCGCGTCCGGATCTTGCCGAAATTCACCGCGCGCGTGGCGCAGAAAGAATTCCGTGTCCTCCTCATACGTGAGGCAATAGGCAGAGATATGCTCCGGTTGGAGAGCGATCGTTTTCTCCAGGGTCGATCTCCACTGCTCGAGGCTCTGTCCTGGTAACCCGAACATCAGATCGATATTGATGTTTGAGAACCCGGCTGCTCGCAGAATATCAAACGACTCTTTCGCCTGCCGCGCATTATGTTCGCGCCCGAGCAACTTCAGCAAGTCGTCATTCCAGGACTGAACGCCGAGGCTGATTCGGGTAATTCCGAGGTCGCGAAGAAAAGCTGCTTTGCGCGCTGACACGCTTCCTGGATTTGCTTCGAGTGTCCATTCGATCAACTGCGACAAATCAAGCCGCTCACGAAATCCGCGCAGTACCAGTTCCAGTTGCGCGATGCCGAGTGCGGTCGGTGTGCCACCACCGAAATAAATGGTGGATGGAACGAGGGTAGGGTCGGCGCGCTGCGCCGACCGGACGCCGTAGCACGGCGTCCCTACCAGCTCGCGCAATATCGCTTCACAAAATCGCGATGTTTGCGAACGATCGAGTAAATCTTTGTAAAATGAGCAGTATGGACAGATTCGGGCACAGAAAGGGATATGAACGTAAAGGTGGCGAATTGGGCTAGTCATGCCGTGCGAGAATTGTAGGGCGTCTGCGTCAGCTCCGAGAGCTTTCACAGAAACGTCCCACAAGCTTCGTCTGCGTTGCTGAAGTATTGTGATTCGCGCCGTTACTCATAAAATCCGTCTGCCGTGGGCCCTGTCATGCTGATGCGAAACGTAATGCTGCTTCTCTTTTGCGCCATCTCTTCCGGCATGGCGCAGGGACCGCCGCCGACGCCATCGATTGTTTATGCGGTGCACAATGCTGACTCAATTAAGGATTACAACACGAACCCGCGCGTGGTGCGTGACATGGTGAACCGGCTCGTCCTCGCGGCGACCGGCCAGTCTGACGTGGCAAAAGCGTGGGCGTCGCTCGTCTCCCCTGGTGAAAGGGTTGGAATCAAGATCTGCGCAGCAGGCGGCGAACTTTTCACAACGCATCACGACATCGTGACTGCGATTGCCGATGGGCTTGTCGCAGCTGGTCATCCGCGCAGCAGCATAATTGTTTGGGACCGGTCTCTGGGTGGAGTAAAAGGCGCTGGTTATCGGCCTGGAGTTGACGGTTACCAGTTAAAAGCGATCACGCCGCACGATGGATATGACGCCAAAGCGGTCCTTTCCGCGCCTGTAATCGGTAAGCTGGTCTGGGGCGATTTCGAGTACGCCGGGGACATAACAAAAGAGCCGATTCTGTCCGACACTGAGCATACCAGTAACGTGAGTCATTTTTCGAAGATCATTTCGAGCGAGGTGGATAAAGTCATCAACGTCCCTGTGATGAGTATCAGCGAAACGAATGGAATCGCCGGTTGCATTTACAACATGACAATCCCGAACATTGATAACTGGCGTCGATTTGCGCAAGGCTCTCGTTTCGGCGCGGAAAGTCTTGCGGAAATTTATAGTAATCCAGTCATCGCAAAGAAGGTTGTCTTCAATCTGATGGATGGCCTGCTTGCGCAATATGCAGGCGGCCCTCAACCCCAACCAAACTACGCCATTCATCAGGCCACGTTGTACGCGAGCAGAGACCCGGTCGCTTTGGATGCGATGGCATTGAAACGTTTGGAAGAATGGCGGACGCGCGCGAGTCTGCCGAAGGTCGCTCCACAGGCAGCCTATATCGGCTTTGCCAGCCAGCTCGGACTTGGTAACTCAGCGTCCGATCGCGTTGAAGTGAGAAATATCGGACGATGAAATTCTCGCCTGTAGCCGGGGTCACTGACCCCGGCCATGTACAATGGACCGAGTGGTCGTATCGAAGCTACAGTGCCGGCATCACCGATGCCGGGTACAGGTTATGAGCGCGCGTTCCGCCGGCCATTTGGAGAACATGATCCTGCGATCGGTTTCCCGTTCGTTTTATCTTTCGATCCGATTTTTGCCGGCTCAGCTACGTCAACCAATCGCGCTGGCGTATCTCCTCGCGCGAGCGACAGATACAATCGCGGATACCACGGGAATTTCTGGTCTCATGCGAATTGAAACTCTGAAGATGCTCTCGAACGGGATTCAGGGCAAAGCGTCTCGTGATGTCGTTGTCGATCTGATCGCCTCATTTATCCCGCTACAAGTGAACAAGAACGAACAACGACTGCTCGAGTCGTTGCCGGATTGCCTTGATTGGCTGGACCAGATCGAACAGGCCGATCGCAACGACATTCGCATCGTGCTCGAGAAGATCACGCGGGGCCAGATGCTCGATCTGCAGCGATTCGATGATCCGCAAGAAATTCGCGCGCTCGCTACCGCCGTCGATCTGGATGAATACACGTATCTGGTTGCCGGTTGTGTCGGTGAATTTTGGACGCGGCTCTGTTTCCGGCATGTGCGCAATTTTGCGAAGCTGAGCGAGGACGAGATGCTGGCTCTCGGCAAACTTTACGGCATGGCCCTTCAACTGATCAATGTGCTGCGAGACGCCGGCGCCGATCTGCGCGCGGGCAGATGTTATTTTCCGGAATTCGAATTGACTGCGGCGCATCTGACCGCGTCGCAGATTCTCTCCAAGCCTGAGCGCTTCGAACCGATCTATCGAACATGGCTGGCGAAAGCAAAGACTGGCCTTGAGTGTGGGATGCAATATTCGCGTGCAATCCGAAATCGCCGTGTACGTGCAGCGACGGTTTTGCCGGCTTTGATCGGGGCACGGACGCTTGCACTGGTAAACCAGGCTAAAACAGGTGCGTTGCAGCGCACGGTCAAAGTTCCGCGCAGTGAAGTTCGCCGGATGATTTTGCGTCTGGCGCTGACGGTCGCATCACGCAAACAGATCGAGTCGATTTGGAATCGGGCGACGCAAGAGTAGCGCACGCGTCTCCCGTCCCGGCGAGCGCGTCCACCGCGATCGCGGACTCTCCATCTGGGTTTTCAATCGCCTCGTTACAAACGAATCCTAATGAAAGACTGTTTCGGCGCGACGCCGAACCAAGCACGCGAGACGCTTGCGCTACATCAGGCTACAGAAAATAGTTTCGCTGTCGCTCGGTGATGGGTCGTTCGAGGCGCTCCAGCACCTGGAGCATGTCTTCCCAGACTTTGCGTTTCTCCGAAGGCGCCTGGTTTCGCAGCAGGTAAGCGGGGTGATACGTGATCATGAGCGGGATGCCGTTGTAAGCGTGCCAGCGGCCGCGCAATTCACGCATGGTCCCTCGCATTCCCAGCAAGCCTTCCACCGCGACTGCGCCGAGCGCGACCAAGACTCGCGGCTGGATCACATCGATCTGCTCCACCAGATACGGACGGCAGGTCTGCATCTCGGTCGGCGTTGGCGCACGATTTCCAAAACTCCCCGGTGGCGTGTCCGGCCGGCACTTGAGGATGTTTGCAATGTAAACCTCTTCGCGCGCAAAATTCATCGCTTTGAGAATTCTCGTCAGCAATTGTCCGGCGCGTCCGACGAATGGCTCGCCTTGTTGATCCTCATCGACTCCAGGCGCTTCGCCGATGAACATCAAATCCGCGTCGGGATTTCCTACGCCGAAAACCGTTTGTGTGCGCGAACACGCGAGATGCGCGCATTTGGTGCAGGCGCAAACGCGCTGCCGGATTGGCTCAAGTAGTTCTGCTTTTTCCAGCGATGGGTGTAGCCGTCGCTCTGTGAGCGACGTGCCCGCTTCGCGCAGCGAAGCGCGCGCAGGATGTTCAGCTTGCAACTGCGCCAACGCTCGCATTGACACGCGAGGCAATCGATTATTCGACTCTCGAATTTTCTCCAGCGCTGCGATTACGAAATCGAGAGCTGGATGCGTCATCGCGGCGATCATGTGAAATTTTGCGCGCGAACGCAATTTTTTTCGGAACATAGGCTTGTAGCCTGTGCGCCCAGCGTGGCTTATAGCCCGCTGCAACAGGCATCATGCCCGTTGGGCGCACAGCTAGGATGGCTATATTCCCACCTGAGCAAATGAGCGCGCGGCTAAGCGATTACGATTACGACTTGCCACGGGAATTGATTGCGCAGCGCCCACCTGATCACCGCGAAGATTCCAGAATGATGGTGCTGGATCGTGCCAAACAGGCGATTGAACACCGGCAGTTTCGCGAATTGAAAACGTTCGTGCGGTCCGGCGATCTGTTTGTGCTAAACGACACGCGTGTTCTTCCAGCGCGCCGGTTTTCCGATGATGGCGCGGTTGAATTTTTGTTCCTCGAACGGCTCAGTCCAAAGTGTTGGAAATGTCTGGTCAAGCCAGGCCGAAAAATGCGGATAGGCGCGACAGCGAGAATCGCCAATGTCGTATTGCGCGTTGATGAGATTACGGTCAATGGCGAACGCATCGTTGCATCGGATGAAGAGCTCGATCCTTATTCCGGGGGTTCCATGCCGTTGCCGCCCTACATCAAGAGGCCGAGCGATGACGAAGACCTGGCCAGATATCAGACTGTTTTTGCGCGCGCGACCGGCGCGGTTGCCGCGCCGACGGCTGGTCTGCATTTCACTCCCGAAATCTTGAATGAAATTCCGCACGCGTTAGTGACTCTGCACGTTGGCCCGGGAACGTTTCTGCCCGTGCGAGCAGAGAAGGTCACCGAACATCGCATGCACGCGGAGTGCTTCTCCGTTTCGCGCGAAGCCGCAGACAAGATTAACAGTGCCCGGCGCGTTCTGGCTGTCGGAACAACGGTCGTGCGCGTATTGGAGACCGCAGCATCGCAAGCTCAGCGGTCTAGGAGAATTGTAGGGGAAGCGCATCACTTGCCCTCGGCAGGCGGAGCGCCTGCCCTACAAGGATCGCAGCCCGGCAAATCCGACAAGTGGCAGATTAACGCGCAGTCGGGTGAGACGGATCTGTTCATCTATCCGTCGTTCGCGTTTCGAGTTGTCGATGCTCTGCTGACGAATTTTCATCTACCTCGCTCAACTTTGCTGATGTTGGTAAGCGCATTTGCAGGCCAGGAGTTTTTGCGACGTGCGTATGCCGAAGCGATTCACGAACGTTATCGCTTCTACAGCTATGGCGATTGCATGCTGATTTTGTGAACCACGAATGAACACGAATTCACACGAATGAGAAAAAACATCTCACCGTAAATCACGCGATCAATGAATGATTCTTTTTCATGATCTTTTTGCGCTTATTGGTGTGATTCAAGGGCAGCTCTTCATTCTGTTTTATTTGTGTTTATTCGTGTTCATTCGTGGTTAAAAAGAACCTCATGCCAGACCAACCCAGAGGCGAGCTGGTGATTCAAACGATTGCCATGCCGAAGGACACAAATCCCAACGGTGATATCTTCGGCGGTTGGTTGACGTCGCAAATGGACCTTGGGAGCGGAATTCTCGCAGCGAAAACTGCGCAGGCGCGTGTTGTTACCGTGGCGATGGAAGGGATGTCGTTTCTCGAACCTGTGAGGGTAGGGGACACCGTCAGGTGTTATGCGCGAGTGGAAAAAATCGGCCGGACATCAATGACCATTCCAGTCGAGGTTTGGGTCACACGTTACATGACGGGCGAAGAGCGTCGCGTTACACACGGCGTCTTCACTCTGGTGGCTGTTGATGAATTCGGTAAACCGATTCCAGCAAAGCGCGAAAGTGCCTAGAAAATCACGAAGCACGAATGCCGAAGCTCGAAGAAAAACTCGAAGCCGAAACGACGAGACGTTCATTGCATCCGTCTTTGGGATTTCTGTCATCGTCATTCGTGCTTTGTCATTTGGCGGATGCTCGGTAATTCGTGCCGATGGCCAACTTCGCTTATCTCTTCGAACGGTTCCCCTCATTCGGACAAACGTTTTGTTACCGCGAAGTTGCGGAGCTTGATCGACAAGGCGTTGCGTCGCCGATTTTCTCGATCCGCAATCCAAAAGATGAGCCGCCACAGGAGTGGGACCCACGCATTATCGAGCGCGTGCATTATGTCCCCGAGGAAAAAGAATTGCTGAACGACGTTCGGAGCGCTTCAAAAAAGCGAAAGCTCACGCCCGAAATTGTTGCTGCACTCGATGACTGGGGTCGGCGCACCGATTTTCTTCGGCTTTATCAGGCTGTTTATGTCGGGTTGCGCTTGCAGGAATTGGGCGTCCGCCACGTTCATGCACATTTCGCGGGAATGGCTGCGCGCACCGCTTTCTGGATGCACAGATTTTTTCCGATGACGTTTAGCTTTACCGCGCACGCCAACGATATTTTCGCGCCGGGCCATTTTGAGATTGGACTCGATAAACTCGTCGATGCAGCGCGCGTAATTGTCACCGAGACGAATTATGCTGCGCAATTTTTGCGAGAGCGTTTTCCACAACCCGCGGATAGCGTCCACCGTATTTACAATGGCCTGGATCTCGCAGAATTCGAGCGAGCTGATTTTTCCTCTACTCCGCCTTTGATCATTGCAGTCGGTCGCTTGATCGCGAAAAAAGGATTTGCCGAGCTGATTCGCGCCTGCGCCTTGCTTGCTGATCGCGGAAAATTGTTTCGATGCGAAATCATCGGCGAAGGCCCGCTGGAGAATGAATTGCGCGCGCAAATCGCCCAGCTGAATCTGCAAAATCGCCTTGTGTTATCCGGAACGAAACCGCAGCGCGAAGTCCGCCAGCATCTTGCCGCGGCGAGCGTTTTCGTATTGCCGAGTGTGCTCGATCCCGAGGGAGGGATGGACAACCTTCCAACCGTCATCATGGAAGCGATGGCGACAGGCTTACCGGTCATCTCGACCAACATCGCTGGGATCCCCGAGATGGTGGTACAAAATGAAACAGGTTTTCTCGTACAACCAGGCGATCCAATTGCACTGGCCAAAGCGATCGAAGACGTGATTGATGACCGTTTGTTAGCGCAAAGGCTCGGTGAAGCCGGGCATCAGCGTGCACAGGAGCTATTTTCGGTTGAAAAAAATGTGCGCGAACTGTGCGCGCTGCTTCCTAGTGGTAGGGGCGATTGACCGCAATCGCCCGGAGAGTCGAGCGGTTCAGGTGAACCGCTCCTGGCAAAGCTTAAAGCAAATCGCGAACGCAGTTAACAGCGCGCAGGTAAACATGATGCGGACCGCCGCGCATTAGCTCTTCACTCATCAAATTCACCGAATCGTGTTTTCCTGCCGGCATTAGCTGGGGAATGGGGTTTTCACCCGGTTTTCCGCGTGAGACTTCCAAAAGATCGCCGCACTCTGCGTGAGTGACGAGGAATTCTGCGTCGCCTGCCGTCAACGCGATTTCGTGAATTGGTTGGCCCTCGCGCTCACGCAGTTCAACTTCCACGGTGCGTCCGGCCCGCCCGGTAAACCGCAACTTGTCAGGCGAGCTCGTTTTCTCAGGCTGCCAATCCAACTGTGCTCCGAGCCAACCGGTAAATAGAAACGCAGTCGACCGGAACGCGGGTGCAAAATCGATGCGCACCTTACTGATCTTGGCCAGTCGATGATGCGACGCCGGATGATCGAAGAACTGCGCCAGCGCGAAGCGAACATGGTCGACTCGCGTCCAATTTAAGTCGCACAAGACCAGGCGCTGCTTCGCTTCGCGATGAGCTGTTTCGACCAACGCCATTTGCGCGGGGAAATCTTTCCAGTCGTGGCTGTCGTAGATGAATCGGTCGACCCACTCCCAGAGTTGCGCGTCCATCGGGTCATGGAGTTCTCCCTGCCACCACAGATAAAATGGTAGGTCCGAATCCAGATTGGAAAGAATGATGCTTGGCAGTTGTGTGGTGCATCCGCCTTTGAGCAGGAATGAAATTTGTTCGGAGCAAACTTGTTTTTTTCCGGTACGGCTCACGTGACAATGCGCGCTGATCCAGGCGCCTACTCGGTTTTCCTCGGACCGGCAATCGGCTTCGATGACAATCGCGCGGCAGGCGTGGTTCTCAGCAATTTTCGCCATCAATTGCGTATTCTTGTTCAGCGAGCCTGCTTCTTCGCTGTAAACAGCAAGATTCATGAGCGAAGCGCGGGTCATTGCACCTTCGCGGCCCTGCCAGAGTTTTTTCAGCTCCTTCTCAATGCTTCCGATTTCGACCGGAGCGCCTAACGAGTATATTTCAGCAGCCGCGGGCATAACGGGTTTTATAATCTCCTCCACGCCCGGCCATCGCGGGCGAGCAAATCATCCGCAGCTTCCGGCCCCCACGATCCCGCGGGATAGAAATATAACTCCGGCGCATCTTTCTTTTCGTGCCACGCTTCCTCGATGGGGTCGATGAACGACCAGGCTTCTTCGACCTCGTCGCGTCGCGCAAAGAGCGTGGCGTCGCCGCTCATCGCATCGAGCAGCAAACGTTCGTACGCTTCCGGGCTGGGTTTGCCAAAGGAAGTGCCATAATGAAAATCCATCTTCACCGGTTCGATCCGCAGACTGGTTCCCGGAATTTTTGCCAGCATTCGCAATGAAATTCCCTCGTCTGGTTGGATGCGAATGACGAGCACGTTTTGGTCGATCTTCACGGTCTCTTTGTTGAACAGTACTGCCGGAGCTTTTTTGAAATGCACGGAAATCTCGGTGGCCGATTTCGGTAAACGTTTGCCGACCCGCATATAAACGGGCACATCGGCCCAGCGCCAATTGTCGATGTTAATGCGCAACGCGACATAAGTTTCGGTCGTCGATTTTGGATCGACGCCTTTTTCCTGGCGATACGCCGGGACCGGTTGGCCGCCGATCGCGCCTTCGGTGTATTGAGCGCGCACCACATTCTTCGCGACCTCCGATCTGATGATGCGCCGGAGCGCGCGGACGACTTTGACTTTCTCATCGCGAATGCTCTCGGCGCGGAGATCGGTTGGAGCCTCCATCGTCACCAGGCAAAGCAACTGGAGCAGGTGATTTTGCACCATGTCGCGCAACGCCCCGGCCTTTTCATAATAACCGGCGCGCGCTTCCACCCCGAGCGTTTCCGCCGCCGTGATCTCGAGATGATCGATGTAGCGCGTGTTCCAAAGCGGTTCGAAAATCGCGTTCGCGAATCGCAGCACCAAAATGTTTTGCGCGGTCTCTTTGCCGAGGAAATGGTCGATGCGGTAGGTCTGACTTTCGTCGAACGCGTGGTTGACGATGCGATTCAATTCGCGCGCCGAGGCGAGATCGGTGCCGAACGGTTTTTCGATGATGACGCGCGCCCAGCTTCCTTGCTTGGCGCGATTTAATCCGGCGGCCTTGAGATTTTTCAGGATCGTCTCGAATTGGTCCGGCCCAGCGGCGAAATAGAAAAGCCGGTTGCCGCGCGTGCCCCGTTCATTGTCGGTCTTTTCCAGTCGTTCCACTAACGACTTGTACCCGGCTTCGGCGCCGAACTCGCTCTGATGATAGAACAGCGATTGTGAGAATGTTTTCCAGATTTCGTCGCGCACCGCTTGGCGCGAAAATTTCCGCACGGCTTCCTCCATCTCCTTCCGAAAATCGTCATCGCTCTTCGGCCGGCGTGCGAAACCGATGATCGCCACCGCGGGCGGCAATTCGCCATTAGCGGCAAGATTGTAGAGTGCAGGAATCAATTTCCGATGCGTCAAATCGCCGGTAGCACCGAAGATCACGATCGCGCACGGCTGCGGCACCGCGCGTGTGGACAGTCCTTCGCGCAACGGATTCATCTGCTGTTGCTCAGCGGAACGATTCATGTTGTCCACAGATTACACAGATTTCCGCAGATTGAATAACGCCAATCTGCTGTGGCGCATGTGAAAGAGTCTTGGAAGATTTGCGGCAGATGAAGATGCGCCTCGCGGTGCCGACCAATTCCGTCAGCGCATCCGCGCGACCATTCTTAGATCGACATCAACTCACGCGAATCTTCAAAGTCAGCGTCACCGGTGACGAAATCGAACGCGGCAAACCGCATCCCGATATCTATCTGTGTTCCGTGGAAAGGCGCGGTGTCCCGCCAGATGCATGTCTCGTGATCGAAGACGCTCTGCCCGGCATCGCCGCGAAAGCGGCGAAAATGCACGTGGCAGCGATTCCCGATCGTCTGTTTGTCGATCCCGAGAGTACGAGAAAGAAGCGGATTATACCTGCTGGGCAGCCCTTCAGAAATGGCTGCATTAATCAACAGCTTCATCTCGCGGGCGACTAACATCGCCGTGTTTCACAATCGTAAGGCTGCCCCTCTGTTTCAGCATCGCCGATGTTTTCAAATCGAAGATAGGCAATGTCGAAATCAAATCGCTGAACTGCTCATGAAGGTCGATAAGACGCTTGGGATTCGGAAACTGGCAGATGTTGAAGAAGGATTTGATGGCAAAGATCTGAAACATCATGCCCAAACGAAGATTATCGTGCGCCTGATTTGCTGTTGGATGAAGGTTTGTCTCGATCATTTGAGTTTGTTCGTCGCGACGCATTCTTAGCGCCAACGAGTGCGGAGTAGGGTGGCCGAACATGCAAAGACGTGAATACTGCACGTGATAAACGTTCAGCATTCCAGCGGAGTCCGCAATCTGGCGAACACCTAGCTTGTGTTTCTTTGAGACTCTCGCGGCCAGAAAAGCGATTTTGTCTTGCAGCGCTCTATCTTGTCCTCGATTTACCTCGTTCCATTTTTTCATCCACTGAAGCTCCTCGTATTCATTGCTCTTGAGGAGGCGCGCAGCAAATCGCTGATCCTTTTCAATCGCACCGAGTGCGAAGGCGGCTTCGGCAAGAGACCGCAAGACGGTTTTGCACTCTGCGTCCAGACCTCGTTTCGCAAGAAGTAATGCAGCTTGGTAGCTACTCAATGCGCGAAGGTATAGCGTCCATGCGAGAATTTGCGACGTGTTGGCCGGAACAAGTGGATTGCGCAGCACTGAATATCCAAATCCGTTGATCTTCTTGTAGAGTTTGATCCAGGGCGCGAATTTCTTGCGAAAATCTGTGGTCCAGCCCCTTAGCTTAACACTGAGGAATCCTTGATCCGCGCGACGCTTGCCGGCGGCGCTCTCCGACGCGTGTGCGATTTTCACTCCGTCGCTTTTCACCGACCAGATACTATGACGGCAGAGAAAATCGCCGTGTTAGTTCGCGCACTTTCTCGCGGACGCGATTCAATGATGCTTCGTCTGTGCGGTTCGTTAGGGCTTCGGCGATGAGATCGGCGATCTCGAGCATCTCTTCCTCTTTCATGCCGCGCGTGGTCACGGCCGGTGTGCCGACGCGGATGCCGCCCGGTTTGAAAGGTGAGCTGGTGTCGAACGGGATCGCATTCTTGTTTACGGTAATGCCCGCGCGATCGAGAACTTCCTGAGCTTCCTTGCCGTTGAGGTCCTTCGGGCGAAGATCGACAAGCATCAAATGATTGTCGGTGCCGCCTGAAACAATTCGATAACCGTGCTTGGCGATGCCGGCGGCGAGCGCTTTTGCATTGAGGACTACCTGCCCTTGATATTCGCGGAACTGCGGCTGCAACGCTTCGTGGAAACAAACTGCTTTCGCGGCGATCACGTGCATCAGCGGTCCGCCTTGGACACCGGGAAACACAGTGGCATCGATTTGTTTTGCGAATCTTTCTTCGCATATGACGATGCCGCCGCGGGGCCCGCGCAGACTTTTGTGGGTGGTGGTGGTGACGAATTGCGCGTGGGGGACGGGGCTGGGATGCTGACCTCCTGCAACGAGCCCGGCAATGTGCGCCATGTCGATGAAAAGAATCGCGCCGACTGAATCGGCGATTTGTCGCAACCGTGGAAAATCGATGATGCGCGGATACGCCGACGCGCCGGCGGTGATCATGACCGGCCGGACTTCCTCGGCTTGTTTCTGCAACGCGTCGTAATCGATGTGCTCGGTCTTCTCGCTCACGCCGTATTGCGACACCGCGTAAAATTTCCCGGAGAAATTCGCCGGATGGCCGTGCGTGAGATGGCCGCCGTGCGCAAGATTCATAGCCAGAATCTTGTCGCCGGGTTTCAGCATCGAGAAATAAACCGCCATGTTCGCCTGTGCGCCGCTGTGTGGCTGCACGTTGACGTGTTCGCAGCCGAACAGACGTTTGGCGCGATCGATCGCCAATTGCTCGGCGGTATCGACATTTTCGCACCCACCGTACCAGCGCTTCCGCGGATAACCTTCGGCGTACTTGTTCGTGAGAACGCTTCCTTGTGCCTCCATGACCGCGCGGCTGGTGAAATTCTCTGAAGCAATCAATTCGATATTTTCCCGCTGACGCTTTTCCTCCGCCACGACCGCATCGAAAATCTCCGGATCTGTCCGGCGCAATGCTTCGCCATAAATGCGAGGTGAGGAAGTCGATTTTTGCGGTTCCATGGGATAAGCAATATCATCGCCGGGGTAAGCACTGCCAGTGCGAGCTGCGCCTGGCGGGACCAGCGCGCTTTGTTCGACAAACGCGAGCACACTCGGCAGCGCGTTCTTGATGATGCGCGCACAATCCTCGTAAACTTCGCGTCCCAGACCGATCGGGTCGGGCACGTCGCGCCACACCGTTGTGCCAGGCTGTTCAAATTCGCGAAGCAAAAATGATTTTTCACCCCCTTGAGGAAACAGTGTTTGGATCGTCTCAAGGTGCGCGCCAGTCATCGCAAAAATGTGCGTAGCGCGATCGACGAGGGCCGCCGTGAGCGGCTGACTGCGCACGTCGCTAATATCCGTACCGTCTTCTGCGCAGACTTGCACAGCATACAGACTTGGGGGCTGGCCGCGCACTGCGTGGACACCAGCCGAAACAACGTCGATGTCCCCACGATTTCCAATCAAACGGCGAAAAAGCCCTTCGGCGATCGGGCTACGGCAAATATTACCGGTGCAGACAAAGAGGACACTTTTCACGGTTCGAACGGCGCGAGCGAGCGCCATTTCCAACCTAGAAGCGAACCCGCCCAAGTCAACGTGAAGCGGTCGCAATTCGCGCTTCTCGGCAGCGCGAATTGCCGCTATTCTGGTGGACGTTCCGTTGGCTTTCCGGACATGACGATCGACACATTGCGCCAGGTACCGTTGTTTGAATCCCTCGACGACGAGGCGGCCGACGAATTGTGTCAATTGCTGACGAGCATCGATTCCAAGGCCGGGGCATTTCTGTTCCGCCACGGTGAGCAGGGAGACGCGATGTACATAATTGAACAGGGGAAAGTCCGGATTTGCGTTCAGACCCTCGACGGACACCAGTTCACTCTGACTGAATTGGGCCGCGGCGATTTTTTCGGCGAAATGGCGTTGCTTGATGGTCAACACCGCTCGGCGGACGCGCTGGTTTCCGAGGACGCGCGGCTCGCCGTGCTCTCGCGCGAGCATTTTCTTTCGTTTATGCGGAGCAATCCCAATGTCGCACTGGAAATGCTTACCGCGCTGGTGAATCGGTTGCGCCATACGGACGAGCTCCTACGTCACAGCACTACGCGCAATGTGAACGTGGAGGAAGCGGCGCAGCTTACGCTTGCTGATCGCGCGTCGGATGTTATCGCGGAATTTGGCGGCAGTTGGAAATTCATTCTTGCCGCCGTGTTCTTCTTCAACGTGTGGGTATGGGTTAATGCCTCGCTGCAATTGCTGGGTAAAACCGCGTTCGATGCGTATCCCTACCTAATGCTGAGCACTGCGATTAACATGCTTGCTGTGCTGCAAGCGCCGATCATTTTAATGTCGCAGAACCGGCAAGCCCACAAAGACCGGCTTCGGGCCGAAATCGATTACCAGGTTAATTTAAAGAACGAACTCGCCTTGAATGAAATCATCGAGCGCTTAAAGAAGCTCGAGCGCGAGTACCTGCAATTGGCCTCGGATAAAGAATCCGAATGACAATGGCGATGCTGA